>Ga0209056_10007319_pt1 | contig 11366 bp, 7 predicted proteins | sample GraSoiAngelo_114_FD_185876 | JGI IMG/M metagenome (GOLD analysis project Ga0209056, IMG submission 185876) | Grasslands soil microbial communities from the Angelo Coastal Reserve, California, USA - 14_0903_13_40cm (SPAdes) (version 2) | ecosystem: Environmental > Terrestrial > Soil > Grasslands ... | reverse complement strand
CTATATTCGTCAACTAGAAAACAGGCTGAAACTCAGGCCGCCCGAAGCGGAAGGACGTTTCGCGCAGTCAGCGCATCAAGATAGTATTTTCCCTGGAGCGACAAGACGTCATAGCGCAAGACGGCAGAATGGACAAGACCCTCGATTCGCCCGAAATTTCTCAACACACCCCGATGATGCAACAGCGTTTTTTCTCTATGAAGATCTAGCGCCATTTCGGCGACCTACACTGCGACCTACACCGGCAGAATCAGCGCGGACAGACAAGAATGGACAACGTCCGCCGCAACTACAGACCTATACCAACCTTCCTGTAATCAGCGCTTGCTTCCAGGGCGGACGACCGCGGATGCCTTCATCGCGATCCCGTCAGCCCGTCAGCCGCAGTTCTTTTCGAATCCCGATGTCCATCAAGCCGGCAGGCGCAAATCGGCGAAGCAATCGCAGGCGGCCCGCGCGGACACCGGCCGTGTATCGGAGCTTCGGGCGCGCCGCGCTGGCAGCCTCGAGCACGACGTCGGCCACGACGCTTGGATCATCGGCAGCGGCCATCACCTCGGTGAACGTCTTGCGCAAGGAAGCGCGAATCTCGCGATACTCATCGAGCTTGGAGTCGGGCTCCAGGAAGTTCGCGTCGAACTGCGTCTTCGTATATGCAGGCTCGATGACCGATACCCGGATGCCCCTCGTGCGCAGCTCATGGTCGAGCGATTCCGAATAGCCTTCGACCGCGTGCTTGGTCGCGGAATAAAGCGCCATGTACGGTGCCGGCAAGAAGCCCAGCACGGAACCGATATTGATGATGCGACCGCTCCCCTGGAACCGCATGTGAGGCACAACGGCTCGCGTCATCCGCACGATCCCGAAGAAGTTCGTATCGAAAATCGATCGCGCCTGCTCGATGGAGCTCTCTTCCGCTCCGGCGGGGGCGACACTGAAGCCCGCGTTGTTCACGAGCAGGTCGATGCGGCCCTCCGCGCGCAGCACTTCCCTGATGGTGGCTTCGACGGATTCATCGCTAGTCACGTCGAGGGGCAGTAGCTCGAACGATCGCTCGCTTGCCTTGGCTGCGCGTCTGCTAGTGCCGTAGACCTTGTAGCCCGCCATCGCGAGGCGTTCCGCCGTGGCTTCGCCAATGCCTGACGAGGCGCCTGTAACGAGCGCTGTCTTGTACTGCAGGATGTCGTTGCTTCTGATCTTCATGGGTACGCCTTTCAATGGTTTCTGCTAGGCAGGGATAGGCTCGGTTCGAATCTCCGGAGCGGCGTGCTCGCCCTTCGCGAGCGGCTTGATCTTGAACCAGATGGCATACAAAGCCGGCAAGAACACGAGCGTGAGCACCGTCCCGGCGAAGGTTCCGCCGATCAAGGTGTACGCCAGCGTTCCCCAGAAAACCGAGTGAGTGAGCGGAATGAAAGCCAGCATTGCGGCAAGCGCCGTCAGAATGACCGGACGGGAGCGCTGCACGGTGGCCTCGACCACCGCATCGAATGGCGCCAATCCCTCCTTCTCGTTGTGACGGATCTGGCCGATCAGGATGAGCGTGTTGCGCATCAGGATTCCGGAAAGCGCCACTAGACCGACCAGCGCGTTGATGCCGAACGGCTGCTGGAACACGAGCAAGGTCGGAATGACGCCGATGAGGCCCAGCGGCGCGGTTGCGAACACCATCGTCATCACGGACATCGAGCGGACCTGAAAGATGATCGTGATCAGCGTGAGGGCGATCATGATCGGGAACAGCGGCGCCAAGGCGCGATTTGCCTTGCCGGACTCCTCGATGGAGCCGCTCTGCTCGATGCGGTAGCCCGAAGGCAGCTTCGCGATGATGGGCTGGAGCTCCTTCCATACGGCGGTGGACACGTCCGGCGGCTGCAAGCCCTCGGCAATGTCGCCGCGCACGGTGATGGTCGGCGTGCGATCGCGGCGACGCAGGATCGGGTCTTCCATGCGGATCTCCACGGTTCCGATCTGCGACAGCGGAATCCGCTGACCGGCCGCTCCACTCAGCGTGAAATCGGCGATCTTGCGCGGATCGAGCCGCGCGCCTCCGGCAGAGCGCGCCATCACCTGCACCGAACGGATGTCTTCGCGGACATCGGTGATCGGGATGCCGCTCAGGAGGAACTGAAGCTGTTGGGCCACGTCGCTGGACGTCAAGCCGATGCTCTGCAGCCGGTCCTGATCGAGCGCAAAGCGAAGCGTGGGCACGCGCTCGCCCCAATCGGTATTGGTCGTTCTCATTAGGGGGCTGGCTTGCATCACGTCCCGTACCTGCGCCGCGATGTCACGAAGCTTGTCGGGGTCGGGCCCCATCACGCGGAAAGCCACGGGGAAGGGCGAGGGCGGCCCGAACACGATCTGCGTGACCCGCACGCGAGCCTCCGACGCCAGGCCGTCGGCCACCGCGTGTCGTAGCCTCCACTTGAGCGCCTCGCGTGCCGCTTCGCCTGGCGTCAACACGACGATCTTCGCGAACGAGGGATCCGGCAACTCCGGCGACAGAGCAAGGAAGAAGCGCGGTGCCCCCTGTCCGATGTACGCAGTAACGATCTTGGCTTCCGGTTGCTTGGCCAACCAAGCCTCGACTTTAGCGGTGGCGGCGCTCGTCTGCTCGATGGAAGTGCCGTACGCCATTTGCACTTCGACCAGCACTTCCGGTCGATCCGAAGTCGGAAAGAACTGCTTCTTCACCACGCCCATGCCCAGCACGGCGACGAAGAACGCACCGACCACGCTGGCCGCGACCAGCCATTTGCGGCGAATCACAAGTCCCAGAAGCCGGCGGAAGCGGTTGTACCGCGGCGTGTTGTAGATCGCCTCGTGGCCGCCCTCGCGCTTCTTGATGTTCGGGAACAGCTTCACCCCGAGATAGGGCGTGAACACTACGGCGACAACCCAGGATGCGATCAGCGCGATGCCGACGATCCAGAACATGTTGCTGGTGTATTCGCCGGCAGTCGATTTGGCGAAGCCGTTCGGCATGAAGCCGATCGCGGTCACGAGGGTCCCGGCGAGCATGGGCGCGGCGGTATGACTCCACGCATACGCGGCTGCGCCGATGCGGTCGTAACCCTCCTCCATCTTCACGAGCATCATCTCGATGGCGATGATCGCGTCGTCGACCAGCAGTCCGAGGGCGAGTATCAGCGAGCCGAGGGTGATGCGGTCGAAGTCCTTGCCGGTCGCCGCCATGACGATGAATACCGCGGCCAGGGTCAGAGGAACCGCCGCGGCGACCACGATGCCGACGCGCCATCCCATGCTGAGAAAGCTCACGAGCATCACCACGCCGAGGGCGACGAGAAACTTGACCATGAACTCGTCGACGGCTGTCCGAATGTTGTCGGACTGGTCCGTGACCTTGGAGAGGGTCATGCCGAGCGGCATTTGCGCGTTGATCGCCGCCGCTTCCGCTTCCAGCGCGCTTCCGAGGTCGAGGCCGTTCCATCCCTCGCGCATGACCACGCCGAGCAGCAACGTCGGCTCGCCGTTGTTGCGGATCAGGAAGGTGGCCGGGTCTTCGTAGCCGCGCTTCACTTCGGCAATGTCGGCGAGCTTCAGCGTACGGCCTTGCGCGGCGACGGGCGTAGTGCGGATCTTCTGCAGATCGTCGATGGCCCCGTCCAGCCTGATGAGGACTTGCGGGCCCTTGGCTTCGATCGCGCCTGCTGGCGTCATAGCGTTGCGGCTGTTGAGCGCGGCGAAGATGTCTCGCGGCGACACGCCCAGTGTTGCGAGGCGGTCGTAGGAGAACTCGACGAAGATCCTTTCCGCCTGCTCGCCGATGATGTTCACTTTCTTGACGCCCGGCACGTGCAGCAGGCGCTGGCGCAAGGTTTCCGCATCGCGCACGAGGCGCCGATGAGACTCGCCCCTCGCCTTCAACGCGTAGAGCGCAAAGGTCACATCGGCGTATTCGTCGTTCACCATCGGACCGATGACGCCAGGCGGCAACTGACGCGCCTCGTCGCCGAGCTTCTTCCGCGCCTGATAGAACTGCTCAGGGACATCGGCGGGCGGCGTGCTGTCGCGCAGGAAGACCGTGGTGAACGCCAGGCCCGGCCGCGTAAACGTCTCGGTCCGGTCATACCAGCGCAGCTCCTGCATCCGCTTCTCGAGCCTTTCGGCGACCAGCTCTTCCATCTCCTTCGCCGTCGCGCCCGGCCAGGCCGTGACGACGGTCATCTGCTTGATCGTGAAGGAAGGGTCTTCGGCCCGGCCAAGCGTCAGAAATGCCACAACACCGGCGACAAAGATCGCAACGAGCAGGAACAGGGTGACGGAGCGCTCGCGTACGGCGAGAGCGGAGAGATTGAACGCGCTCATCGCGGCCCGGCGGCGTTAATGACCGCGCTCTGCGTCAGTCGCACGCGCTCGCCTTCGTGCAGCAGATGCGCGCCGAGCGCCACGACGCGATCGCCGGCCTTGAGATCGCCGATGACCGAAGCTGCTTCGCCGCTGAGGCTAGCGATTTGCACCGCACGCCGAGTGACCCGGGGCGTGTCCCCTTCGACCCCTTCGACCAGCCATACGCCGGGACCCTCGCCCGGATCGAAGATTGCACCGATCGGTACCTGCAGCGCTGGCGCGGACCGGCCGTCGGATATCTGCATGGAGATGGTCGAGCCGAGTGGCGCGACCGCCAGGCGATCCTCCAGCACATAGCGGGCCTCGAACGTCCGGGTCTGACGGTTCGCGGCATCCGACAACTGGCGAAGTTTCGCCGGGCCCGTCAACCCGCTTCCATACAGAGTCGCCCGGCCTGTGGATCCGATCGCAGGTCGCAGAGTTTCGGGGAGCTCGATGACGGCCTCCCGCCGCCCGGCATGCGCCACGCGCACGACGACCTGACCGGCATTGACGACTTGACCCGGCTCCGCCAAGGTCTCGACGACCACGCCATCCCCGTCCGCAACCAGGACGGCGTAACCTGTTTCATTGCGAGCAACATCCGCCCGGGCCTCGGCCGCATTGAGTTGCGCTCTCGCCGACTCGGCGTCGGCCTTGGCCTTGTCATAGGCCGATGCCGAAACCGCGCCGCCGGCGACGAGATCGCGGTAGCGGGCCTCGTCATCCGCAGTCTGGCGCGCTCGCGCCCTCGCAGCGACAACGGCCTCCTCGTGCGCACGCATGGCGAGCCTTAGGTCGGCGGGGTCGATACGCATCAGCGGCTGGCCACGCTTGACGGTTTGTCCCGCATCAACCAGCCGTTCCAGAACCTTTCCGGGGACCCGGAATCCGAGGTCGCTCTGCACGCGGGCCGCGACGATGCCGGTGAACGAACGCTCTGACTGCACCGAGCGCTCGACAGGCTCTATCCGAACCAGCGGAGGCTGCGTGCGCGGGTCGCTCAAGGAGGAAGCGGCGTCGCTGCATGCCGCCAAAACGAAGGGCAAGAGGCCGATGACAGCAACGACTACGGCGGGATGGCGCTGAAGCATTGGAATCTCCGGAGAACGGCTGTTAAGCAATCACTGAAGGGCGCTGTAGCTGTTGCTGCTTGCAGTTCGCGTATCCCACCCGCCACCCAAGGCCCGGAAGGAGGAGATGGCGGCGCGAGCAACTTCGGTTTGCGCCTGCGCCTTCTCGTCGCGCATCTGCAGCAGGTTGCCGTCGGCATTCAGTACCTCGATCAAGCTGACCACGCCGCCTTTGTAGGCGGCAAGCGAGTTCTCGCGCGCACGCGCGAGCGACGATTCACCGCGCGTTAGGATGCCGAGTTGGGCCTCGCGTTTGACGAGGGCCGAAAACGAGTTCTCCACTTCCTCGGTCGCCCGCAGGACGGCCAGCCGGTATGCCGCGAGAGCTTCACCCTCCCGGCCACGCGCAACGGCGATCTGCGCATCGACGCGGCCGAAGTCGAACAAACGCCAGCGCAGTCCGAGGACCCCCTGGGCTTGGTTCGCACCGCTGGTAAAGAGGTTACGGCTCGAGATCGCGGTGGCGCTGCCCAGCAGCGCGCCGAGCGAGAACTTGGGGTAGTACTCCGCGATCGCCACGCCGATGCGTGCGTTGGCCGCTGCCAGGCGCCGCTCGGCCACCATGAGGTCCGGTCGGCGTCGAATCATCTCGGCCGGGGTGCCGGTCTCGGCAAGATCCGGAGCGACCGGGACCGGTGCCGGCGCGCTCAGCTCGCCGCGGTGGGTTCCCGGCTGTACTCCGAGAAGCACGTCGAGCGCATTCATCGCCGCGTCGAGCGCAGCGTCCAGGACGGGGACTTGCGCCTCGACCTGAGCGAGCGAGCCCTCGGCTTGGCGCACTTGCAACTCGGCGGCGATCCCCTTCTCGTACTGGAGCATGACCGTCGAGAGAAGCTGACGGCGCGTCTCCGCTTGTTGCCGGGCGATCGCGATGCGCGCTTGCAGTCCCCGGACCGTGACGTACACATCCGCCGTTTGCGCCGCCACGGCCAGCCGTGTCGCGACCGCGCCGGCTTCGGATGCCTGATACTCCGCGCGCGCGGCTTCCTGCCCTCTTCGCAGGCCGCCGAACACGTCGATTTCCCAGCTCGCACCGAGGTTGGCCTCGTAGTAGCTGCCCCTGCGGTCGAAGCCGGGCGTCGAGCTCAGCACCTGCCCTAGCGGAGTCTCGAGCGACTGGTAATTCTTTACGCCCTGCGCGCTCACATTGGCTGATGGAAGCATCGCTGCATCCGCCAGGCGCAAGGACGCGCGCGCCTGGGCGACACGCGCCGCCGCCAGCGCCATGTCGAGATTCTGGTCGAGCGCCAGTGCGACGAAGCGCGTCAGCATTGGATCATCGAAGGCGGCCCACCAGGTCTGGAGGTCCGCTTTGCTCTGAATCTCGCGGCGGCCGATCCCGTCCTGACCAAGAAAACGGGACGTCACGGAAATGTCGGGCGACTGGTAGTCCGGGCCGACCGCGCAACCGCTCAGGAGGCTGGCGCTCAGCAAGAGGACGATAGCGGTCGGTCGATTAGATATGATGCTCGTCATATTCGAGGTCAAAAAAACTAGCCCACCGCGGTGCGAACGAGCTCGCGCGCTGCCTTGCGAATGCGTTTGGAAAGCTGCGCATCGTCGACGGCGCGCGCCAGGACTACGGACCCGACCAGGGTCGCAGCGATACCCATCGCTTTGTCGTGACCTGCGCTCCTGCCCCATTCGGGCAATTGGCGCTCGACCAGGCCGATAATGTCTTTGATGCGCCGGTTCGCCGCACGGCGCACATCCGCGTGCTGGCGCGGCACTTCGGTCCCTGCCGCGGCGATGGCGCAGCCCTTCTCCGGCGCCGCCACATGCCCGTCGGAGAGATAGGCGTCGACTAGCGCCATGAGCTCCTGGCCCGGCTTCGCCGCCGCGATCGCTCGGGTGAGGTGCTCGCTCGATTCCGCACCTTCCTGGTCGGCCGCCGCCGCGAGCAGCGCGTCGCGCGACTCGAAGTGTGCATAGAACCCGCCGTGCGTGAGGCCGGCCTCCTTCATCACGTCGGCGACCCCGACGCCTTCGTAGCCGTGCTTGCGAATGGCGCGCGCCGCCGCGCGCAGAATCCGCTCGCGGGTTTCCTCCTTCTTGGAGCCGGCCTTGACAGTTGTCATATGACGTACATCATATTCGCAAGGATAGGACTCTGTCAAGCGCTACTAGGAATACGTCTGCGTACTGGTTCGAAAGCCAGGCGCCGCCCGGGTTTCCAGCCGCGTGAATGGCTTAGGTCAGATTGCGCGCGAGAAGAAGCTGATTCTGCGCGAGTTCCGGTAGGAAGTCAGGGGCGGCTGCGGGGATACTGGTGGGGGGCAGGCCAGATCCCGACAACGTGCCGGAAGGACCCTTCGAGCTCATCGCTGGGCGCTACTGGCCTACGACGGACTCCCATGGCGCGGCGAGCTCTGGCTCGATGTCGATCACCGCCTCGGTCCGCCATCGAAACGTCCGTCGGATGCCCTCACGGGTCCACAAACCATCGTAGTGGATGCCATCTGCCCCATACCACCCGCCGACACTCGGCGCAGGACTGATTCAATTTTCCGGCGGTTTTTCGAAAAAGAAACTCTCAGGCAGGAACGCCGATGCTATGTAATCGGTATCTTTTACCGATACACCGTGAACGCGGAAATGGTCCCGCCAAGCCCGGACGACCGCTACGATCTTGTCAATTTCCTTCCTGGCGGCTTCGATCGTAAGTCCGAATCGCTCGCATTGGGAAAGCACGTTGTAAATGGTTGCCGTACGGCCGTAGGCCCCGATTGTCATTGCGAGGTCGCGGCGTTCGAGGCTGACTAAGGGCGCGGGCACCAAGTCGTACGCCGGCGTAAGGCGCCAGCCGCGTGCAGTGCGGCGCATGGCGTGGTTGCGAGGATGGTCGTCGTTGTTCGTCACGGCAGCATTGAAAACGATACGCCGGAACAGCTCGATGCGATCTTCGTCGGGTTTTTCCGACCAGCGACGTAGCTGGTCCGCGAGCAGTAGATACGACCAGCGTTCCCGGTCGAGATAGTCGTCGTCGCAGTCGAGCATGGTGAGTCCGCTGACGAACCCGAAGCGAAGATAGCCCCCTTCAGCGTATTCGCGGTCGAAGCGTTCCACCATGAGCACGTCGTGGTCCGCGACGGATTCGAGGCGCGCATTGCAAACCGCGATGCCGCAACGACGCGCCAGCTCAAGGGTCGCGTACTCGACTCGCTGAAGGTTGCATCGATCGCCTTTTTCCGGAAATTTGCCGAGCCACAGGCGATTGCCGTCTTCGATGGTGGCCTTGGGCCGCGCGCCGCCCATGGAGGTGCCGGGCTCGAGCTGTTCGAGGATGTGTTCCGGCACCCGCTTTCCCTCTTCGATCGCCTCCGCGGCAGCGACCAGTTCCGCCAGTTGATGCGTACGGTTGTATCGGCGCTTCGATGCGGGCGGTTCCACACTAGTGCCGAAGCTCAGATAACCGGCGCCGTCCTGCGGCCCATTGAGCAGATAGTCGATTTCCTCCAGATCCCCCGGGCTGCGCTGCAGCTTGTGCTCGATCACGCGCCGACCCCAGGCGTCGGGCGCTGCATCGCGCACAGCGCCGGGAATGCCCTTGCGCTTGGTGAACTCGCGGACGATGTCGCCGAGCGGAAGCTGGAACGGATCGAATTCGACCGCGTCCTTGCGCTCTAGGTAACGGTCGCCGTAGCGAAAACGGCCGACGAACGTTCCGTCGCGCAGCTTTTCCACTTTCAAGAGCGCTGCCGGCACAGTGTTGAGCGTACTGGGCAGTTGAACGTAGATATAGGCCTGGCTCTCAGAAGTCATATTCGTTCTTCAACTTCTGCGATTTGCGGACGCGCGCGGGCCGACGCGACGCTTCCAGCGTCTTGCCATGGATATCAGCGTCGGGATGCGCGACGCCATCGAGAGTCTTGTCGAGGCCGAGTGCCCACAGGACGGTGATATAAGCTCCGAGCGCAACGCCGGGTTTCCCGAGCTCAAGAGCGTTGAGGGTGTTGCGATTGATGCCTGCCTTGGCGGCGACCTCGGCAATCGACAGACCGCGCCGAGTCCTGGCCACTCGCACGCGATGGCCAAGTTCCTTGACGCGCCCGGTAGCCTCGATAGGGAGAGTTTTTGTATTGCCCATAATGTTAGGCACTAAACTGAATAATGCCTAATATATTGGGCTAATAAGCTATGTTCGTCAACTAGAAAACAGGCTGAAACTCAGGCCGCTCGAAGCGGCAAGACGTTTCGCGCAGCCAGCGCATCAAGATAGTTCGCCCCCTTCTGCAGCCAGTCCCGCGCTTCGGAGTCCTAGTGATGCCGGTCGTAGATCGCAGCCACCGAGCTGTCGACGTGGTTAAGGATGCGGTCCTGCACGACGCCCGGGCAACGGAGCTTCGCCAGCCCGGTTGCGACCGTGCGGCCCAAATCATGATCCGGCACACTGTGCGTCGCCGCGTTCCTCGCCTGACTTCATACAAGCGATAATCGCGGCGGTCAGGGGCTGCGATTTTTTTAGAACCGGTTTCAAAAATGGCTTTACGCATTTTGCAGGAAGCGCCAGCAGATCAGGCAGCAGCCGATTTTGAGGAACGCTTCGTGAATGCTGGGCAGCCGTTCACATCGGATTCGGAGTCTGCGAAACCAATGCAGCCAAGCGATAGTGCGCTCCACCACCCGAAAGCTTTGTTGACCTGATTCTCACCGAGGGGTTGCCTGACAGCTCACTGCCGAACCGACAACCGACCGTAGATAGGTAACTTACTCACCTTCCGCCAGCCGTGACGATATTCTCGCCACCGCTCTCAACGCCGCGAGGTAGACCCTAGCGTCGCCGTCTTTCGCGGCCACATTCAGGTACGCTGCGGCAAGCTTCGGATCGGCCCGGAGTTCCTCGACGAGCCGCTCGTGGTGCGACACCGTGAGCTCATCGCGCGCTCGTAGCGCGCTTTTCGCTTTGTGTGCTCTTGCCATAGCCACTATTTTGCCCGAGTTGGCTTGCAAGGTCTGCGGCCCTCCTGCAACATGTGTGAGCCACAGGGACTGACGATCAAGATGCAACGACGAAATTCCGCAACTCCAAGCGTCGAAACGGGAAATCAAACGCCCTCGGCAGATCTTCCGGGTACCTCGGCACTGATGCAGCAGTACCTGCGCCTCAAGGCGCAGCACCCCGACATGCTGCTCTTCTACCGCATGGGCGATTTCTACGAGCTGTTCTACGACGACGCCGAGCGCGCCTCGCGCCTGCTCGACCTCACGCTCACCACGCGCGGCGCCTCCGCGGGCGCGCCGATCAAGATGGCGGGCGTGCCGTATCACGCGGTCGAGCAGTACCTCGCGAAGCTCGTGAAGATCGGCGAGTCGGTGGCGATCTGCGAGCAGATCGGAGACCCAGCCACTTCGAAAGGCCCGGTCGACCGCCAAGTCACGCGCATCGTCACCCCGGGAACGCTGACCGACTCGGAACTGCTCGATGAGAAGGCAGACAACATCCTGCTCGCCTTGGCGAAGACCAAGGGCGCGGTGGGCCTCGCTTGGCTCAATCTCGCGAGCGGCGACCTGCGCGTCACCGAGATCGCCCCGCACCTTCTCGAGAACGAGCTGCGCCGCATCGGCCCGGCGGAGATCCTGGCAACCGAAGGCACTGTCATCGACGGCTTTGCGGTCACCCGGCTGCCCGAGTGGCATTTCGATTTCGAATCGGGACGCAAGATCCTCCTCAAGCAGCTTGGCGCGGCGAGCCTCGCCGGCTACGGCTGCGAGGACCTGGAGCCGGCAATCGCCGCCTGCGGCGCGCTGCTCGAGTATGCGAGAAAGACGCAAGGGCAGGCGCTTGCGCACGTGAGCGCGGTCGTCCCCGAGCGCGCGAGCGAATTCGTGCGCATGGACGCGGCGACGCGCAGGAACCTCGAGCTGACCGAGACGCTGCGCGGC
>Ga0209056_10007318_pt1 | contig 11368 bp, 10 predicted proteins | sample GraSoiAngelo_114_FD_185876 | JGI IMG/M metagenome (GOLD analysis project Ga0209056, IMG submission 185876) | Grasslands soil microbial communities from the Angelo Coastal Reserve, California, USA - 14_0903_13_40cm (SPAdes) (version 2) | ecosystem: Environmental > Terrestrial > Soil > Grasslands... | reverse complement strand
CCTGCGTGAACCATCCCGTGTTGCTCCCGCTGGTGCCGAGGAGGACGAGCTCTCCGCGCGAACCGAAAGCGGCTCCCCGCTGCTCGGTGAGCCCCGGCCACACGCGCTCCTTGGCCTCGCGTCCGCGCTGTAGGTCGAGGATCCGCCCGGAGTAAATGGCCCATCGGCCGTCGGGGGACACCCGTGCCCGGGTAGCGTATTCCTCGAACCAGACGCTGTGCGAGTCGGCGAAAACCCGTTCGGCGCTCTGCTGACGGGGCATCGCGGACTGAGCACCGAGGTGAGGTGCGCATACTCCGGCGCTGACGATGAGGGCGGCGAGGCTGATTGTGAGGGAGGACGAGGTGCGCATGCCACACGCCTCGGGGTTCACAAAAACTGAGGGCACGTTCATGGGAAGCACTTGACGATTCGCTACCTAAGAGGAATGGTCACCGCGCGTCGAACCTCCACCACGCGAAGCCGAGGCGATTCGCGGACGGGTTTTGGATGGGGCTAACTACTCCCAAGCCGCCGTCTTGGAGGAAGGTCAAACCGAGATACTCACCGCCAGTCCCGTGGTACAGCGAGTCTCTTTGCGCACCCCGTGGTATCCAGACCTCGATCGGGAGCGGCGATGATTGGATCACGCGTGGCGCGACGCTGTCATCGCGAACTTGCAGTCGCGCCACGTGCCACTCGAGGTGGTTTCCAACACCCGAAAACCAGGTCGCGGCCAGCTCGCCGTGTCCGCGGGCGACGAGATATGGGTAGTAGGAGACGACGCGGCTCGTAACGACCCGCCAACTCGTCCACCTCCCTCCCCCATCGGCTGAGCGCGCTAGCCACACGCCCGTCGTGTCAGTCCACAGGGCGTAAAGCCTACCCTCACCGTCCCAGGCGAGCGGCTCGACCCAGCGTGGGACGACGCCACTCGAGTCCAGGGGGGCCCAATCGCGCTGACCCGGCGGAGGACGCTTCTGCCACGTTGTGCCGCCGTCAATGCTCACGGCGATGAGCTCGACGCCCGGGTCGAATTTGTTGCCGGAGGCTGACAACGGCACAATACGCACGGCTACCTCACCGCGTGGTCCAACGGCGAGGTGGCTGGAACCGCCCTGAGTGTGAATGCGAGCGCCCCTACTCCAGGTTACGCCGCGGTCGCGGCTCGATGCGTGCGAAACGCCGTTGCCGTCATTCCAGATCACATGTACCATGCCATCCGGCGCCACTGCCACCCACGGGCGATCATCGAAGCGCATCTTCGACAGGGTGGTCCATGACCACGTCGCACCGGCGTCGCGGCTAACGCCAATCGCGATCTGCCTACCCTCGTTCGCCGCGCGGTCGTAGAGCATGCTGACGAAGTAGAGCGTGCCGTCCCGGCTGACGGCGATGTCGACGTCGGAGTTGCCAATCGCGCCGTGGGCTTCGCTCCCGACGTCGACGCGCGTTCCACGTCACGCCACGATCGTGGCTCTTCCATAACGTCGGCCGCGGCTCGCCGTATCCCGCAACGAATAGGCTGCCGTCCGGATGCTCGACGAGCATCGGTTCGCGGCCCATGACGTCGAGATGGTCGACGTGCTGAGCGACCGCTAACATCCCGTCGGGCGTCGTGCCCAAAGCCGCGGATCCGCGACTATGGGTGCAGCCGCCGTTCATCGTGAGGGCGCAGAGGAGCACCATACCGATTAGAGCCTTGGTCATATCTGCCCCTATACGTCGGACGATCGCTAATCTAGTCCCGTGCGCTGATGGTCGGCGACGATCCCAGGAAGGGCTGGCCCTGCCCTACGAGCCGAACACCTCGCGAAACAGCTTTAGCATCGCCGCCCACGACTGTCGGTCCGCGGCGGCGTCATAGGCGAGCTGGGGCATGCCGTACTTCGCGGCATCGGGGTTCGTGAACCCGTGCTTCGCGCCCGGGTACATCACCACCTCGAAGCGCGCGCCCGCGGTTTGCATCTCCTTGCGAAACGCCTCCACCTGCTCAGGCGGCACGAACGGATCGGCGCCCCCGGCGAGCACGAGGACTCGGGCCTTCACCTTGCCGGGTTCGGCGGGCGTCTTGGTGCCGAGCGATCCGTGGAAGCTCACCACGGCGGCGAGGTCGGCGCCGGAGCGCGCCATGTTGAGCACCACGCCACCGCCGAAGCAGTAGCCGATCGCGGCGATGCGCGCCGGATCGACGTGGGGGTCCCGTTTCAGCAGGTCGAGCGCCGCATTGAAGCGCGCGGCCACCACGGCGGCATCCTTGGTGGCCTCCGTGGCGAACGCCTGCGCCTCCTGCGGGTGCGTCGTGACCTTGCCCGCGCCGTACATGTCGAGCGCGAAGCCCACGTAGCCGGCCTCGGCGACGCGGCGCGCCTGGTTGCGCGCGTGATCGTTCAGGCCCCACCACTCGTGCACGACGAGCACGCCTGGCCGCTTGCCCGCCACGGCGTCGTCCCAGGCGATGAAGCCCTTGAGGACGGTGCCGCCCTCGCGGTATTCGACTTCCTTGGTCTGAATCCTGGCTGCGTTGGGCGCTGGGGGTGCGAACGCGAGCCATGCTACAACCAGCGCCAATCCGTATTGCAGGGACACGAGATCGTCTCCGGTGGAGGAGCGAGGAGCATAGAGGTGCATAATGGAGCGAGATAGGCACGGCTGACCCCGGGCGCAAGCCCGGGGATCGCCGAAGGGGGCGTGACCAACCAGGAGGCCAGCTGCTCGCGCTCATTTCCGCGTGCGACCGGCATCGCCGACGCGAAGGACGTGGTGCTGGGCGTCCGTGATGGCGACTTTCCCCGTTTCGAGCAGCGACTTCAGGTTGGAGAGGACGAGCGGCCAGCCGTCAGACACAGCAGTGACGAGCTTGGACTCCGGCCGATCGATTTCGTGCGTGATGGTGAGCTTGACCGCGCTCTCCATGGGCTCGAGTTCGAAGCTGCAGCGGCCTGGGCCTTCTGCCTTGAGCTCGGGCTTCCACTCGATCTGCCAACGAATGACCATGCGCCGCGGCGGGTCGATCTCAAGGATCTCGCCCGTGTCGGTCAGGCTTCCGTCCGCGCGAGCCATTTTCCAGGGGGAGCCCTTCTTCCACTCGCACTCGACGATCATGTTGAACCTGTACTGGCGAATGACCTGCGGGTCGGTCAGGGCCTCCCAAAGCTTCTCCGGCGTGGTGCGGATATAGGTGACGTACACGAAGCTGCTGCGGTTTGCTGCGCTCATGGCGTTCTCTTTGGTCGGGTTCGGCCCTTGTCGTCTTCTTCCACGCGGTGCTTCAGGTCGCGCAGGTTATATGCAAGTAGCTACTTGCATGTCAAGGACGGGAAGTTCCGACTGCCCTGTCGATATCCTGCCCGCCCGTTCGTCGTCCGATGGGACAGAGCGTCAATCCGACCTTACCATCGACCGCGCTTGTGGCGAACGTTGAAGACTTGGAGACCGATCTTCGGGAACGCCTGCAAACCACCCTGAGCGACGCGTATCGTCTGGAGCGTGAGCTGGGCGGCGGTGGCATGAGTCGCGTGTTTCTCGCGGAGGAACTCGCGCTCGGTCGTCGCGTCGTGGTCAAGGTGCTGTCACCCGATCTCGCCGCCGGCGTCAACTTCGAGCGTTTCCAGCGCGAGATACTCGTCACCGCGCGACTGCAACACCCGCACATCGTGCCCGTGTTCACCGCCGGTGAAACGTCTGGACTCCCCTATTACACCATGCCGTTCGTGGAAGGAGAGTCGCTGCGGGTGCGTCTCTTGCGCACCGGCGCGATGCCGATCCTCGTCGCGGTCAGCATTCTCAGGGACGTCGCGCGCGCGTTGGAATTCGCGCACTCCAGGGGAGTCGTGCACCGGGACGTCAAGCCCGACAACATCCTGCTCACCGACAACACCGCGGCCGTCGCGGACTTTGGAATCGCCAAAGCACTGATCGCGTCCCGTGTGGCGACGAGCGCTGCGCCGATGACGGAACGGGGAGTAGCGATCGGAACACCGCAGTACATGGCGCCCGAACAGGCGGCCGCCGATGCATCGCTGGACCATCGCGTCGACCTCTACGCGCTCGGCTGCGTTGCCTACGAGATGATCGCGGGCGAGCCGCCCTTCGTGGGTCGTAGCGCGGCGTCGCTGATGCGCGCCCATATCGTCGAGGCCCCGACGCCGATCGCGACCAAGCGAGCCGATGTCCCGGAGGCGCTCGGCGCGCTCATCGAGCGGTGTCTCGAGAAGGATCCCGTCGATCGGCCGGCGAGCGCGCATGAGATCATTGAGGTCCTCGACAACCTCGCCTCGGCGCAAGCTCCGGGCGCGCGGTCGACCGGATCCACCGAGCTGGCGACGATCGCCGTGCTCCCGTTCGCGAGCGTGAGCGCGGAGCAGGAGAGCGATCTGTTCGCCGACGGCCTGACCGATGAGGTGATCACCGACCTCTCGATGATCAAGACGCTGCGCGTCATCTCGCGACAGTCGGCGATGCGCTTGAAGGGAAGCGACAAGGACATGCGGACGATCGCGCGCGAGCTCGGCGCGCGCTACGTGTTGACCGGTACCATCCGACGCGCCGGGTCGAGCTTACGCGTTACGGCGCAGCTCGTGGACGCCAAGGCCGATGCGCCGCTCTGGGCGGATAAGTTCACCGGCACGCTGGAGGACGTGTTCGACATTCAGGAGCGCCTCTCTCGCCAGATCGTCGACGCGTTGCGCCTCAGACTCACGCCGAACGAGGACAAGCGGCTGGCGCAACGTCCCCTCGCGGATGTGCGTGCGTACGAGTATTACCTGCTCGCGCGCCAGGAGATCTGGACCTTCAACGCCCAGTCGCTCGACCACGCGCTGCAGCTCGTCAGGCGTGCCCAGGACATCGTCGGCGACAACGAGCTGCTGTTCGTCGCCGAAGGACTCATCTACTGGCAGAAGGTCAACGTCGGCATGGTCCCCGTGTCGCAGTACGATGAGTGCCTGGGGAGGGCGGAAGCGTGCGCGGCGAAGGTGTTCGCGCTCAACCCGGAATCCTCGAAAGGGCACAGTCTACGCGGCGCGATTCGACACACCCGCGCCGACCCGGCCGGCGCGGCTCGCGATTACAAGAGAGCGTTGTTGCTCGATCCGAACGATCCTGAGGCGCTTCTCTGGCTTGCCTATTCCTACGGCGTTTCCGGACGCCCCGCGCTCGCGCGGGCGCTCCTGGATCGGCTCCAGCAAGTGGATCCGTTGACGTCCGTCAACCTCATCATGTCTGGGATGGTCGCGATGTTCGACGGCAACTACCCCGAGGCGCTCACCTGGACGCAACGCGCGGTCGACATCGATCCAGCGAACCCGACGCCGCGGATGATGCACGCCATGATGCTGGCGGCGAACGGGCATCGCGACGAGGGGCTAGCCATGCTCGACGGCGTGGGGCGTGACACATCTCCCATCGCATGGGCGCGGTTGGCGCCGGCCATGGCCTGCGCCCTCCGCGGTGAGCACGAAAAGCTACTGGGCGTCGTGACGCCGGAGCTGCGCGCCGCCGCGCAGTGGGATGAGATCTTCTCCTGGTGGCTCGCTGATTGCTTTGCGCTGGTGAACGAGCGCGACGCGGCGATCGATTGCTGCGAGCGCGCCGTCGAGTTCGGCTTCATCAACTTGCCATGGCTCTCCGAGTACGAGCCGTTTCTCGCGAATCTGCGAGGTGAGCCGCGGTTTGTTCGTCTGATGGAGCGGGTGCGGAGAGCTTGGGAGGCGTTCGAGCCGTGAGTCAGAGGGCCCGCTATGCCGCCAGCCGGCTTCTGAGCGACTCAGCATAGCCCCCCAGGGCGACGCGCCGTCCCCGGTTCCTGAGTCGGCGGCACCTGCGGATCCGGTGGCGGGTACGGCGTGCTCCCCGCGAGCGTCACAACGCACTGCGCTAACGTGATGGCCGTCGGCACCAGCGTGGAGGGCAACGGTGGGACGGTGTCATCGGGCGCCGCGAAGTTGAGCGCGCTCGTCAGGTCGCCCACCACCCCGCGCCGCCACGCCGACAGGTTCGGCACCTCGGCGCCGAACCGCGTCTCCAGAAAACGCAGCAGCGACGTGTGATCGAAGCGATCGGATGCCACGAGGCCACCCCGGCTGAAGGGCGAGATCACGAGCAGCGGCACGCGAAACCCGAGCCCGATCGGACCCGAGACCGGCGGGTTCCCGATCACGCTCGGGTCGGGGACCGGCGGAGCGGTCACGTACTCTCCCGGTGTACCGGGGGGCGCAGTGAGCGGCGGCACGTGATCGAAGTAGCCGCCGTTCTCATCATACGTGGCGAACAGCACCGTCTTCGCCCACACCCGCGGGTTCGCCGTGAGAGCGTGGATGATCGTGGCGAGATCGTTCTCCCCGAAGATCGAGGGTGCGGGCGGGTGCTCGCTGTCCACCAGGGGGGCGAGCACCCACGACACCTGCGGCAGCGTGCCCGCCAGCGCGTCGGCCGCAAATCCCACCGGATAGTTGGGCAGGAACGCCTTGCGGTACAGCGGCGAGAGCGGATTCTGAAAATTCTTGAAGAACCACAGCAGGTTGTTCGCCACGCTCGCATCGGGTGTCTGGTACACCTTCCAGCTGATGCCGCGCGCCTCGAGCTGCTCGGGCATCGTCCTATAGGTGAGCCGGCCGAAGAATGACGCCCGGTTGGTGGAAAGTGTTTGCAGCAGGGGGCCGCCGTTCTTCCCGTCCGGATCGAGCGACGCGGCCACCGTGTAGAGCCGGTTCGGGTCGGTGGGCCCGATGACCGAGCAGAAGTAGTTGTCGCAGATGGTGAAGGCGTCCGCCACCGCGTAGTAGAACGGCAGATCGGCGCGCGTGTAGTATCCCATCGTGAGGGCGGCGTCACCCGCGTTGATCGGCAGGCGTGACGTGACGAAGCCGTCCATCGCACCCCCATGCCAGCTCTCGTGCTGCGGCACCCAATCGTGCGTGATGTCGTGCGTGCACGCGGCGTTGAGCTTCGACGTGTCGAGATGGAAAGGCAGCAGCGCGCCCACGGGTGGATCGGTCGTATTCGCCGGGTCGGGCTGCCGAAAGGCGGGACTGTGCTCGGCGAAGCCGCGCACGCCGCGGTAGCTGCCGAAATAGTGGTCGAACGAGCGGTTCTCCTGGATGAAAATGACCACGTGTTCGATGTCGGTGAGGTGGCCGCAGGACGATGCGTCGGCAAGCACACGCGGGAACGCGTCGCGTGCACAGGCGGACGACATTCCGGCCGCGGCCGCGGCGGCAGCGGTCTTGATCATCTCGCGCCGCGTGACTGTGCGTGAGGACATGGAGCCTCCGTCGCCGAGGTGAGAGGGCGTGGCGAAGTATGCTAGCGACGGGCGGCGGAATCCACGCGATGCGTCCCCGCAACGACGCAATACGGATCGTCGCTAGGCCCGCGCGACCTTCACGACCGTGTCCCACGTACGCGTCGTCTGCACGTGACCGAACGTCTTCTCGAGCAGCGTCATGAACACTGGCCCCTTGGGGGTCCGCGTGTAGGCGCTGAAAACCTCTGTGCCCGCCACGCGGAGAATGCGCGCGCCAACGCGCTCGATGGGACGTGTGAGTTTCGCTGTGGGCCGGTCCCGCAGGAAGGTGACGATCCGCTTCGCGGTAGGATCGAGCCGGAAGGCGCGGTAAGGGTCGGACGCGAGGACCTCGGACAGCGCCTCAATGGAACGCACGATCGTCAGGAATCCGGTGTCGAGCCGTCGCTCGAGCGCGGTTTCGATCTTGCGCTCGAGCGCCGCCGCCGACCTGCTCCGTGCTTTGAAGACAACGTTGCCGCTCGCGAGCACGGTCTTCACATCGGTGAAGCCTGCCGCCTCGAATGCGGCCTTCAGGTCAGACATCCGCGCGTTCATCGGCGTCACGCCTCGGAGCAAGGCAGCGTAGCGGGGCATGGAGATATGTTAGCGCCCGAGCACGGACAGCGCCTCACCCGGTTGCGAGCTCCGCCCGCAGGCGCGCCGCCATCGCCGCCACCCAGCCGAACGGCACCGCCCCCGCGAACGCCACGATCACGCCGCTCCAGCTCATGAACGCAATGCTGAGCGCGATCAAGGGCGGCGTGGCGACTGCCGAGGCGACGCAGTACGCTACCCAGCCCCGTTCCCCGCGCGCCGCGAAGCGACGGGCGAACACGATCGTGCCGGCGATCGCGCCGAGCATGCTGACGAAGAACCCCACGGCGTGGAGCATCGCGTGGCTGCTCATCGGCAGGACCGGTCCCGGCGGCGCGCCCGGGGGAAAGCCGAATCCGGGATCGGGCGGGAAGAGCCCTGCGATGATGAGGCCCACGCCGAACATCCCGATCAGGCGGGGGCCCCAGGTCCCGCCCCGCTGGCCCGCGAGCGCGCGCCGCGCGCCCACCGCGCATGCGATGGCGAGTAGCCCCGTGACGATGAAGCTCGTGATCTGGAGCCACGCCAGATCACCGAGACTCAGCTGGCTGATGGCGTTATGGCGGAGGTCGAACCCGGCACGCGTGAACGCCTGGCCCAGTCCGACGACGAAGAAGACGATGCCCGAGGCGATGCCGCAGGCGAGCAACTGCCGGGTGACGCGGTGCATGATGAGTCTCCGACGTTAGAGTACATAGAAACGTCGAGTGACGCATCGGGCTTTCGACAACCACCTTGGCGGGAACGCCCCAGAACATGCACCCCTTGACCCTATACCTTGGTATAAGGTCTATCTTGTCCTCAGCCTCAAGGAGAGCTCAAAGAATGGCGCTGACCATTGGTCAGGTCGCGGACGCGGCCGACGTGAACATCCAGACGATCCGCTATTACGAGCGGCGTGGCCTCTTTCCGACCCCGCGGCGCACTCCGGCTGGATATCGCCAGTACGCCGATGACGCGGTGGCGCGCCTGCGCTTCATCAAGCACGCCCAGGAGCTCGGTTTCTCGTTGGAGGAGATCCAGGAGTTGCTCGGGCTGCGCGTCCGGCACGGGGCCGCCTGCGATGCCGTCGAGCGGAAAACCAGACAGAAGATCGAGGTCGTCCAACACAGGATCCGCAATCTCCAACGCATGAAGCGCACGCTGGAGCGTTTAGCCACGGCGTGCACGGCGCGGCGGCCGACGGACGACTGCCCGATCCTGGAGGTATTGGAAGACCATGACGACGTCAGTCACTAAGACGGCACTCGCTGCCACGGGCGGTGTTGTCGCCGCCGTGGTGTCGACACTGTGCTGTGCTGGACCGCTCGTCGCCGTTGCGCTTGGCCTGAGCGGCGCCGGGCTCGCTGCGACGTTCGAGCCGCTCCGGCCGTACTTCGTCGCGGGCACCGTGCTGGCGCTCGGCTTCGGCTTCGTCGTACTGCGCCGTGAGGAGAAGCGAGCGTGCGTGCCTGGCACCTTGTGTGCCTCGCCGATCGCCCGCCGCCGGATGAAATGGGCACTGTGGACGGCGACGATCGTCTCGATCCCGCTGCTCACGTTCCCCTGGTGGTCGAAACTCGTGCTGGGTTAGGAGGTTCACCATGTTGTCATCATTGAAGGTCACGTTGCTTTTCGCTGCCGGAGTCGGCGGTGCCGCGGTCCTTTGTCCCTTGTGCATCGCGGACCTCCAGACGGCTGGCGCGCAGTCTGTGCAGGTCGCCCAGCAGGCTCCGGACACGGCGACCGTTCGGCTTCACATCTCCAAGATGACGTGCGGGAGCTGTCCCACGACCGCGCGCCTCGCCTTGAAGCGACTCGCGGGCGTGTACAGCGCCACCGTTACGCTGGACGACAGCCTCGGCGTCGTGCGTTACGATCCCCGGCGCGTCCAGCCGACGGAGATCGCTAGTCACCTCACCAGGCTCACGGGCTTCGGCGCCACGATCCTGCCGGACACGACCAAGACTTCCGGAGGCGGGCGGTGAACGAGGCAAAGGAACTGACCATCGAGGTCCGGGGCATGACGTGCGACCATTGCGAGCGCTCCGTCACGAAGGCGCTCCAATCGGTTTCCGGGGTCCGCGAGGTCCTCGAGGTGAGTCACGCGGATGCCGAGGCTCGGGTTCTAGCAGGGCCGGAGGCGACGGCCGACAGAATCGAGAGGGCGGTCGCGAAGGCGGGATATGGTGCGCACGTGAAAGAGCAGTCGAAGGGGGCGGCGGACGTTCCGGCTGAGATCAGAAAGACCGGCGGCGAGTTCGACCTCCTGATCGTGGGGGGCGGCTCCGCGGGGTTTGCCGCTGCCATCAAAGCTGCGGACCTCGGCGCCCGGGTCGCCGTGGTCGAAGGCGGCACGCTCGGTGGGACCTGCGTGAACGTCGGCTGCGTGCCGTCGAAGACGCTCATCCGCGCCGCCGAGGCGCAGCACCGCCGGGTCCATCACGGATTTCGGGGAATCCCCGCGACCGATGGGCAGCCCGACTGGCCGACGGTGGGGGCCGAGAAGGATGCGCTTGTGGCCGAGCTGCGGCAGACGAAGTACTGGAACGTGCTGCGGGCCTACCCCTCGATCACGCTGTTCCAAGAGCGCGCCACGTTCGTCTCCGGTCGCGAGGTTCGACTTGCCAGCGGTCGCACGCTCACGGTGGCCAAGGTCGTGGTGACCACGGGCTCCTCTCCCTGGGCACCGCCGATCTCAGGGCTCGCCGAGGCCGGCTACCTCGACAACGCGTCGGCGATGGCGTTGGCGCGGCTTCCCGAATCTCTCATCGTGATCGGCGGGAGCGCCGTCGGTCTTGAACTCGCACAGATGTTCGCGCGGCTCGGCGTGCGGGTGACCGTCCTCGAAGCGCTACCCCGCGTCGTCCCGGCGGAAGACGCCGATATCGGCAACGCCCTGGCAGACTACCTCCGGTCGGAGGAGCTCGACGTCTACACCGACGTCAGGGTGGATCGAGTGAGCAGGGGCAGCGATGGCTACGACGTCCAGTACCACGCAGGTCCCGCCGCGCGCACGGCACGCGCGGAGCAACTGCTGGTCGCCACGGGCCGGCGAGCCAACACGGCGGGGTTCGGGCTGGACACGATCGGTGTCACCCTCGGCACGAAGGGAGAAATCGTCGTCAACGAGTTTCTGCAGACGGCGAACCGGAGCGTGTATGCCGCAGGCGACGTGATCGGCGACCCCATGTTCGTGTATGTGGCGGCCTATGCCGGCGCACTGGCGGCTGAGAACGCCCTGACCGGGAACGAGCGCCGCTACGATCTCTCGGCGCTGCCGAAAGTGACCTTCACCGATCCGGCCGTCTCCTCTGTCGGCCTTACCGAGAACGAGGCCCGCGCGCAGGGGATTGAGCCGCTCGTCTCCAAGCTGCCGCTCGAGCACGTGCCGAGGGCGCTCGCGGCGCATGACACTAGGGGATTCATCAAGCTTGTGGCGGATGCCGGTACTAAGAAGATCATCGGCGCGCACATCCTCGCCGCCGAGGCCGAGGAGATGGTCACCGAGCCAGCGCTCGCGATCAA
>Ga0209056_10007317_pt1 | contig 11368 bp, 11 predicted proteins | sample GraSoiAngelo_114_FD_185876 | JGI IMG/M metagenome (GOLD analysis project Ga0209056, IMG submission 185876) | Grasslands soil microbial communities from the Angelo Coastal Reserve, California, USA - 14_0903_13_40cm (SPAdes) (version 2) | ecosystem: Environmental > Terrestrial > Soil > Grasslands... | reverse complement strand
TCGGGAGTGGAGCGCCCGGATGGAGCCCAGCCGCACCGGAGCAGCGGGCGCGCGCCGCGTGGTCCTCTCGACCCCCACCGCGCCCGTCGACCTGACCCACTGCCGCTCGCGGGAGCCCGGGTTGACGGACACGCGCGTTGTCTGCTATAGCGTGCCGCATCCGAACAGGAGGCCTTATGTGCGTCGATAATGACTCTCGTCCTCCGATTCTCCCGATCGCCGGCGGCTCGGCCGGCTCCCGCGATCTCCGGCTCGCTTCGGCGGACGGCACGCGCTTCATGGCGCACGCGGCCCGCGCGAGCAAGTCGACGGGCGCCGGAATGGTCGTTATCCCCGATGTGCGGGGATTGCACCCGTACTACAAGGAGCTCGCCGACCGCTTCGCGGAAGTCGGCGTCGATGCGGTGGCCATCGATTTCTTCGCCCGGACGGCGCCCTCCGACGACCGCGGGGAAAGCTTCGACTTCATGGCGCACGTCCCGCAGACCAAACCCGATGCGCTGCAGGCCGATATCGGAGCCGCGGTGGCCTACCTGCGCGGGAAAGATGGGGGCGAAGCGCGGTCGGTCTTCTCGGTGGGCTTCTGCTTCGGCGGGGCTCTCTCGTACCTCCAGGCGGCGAGCGGACTCGGGTACGCGGGGGTGATCGGGTTCTATGGCTGGCCGCTCGGCCTCAGTCGGTGGCCGGATCGGCCGAAGCCCATCGACGCCGTCCCGCGTTACAAGTGCTCCGTGCTCTCGCTCTTTGGCGGCGCCGATCAGGGGATTCCGCAGACCGCCGTCGATGAGTTCGATGCCGCGTGCCGCAAGGCCAGCATCAAGCATGATTCGACCGTCTACCCCGGAGCCCCACATAGCTTCTTCGACCGAAAGCAGACCGAGTTCGCGGAGGCCTCGGCCGACGCCTGGAAGCGCGTGCAGGCGTTCGTTCGCCAGAACACCCGGGCGGCGTAGCGGAGTGCTGGAAGGCGGCCCGGGCAGCGGGGACCGGGCCGCTCTTCCGCCACGCTCGCCTCGGTCTCAGCCGTGACGGACGTTCCGCACGTGGTGGTCGTCGGCGGCGGCTTCGGTGGGTTGTATACCGCCCGCGCGCTGGCGGGCCGGAGCGTGCGGGTCACCCTGCTCGACCGGCGTAATCATCACCTCTTCCAGCCGCTGCTCTACCAGGTGGCGACCGCCGCGCTGAACGCCTCCGACATCGCCGCGCCGCTCCGGTCTGTCCTGCGCAAAGCCGACAACGTCACGGTCCTTCTGGCGCCGGTCGAGCGCGTGGATCTCGCCGCCCGTCGCCTGGTGCTCGATCGGGGTGAGATCGGCTACGATGCGCTCGTTCTCGCAGCGGGCGCCAGCCATTCGTACTTCGGTCACGACGAATGGGAGGTGTTCGCCCCCGGCCTCAAGACGCTCGAGGACGCGCTGGAGATCCGCCGCCGCGTCCTGCTCGCCTACGAGGCGGCGGAGCGCGAGCGGGACAGCGCCGAGCAGAGGGCACTCCTGACGTTCGTCGTCGTCGGCGGCGGGCCCACCGGCGTCGAGCTCGCGGGCGCCCTCGGCGAGATCTCACGCCAGACCATCGCTCGCGACTTCCGCCTCATCGACCCGACCCGGGCGCGCATCGTCCTCCTCGAAGGCGGCGCGCGCCTGCTCAGCGCCTTTCCCGAATCGCTGTCGCGCAGCGCGGCCGACGCGCTGCGACGCATCGGCGTGGAGGTGCGCACCGCCGCGACCGTCACGCGCGTGACGGCGGACGCGGTGTGGCTGGGCGCCGAGCAGATCCGCGCGCGCACCGTGCTGTGGGCCGCGGGGGTGGCCGCGGCGCCGCTCACCCGAACTCTCGGCGTGCCGCTCGACCGGTCCGGGCGGGTCCTCGTCGAGTCGGACCTCTCGATCCCCGGTCATCCCGAAGCCTTCGCGATCGGCGACATGTGCGCATTCCCCCACCAGACCGGCGCGGCGTTGCCCGGCGTGGCGCCCGTCGCCATCCAGCAGGGACGCGCAGTGGCCGACAACGTGATGCGCCGGCTGAGCGGCCAGCCCACCCGCCCGTTTCGCTATCGCGACCGGGGGAACATGGCGACGATCGGACGCGCCGCGGCCGTCGCTGTCGTGGGGCGATTCGAGCTCTCTGGGCTGATCGCGTGGCTCGCCTGGCTCCTCGTGCACATCGTGTTCCTGATCGGCTTCCGCAATCGCGTTCTCGTGCTGTTCGAGTGGGCCTGGGCTTACGTCTCGTGGCAGCGCGGTGCCCGGTTGATCACCGGACCGTGGAAAGGCCGCCGTTGACCTTCTAAGCGGGGATAGACGCGAGCGCTGCGGTCGTCCCCGGGCGCGACCCCGTGCGCCGTCTCACCAGTGGAAGGAGACTCCCACCGTGAGGTGGTGGCCGGTCAGGTCGGCCCGGTCGCGCGCTGTTTCCGTGACCGGCGTTCCCCCGAACGTCCCCGGAACCTTGAAGTCGAACTGGAACGTCTGCGTCCTCAGGTACTTGTACTCGGCGAAGACGCCGATGTTGCGGGTGACGAGCACGCGCACACCCGCGAGGAACTGCCCTCCCAGCCGCGTGTCGGTGTCCTGGATGTCCCTGTTCACGTCGAGGCGCGTGGTCGTGGTCGAGAGCTTCGCGATGACGGCGCCGAGCCCCGCGCCCACATAGGGCTGGAAACGGCCGCGCGGAAAGTCCGGGCTCGTGTCCAGCGAGTAGCGGTAGAGGGCATTGAGGGCGACGGTCGTCACTTCGATGTCAGAGCTCGCGACGCGGACGTCGCCGTTGAACGGAGCGCCCAGTATCGTGCCCGAGAACCGCGCCGTCTGCGCGTCCACGTCGGACTTGAAGTGATAGGCCTCAAGCTCTAGCCCGACGTTCCCGCCGAGCACGCGCGGTTCGAAGAAGTAGCCGAGCTTACCGCCGTAGACCGCTGCGGTGTCGACACGGAGGTCTTTGATGGTGCCGTCGGCCACGGACAGGGCGCCGAGGTCCAACTTCTCCTTGAGGTCGCTGTTCTCGGTGAACGCCGCGCCGGCGAAGAGAGCGGCGTACGGTTCGGCGGCGGCGACGGCGGGCACGGTCAGAGCAAGAAGGGGCGCCGCGGCCAGCACCCACCACCCCCTCCTGCCTGCGAAACCCATCACAGGCAATTCTGGCTTCAAGAACGTCATTACACAAACTTATTTAATCCGGGATTTCCGATATGGACCATGTTCGCTTCCCTCTTGTGCTGCTGAGCGGACCACGCTGCCTCCCCGCCTTCGAGACACTCCCGCCCGCGTCGCCAGGCGTGCTCCCAACAGTGGGCTGTCCGACTCGATCACGTGGGGTGCCACGCGAGCCGCTCGATGCGGGCGACGATCTGCCGGAATAGAGGCCCTGTCAAGTAGCTTTCGGCGAGTTGCAGGGTGAAGTACCGGGCATGACGGATCAGGCGCCCGCCGGTCTTGAAGAGTCGCTGCTGGAGGCTGGTCAGGGACCAGTTCTGGATGGCCAGCGGCAGGGCCAGCCTACGGAGCAGATTACCGAGATTGTAAGCGATGACTCCCAGGAGCAGGCCGCGAAGTCGTAGCGTCCGGCCAGCCACCCGGCGAGAACCTCCGGCGCCCTGGCAGCCCCCGCCGACGCCGGGCATGCAGGCATGACGGCGGCGACCAGCGTCTTCACGTAGCGCCTTCCTCAGTTTGTAGTCGCGCCTCGGCCGGCGGCCCCAGCTCCGCGACGGCCTGCCGCGCGGATCACCTTGCCAGTCCCCAAGCGAAGCGAGTAGTCTGATCAAACGTCGCGCGTCGCCCCGAGCCCGCGTGACCGGAAGGAGTCGTCGTCACCGTGAGCACAGCCGCCGGGAGCTGGATCACCGAGACCATTCCGATCGCGGGGGTCGCGATGCGGGTCGCCCGGGCCGGCGGGGGCCCGCCCCTGCTGGTCCTGCACCACGACATCGGCACCCTCGACCGCCTGCCTTTCTACGACGCTCTCGCGCGCCGCTTCACCGTGCTGGTGCCGTCGCACCCCGGGTACGACGGATCCCAGCGACCGGACTGGATGCGCAACGTGCGAGACCTCGCGGCCGTGCACCAGTGGCTGCTGGGCGAGCTCGCGGTCGCCCGCGCCCCGGGCACGGTGTCGGTGGTCGGGCTCGGCTTCGGCGGGTGGATCGCGGCGGAGATGGCCACCCTGGCGCCGCGCGCGTTCCGGAAGCTCGTGCTGGTGGGCGCGATGGGCCTCAGGCCCGACCGCGGCGTGATCGCCGACCAGGCCCTCCTGTCTTACATCGACTACGTGCGGCTGGGGTTCACGGACCAGCGTGCGTTCGACCGCCTCTTCGGCGCCGATCCGGAGACCAGCCGGCTCGAGCACTGGGACCTGAATCGAGAGATGACGTTCCGGATCGCCTGGAAGCCCTACCTATACAATCCCACGCTGCCGCACTTGCTCGGCGGCGTCGCCACCCCCACCCTGGTCGTCTGGGGCCGCGACGATCGCATCGTCCCCCTCGAATGCGGCGAGCGCTTCGCCAAGGCGCTCCCACGCGCGCGTCTCGAAATCGTCGAGAGCGCCGGGCATTTCGTCGACATGGAGAAGCCCGACGAGCTGGCGAAGCTCGTCACCGACTTCGTGAGCCAAGGAGAGTCCTGATGCACCTCATGTACTTCACCGAGCAGCCGATGTCCGCTTACCCCGAGGCAGAGGGGCGCGCGTTCGGAGCCACCGCGCTCATGTTCTCCAACCGGTTCTTCGACCCGGCCGCCGGCAGCCGTCTCTACAACGAGTATCTCGAGCACTATCGGCTCGCGGAGGCCGTCGGCTTCGACGGCATCATGCTGAACGAGCACCACAACGCGCCGTTCTGCATGCAGGCCAAGTGCAATGTCTTCGCGTCGATCCTGGCGGCCACCACGAAGCGCGTGAAGATCGTGCTGCTCGGCAACCCGCTCCCGCTGGCCGACAACCCGGTGCGGCTCGCCGAGGAGCTGGCGATGATCGACATGGTCTCGCGCGGACGCCTGGTGTCCGGGTTCGTGCGCGGCGGCGGTCAGGAGCAGCTCGCCACCGGCGTCAACCCGGCTTTCAACCGGGAACGCTTCGAGGAGGCGCACGAGCTGATCGTCAAGGCGTGGACCCAGCCGGGGCCGTTCCGCTGGGAGGGCACGCACTTCCAGCACCGTGTGGTGAACCCGTGGGCGGTGCCGCTGCAGAAACCCCACCCGCGGGTGTGGATCCCGGGTGTGCTCAGCAAGGAAACGATCGTGTGGGCGGCGAAGAAGCGCTACCCCTACATCGCGCTGAGCACCGCGATCGAGGCGACCAAGAAGATCTGGGAGCTCTACGATCAGGTCGCGGCGGAGACGGGCTACGCGGGCGGACCCGAGTACCGCGGCTATCTCCAGCGCTGTCACGTGGCCGAGACCGAAGAGAAGGCCCTGGAGAACGCGCGGCAGTTCATGTGGATGCAGGGTGAGTTCACCGGCCTCGCGCACCCGGTCTGGTCGACCCCGTCGGGTTACTTCTCGCCCTCGATCCGCTCGGCCTTCGTCGAGTACGCGGTCGGGCGCCGGTCCAATCCCCGCGGCGCGGCCTTCGAGGATCAGATCAACAGCCAGATGATCGTCGCGGGGACGCCCAAGACCGTGATCCCGAAGCTCCGTCGCCTGCTCGAGGAGACGCGGCCGTCGATTGTCGGATTCTGGGGCGCCGATGGATTCGTCTCGAGCGCGGACACGAAGACGTGTATCCGGCTCTTCGGCGAGGAGGTGCTGCCCGCGCTCCGCGAGATCGGCAAGGAGCTCGGGCTCTGGAGCCCCTTCGAAGCCAACGCGCCCGTCAGCATGGCGTTCCCGGACTCGGCAACGCCAGCCCACGAGCGCGCAGCCGCCTCTCACACGACCCCCCTGGAGGTCCCCTGATGCTCGTTCGCTCCTGGCTCGGCGCGCCCATCTTCCAGCAGGGCTTCATCTGGGGTGTGGGACCGCGCGTCGAGGTCCCCGCGGCGGGGCTCATCCAGGGCTATCCGTATGCGGCCCCGGCCGAGGACATGAAGCTCAAGTAGGACAATCCGGTCGCGTAAGGAGTTCGCCATGCCAGCGCGTACGGGCGCCGAATACATCAAGGGCCTGCAGGAGCAAGAGCGCGAGATCTGGCTGCGGGGCGAGCGCATCAAGGACGTGACCACCCACCCCGGCCTCGCCAACGGGGTGCGAGCCATCGCGTCGCTGTACGATCTGCAGCACGATCCCGGGCTGCGAGACGAGATGACGTACATCTCGCCGACCAGCGGCGAGCGTGTCGGGTTGTCCTTCGTCATCCCGCGCACCCGGCACGAGCTCGAGCGGCGGGGCGCGATGATGCTGCGCTGGGCGCGCACGACCTGCGGCATGATGGGCCGCTCGCCCGACTTCATGAACGTCACCTTCGCGGCCTGGGCCGCGGCGGCAAAGTACTTCGGGCGGGGCCGGCCCGAGTTCGGCGACAACATCCGGCGCTACTACGAGCACATCAGCGAGCGCGACCTGACGCTGACGCATTCCCTGATCAACCTGCAGCGCAGCCGGACCGTCAGCGGCGTGTTCAACCTAGAAGTGGGGACGGCGCTCCAGGTGATGCGCGAGACCGACGCCGGCATCGTGGTCCACGGCGCGCGCATCCTGGCGACGCTCGGCCCCCTGGCGGACGAGATCGCCGTCTACTCGCCGCGCGTCGCGCGGCACACCGAGACCCACAGCCCGTTCGCGCTCAACTTCGCCATCCCCTGCGGCACGCCGGGGCTGAAGTTCCTGTGCCGCGAGAGCTTCGACCTCGGGCGGTCGCACTTCGAGCATCCCCTCGGCTCGCGCTTCGAGGAGATGGACTGCGTCGTCTTCTTCGACAACGTGCTGGTGCCGTGGGAGCGGGTGTTCCTGCTGGGGGACGTGGATCTGCTCAACGGCACGGCCACGGCCACGCACTCGATGACCCATACCGCGCACCAGGGCGCCGCCAAGAACATCGCCAAGTGCGAGTTCGTCCTCGGCATCGCGCTCCTCATGACGAAGACGCTGGGCAACGCCCACCTGCCCCACTCCGAGGAGCGCCTGGGCGAGCTGATGCTCTACACCGAGCTCACGAAGGCCTGTCTGCGGGCCGCCGAAGCCGACGCGCAGCTCGACGAATGGGGCGTCATGTGTCCCGCGCCGTTGCCGGCCGAGAGTACCCGCAACCTCTTCATGACGGCCTATCCCAGAATGGTGGAGATCCTGCAGCTCCTCGGGTCCAGCAGCTTCATGATCACGCCGAGCGAGGCGGACTTCCGAGGCCCGCTGGCCTCGGAGATCGAGCAGTACCTGGCGACCGACACCGCCACGGCTCGCGAGCGCGTCAAGCTCTTTCGCCTGGCCTGGGACGTCGCCGGCAGCGCCTTCGGCAGCCGGCAGGTGCTCTACGAGCGCTTCTTCGCCAGCGACCCTTTGACCCGCGCGCGCGCGTTGAGCGCGCTCTACCCCAAGGACGAAGTGATGGAGCGCGTGCAGGAGTTCCTGAACGATGAGTAGGCTCGAGTTCGGGCTCGCTCAGTTGTAGAGGTGGCAGGCGACTCGACGACCCGGGGACACCTCGGAGAGTCCGGGCGCCTGCTCGGAGCAGCGCGGCATGACGAAGGGACAGCGCGGGTGGAAGCTGCATCCGCGTGGCGGATTGAGGGCGCTGGGAACTTCACCGCTGAGGACGATCTCCTCCCTCGGCTCGTCCGGATGCGAGGGCAGCGACGCCGCGAACAGGGCCTTGGTGTAAGGATGGAGCGGGCTGGCGCACAGCTCGAGGCTGTCGGCCACCTCGACGAGCTTGCCCAGGTACATGACGGCCGTCTGCTGGCTCACGTGGGCCACGGCCGCCAGATCGTGCGCAATGAACAGATAGCTCACGCCGAGCCGTGCCTGGATGTCTTCCAGCAACGTGATGATGTGGGCGCGGATCGAAACGTCCAGGGCCGAGACGGGCTCGTCGAGCACGACCAGGCGGGCCTTGGTGGACAGCGCTCGCGCGATCGCCAGCCGCTGTCGCTGCCCTCCGCTGAACTCGTGAGGGAAGAGGCGGGCCGCGTCGGGCCGGAGACCGACCAGCTCCAGCAGCTCGGTCACGCGCGCTCGCACCTCCGCCGAGGAGAGAGCCTCGTGCGCCTTCATCGGCTCGGCGATGATGTCGCCCACCCGCATGCGGGGACTGAGCGAGCTATACGGGTCCTGGAAGACGACCTGGACCTTGCGCCGGTAGTCTTGCAGGTCCGCGCGGCTCAGCTCCGCGATGTTGCGCCCCTCGAACTCGATGGTACCGGCCGTGGGTTCTTCGGCCGCCAGCACGAGCTTCGACGTGGTCGTCTTGCCGCACCCGGACTCTCCCACGAGCCCGAGCGTCTCGCCCGACTTGATCGTAAAGCTGATCCCGTCGACGGCCTTGACCACGCCCCGTGTCTTGCCGAAGAGCGCGCCGCCAACGGGGAAGTGTTTTTGGAGGTCGCGCACGTCGAGTAGCGGCCTATCCACGCCCGGCGGTCTCCTCGTCGATGGGCAACCAGCACCTCACGTTGCCGTCGCCGTTGAGGTCGTGCTGCCACGGCTCCTCGATCCGGCAGCGGTCCATCACCTGCTGGCAGCGGGGATGGAAGCTGCAGCCGGCCGGAAGGGCCGAGAGATCTGGCGGCTGGCCCGGGATCCCGTAGAGCCGCTCCTTGACGCCGAGCTTCGGGATCGAGTCGAGCAACGCCTTGGTATAGGGATGCCGGGAGCGGTAGAAGAGGCCCCGCACCGACTGCATCTCCACGATCTTGCCCGCGTACATCACCGCGACCTTGTCGCACATCTTGGCGACGATCCCGAGGTTGTGCGTGACGAAGATCAGCGCGACGCTGGTCGCGCGCTGGAGCTCCTTCAGCAGATTCAAGTACTGGAGCTGGATGGTGACGTCGAGGTTGGTGGTGGGCTCGTCGGCGATGATGATCCGCGGGCTCCCCGCCTGGGCGATGGCTCCGACGACGCGCTGGCGCATGCCGCCGCTCAGCTGGTGGGGAAAGTCTTTCATCCGCCGCTCCGGTGAGGGAATCCGCACCGCGGCCAGTAGCTCCTTCACGCGCTGACGCAGCGTCTGTCCGCGGAGCGCCTGATGATAGTACGCCGGCTCGGCCACCTGGTCGTAAATGGAGAAGAGCGGGTCCAGCGACGCCATCGGATCCTGGAGGATGGACGCGATCCGCCGCCCCCGGATCCGGCGCATCTCGGCCTGGCTCTTCTTCACCAGATCCTCGCCCTCGAGCTCGATGCTGCCGCTCACGATGCGGGCGCTCGGCGCGAGCAGGCGGACGATCGAGTGGCAGGTCGTGGTCTTGCCGCACCCGGATTCTCCGACGAGGCCGAAGGTCTCCCCGGCCTCGACGGAGAAGCTGACGCCGTCCACCGCCTTCACCACGCGTGTCCCGCGAAACCCGAAGTAGTACGTCCTGAGGTCGCTGACGCGCAGGAGCGGAGCCACGTTACCCCTTGACCTCCCAGACCTCCCAGGGCCACGGGAAGGGAGCGTTGTTCTTCGGCATGAGTTGCACCCCCAGCGCCCTGGTCGTTCCGCTGCGTCCCGTCGCCTAGCGGTTGCGAAGCTGCGGGTCCAGGCGGACGCGCAGCCAGTCCCCGAGCATGTTCGCGGAGAGCACGAGCATCGTGATGCAAGTGCCCGGGAAGATCTCGAGCCACCACCGCCCTTCCATCAAGGACTCTCGCTCCTGGGCCATCATGAGGCCCCACGACGGCTCCGGCGGCGGGACGCCGACCCCCAGGAAGCTGAGCGACGCCTCGATGATCACGGCCACGCCGACCTGGAGGCTGAAGAGCACCATGACAGTGTTCATCACGTTCGGGATCAGATGCCGCCAGATGATCGTGAGCTTGCCGATGCCGTTGATCTCCGCGAGCTTCACGAACTCGCGCTCGCGGACCGTCAGGATCTCGCCGCGGACGGCGCGGGAGTACCGGCTCCAGAACACCAGCGCGAGGATGAGCACCACGTTCCAGAGGCCCGGCCCGCGCACGCTCGACAGGAGGATCGCGAAGACCAGCGACGGCAACGTCAGCCAGGCGTCGGTGATCCGCATGATGATCTCGTCCCACCACCGGCCCATGTACCCGGCCAGGACGCCGAGCGCCGTGCCGATCGCGCCGGCGAAGAGCGTGCCGGTGAGCGCGACGATCAACGAGATGCGAGCGCCGTACATCAGCCGGCTCAGCACGTCGCGGCCCAGATAGTCAGTCCCGAGCGGTGTGTTGAACCGGCCGCCGTGAGACCAGAAGGGTGGAACGTTGTCGAGGTAGGGGCAGTCGGGCATGCTGTACTTTGCGAGGCACTGCTCCCGCGTCGGCGCCACCGGATCGAGCTTGCCGTGCGGCGCCAGGACTGGCGCCAGGACGGCCACCGACGTCAGAACTCCCAGAATGACGAGCGGAATCACGGGCGCCTCGCGGAGAACACGATAGCGGCGCCGGGCGGCGCGCGGGGCCGCGATCGTGTGGGCGGCGCCGACCGGGATCGTCGCCATGACGTCACCCTCCTCGGTCGAGGAACGTCAGGGGCCCCGAAATGGCCCCGGACCCCCAACCCGTCTTTATGCCGACATGGTCCTATCGCGACAGCCGGATGCGCGGGTCGACGTACCCGTACAGGACATCGATCGTGAAGTTGAGGAGCACGATCATGAGCCCGGACATGAGCACGACGCCCTGCACCATCGGGAAGTCGCGGTTGCTCAGCGCGTCATAGAGCAGCTGGCCGACGCCGGGCCAGTTGAAGATGACCTCGATCACGACGGCGACATTCACCATGATCAAGAGATTCAAGCCGGCGAAGGTCAGAACAGGGATCATCGAGTTCTTCAGCGCGTGCTTGGCGACGACCATCCGCTCGGGAACCCCTTTCAGGCGCACGAGCTTGATGTAGTCGCTGCCGAGCACATCGAGCATGCCGGAACGCGTGATCCGCAGCATCGCGCCCGAGAAGTACCAGCCGAGCGCGAAGGCCGGCATGGCGAGATGCGCCCAGTCCCTGACCCAGAACGTCACCCAGGTCGATGGGGCGCTCCAGACGAAGGCGCTCGAGCCCTTGCCGAGCACGGGAAACCAGCCGAGCCCGATGCCGAAGACCATGATCAGCACCAGCCCGACGAAGAAGCCCGGCATGGAGAGCCCGAACAACGCGATCATCTTGCCGGTGTTGTCCCACCACGAGTTCACCTTCAACGCCGAGAGCATCCCGAACGGCACCCCGAGCACCATCGAGATCAGGAACGCGGCGAAGCCGAGCTTGAGCGAGTTCGGCAGCCGCTCGAAGTAGATGTCCCGGACGGGCAGCGACTTCTCGAAGGAGTGCCCGAAGT
>Ga0209056_10007316_pt1 | contig 11370 bp, 20 predicted proteins | sample GraSoiAngelo_114_FD_185876 | JGI IMG/M metagenome (GOLD analysis project Ga0209056, IMG submission 185876) | Grasslands soil microbial communities from the Angelo Coastal Reserve, California, USA - 14_0903_13_40cm (SPAdes) (version 2) | ecosystem: Environmental > Terrestrial > Soil > Grasslands... | reverse complement strand
GGTGATCAATCTCCTGTATCCGAGCGCCTGGGTGGCTTTCCATGCGGCGGAATAGAGCTTGGAGTTGGCGTTCGGTTCCCCATCTGTACAGGTCCTTGTCACTTCGAGAGTCAGGCCATCGTCCTGATGCCTCGATGATGGCCGTCCCACGATGGCGACCCCACAGAGGTGCCCGTCATCCGCTTCGAGTCCGAGTCGGAACTTGTCGCCCCTCAGGGATCCGTGATGTCGATGCCATTTCACGATGAAGGCATTTGCGAGCTCGCGCGAGATGGGTACTATCTTCATCCTTCCCTCCGTTCCAGGACCCAGTGGTCCACGGCCTCCACGAGGCGGAACGGCCCCCCCACGCGCGTCAGCTGATAGACCCAGCGGGCGGCCGTCTGCGAGGCGCAGCCCGCGTAGTTCGCGGCCCGCGCGTGGAGCTCCCCGAGATCGGCCCACGTCGTCCCCTCGGACTCCAGGAGGAACTCCACGATCAGGTGCCGGAAGCGCAGGGAGCGCGTGTAATGGCGTTCGATGGCCGTGGAGTCGGGGACGACCTTGGACCGGCCGACTTCGCGGACGAGGCGTTCCATCTCCGGATCGAGCTCGGAGTCGCCGCGCTTGCGGCCGCCGCGCCTCTTCCGGCTGGGAGCCGGGCTCGGGCGAGGCTCCGGCGGGTCCCCCGCTCCCGCCTTCGCCTCTGCGCCCTCACTCGTGCCTGTCATCGTCTGTCTCTCTTTCTCTTTCTCTTTCTCTCCCCCGCGTTTTCTATGGGGATCATTTCGTGCCTGATGTCAGTGCATTCTCCATGGCTAATCTCCACCCCTATTCCAAAGGCCTGCTCCAAGACGTAGTGGACCCATTCCTGTTCCGGCCGCAATGGCTCATTCTTCGCCGCCTTCACTTCTATGAGGCGGGCCTCAGTCTTTCCGTTCTTCTCCCGCCATATAAGGAAATCCGGCCATCCTGCATGGAGAACCCGATAACCAAACCGTTCAGCATTCGCCGCGAAATTCCGTTCGGCCTGGCTCCCATTCCGTTGGATCATAAGGGCTCCATTGGGTCGGTTCTTGAATCGGAGCTTCACCTGTCGCCAATCTGTCTCAGCCTTTGCCGCACGAATCAGTCTCTCATCAATGGATTCGTGCTTGGCACGCTGGCGCTGTGTCATGGCACGCCCCTTATACCAGGCGCGATTCGTTAGGGCGGATGAGACGCCCACATGTCGGACAGTTCGCCTGTCCGGGCGCGAACCATCGTTCCCGGCAGCGGGTCTTGCCGCCATGCTTGTTGTGAATGAACATCACAAGGATGGGATCAGCTCGCGGTAGATCGTCCACTCGATCACGACCCGATGCTTGTCCCATGCGGCGTGGGCCTTGGCCTCTTCCATGTTCGGAAGCCGTCCGCATCCATCGAGACACCGATACTTGACCGGCCGCTTCTTCAGGGGCATGGAATCACCAAAAAGACTTGCGGGCGGTAAGGTAGGGGGAATGGAGGTTTGCTTCCATCCTCGAACCGCCCGCCGTCATCGTCAACGTTCCGCCTCCCGTTCGCGGACTCTCGTCCACGTATTCCCAGGATGGATCGTCGTGCCACATCGCGGGCAGAGGATATCGATGTCTCGGTACTCACGCACGGCTTCTTCGAGTTCCGCGACGCATGCCTCGGCCTTCTCGGCGCGGGCCATTGCATCCTGCCTCCGACAGAGTCCACATTCGTGCTTTTGATGCGGTCCTTCCTGACCGCAGACCATTACGAATCCGCGTAGAACGGCAGAATGCTCGTTGACACATCGTTCTTGGCAGAGCTTCATCCTTGGACCCCCTTCATCCGGTCCATGGCGGTCTTTCGTATCGCTCTCCAGGGATAATCCGGCCCGAGCTCATCCGTCATGCCTCCGGATCCTCCCGATGCATCTTGCAGATGACCTGCCCCACGTTCACGTCCCAGGCGCAGCCGCAATCCCATTGAATCGCGGTAATCGTTCCGCTCGGCAGCTTCTCGATGAAGGTCGGGATCCTCATTCCTGGCACTTCCTGAGGGTGACCTTCCACAGTGACGCATCGTCAAGCGAGGCCGCATCCAAGACGGCTCGTGCATCCGGCTCGTTGTGGAAATGAAGAATCACGCTGAAGCAATCCCTGTGCTCTGGCGAGTGCTTAGAGCGGGGCATTAGACCAGCCCCCCTTCATTCGGTCCATAGCGATCTGGAGGAGTTGATGGCCCAGCTGGATCGCCTCCCGTTTCAACACGCCAGCGCCGGCGATGCGACTGGCCGCATCGAAGAAGGCATTCGCAAGACGGAGGTCCGCGAGAACGGATTCCTTAATGGCCGGATCCATTTACGCATCATCCCCCATGCCGCCCAGTTTTCCCTCCGTAATCGGGATGAAGCCGTGGGCCCGTTTCCGGCGAATCTTCTCGCCGAGCTGGCGCATCGCGTCTCGAGCGAACTCTGCGAGCGAGGAATAGCCGATGCCAAGGTCCGCAGCTAGGGCCATATCCGCCTCGGCCGCATCGAGGTCCTCTTTCTTGAGGGTGATCGTCCTCTGTCCCGGCTGAGGCATGAATAGGACAGCGCAGGGTATCTACTTAACGGTTACGGCACCGCTATCCGGAATGAACGTTCACGGCGCGATCAGGCCGACATCCATCGCGTAGATGCCATCGAGCATGGGTGCGGTTATAGTGAACGTGATCGTGATATCCGCGCGGAAGAACTGTTCTCCCGCATCGTTCACGAGATCCACGGCCGTGAATACAGACGTGTTACCGCTGGCGGTCCCTGGTCCCGTCGGGCCGATATTCCAGGTGATCGGCGTACTCGTGTTGTCGATCAGATGGCCGTTCGCAGGATTGATGGCATACTGGACCAGCGTCCCCTGCGCACTCTGAATCACCGCGTCGAACATCATCAGGTTGAAGAGAACGCGATAGTCGATGGAGCCTCGGAAGCGATTCAGGACGGAGAAGTTGAACCCGCTCGTCGTGCCATTCAGGAATGTGATGCTGAGCTGCGGGCCCCCATCATTCGGGATGCGGTCGAATGGGACGAACAGGAGATGCTGGACCTCCGTGTTGCCACGATACGTGTATGCATGACTCAGGAAGGCGACCCCCGCGACGCCGCCGCCGACGAGGACCGCCGCAGCGACCAGGATCGTCGTGATCTTCCAGATGTGTCCCGAGAAGAGCTCACGGCCGAACTTCTGACCGTCGAGGAACTGCTCGAGGTCGCGGAAGTCGCGGTCCTCGAGGAACTTCATAGACAATCCCGCGATTGCCGGTGTCTAGCTTCATTCTCAATGGAGTACACCGTGACTCCACAGACCGGACAAGTGCGCGGATACGGATCCGCAACGATGGCAGAGGTATAGACCTTCGTTCGATTGCCACGGCCGCCTTTGTTCGGGATGGAATAGACCCGGAGCCATCCGAGGCGGACCATCGAGTTCAGGAGATGGTAGAGGGACGCCATCGGGATGCTCGCGGTCTGTCGGAAGATATCCTCCGCCGTCATCGGATCCCTTGTCACATCGAGAATGGCCCTGGAACGGGTGAGGGACCGATCCAGGGCGTAATTGGCCGATTTCTCCGATGGGACCTCGATCCGAATTGGACCGACGAGGGTCTGATAGACCGAGTCCTGCACCGATGGAGCGTCTGACATTGGGGGCCTGCCTCCATACGTCATTGGCTATTTGAGCGCATCCGTCAATCCAGTCTGCATTGAGTCTCGAGGATATGATTGGACCGACGATGATTCAGGCCGCGCCAATCGCAACGGCAATCGGTTGGATCATCCTGGGGTTGGTCATGCGATTCGAGGACGAGCGGAGTCGGCAGGAATGGCTCTGGAGCGGACTCTCCTTCGGAGTCATCTATCTGATCATGTATGTGTTCTACAATGCGCCGGGCTTGAGATGAAGCGAGATCCAGAGGAGCCGAGGTTCCTCGTTCCCTTCCCTTGGATCATCTGGCCGCTGGCCCTCGGCATCGGTCTGATCAAGGTCGCCACCGGAGAACCAATCATCGGATGGCTGCTGATCGGACTCGTGATCATCTCGACATTCCTCATCCGGGGATCGGATTGGTATCCCTAAGCGAACCGATTCCGGAGCCAAACGGCGCCCATGACGGCCAGGGTGAGAATCGCCATGAACGTGAAGAGGATGAAGGCATTGAAGTAGAACGATGTGCCGTGCGGAGTCGTGAAACTCAGGATGGAACCCGTCACGAATCCGGAGCTCGAGTACGCCCAGGCTCGGAAGAAGTATGTCGTGTCTCCTGTTAGACTGGAGATCGCTTTCTGAAACGCGCCGGTCGCCATTCGCGTCTCCACGGTAATGTTCGTCGCCCCCATGAGAGTCGGCGATGTTCCCCAGAGGAACCCGCAGGATGCAGCGGCAGGCAACAGTTGGATCACATTCCCGCTCCGGATCCCGTTCGAGTCCGTGATCGAGAGTCGGGTTCCCGTCGTGTTCCTCATCAGATAAGAGCACTCGACGGTCAGGAACGGTCCCTCATAGGTATCGACCTTGGTTCCCTCGTACGCGGCGAAGGAACTGCAGGAGTCAGCCACAGCATTCATCATGAGATCACCGAGGATGAAGCCGTACGTGTGGTTGACGCTGACGCCATAGACATTCGTTGGGGAGTTCGTGATCTGCGTCATCGTGGCATGGAAGGGGATGGACTTGGAGAGCTCCGCGACGAAGAGGCCGGATGGATTGCCGGTTGAGTGGGCCGTCACCGTCTGCATCGGATTCGTCACGCCATAGAGGGCTGCAAGGGTCGGGCCCTCATTGACTCCCGCGAAGTCCAACTGGAAGAGTCGTCTCCCGGCAAGATCCGTCAGCGTGTTCCATCCCGTGTAGTTGTTGGAACCGTCATCCGTCGGAGTCGTTGAACCTGCATTGCTCGAGACGATCACGACGATGGTATCGTTGCGGATCGTCGGGAGAGCCAGGGTCGCGGCGCAGGTTGTCCCCGTGCATCGATTGTGGGCGAATTGGCGGACCGTAACGATGTTCCCGGCGACGGTCCCGTTCCCGACGGCTCCGAGATTCCCATTGAGGGTGGCCGTGGAATCCGTAATCAGCGTGGCGGCCGAAGTCGTGACACTCGGCGGCACCGCGCCGAGGTGGGGAGCGATGAGTAGGAGGACCGCCAATGTGAGAGAGAACTCGAGGTTGAAGAGCTGCCAAACGCGGACCACAGGCCAATCCATGTGGATCCGTTTCCGTGACCTTCCACGGACGGAGTCACGCCTGATGGAATCCCCTGGAGTGCCGAAGGTGATGCGATTCTCCTGGGTGGTTTTCATCCAACGTTCCCCGTCCCTCGGATCTTCCCCATGATGACGATAGCGACGAAGAAGAGACAACCGATGATCAGGATGCCGACTAAGCCGCTGACGATGGGCGGCGCCGATGGGAGAGTGAGGATGGATCCGAGAGCCCCGAAGAAGATGCCGATCATCCCGACGAACCAGAAGATGACCAGGAATCCGAAGGCGATGGCGCTTCCGATCAGAATGAGGAAGTTCCAAGCGTTCTGTGCGAATTCGCTGAAGGAGCATCCGATGTTCGAGAAGAAATCGCCAGCCGAACATCCGGTGGTATCGACTACCGTGGCCGTCAGTGTCAGCGTCGAGATGTAGAAGCTTTGTCCGGCCGGTCCCAAGATCCACATCTGGAGATTGGGCGGATGCGCATTGCCGTTCAGATTGTAGACCGCATCGGGAACGCGAAGTTGGATCGTCGTGTTCACGAATGCGGTCCCACTTCGGCAGTAGACATTCTGATCGATGGCACTGAGATAGCTGTTCCCCGATCCTCCCGTGCTGGGGATCCATTCATGGACCACGACATTGATTGGGATGGCATTCGTCATGTTCGAATGGCACGAGAGAGTGAGAGTGCCGGATCGGATCGTTCCCTGAGCGGGCCATCCGGTCGTATTCAGGGATAGGAATTCGGATGGACCTGCGTTGTTGTCGGTGATCTCGATGTAGCTCGAATTCCCATCCGCTCCATTCGGATCCGTGATGCAGTTCCAATAGGTCGAGCTGCCACAGGAGTTGGCGGTCCCATGCGTCTTGATGCGGGTTTCATAGCCTGGGCCGCCGTCGTTGAATCCCAGGGAGAATGTCAATGCCTTCGTATCGAACGGATTGTAGAACGTCGGGAAGTTCTGGATCCCGCTCGAGAACTGTCCCCATGTGGAATCGGGCGGAAGCGGCTGCCCGGCGTAGACCCATGGCTGCGACAAGACAGAGGACATCAGGAGGACGAATCCGATGAAGATGGCGATGCGGAAGAGGCTGTGGGATTCGCCCATCTCTAACCACTATCGCCCAAGGGATTCAGGAGAACGAATGCAAGGATGATGACGACGAACAGGATGGTCCATATGGGGAACCAACCGCCGACCGCGACGAACACGATCCCCATCGCCAGGGGCATGACGGCGTTGATGCCGCCGTGGTGTTCTCGAAACAGGATGAGGAAGATGAGATAGATAACGACGATCACGGCGAAGCCGCAGAGCATTCCGCCGGCGACGGCATCGCCGCCGAACATTAGGCTACCTACGGCCTGCGCGACCTGATCGAAGCCTGCGACCATATGCCACTCGCTACCCTGAGAGCTCCCCAACGGTTAAAGTATAAGGGCGCGGGAGTCAGAGTCGCCATGGAGGGATGGCTGGAGAGACTCCCGCGTTGGGTTCGGTTGGGTCAGCTCAATACTTGCTTCTTGCGCCGGGCAAGAAATTCCGGACGAAGAGCAAGAGCACCGCGACGCCGAGCAAGACCGGAAGCAAGACGACCAGGATGGCACCGATGGCGCCCGTCTGGTTGCCGAACTTGTAGGTCTTGTCGTACAACGTCGGATACAGGGCCACTAGAACCACGAAGAGGACTACGAATCCGATAATGATGTAGATCCAATGACCTACATTCATCCCCGGATCCCCATCGAGGTTCAAGCGCAATGGATTGCGCTTCTCCAATGACGCAACGATGGCCCAATACATGACGGCCACCTGTGCCCTGAGATTTTTGAGGGTAAGCGTTCTCATTCACCCCCCGCACCGCTGCGGGTACGGACATCTGGATGGATGTGGGGGTTAATGGCCGTTCTTGCGCAACGTCCTGGCGCGTTCGTCCTCGACCAGTTGATGCACCTGGGACCGGAGGACACTGATGGGCATCTCGGCCGGAGCTGGCAATTTCAGGGTTTGCGCAAGGACCCGCATCCAGGCACTCAGCGAGAGCCGATGAAAGGCCGCCTCCTCGCGTAGGAGCGCCTTTGATTCAGCATCCAGAGCAATGTTGACACGGATCAAACCGGAAATTGGAGCCACCTCCCTAAAAGACGAGACGCTACTCTCTTTAGAGAGTAGGGGCGCGGGTTTTGCTCCATTCTTACGCCTTCAGGAAGGTACGGATGGCCTTGGGGTAGCCATCCGTGCCGCTGCATTTGGTCAACAGCTGATAAAGCTTTTCAAAGTCGATGATCTCCGTGGTCGGGAAGAAGGCGAACGCCTTCGTCTCGAAGTCGATGGACGGGAGCGGGAACTTCTCGATCTTGGCCTGGAAGTAGCGGTAGGGGCCCCGCAGATCGACCGTGAGGACGCCCCCACCGACACGATGGCAGAAGTAGCGCGAGGACGCAAGTTCCTGGATCGTCGTAGGCACCTTCTTGTCGAGCTGATCGATCACAATCAGATTGCCGCCGAGCTTCCGGATGCATCGAACGAATCCGTCTAATTGCTTGTCCTTCGATGTCGAAGCCTGAGCCGTGGACCAACCGGATCCGTAAAGCTCGTCAAAGACCATCAGCCAGTACTCGGGAATCGGATCATCGAGGATCGAAGCGATCTGGAGAAGCATCTCCCGGACATCCTGGACGTAGTCGTAGGATTCCTTCTCGGATGTCTTGATGTTCGAGAGCCCTCGGTTTCCCATGTCAATCCACTGCTCGAGGATCGAGACTCCCGTGGCCGTCTTCCCGGTACCGAGATTCCCGGAGATCCATCCCATCTGGCCTTCGCGGAAGTTCGATGCGAGGATGTGGGGGCCGTCCTCGAGGACCTGCCATTGCATCCCGCCGTTGTGCCGATCAAAGACCATCGAAGCGGCGCCTGTGAGTCCACCGGTCCTATCGGCCATGTGGAAGGAATCCGGGATCCCGGCCTGCAGTCGGGTCAAGAGTCCGGTGATCTGCCAGGGCGCCTTGATGCCGATGCGCCTCGCTTCGTTGATCATTTCGAGTAGGAGCAGCTTCTGACGTTGGTCCCAGACCCCGGACATGATGATCGAGATGACATCCTGGAAGTTCAGTTGCTGGAAGCGCTCGAGCAGGTCCTGTGCCTGGATCATGCGCTCCGTGCCGAGGAACGCCTCGGTTCCTCCGTTGTCCTCGGGCATCTCATTTCCTGCCGACGATCACGTCCATCCAGGACTTACGGACCGGCGGTTTCGGAGTCCCGGTATGGGCCTCCACGATCTTGTCGGCCCTCCAGCCTTTCGAACTCTGAGCCAGGTCTAGGAGCTTCGTGACGACCTGGTGCGCATCCTCACGCATCGGACGCTTCTCCGCTCGAGCGAGAAGCCGCTCGAAGTGGTATTCCGCACGAACCGCCAGCTGCATCGGCGGAACCGGACCACCGACCTTCGTAATGAACGGACGCCGGAGCTCGGCCTGGGTCTTGGACTCCGGCATGAGGATCCGGATGGCGTGCTCCCGATCCTCCTTCTGCGCGATCCAGGCTTCTCCGTCGAAGATGACCTGAGGCGGATTGCGCAGTTCCTGTTCCTCGTCCACTTTCGTCAACTTCTGGCTACTTGACATGCGCCGCAATGACCCCGATTAGCGCCCCGCCGCCAAGTCCGGCGATGGCGGCCATGATGATCATCCCCCAAGGGATCGTCGGATTCAGGATCTCGCGGCCGAGTTGGCTCTTCGCGTCGAGGGCGATGGCGTCCGAGGTGAAGCCAATGGCCTCATCGATCTTCTCCCGGTCGATCCATTTCCGGAGCTGGGGGATCTGCATTGGCGTCCCCTCGGAGAACAGCGCGTAGATGTGCAGGGACTTGGAATAGCTCAGCAGACCGCCGAGGATGGCGATGATGCCGGAGAGGACGAATGTAATCGCCCCGATGGGGAATTGGATCGTTTCTGCTGCGCCGACGATCCCCATGAATCCCAGCATGATGACGCCGAGGGCCCATGGGGGACGCGGGGAGACGGTCTTATGGTCGAAGTCCGAATTGACCGTGTATTGATGGCGGCCGAGGGTGATTTGGCCGTTCCCTGACGGATGTGGTCCCCTCGAGGGCATCAGCCCGCCCAGCTGCACGTGTGTCCATCGCCAATCGCCGGACTTCAATTCCTCGATGTAGTGCTTGGTGGCCTTCATTGTAATGGCTCTTCCTTATCCGACATGAATGGAACCCATGCTAACGTGAGGATGGCAGCCGCAAGAAGGAGGGTGGAAGAGAAGAGCTCGCCACCTGTGGTTTCCCATACGGTGAAGGCAAAGGCAAGACCGGAGACGCCTCCGAGGATGGCGAAAAGACCTTTCCGGAGAGCGGTGCCCGCCACCAATCCGGCAAGCCAAAGGGCGCCGAGCAGGAAAAGCACCAGGATGCCGATGGGTGAGGGATTCATCATAGATATGGTCAGACTCGAGGATTCTGAAGTGTACTCAGGGACCACGGCCGAATCTCTGACGATCAGTGTGACAATATAGAGTCCGGGAGAGCTGTACAGATGGGTAACCGTCTGGGAGTATCCCGCCGAGGTCCCGTCCCCGAAGAACCATGTATAATTGTAACCTGGAACGCCACCGGATACATTCGCCGTGAATGTTGTTGTGAGAGGGGATAGGCCTCCGTTTGGAGAGGCGGCGATGAAGGCTCGAAGCGGAGGCGTAGGACGCGCGACGATCTGCAGGGATGCGCTTGTGTATGCCACGGGGGAAGCAGAGTCGTAGATCACGACTCTAGCCGTGTACGTTCCGGGGATGGTATAGGTGTGGGACGGATTCGCGGATGCGCTTGTCGAACCATCGCCGAACGTCCATGCGTATACGTAAGCCGGGACCCCACCGACCACGTTCGTGGTGAAGAAAACTCCCAGATACACCACCCCGTCGTTTGGGTTTGCGGTGGCAATCACGGCTAATGGGACTTGTGGATCCACCTGGACCGTATGGGACGTGGTGATCATCGAGCCTGCAGAATCGGTTATCGCCATGTAGATGATGAACATTCCAGCGGCCGTATAGGTGTGGGACGGATTCGCGGATGCGCTTGTCGAACCATCGCCGAACGTCCATGCGTATGTATAGGGAGATTCACCCCCATACACGTAGGATACGAAGCTGACGGCCAGATTGTACGTCCCATCATCCGGATTCGCTGTGAATCCACCGGATAGTGGACCACTGGCTACGGGAATGAATGCGAATGTCGCAGCCACCCAACGGGCACTGCTACTCAGAGTGGCAGTCCCAGGAGAGTCCGTCCCTATGACGGACACTTTGTACGACATATGGGCATTCGCCGACGTGGTGCCGTCGTTGTTCTGGGTATCGATTGTCGTGTAACCACTCGATCCGGATGATAAGGTTGCGAAGGACGACGAACCCCAGATCAGACCAATCAGGATCAGCGAGTTGGACGGTGGGTTCAGACTGGGCGGGGCCGGACTCGAACTGGTCCCTGCGGCGGCTTGTTTCGTCGAGATGGGAATCCGGGACGGATCCGCGCCGCGAATCAGGGACGTGACGTGGGCCCACGCGACGAGGTTTGCCGTGGTCCATGTAGCCGTTGCGGATTCGGTGGACAATGCCACGAGGTGATAATAACACGCCCCCTCCAATGTCTGAGCGTTATAGGAAATCACTTCCCATCCGGTCGGTATCGTTATCCCACCCGTCGCTGCATTGAAATCGATACAGGAAACGATAAAGTCGTTCTTCGAGAACCCGATGGGGAGTGTCACCACGTGGGAAAGTCCGGCGACGGACAGGGATTTCGTTGAGCTTACGACGAATGGCGCGGTGGTGCTGCCGCTGACCCGAGCCGTAGACATCATCAATGCACCGGCCATTAGGGTCACGAGAAGCGCATAGACTGTGAACTTCCGCACGACTTCGCCATCTACATTCCGCTATAAGGAGGCATCCTCAACGGATGGCCTCATGGAAGAGGATGGCACCCGTGATCGCCAGGAAGAGAATCCCGGCGGCCCTCCAGGTCACGGCATAGAGCTCGTGGTGCCCCAAGAAGGCGGCATACAGGAAGAGGACGCCCGCGCAGCCGAAGAGGGCGCGGATGATGACTACCGAAGCCGTCTTAGTTCTGAG
>Ga0209056_10007313_pt1 | contig 11371 bp, 8 predicted proteins | sample GraSoiAngelo_114_FD_185876 | JGI IMG/M metagenome (GOLD analysis project Ga0209056, IMG submission 185876) | Grasslands soil microbial communities from the Angelo Coastal Reserve, California, USA - 14_0903_13_40cm (SPAdes) (version 2) | ecosystem: Environmental > Terrestrial > Soil > Grasslands ... | reverse complement strand
CAAGTTGCGCCCGCGCCTTAGCCCACGCGCGCTGCCGTCCCGCCGCCGTGAGATTGCTAACTCCGCAACCATGAACCTGCGCGACAGCAGGCAGTAATTTTTCAAATCCCAGCTTACGTCCGCCTGGTCTGATCTCGCTCATTGGCGCTCGCTCGGCGATCTGCCCAATGAATTTCTCATCGCCCAGAAATCTCTGATCGACCGCTTGGTAGTAACGATCGTCGTGACCCAGGCCCCGCCCCTCGTCGATAAATTTTCGATAGGCCTTATACGCCTGGCTTGTCGAGTTTCCCAATTGATTCAAAACCAGTGTGGTGTCTATAACGACCGACCCCTTCCTTCCTAAATATGCACCATGACTGCTCCAGCGATACCTGGCTAGTTCTTCAGGGTGTTTCAGACGAGCGGGATTCAGGTGGATGTAGCGGACCAGTTCCAGAAGGTAGGCATCCCGGTCACAAAGAATCGCTTTGTACCGCCCCTGGAAGAGATGGCCGACGGTCCCGTAACGGCGGTTATAGTACTGCGTATATGTAAATTGAATTCCTTGGAGGATTTTCGATAGCGGCGTCTTGCGGGTTTCGAGCAAGAAATGGACGTGGTTGGACATCAGGACGTAGGCGTAAATACTAAATTGATAGCGTTGCCGGTAGTGTTCGACTCGCTTCAGGTAGTACAAGCGATCCCGGTCGTCGCGAAAGATCTTCTGGCGCTGATTACCGCGGACAATGACGTGATAGAATGCCCCTTCGAATTCCACACGCGGTTTCCTGGCCATGCGGGCGAACATACCCGAAGGTTAGCCAATAAGTCAATACTCAGGTCTGACCCTAAATCCTGACCCAAGAGCACGGCCTGAAGGTCTGCTTCCACGTGTACCCGTATGTGCTGTCGGATTCGCTTCTGCAATTCTTCCAAGTCAGTTTCGTTACCTAGATCTTCAGCGAGGCGAAGGCAGCGTCTCTTCAGCGCATCAATTTCGACCGAGCGGCTGTGAATGAGATCCATTATTTTTTGAACGGTCTTAGTATCGAGAGGGTCGAGGCGCGGCGACATGAGCTGTCGGAAAAACTCCCATGCGACGACATCAAAATCTATATTCGGCGCAGCGGCCCCGCCTGCTCGCTTCACCTCGAGAGGCAGGGACGCGAGGAACCGGACAAGATTTGGATTGGTAAGAAGTATTGCCGGTGAATCTTTGAGAATTGGGAACCGGAACATGTAAGCAGTCGCAAGAAGCGCTTCGAGCTCAGCGGACTGAAATCGCTCGTTGCAATAACCATATCGGGCAGTCCAGTCGACCTGAATAGGGTCAGGTGCTTTTCCCGAACGAAATCGTTCAGCACCGAATGCCATCATTTGCTCTGGTGTGCGATGTCCCTCGTAGAGCTCTAGGTACCGCTCAAAGAAGATGTGCGCGAAGAGTTCATCTGATGCTGAGAACGGATCGATGAGCCCGACTATTTCCTGGAGCCCCAAGTCTGAAGACGCGAGCAGTTCGTCGGCTGATCCCCAAGCTACGGTGTCCTTAGGATAACTCATCCAAATTGTCTTGAGTGCAGTCCCACGTAAAGGTTCAAGAAGCGCAGACGTTTCGCGGAGGCTTGACTGGAAGACCCTCCAATAATGAACAAATGTCGAAAACTTTGGCAGCCAATCCGGTTTACGCTCCTCGACCAGCCGGATAAAATCGAACGGATCAATACCTGTCATGAACGTCGATACCGAAGGGTGCAGTGTCACTCCGATCTTCTCGTCGTGAAAATACAAGAGCAACGCGCCCGAGATCAGGTCCCTGTTCCAGCACGTGTCGGGGAGCACCAGTTTCATTTCTGTCTAACTATTAAGTGAATGAGCGACTGCCGGCGGTGTATCCCATGATGATCTCGAATGAAAAACCGTAATCTGCTGGAAAATCAACGCGAAGTTAGTCTTTGCCACAATGCCATCGCCGACAAACACCGCCTCTACGGCGGTATAGCCAGTTATCAGCCCGCCGTATAGCACGGCCGCAGCTCGATGGAAAGCAGGGTGTCCGACCCGCAATTGGGTCGCCACACGGAATACATTCCGTTTCATGCGAACCAGTCGCAGACCGGGCCTTTCTTGGGCGTTGATGACCAACCATGCACATTTGCTGCTTTGCAGTGGCGCGTGCGATTGCCAAATTCATGCGGCGCTGACATGCAACCTGCGACACCGGCATGCAAAAGAACGAACTGTCGCCGACGGAACTGCGAACGGGAGCCGTCGCGATCGGCTGCCGGCGGTCAGAGCGCAGATCGTCCGAGGCTTGGTCGAAAATTACGGAACGCCAATGGCCAATGTCGCCCGGCAAGTAGGAATCTCGACCTTCGGAGCGTCGAAGATCCTGACGAGAGGCTTGTCCAGATAGCAACAGCGTCCCTACCGGTCGTAGCGCAAGTAGGTTGGTGCGCATAGTGACGACTTAGGCGAAATCCGCTAGTCTATTCCGCGACAAGGGATCACGTACAGCTTATATGCTCGGTGTGAAATCAAACGGCTTCGTGAGTCGTGTAGCCAGCGCCTCTGTTCTGCTGTTTCTCGCCAACATGATTGGATGCTCTGCTCACGCGCCGCAAGAGAATACAATCGAGGTTCGGCTGAAGTTTCCTGCCGCCGCCTGCGATCAGGGAAGACCTCTACTGAATTGGGAAGCTCCCATTCAGAACGCTCCGACAGCTGCATGTGTTCGGTCGGGATCTATTCAGCTACGCGAGCCAGTTCGGCCTCCGGCACAGTTTTCCAATCACGAGTTCGGGACTATTATCGTCTTGAGCATTTCACGAGAGAAGGTTGTCGTGGCTGCGGACAGCAGGGCGACGCTTGTGAACCCGCAGACTGGGGCGATCGTGGGTTACAATGACACCGCTTGCAAACTGATCGAAGTGCGCCCACAGCTCCTGTTCGCGGTCACAGGTATGGCCACCACAGGTTCACGTGTTCCGGTCGACGTTCAGTATAATGCAATGAATGTCGCCCGAGAGATCAGCCAAAACTTCCGTTTTGATACCGATTGGATTGAGCCGAACAGAATGGTCGAAGCAATGGCCGAGGAGTGGGGCTGGTATGTCGACTTCAGAATTCGTCGTGGAATAGAAGGCGGTTGGCTCAAACCAACTCCAGTATGGCTTGAGGGGATTTTTGTTGGGATTGAACCGAACGGTGAGTTAAGCCTGGCGATTGCGAGACTTCAGTATGGTAAACCGCGAGCAGGTTTTATTGTGCCGCCCGTCCAACTCTCTATCGAGAGCCCGGTTCCGCCAAAGTCATTCACATGGATCCAAGCATTTGGTCTCAGTGATGCCACCGAGGCGTTTTATTCGTCTGCTCGAGTAACAGATGCCACAAACTCCGAATATAGACGCATTCGGGCAGAACAAACAAAAACCAGCCTCTTTCCTCCCGAGATTCCGGAACGGCTAGTAGAGCTCACTATTGAACACCATGAGAAGTTACTGAAGCAGGGCTCACTGCCAGGATTATTCGTGAATCGACCCGTTGACGTGGCAGTTCTATCAACGTCCAAAAAGACTGTGCAGTGGGCTTGTGATTGACTTGCTATACGCCGTTACCGTAATTGCGGTAATAACCGCCAGCTTGTTTCTTTGATAAAAGAAACAAATCAGGCTTCACTGGTTTTGGTTATTTTTTGCTGATTGTTTATTGACCAGCGGCAAAGCCTAAAGGCTCGCCTTGCAGGCATCGATTCGGCGGCGGTTTGTATTTTCGTGGGGCGCTGCCCGCCGGCGTGGAACCGCAAGAGATCTCCGTCGACACGGCTCCCCCGTGCAACGCTAGCGACCGAGGCAAACTCCTCGCTTTGAGGATTTAATAAATTCCAAGAGGGCCAACACATCCTCGTTGGCCCTTCCGCGTTCTTCGATTTCCTTTATCGCCAGCGAGAGGTTGCGTCCCTTTCGGAACAGTACGCGGAACGCTGCTCTAATGACGCGAATTCTTTGCTCGTCAAATCCGGCCCGCTTTAATCCCACGACGTTCACTCCGCGCAGCGTGTGTTGCCAGTCGACGATCGAATAGGGCGGCACATCTCGGCTCGTCCCGCTGAGCCCGCGCATGAGCGCATAGTCGCCGATCCGCACGAATTGGTGCACGACGCAATTGCCGGAAATGAACACGCCGTTGCCGACCTCGACATATCCGCCTACTAGAGCGCCGTTGGCGAGTATGATCTGATCGCCTAGTTTGCAGTTGTGGCCGACATGGGAGGTTGCCATCAGAAAGTTATGGTTGCCGACGATGGTCGCCGATCCCGGCACCGTGCCGCGATGAATTTGAACGTATTCCCGGATGATATTGTGATCTCCGACTTTGAGGTAGGTCTCTTCGCCCTTGTAAGCTTTGTCTTGAGGTGCGTCGCCTAACACCGCGCCGGGATGGATTTCGTTGTCCTCCCCGATTTCGGTCCAACCGGTCAAGTAAGCATGCGCCATAATGCCGGTGCCGCGTTTGACTTTAACCGGTCCTTCGATGACGACGTAAGGGCCGATCTCAACGTCGGATTCGATCTCCGCCTTTGGGTCGATCACAGCTGTCCGATGAATGCTCATGAAAATCACTCTCACTAAGGGCGAAGTCCACGTCCGGCTTTAGGGACTTAAACACAAATTACGCAAAAACAAATTCTCTGCGACTTTTGCGTTCTCTGCGGTTGCATTAATCGGAGTCATCCTCATTCTCCTGATCATCCGGTGCCGGTTCAAATTTTTTACCCGGGATGCGATACCGCTCCTCGACCCACGCGCCGAGGTCGATGAGCTGGCAACGTTTGGAGCAGAACGGTCGGTGAGGATTATTCTCCCACTCAGTTTCATGGCGGCACGTAGGACACTTAATCTGACGGGTCATGGCCGTCCTCTTTAGCCGTCCAAGGTGGTGGTGGCGAAGATCTCTTCGACTTCGAGTTTTTTCTTCATGAGGCCCTGATCAAGAGAGTAGCCGATGAAACGCTCCAGGTTGGCCCGGTTTTTCTTCACGCCATGCGGCCACGGATCGTCGCCGAATACCCTTCGCTCTTCCTCAAAAAGATGCCTGCCCCAAACAAAGCGCGACCAATTTGGGTCGTCGTAATAGGCCATGCAAGCTTCCTTCGCTTTATCGAAGGCCACCATGACGTTGTCTGCTAGCCATGGATTTCTTGCCAAGACTTCATCTTTGAAGGCGACCACATGCATGATGGGATAGTAGCCGTTCTTCCGGAAATATTTAACTTCCTCTTGCCTCGGGTCAGTGAACAATCGCCGAACCTTCGGCGATCCTCTTAGCGCTTCCTGGGGCGGATGCGGCACCATCAAGGCGGAAATCTCGCCCCGGTCCAACATGGCACCCATCTTCTTTCCGGCAGCAACGAGCTCGATACGTACGCCTTCTTGTGGCTTGAAAGGGATAGCCTCCTCTTTGGATACGATCCAGTGGATCTTCCGCCACGGAACGTTGTATTCCGACTGCAGATCTCCCTTGGCCAAAACGGAGAGCGTCGTTTGAAAAGTGCTGAGACCCACTTTCTTTCCGATGAGATCCTGCGGTGATTGGATGCCGGCGTCGACGTTCACCCACATTTGCGAGAGGCTAAAAAGTCGTCGCGGAAAAACCGGAATGGCGGTAAACGGCATGCCACGGCTCTTCGCCATTAAATAAGAAGAGAGCGACAGCTCGCAGATATCGAACTCACCTTTTTGCAGCATCCGCTCGTGCCGGTCCGAGCCGTGCTTCAACGGCTCCGACTGGCCCACTTCGAGCACTGTAAGGTCGACACCTTTGGCCCGAACCGAACCGTCAAAAAACGGAATGTGGCGGTCATAGTGAGAGAGCGCCATCGTGAGTTTTAGATTTGCCATGATTGAACCCTCTCGGAGGTAGCTTTTTCGATGCCCAGTTTATATTTCTGCTTACTCCATTGTCTCTTAGGTTTCCACACTCGTCCGGCAGATCAAAGAGTTCGAGCATTTCAACGGGTTTAAGCAAGGTCTGCGCGCTCGTTTAGTCGAAAACGGACGCCTCCAAGCAGGATCAAAAGATTCCCCCTGGCAGTCGAATTGGAATTGACACTTCAAATAATCATGATATTTTGAATCACATGTTCAAAAGGACATTGCAACTTCCGGCATCCGGAACCAAGACTTTCTTTCTGTGGGGACCTCGGCAAACGGGTAAAACAACGCTTCTCCTGGCCACCTATCCCGATGCACTCTGGATTGATCTCCTCAAAGCGGATGTCTTCCGTCGCTATTTGCAAAACCCCGAGCTGCTCCGTAGCGAACTCGCGGCCCGGGATTCCATTCGTCAAGTTGTCGTTGATGAAGTACAAAAGGTACCCCAACTCCTTGACGAAGTTCACTGGCTCCATGAGCGGCGCGGGGTTCGCTTTGCATTGTGCGGATCCAGTGCCCGCAAGGTTAAACGCGGGCAGGCGAACCTTCTTGGCGGACGAGCGGTTCGTTACGAACTACACGGTCTGACGGCCCGAGAAATAGGACAAGAATTTGATCTGAAGCGAATGTTAAATCACGGATACTTGCCGATGATTTATCAATCGGACGAAGCGCAGCCGCTTTTGAACGGCTATGTTGCTGACTACCTAAAAGAGGAAGTAGCGGCGGAAGGCTTGGTCCGCAATCTGCCGGTCTACTCCGAGTTTCTCAACATGGCGGCCCTTTCCGACACTGAGCTCGTCAACTTTTCCACCATCGCCCGCGATTGTGGGGTTTCCAGCCACACGATCAAAGGTTACTTTCAGATCCTTGAAGACACCTTGCTCGGTCGTTGGCTTCCCGCATATACCAAGCGCCCCAAACGCCGGGTTATCGCGGCGCCAAAATTTTACTTTAGCGACGTAGGAGTCGTAAATCATCTCGCCAGGCGCGGCGATCTCCAACCGGGTTCCGAACTTTATGGCAAGGCGTTCGAAAACTGGGTCTTCCACGAGCTAAGCGCCCACAACGCCTACAGCAACACCTTCGCCAAACTCAGTTACTGGCGTTTGGCCAGCGGCATAGAAGTTGACTTTATCGTAAACGACATGCGCCTTGCGATCGAAGCAAAAGCTACGGCTAAAGTCACCGCGGATCATCTGAAAGGGCTGCGAGCGGTTGTGCAGGACCACCCTCGGATCACGCAGCGAATCGTCGTTTGCTTGGAACCCAATAGCCGCCGAACTGATGATGACATTTGGATTCTACCGCCCACTGAATTTTGTGAACGACTAAGCACCGGCGATCTCTTTTGATCAGCGCACACGGTTCGTGGATGCGTCAATAGCCAACTATCGAATCAACGAGTAAGATTCCGGAGGCGAGGGAGATTTTCATGCTTGACGTTCGCGACCACGTTAGCATACGCTCAGCCGTAAATCGTGCAGGATTCCACGGGATCATGCGACTCGGTCACATCTTTGATAAGCATGACTTTTCCCCGCGCCGGGTTTCGCAGCGTGGCTCTTTGTATTCGGGCGATGCCTACCAAACGTCCTAAGAAATCAAAGCCTAAGAAAAAAACTCTAGTCGTCAAGGGTTCTCAGTCGAGGCTGGCGAGAGAGAACAAAGCCCTCAAGCTGGAACTCGCAGAGGCTCACGAGCAGCAGACCGCCACGAGCGAAATCCTGCGCATGATCGCCAGCGCTCGAACTGACCTGCAGTCAGTGATGGATGCGATCGCCCAGAATGCGGCAAGGCTGTGTGATGCCAACGACGCTCTGGTGTGGCGCATCGATGATGAGGCTTTCCAATTGGTATCTCACTTTGGATCGATCCCTACGGTACATGCTTTGGGACAACGAGGGGGCACAGATCGGGACACGCCCGCAGGACGAGCGGTACTCGACCGACAAACAATCCATGTCCATGACCTCGTAGACGCTCAATCCGACTTCCCGGGTGCTAAGACGCGGGGCATAGCAATGGGCGTTCGAACCGCGCTCGCCACGCCGTTACTGCAAGACGGTGTGCCTCTCGGAGTCATTCACATCCGCCGCACTGAAGTCCGTCCGTTCTCGGAAAATCAGATCGCACTCCTCAAGACCTTTGCAGACCAGGCAGTGATTGCAATTGAGAACGTGCGGTTGTTTCAAGAATTGCAAGCAAAGAAGCTTTAGAGCAACAGACGGCGACGAGTAACGTGCTCCGCGTCATTGCAAGCTCGCCGACCGATCTTCGGCCCGTCCTGGACGCTATCGCTGAGAGTGCCGCACGCTTGTGCAGCGCAAAGGACGCAGCGATTCGACTCGTTGAAGGGAATGTACTCCGATTGGCAACTCACCACGGACCTATTCCGTTTTTTGCAGCGTCGGAACTACCGATTGACCGTGGTTCAGTAACCGGCCGAGCCGTTGTCGATGGTCAATTAATCCATGTTGAGGATTTGCTGTCTTTACCCGCGACTGAGTTTCCTGACGTCCGGGCCACCGCCGAACGAGAAGGTGATCGAACCTTACTTGCTGTGCCACTGGTGCGCGAAGGCATTCCGATTGGAGCCATTCTCATTCGTCGTACCGTAGTCGATCCTTTCACAGACAAGCAGATCGCTCTTCTCAAGACCTTCGCGGATCAGGCCGTGATCGCTATCGAGAACGTACGGCTGTTTAAGGAATTGGAGGACCGTAATCGCCAGCTCATCGAGGCGTTGGAGCAGCAGACCGCCACGAGTGAAATTCTTGGCGTCATTGCGAGTTCGCCCACTGACCTCAGGCCTGTTTTAGAGACAGTGGCGAGGAACGCCGCACACCTCTGCGAAGCGAGCAGCGCCCAGGTATTTCGCTCCGATGGTAACGTCTTACGGCTTGCGGCAAACTACGGCGATCTCCCGGCGAGCGAAGAAAGACCGGTTAGCCGAGGCACTGTGACGGGTCGGGCAATTGTCGACCGAAAAACGATCCATGTTTATGACCTTGACGAATCGGCAGCCGAGTTTCCCGAAAGCAAAGCTGCAAGTCATCAGGCACGCCTCGCCACGCCCTTACTGCGAGAAGGAGTTGCTCTCGGGGTGATCGGGATTCGCCGCACCGATCTGAGACCCTTCACAGAGAGCCAGATCAAGCTACTCGAGACCTTCGCCAAACAAGCCGTGATCGCCATTGAAAATGTGCGCCTATTTCAAGAGCTCAAGGAGTCGCTGGAACAGCAAACGGCGACGAGCGAAATCTTGGGCGTCATCGCCAGCTCACCGACTGACATTCGGCCTGTATTAGACACGCTTGCTGAGACCGCTGCCCGGCTGTGCGAGGCGAGCGATGCTCAGATCCTGCGGGTCGAGGGGAATGTCCTTCGGCGCGCGGCCTCATATGGACCACACCAAACGGCGGAGACTCGACCCGTCACACGAGACATCGTGGCCGGCCGGGCTGTTATCGACCGGCAGACAATCCATGTCCACGACATTCGTGCGGCAGAGGACCAAGGGTTCCCAGGGAGGAGCGCGTTTGGCCTTGGTGAGAGCCGTACGCTTTTAGCGGTGCCGCTGCTTCGTGAGGATGTTTCCATTGGAGCTATCCTCATACGGCGGTTTCAGGTACGCCCGTTTTTAGATAGCCAGATCGCGCTCCTCAAAACCTTCGCTGACCAAGCCGTGATCGCTATCGAGAACGTGCGGCTGTTTCAAGAGCTAGGCGAGCGCAACGCCGAACTGCGCGAGGCCTTGGAGCATCAGACGGCAACGTCCGAGGTACTCGGTATCATCAGCCGCTCGCCCACCGACGTGCAGCCGGTACTCGATGCGATCGTGGAAAGCGCCGCACGAGTATGTGGGATTGATGACGTGGAGCTGCGACTCCAAGACGGCGACACTATGGTTTCGCGGGCTCATTTTGGTCCTATACCCGTTCGCCGCGTCGAGATCGGTATTGATGCGCCAGAGAATCGCTGGATGCGCGAGCACGGCACGCTCCACATTCCCGATGTCCGCGCCGCGCAGAACGATTTTCCAATGTTGGGTGTCGTCGGTAACCTTCGCACCTTTTTGGCCGTTCCCCTTCGTCAGAAAGGGAAACTCATTGGAGGACTGTTCGCACGTCGCACCGAGGTGCGCCCCTTCACTCCGACACAGATCAAGCTGCTCGAAACCTTCGCCGACCAAGCGGTGATCGCCATAGAGAATGTCCGACTGTTCAACGAGTTAAAGGAGGCGTTGGAACAACAAACTGCCACGAGTGAAATCTTGGGAGTCATCGCTAGTTCGCCCACGGATATTCAACCTGTTTTGGATGTGGTCGCAGAGACCGCTGCACGGCTGTGTGAGGCAGACGACGCTGTTATCCGCCGCCTTGATGGTAACGTGATTCGGCTTGTAGCCCATTATGGGCAGATTCCTCCGGGTGGTATGGATGCTCCAACTCTCAGCCGAGGCGGTGTTGTGGGCCGAGCTATAATCGAGAGGCAAGCGATTCATGTCCGTGATCTTCTGGAGGTAGCAAACGAGGCTCCCGACAGTAAGTTCCATCAAGAGCGTAGTGGCACCCGCACTTTACTGAGTATGCCGATGCTCAGAGAGGGAACACCGATTGGAGTCATCAACATAAGGCGACAAGAGGTTCGACCTTTTACGGATAAACAGATCGCTCTGCTGAAGACGTTTGCCGACCAGGCGGTGATCGCTATCGAGAACGTGCGCCTCTTCCGAGAACTCGAAGCACGCAACTCGGAATTGCGGGAGGCGCTCGAGCATCAGACGGCGACATCCGAGGTACTCGGCATCATCAGCCGCTCGCCGACGGACGTGCAGCCGGTTCTTGACGCCATCGTCGAGAGCGCCGCCCGGGTTTGCGGGATCGATGACGTGGTGCTGCGACTCCGCGAAGGGAACTCTACGCGTTTGCGAGCTCATTTTGGTTCCGTCCCCGTACCCGTTCATGTCACCGAGCTAGATATTGATGAGCCATGGATTCGCTCGGTGCGCGAGCATGGCACGCTTCATATTCCTGACGCTCAAGCGCAGAACGAATTCCGGCTGGGTTTCTACGGACGCACGTTTTTGATCGCGCCCCTTCTACAGCAGGGGGAATTTGCTGGAACGCTGACCGCACGTCGACTCGAGGTGCGTCCCTTCACGCCGGCGCAGATCAAGCTGCTCGAGACTTTCGCCGATCAGGCAGTGATCGCGATCGAAAACGTGCGGCTGTTTCAAGAACTCAAGGAGGCGTTGGAGCAGCAAACGGCTACGAGCCAGATTCTGGGAGTCATCGCCAGTTCGCCGACGGACGTGCAACCAGTTCTGGATGCAGTTGCAGAGAGTGCTGCACGGCTGTGTGAGGCAGACGACGCTGTTATCCGCCGGCTTGATGGTAACGTGATTCGGCTTGTAGCCCATTATGGGCAGATTCCGCCGGGTGGTATGGATGCTC
>Ga0209056_10007312_pt1 | contig 11372 bp, 13 predicted proteins | sample GraSoiAngelo_114_FD_185876 | JGI IMG/M metagenome (GOLD analysis project Ga0209056, IMG submission 185876) | Grasslands soil microbial communities from the Angelo Coastal Reserve, California, USA - 14_0903_13_40cm (SPAdes) (version 2) | ecosystem: Environmental > Terrestrial > Soil > Grasslands... | reverse complement strand
TGAGGCGAAACAGGTCATTACAAAGCCAATTACAAGACCAATAACGAGCTGTTGGGGCCAGTTATGGAGAGTAAGACCCAGGAAAGAAAGTGGTAAGTGAAAAATAGCGATATAAAGAAATGGAATAACCCCTAGAGGTATTATGCGCATGAGGACGTCAGGCCACAACCAGCGCCAGGTATCGACGGCAGTAGAACGCGCAATTTGTGAGGATTTTATCGTTGACACTTGTGTACCTCTACGGGGCAAAAATAGTATCCATAAGCCTGAATCAAATCCAGGCTTATGGATTTTGGGTGAGGTTTCGCTAGAATTGCGATTGCTGTGCTGCGCCTCCTGTAAAGTCGGCGCTCAGGGGTTTGACACCCGTCGGCTGCGTGGGATCTATGGCAAAGACAATGGAGTCGCGAGTCGGAACGCGCTCGTTTGGTGAAGAGCCATAGGTCACTGGCGGCAGCAGACCACCCAGATCAACGCTTTTCAGTGACTCGAAAGCGGTTAAGAGGCCGTCACGAGTGATGTCATTGTTATCTAGAGCCTTCTTCAGGATAGCGTAGGTGATCTTTGACTCTGTATAACCGAACTGGAAAAAACCATCAGGCTTCTGGTCAGAGGCATATTTTGCAACATCATTGAGCATCTGAGCCATACCAGGCTGACTGGTATCACCCCAGGTTGCCCCCTGAGACACGATCCAGTCATGGCTCAGCAATGCGCCCAGACCAGGAACAGCCAGCAATGCCTGCGCGAATGCCGGGCTCTGCAGAATCCACTGCGGATTGTAACCCAGCTTATAAGCGGTGGCGATGATACCCGCTGTGGAGGTTGGAATGGCAGTGATGAAGACATACTTCGCGCCAGCTGCCTTCAACTGCGAAATCTGCGCGGTGTAATCTGTATCAGTTACGGCATACGTTGCCTGGGCTACATCGTGCAGATGGTAGAAGCTGACCGCTTCCTTGTATCCCGTCAAGCCATCCTGACCGTATTCATCGTTCTGGTAGATGATACCGACGGAGGGATTTTGAACACCCAGCTTGTTGACAACATAGTCGAAAGCATTCTCGACCTGCAGCCTGTATGGAGTGCCCAGAAGAATGAGATACTTCTCACGTGCTAGTGCAGAGGATAGTGTTGCCGCAGACACCAACATGTGATCGGAGGTGGCCAGATCTTTGATCGCAAACGTCGTAGGTGTACCAAGGCTATCGGCGATCATCGCTACCTTAGTATGAATCTGGTTATAGAGCTGAACCTCAAGCTGGGGGCTGTACTGCGTGTCCTCTTCAAGGAATTTTACCTTATATCCATCGACACCACCACTAGCATTGACGGAGTCGAAGAAGACCTTAACACCCATCGCTAACGGTTTGCCTATTGGGTCCGCAACTGGCCCCGAATAAGGTGATAGGATACCCAGCGTGATAGTTTTGTTCGTTACATCGACACCAGGACCGGCTTTGAGACTACTCGTGGAAGTGCCCGAACTACTGTTGGCGCAGCCGGAGAGCACCATCAGAATCGTGGTAAGAGCAAGTACGCAGATATAGCATGTCTTTTTGGTCATGTGTTACACCTCATCGTAATTCTCGAAATAACGTCGGTTGAGAACATAAACAGCGCTTCATCTATCCAGTTTTTGCTGTGTATGACCTGTTATGACAGTGATTGGCAAATCACTAAGTTTCTTCGCCTTTTGTAACTGCTGGGTTCCCAGCGTCGAGATGTGCACCGACGGAAGATGGCAGGTCGGTTATCTCGGCAGGTTCACCTCCTTCTCCCCCATGGCTATTGAGTTTGCGTACGAGCGCCTGGCTCCGTCGCACCAATCCTATAACACCTCCCGGCTCAAAAAGCAGGAATGCAATGATCAAGAAACCATAAATAAGGGCATTCAGATCACCACTCGATAGGCCCCCTGAGCTGCTTCCTACGGGTAGTAGAGAGAATTGATCAATCACTAACGGTAGTCCAAAAACAAAAGCTGCTCCCAGGATCGATCCCCATATACTTGCAATACCACCCACAATGATAGCCGCAATGAATTGAATGGAGAGCGTTAGATTCCAATAATTCGGTATGACGTAGCGGCTGAACGAAGCAAAAAGAGCGCCTGCGATGCCGGCCAAAAACGATGACAAAATGAAAGCGCCCATTTTCGTTTCAAAGAGGTTAACCCCCATAATGGTTGCGCCTACTTCATTGTCGCGTACAGCCTTGAAAGCTCTCCCTGCTCGTGAGCGCATTACATTGCCCACGAAAAGAGCCGACAAGCCCAGGATGGGCAGGATCAGCAGGAAAAACTGCTGACCCGACGTAAGTGTTATGCCGAAGATAGTATTTTGTTGGTCGAAAGAGAAATCACCGATGGCTGGTACCGGAAAAGTACGTCCCTGTGGGCCACCTGATATAGCGCGAGCATTCATAAAGAAGTAGTTTCCTATGAAGACCAGGGACAGTGTCACAATACCCAGGTAGAAGCCTTTCAATCGCAATGCTGTTGGGCCAACCAGAGCGCCCACCAGGGCAGCCACGATGCCAGCCGCTGGTAACCAGATCAAGAATGACAGGCCTAATCCAAGCGGGTCGAGAGGAGTTGTTGGCAGAGTACCGCCGAGTACAGCCGCCGTATATGCACCAATGGCCATAAAAAACGCGATACCCAGCGAAACCTGGCCTGTATAGCCAGAAAGCACATTCAGTCCCAACGATGCGATAGCCGCGATCAATGTATAATTGACAATTGTTAGCCAGTCTTCAGTTGCCACAGAGAAGAAAATGATCGTAGCTACCACGGCCAGGCACAAGGCAATCCAGCGTGAGAGGCTCCCAAGCAGCCGGGGCGGCTGGGTCCTGGCGTCAATTGACCATATCCTGGTTGCTGAGGAAGCGTTCATATCCGCTCCACCTTTCGCGTACCAAAAAGCCCGTATGGCCGAATAAGCAGTACAAGAATCATGATGAGGTAGGGGGCGATTTCATGAAAGCCTGCACCCAGGATATTGGCGAAATGGCTTTCGTAACCAGCAGTCACTACCACGGCCAGCCCAATAATGATTCCGCCCACAACAGCCCCGCTCACAGAATCGATCCCTCCCAGGATAATGGCAGGGAAGGCGAAGAGCGCTATATTCCCAAGCGTAGGATCAATAGCAATGGCATTGATAGCGAGAAAGATACCGCCAAGCGTTGCAATAGCGGCAGAAATACCCCAGGCCAGCGCATACACAGTGCGAATGTTGATGCCCATAGCCAGCGCAGCTTCCTGGTCAATTGCCGTGGCTCGCATCGCCAGCCCATATTTCGTGAAACGGAAAAAGTAATATAAGGCGGCGCACAATAGCACCGTGACAATGATGGTCCATAGTTCGTTTGCGCCAAAGTGAACACCGCCAAAAGTAAAACCACTGGTGAATTCAAATGGCGTGGCGGCAGGAATGGGGTTCGATCCCCACTTAGCAATAACGAGGGTGCGAAGCACAATATCCAGACCAATAGTAATCATGAGGATGGAGAAGACTGGACGACCAATCATGCGTCGCAGGGCAAAGCGCTCAAAGAGTAAACCGATGCATGAAGTTACAAGGATGCCGAGCACCAGTGCCAGGAAAAACGGTAAATGCCATTCGAACACTCCGGCTGAGACTATGTATGCGCCCACTAACAGTAGGCTACCCTGGGCAAAGTTGATGACCTCGCTCGCTTTGAAGATAATAGTAAACCCGAGACCAATCAGTGCATAGATACATCCCAGCGCAATCCCGGCAAAGACGAGTTGAATGAAGTAAGCCATGTTCCCTCCGATGAGCAAGAATGACTATTGGCTGTCGTCAATCGGAATAGATATAGTCTCTGAAGAATATACGGCTCCACTCTCGAATTCTTCACCCAGGTATGCTTTAATCACATCAGGGTTTGCCTGAATCTCAGCCGGAATACCCTGCGCGATCACTCGCCCGAAATCAAGCACAAGGATGCGATCAGCAATACCCATGACAACTGCCATATCATGTTCTACCAGAATCTGGGTGACACCAAGCTGCTCCTTGATGTCAAGAATGACTGATGCGATGTCCTCAGATTCTTCCAGGCTCATTCCGGCTACTGGCTCATCCAGTAATAGCAGCCTCGGTTCCAGCGCCAGCGCACGAGCGAGGTCGGCTCGCTTTTGCAGACCGTAAGGCAGACTTCCTAGCGTATAATTGCTTAAATGTTTTAATCCCAGCAGATCGAGCAAATGTAAACAATAGGCCCGGTTCTTCATCTCTTCGTTACTTGTCATGCCGATATACATACCACCACGCAGAATGCCGCTGTGCATACGTATGTGCCGACCCAGCAGCAGATATTCCAGCACCGTCGAGGTGGGAAATTGTCCAAGATTCTGGAAGGTACGGGCAATTCCGGTCCGTACTGCCTGGTATGTTTTTAGCTGCAGCAAGTCGTTCCCATCAAAAGTCACCTTGCCTGCAACAGGCTGATAGACACGCGAGAGTACATTGAACAGCGACGTTTTGCCTGCTCCATTGGGACCAATCACCGCGAACAATTCCCCAGGCATCACCTGGAATGACACATCAGTAAGTGCCTTAATACCGGCAAAGCGTACCGAGATTTCTTCAACTGAGAGCAGTGGCGTCGACATTGTGTGTTGCTCAGGTGCTTTCAACCTGGCAGGCATGTCGCTCATATAGACCACCTCCTTTGAGATCGGTGTTGGCGGATCGTAGCCATATCGCGTTCTTCACCTTCGTGCAACCCCAGATAAAACTTCCGTACGCTTTCTTCCTGCAAGAGATCCGCGGCCTGCTTCGCTAGTGCGACTTTGCCGGTTTCAAGCACATAGCCAAAGTTTGCAATGGAGAGCGCCATCTGTGCGTTCTGTTCCACCAGCAGTACTGCTGTGCCACTGGCGTTGATTTCGGTAATGATGGAGCGAATCTGCTGGACCATGAATGGCGCCAAACCAAGGGAAGGTTCATCCAGTAATAGCAATTTAGGGCTTGTCATCAAGCCGCGGCCAATAGCGAGCATCTGCTGCTCACCGCCGGATAAGTAACCAGCGACGCTTTTGCGCCGATCGCGCAGTAATGGAAATAGTTCCATCACGCGATCATAGGCACGCCGTATGGCAGCAAGATCACGTGAGGAGATCGCGCCCGTACGTAGATTCTCATCAACCGTCAGATCAGCAAAGAGTCGTCGCCCTTCCAGAACCTGAGCAATACCGCGCCGAACAATCTGGGTAGCATTCAGGCGATCAATGTGCTCGCCATCAAAAAGGATGGAGCCGCGTATAATACTGGCTTTGTGGAAGTTTAAGAGGCCTGAGATGGCACGTAAGGTTGTGGTTTTGCCGGCCCCATTCGCGCCCAGTAAGGCTACAACCGACTTATCTGGTACCTCTAGTGAAATACCCTGTACAGCAGGAACGACGTTATGGTAAGTGACTGCGATGTCCTGGAGAAGTAGCATAGTACATCCTCTAAAGGGCCGCATTAGTGGAGCAATCAGATTGAATGATTAACGGGTATACATGCTTTTTAAGCGGGTACATTCAAAATAGGATGAGAGAAGTAGATGCCAATCGCCATATATTGCATATACTATACACTATCACCCTGCACTCTGCAAGATTTTCTGCCCGATGATATCCACCACTGTGAGCGCCTGGCGTTGAGGAATGGCAGACCTGCCTAACTTTCCATCCTCTCCAAACGCGCCAAACCCTCTTCCACCTTTTCCCTGGAAAAATTACCTGCTTTCAATTCTACATCGTTTTTTCTTTTGAGCCGTTGAAAAAAGCCGATTCCCTGGTCTAGAATATCTCCCTCGGAATCACCCTCTTCGAGCATCTCGAAGAGCAGACTCTCAGCTCTAGCATACTCATGAGCATGATCGAAATAGCGGAAAAGTAACAACTTAGTCCTTATCGGCAGGTCGTAATCGCTTAATCTGGAGAGAAGATCCTCAATCTCTGGAACAATGCTCCTGCCACTACTGGTGGTTCCAAGTAACAAAACTTCGAGAAACAGATTTAAAGATCTGATATAGCTGTAATAACTTTCGCTAGCATTTCCTTGATCCTCGTAAATGTCGCCTTCAGCTTTTAGGAGAATAGCGAGCAACCAGCATTTTTCGGTGTCTAAGGTATCAAATGATGTGAGCATCGAAAGTAAGGTCTCTTCAGGTATTGAGCGCATGAAACCAATGCCCATGCCAAAAATTTGTTTACATTGCTCATCAAGGAGTGAATGAGCTGCAGTGTAATCTTTGATTTCCCTGTTATAAAGCACCTGTGCCAATGCTCTGCCAAATTCTTGCGCTATCCTCAAAATATAGTCTCTCTGCGACATTGTATCTGAATACTTTCTTTTCTAAAGGCGCTCGATTGCTTCCTCAATACGCAGCAAAGTGCGCTCCCGCCCAAGTACCTCCATCATCTGGAAAAGTGGAGGCGTTGCTATGCGGCCACTAATTGCTACGCGAATAGAACCGAAAAGTTGTCCCGTTTTAAGTCCAAGCTCTACCGCTAACTCCCGCATAGGTGTCTCTATAGTACTGTGATCCCAATGCCCTAAACCGGCTAAAAGTTTCTGAGCGCTGGTAAGGGCTGCTTTTGTGCGTTCTGCGTCCATACCTTTTTGGATCAGCAATGCCGTGTCGTAGGCCTGATCGTCGGAGTAGAAGAATGAGACAGCATGAGCTGCCTCGCCCAGGGTTCTTAAACGCTCCTGCTCTAAAGAGAGAACATGTGAGGTGTAGTCAAAGTCAAGTGGGCGCGAGATGCTATCCGGTAATCCACCCTCGACCTCTGGACGCTCCATATAAGGTATGCTGCGCTGAGTGAACTCTTGAAGAGACAAATTACGAATATAGACACCGTTCATCCATTCGAGCTTCTCCATATCGAGAATACCGCCCGAAACGCCAATTCGATCTAATGAGAATACCCGAATCAACTCTTCACGTGAGAAAAACTCAGTTTTATCATCATATGACCAACCCAGCAACGCCAGGAAGTTGAAGACTGCCTCCGGCAAAAAGCCCCTTTGCTCTAGCTCTTTCCAGGAAGGTGCATTATGCCGCTTGCTGAGTTTCTTTTTATCTTTTCCAAGCACATCGGGAACATGGTAGAATAAAGGCTGCTGCCATCCTAAAGCATTCCAAATTTGAATATGTCGTGGAGCGCTTGAGATCCATTCTTCGGCACGCAGAAGATGCGTTACTCCCATCAAATGATCATCAACAATATGTGCTAAATGATAAGTGGGTAGGCCATCCGTTTTGAGTATGATTGTATCGTCGATATCGGAATTCTTGAAAATGATATCACCATGAAGTTCGTCATGCACAACAGTCTCACCTTCTAGCGGCATAGCGAAGCGTACCACCCATGTGAGGCCAGCAGCATCATTAGCTTCACGTTCTTCATTGCTTAGATAGCGGCAGCGGCGGTCATAACGTGGAGGTAATTTTTGAGCCATCTGCTCCTTGCGCATCTGTTCAAGGCGCGCCGGTGTGCAGTAACAGCGGTAAGCATGTCCCGATGCGATCAATTGGTGGGCGTATTGTTGATAGAGCGCTTTACGTTGCGTCTGATAATAAGGCCCAAACTGTCCTCCAATAATAGGACCTTCATCAAAATCCATGCCAAGCCAATGTAAACCCTCGATGAGATAGTCAACAGCTCCTTCAACCGTACGCGCCATGTCAGTATCCTCGATACGCAGGATGAATGAGCCACCAGTGTGGCGAGCATAAAGCCAGCTAAAAAGGGCTGTACGGTACCCACCAATATGCGCAAATCCTGTCGGGCTGGGAGCGAAGCGCAGTCGGGGTTTGCGTCCTACTACTGAGTCCCGCAGCTCTTCAAGTTGTTTATGTGTTTGTGCCATAAATGCGAAAATTCTCCTCTACATCGCTACGAATATGGTCTTATTCTAACATAGTACGCCAATAGCCGTGCTGCTAACAAAATCTTTGGCCTCGCGTTGACACTCAATTGGTCGGCATGAGACAATCAAGTCCTCAAAATGTCAGCTACAGTAAATGGCCTGCCTGATAATGCATAGAGAAAGGTTTTCCCAACATGGATACTAAAGAAATCGAAGTAAGCCACAAAGGGCCAATTACCATAATCAGTATCAATCGCCCCCAGGTCAGGAATGCCATCAATAAGTCGACCGCTCAGGCGCTGAAAGATGCCTGGTTGGCCTTCGAAGCTGATAAGAAAGCGCTGGTAGGTATCTTGACAGGTGGAGACAAGGTATTTTGTGCTGGAGCCGATTTAAACAATATTGATGAACTGGCAGCAGAAATTGATGGGGAGTTGGGGCCTTTGGGATTTACGCGTTTAATTGTAAGTAAACCGACCATCGCTGCTGTTGCTGGCTATTGTGTGGCGGGTGGGTTAGAGATAGCATGCTGGTGTGATCTGCGTATCGCCGATGAAACCGCTGTGTTTGGGTGTTTCGAGCGACGTTTTGGGGTCCCATTGGTAGATGGTGGAACCCAGCGTTTGCCTCGAATTATCGGACTTGGACGAGCATTAGAAATGATACTTACCGGGAAACCTGTTTCTGCGCGAGAAGCGCTTGCAATAGGTCTTGTGAATGAGGTTGTATCACCGGGCCAAAGTCTGAACCGGGCAGTGGAGTTAGCGCAGATTTTAGCAAAATTCCCTCAAACGTGTCTGCGTAATGATCGGCAAGCAGTATACGCTGGATTAGGGAAAGAGTTGCCCGAAGGCCTACGAATAGAAGCTAGATTCGGAACAGAGACAATAAAAAGTGGTGAGCCTCAAGCGGGTTCTCAAGAATTTAAGAAGGGTAGAGGGCGCAAGGGCGAGTTTCATTAGTAAAATGAATCAGTAAATTCACATTAGTCTTTCCCAAACTCATCCAGCGCATCAAGGCTATTGATAAAATCACGGTAAGCATCCAGGTTTTCATCATCTTGCTCTATTTGCGAGTCAGATGTAGATGTGATTGACTCTTCGGTGGTTTCCAAAGCTACTCCTGCACGTTCAAGGACGCTATCTTCGACAAAGATTGGGACTTTCGCCCGAACAGCAAGCGCAATGGCATCGCTAGGACGCGAATCGACTTCGACATGCCTACCATCAACATCCATTACTATGCGCGCATAGAAGATGTCTTCGATCAAGTCCGAAATCACGATGCTTTCGATTTTGCCTCCAAGGTCACCAATAATGTTTTTGAGCAGGTCATGAGTGAGAGGACGAGGCGAGCTCGTCCCTTGAAGTTCAATCGCGATAGCATATGCTTCAGAGTGGGCTATCCATATGAATAAATAGCGTTCTTGCTTCGTTGCTTTCAAGATGACCACTCGCTGCGATGTCTGCAAATTGATTCGCACGCTTTCAACTGTCATCTCAACCATGTATCTGACTCCCTCTGTAATTGACGGGATCCTTCGAGCTTTTATTGCCTTTATTGTACATCCAACCGATGGTGATGCGCAAATCTCTACCCTGTATTACTATACTTATATTCACTGTTGGGGGTTTTTCATTCCCTTACCACATGAGTATAACAAAACAAATGCGCTATTCCAAGTCCTTCTTTGGAGAAATTTCTTCTTTCAGGAATAATTCGTTTGTGTCTGCTTGATAGCATTTTGAACTTCGCAACTCACCTGTTCAACAACCTTTAGCACTGCTTGCTCGACTTTTGAAGAAAGTCCAATGCCAGTGGAGAAATTTTCTCCCTCAATTGCATATACGATGAGAATCGGCGGAAGTTGTTCTAAAACCCGTGCTAGCTCGATGGCCTCTCCTACACCAAAGGCATGGGTCGATTGAAAAGAAAGTTGGGTCGGTATTGGTTGTGTATGTGCGTCGAATTGGTAAATAGCGCCTGGATTTCCTGCTTTCTTCATCTGCAGGCCGCGCTTGACAATATCCGGATAATCCTGCGCCATATGCATTGCGCTCTTAGCCGAAGAAGGTGTTTCACCAGGAGATTGGGTGCTGATTCATGTTGGTTTTGCCATGAGCAAAATTGATGAGCGCGAAGCCCTAGAGACTATGCAGACCTTACAAGAAATGGGCGAAGCCTACGATGATGAACTCAAAATGCTTCACCAAAGTCAGATTGAATGAGCGTTTTTCCCCAGCATACATAAAATGAGCATGTACAAACTCGTGTTGTTTTGAAGTTGACGAGCAAAGTTTGTTCATTGATCAACAAAAAGACAAGATACCCAAATACTACAAAACATGCTTAAGAGGCCAGATCAATACCTCTTGCCGATGAGAGTAGTGCAGAAGAGGTGGTATTTCAGGCAGGTGTATATCATGCAAGATTGCCATCGTATTTTTACTCATCTCGAGTTCAGCGAGCTGAAGTGGCCATGGTACATGATGTATATCACCACGGTACACACCTTTTCCAGGCACAACTGTGTAAAGACAGTAACGCTCAGTAAGCCATTGCTCGAGCGAGCCTTGCTGTGCGAAGGTGATCGGTGCTATGGGACGAAAAAGAGCCTTAAATTCTGCGGGAGGTGCGCCCTGATGGGTACGGCGACTGTAATAGTGAATAGTATCGTCTATACGTTCGCTGCTCATCACTGCATTGAAATAAGGCAAGCGAAATAATGCCCGTGCCATGGCAACGGCGATAGGATTGCTGGCATCCAAGCTAAAGAAATAGACACCTGGAATACCATGAAGAGTCACATAGGTGCGTACGTTTAGTTCGACAAAACTCGACAATGCGGTTACAGGCGGTACCCAGCGTGGACGAACGTAAGTCATATGGAAAGGTACTATACCGACCCAACATTGTCCTCCAAAAGTGTCAAGAGGCAGAATAGAGGGAACGAGGGCACGCAATACACCCGGCGCAATCGGCCAGTGTGCAAAAAGTAGCTCGTGCCATATTTGCGTCATCACCCATGGCTTATCGGGGAGCGGCCATGGGCGATGAGCAATAGTTTTCAATAGCGCTTTCGAATCTATCAACTGTCAAAATTCCCCCGCATCAACCTATCAAGGATGAATTATCGTGTCAACTGACCAACCCTTAACAAAACGAGAATATTACGTTTGGTCTACCATAGTGCGGCCAGAGGGCCACTGGTTTCAGCCACGTCGGTGAATGGCCGCCCGATCATAGGTGATCTCAATGGTTGACACATGTTTTCTCATGAAGTATTGTAGAAAACATGAAAACGTTTGAGTTTAGACTGTATCCGAACAAGGAACAAGCCCGCTTGCTCTTGGCTTGCTTGCGTGAGTCTCGCGTCATCTATAATGGCATGCTTGAGACGGTCAAGCAGCAGTACGAGCAAGAGCAAACGTTTCCAAGCAAATATGACCTGGAAACTGCTTTCAAGGGACAAGG
>Ga0209056_10007311_pt1 | contig 11373 bp, 6 predicted proteins | sample GraSoiAngelo_114_FD_185876 | JGI IMG/M metagenome (GOLD analysis project Ga0209056, IMG submission 185876) | Grasslands soil microbial communities from the Angelo Coastal Reserve, California, USA - 14_0903_13_40cm (SPAdes) (version 2) | ecosystem: Environmental > Terrestrial > Soil > Grasslands ... | reverse complement strand
GGTTCCTCGCGTTCGCCGCGCCACCAACTGCCGCCCAAGTGGATGTTCGCGGACATATCCTGCTCCCTGATGGCAACTTGCCGAGCAACCCCCTCCGCTTTTACCTCGCGGGCGATGATGGGCGCGTGAACGAGTACCGCCACACAGACTCGAACGGCCGCTTCATTCTCGAGCGCCTCAACAATCGAATCAGCTACACGATGACCGTGGACGCCGACGGTCAGAGCTTCGCGACCACGCACTATTGCCCGCACATAAGAGTTGAAGGCCAAACGCTGGTAGCCCTTCCTTGCCCCCCGTGGAGTATATCTGTGCCACCCTGCAAAACGTCCACGATTGCTCTTGTGTCCTACTGGCGCCCCTGTGTAACTTATTTGCGGCGCAAAACAGGGACTATGGACTTCGACCAGCTCACGACATTCGTTCAGGTGGCCAAGCTCGGCAGTTTCTCTCGTGCCGGCCAAAAGGTTTTCCGCTCGCAATCGGCGGTCAGCGCGCAAATTCGCCAGCTCGAGCAGGCCTACGGCGCAAGGCTCCTCGACCGCACGGCCAAGTCGGTTCATCTTACGCCGGCCGGAGAAGTTCTCTTCGAATACGCGGAGCGCCTGCTCCGGCTGCGTGACGAGTCCGTGCAGGCCGTCGCGGACCGCAGTGACAGGGTGCAGGGCCCGGTCGTCTTCGGCGCCAACGAGGCTACGTGCCTCTACCTTCTGCCGGACATCTTTGCCGAATTTCAGCGCCGCTATCCATCTGTCCAGATCAGTATCTACCGGAACTTTAGCCACAAGATCTTGCAACGCCTGGAGGACGGCTCAATCGATGTCGGCATCGTGACGCTTCCAGTCAAATCGCCGAATCTCAGAGTCCATCCCGTTTTTCGCGACCGCTTGATGGTGATGGTTCACCCCAAGAATCCCCTTGCCGGGCGGTCTCGCGTCCCTCTGGCGCAGGTTGCCGAGCAGCCGCTCATCTTTCCCAAGACGGGCTATACGCGGCAGGTGCTCGACAAGCTGTTCCGTCCCTACCGCTCGCGCATTCACGTCACGATGGAGTTGCCGAGCGTCGGCATGATCAAACGCTTCGTTGCTGCCAACGCCGGAGTGTCGTTCATCAGCGAGCGTTTTGCGCGTGACTACGTGAAGGCGGGAGAGGTGAAACTGCTTTCCCTGGACGGTGTTGATCTGTGGCGCGAGCTGGGTCTCGTCTATCGCCGCGACCGCAGCCTGCCGCGCGCCGCGCAGGCGCTCATCTCCTTGATTCGTGAGCACCGCAAGACGGCGTCCGCTCCGGCGGATGGCTCCTCCGACTAGCACATTAACAAAGCCGCTGAAACCAGTCGTTCGTCCAGGAAAGGCAGAGTACGGGCGTCTGCGCCTACCGGAGTTGCTTTGATCTCGGCGCGTCTGCGTGAGCGGGATAGGTATCTGCGGCGCGGGAAGTGGCCCGCTCGCGGACGGTAAGCGTCCTCTCTTTTCCATTCTGCTCGAGCAGATAGACGCGATCCATCCCCTTCCAGGCGATGCTGGTTTCCGTTTTGGCAGGCAGATCCAGTGGCGTGTCTTTTCGCCAAACCGCTTCGTACGTGAGACCACCGACGTCCAATACATAAATCCAGCCGACGGGCCTGCTCACCGAACATGCGGCGCGGTAAGCGAAACCGTAGGCCGGTACCGGCACTCGAACGAGAAGAGGTTCTACTTTTTTCACGTCGGCTTTCTTCCACGCGCGTGACTTTTGTTTTTCTGGGACGGCCGGATGGAACTTCGTGTGATCTATCCACGCGCTTTCATACACGATCAGCGTCACGGGGTGTTCTCTTCCGTTGGGATCGAAGAGGTGGGCACGGTTCTTTTTATCGATGGCAAAACGAATGGAGGTTCGTTCGCCGGGTGACACATTCGGCCCCATGTTGCCAAGCATCTTGAGGATTTGCGTTCCGGTCTCGACCGTATAAATCCTTGCCTGAAGCGGGCCGCAGGCCTGATCGGAACGCTCAGACCGGCCCGTGTCCAATTCCTCCACGTCAGTGACGCGCCCCGTCTGGAAGACAAGCGTGTCCGCTGCGGCCGGCGGGAGAATCAGGACCGATGAACACTGGAGTAGCAGTATGGCAATGCTGATTCGGAGAGGTGGCAGCACGTTGGTGGCTCCTGGAATGGGGATGAGTGGGCAACTCCGCGGGTTGCCTCCGGCCGCGAAACTTTTGCGCGAAGCGCGGGTTATTGCGTGAAGCTGGTGCTGGCGACGCCGCTCAGTGGGCCGAAAAATCCAGGCTGGCGATTGCCCGCGCGATGACATTTTCCTGGATTTGGATCAGGTCGGAGTCGGCGTAGGTGACGCCGAGCACCGTAAAAATGTCTTTACCTCGCGCAATGACCACCAGACTTCCGGACCAATCGTGCTCTTCCGCCCTCCCGCGATAGTGGTACTCAATCGCGGGCATCCCGCCCACCTGCGTTTTCTTCTGCTCCAGCCGCCGGTAATTCTCGTAAGCTTCCTTCAGGCGCTGCTCGACGTTTTTCGCGGCTGCCTCGAGTGAATCCTTCGTCTCTTCGCGGCCGATGACCAGGAGTGTGGATTCGCTGGACGTGCCCAGTGCCACAATCGCGTTGGGAAGAGCATTCCGTGCGTCCTCGATCAGGTTCCAGCTCGGCGCCTTGTACATCCGAAAGCCGTTCGTGTAGTTGATGTACGTGTTGCCTTGAACTTCCTCGCGATTCGGTGGGGGCTCGGGCGCCTTCGGTTGAGCGGGAGGAGTTGCGGGCTGCGCCGCCGAAGCTGTCGTAGCCGGCAGGTTGCCCGGTTTGTTTGCGGGAGCGGTTGCAGTGGCCGTCGCCGTCGCTGCCGACTTCAAATCCATTGCCGCTCTATCTCCCTTGTTTGGAGCCGCGGCGGCAGGCGCCGTGGCCGGAGAGGCAGGTTCCTTCGCGGCCTCCAGTTTCTCGGTTGCTTTCGCAGGCTCGATGGCCGGCTTCCCGGTTTTCGGTTCTGCTTCTTTTTTCACGGCTGGCTTTGGCTCAGGCTTTGGTGACGTCGGAATGATCTCCGCAATTTTGTCTTTTTCGACGAGGACATAGCCAAACTCGGTCTTCACTTTGAACATGTTGTCCTCGTACGCCACGATCGTGCCGTAGAGTTTTTTTCCGTCCTTCAGACGGATCTCGTCGGCGGCGGCGGGAATCGCCAGCGCGCACACGGCGAGGAAAAGGAGGCCGCGCTTTCGGGGAATACCCATGTTTCGAGTATGGCGCGAGCGCAGAAAGCTCGCAAGATTCATCCCCGCGGCGGTGCCCGGCGAGCTACCTCGATGAGGAGCGCGGCCAGCCGGCTCGCCACGCGGTCGAGTTCTGCGATGGCCGCGCTCAGCCGCGCGCGCATCTCGTCAGGCAGGCGGGCATGCGTTTGTTCCGCGGCCAGCGCTTCGGCGATCACGCGAAGCTGCTTCCGATGCCTCGGGTTCAACCGCTCCCAAAGCCGCTTCCCCGCGTTCTGCTCCCGTCCGAGCCACTGCTCGCCCGTGCCTTCGGGACGCCCCGCTTCCGGCTCCACATTTCGCTCTGCGTCTTGTGTTTTCGCTCGTATCACGAGTCGCTCATCCCGCTTTCAGCGGCGCCAATGTATCGCAATTGATCTGCCCGTCGATTTCCACGCGTCCGGAAACTCGCAGCGCCCGCGTCTCATACACCAGCCCGCCGTAGCGCTCGTAGGCTTCGGGGAAGAGCACCGCTTCATACACGCCGCGCTGGTCCTCCAGCGTGACGAACATCATGTTGCGGTAGTTTTTCGTGCCCACGTGCCGGTAAGTCACCACCCAGCCGCACAGCGCTACGCGCTTGCCGCGCAGCTTTTCCAGCTCGTCGCTCCATACCTCGCCGTTTCGCGGCAAATCATCGAGGGGGTGCCCGCTGACGCAGACTTCCAGAATCTCCCGCTCGTACGCGAGCTTCTGCTTCTGCGTGTACGCCGGCGCGTAGGGTGGCACAGGCACTCCTGCCTGCCCGCCGTGGCGGGCCTGTGCTCTCCCCGCATCTGGAAATAATGTTTCTGCCATCGCACTCCTCCTGAGCGGGGTCGAAGGGCCTGCTCGAAGCTCGCTGTTGCCGGCCTGCAGCAGATTCCACTCCCAAAGCAGCGCCGGCCGCGTCTGGGTTGAGACGTCATCGAACGCGCCGCATTTGATGAGCGTCTCGATTTCGTCGCGCTCGACCGGCACTCGCCGCAGAAAATCCTCAAGCGAGCCAAACGCGCCATGCGCTTCGCGCTCGCGCACAATCGCAGCCATCGTCTCGATCCGCAGGCCTTTCACCTGCATCAAGCCGACACGCAGCGCCTGCCCCGATTTCATCGGGGCGCGTTTATCGTTTGCCGCGAGCTCGGTCGTGTATTCCATCCGCGAATGGTTCACCGACGGCAACCGCACTTCGATTCCCCAGCGTTTTGCTTCCTCGACGTATGCTGAAACGTGATAAAACCCCGCGCCCGCGCTGCACATCGCCGCGAGAAATTCCGCCGGATGATGCGTCTTCAGATAAGCCATGCGGTACGAAATGTCCGCGTAGGTCGCCGCATGCGCCTTGCAAAAGCCGAATCCCGCGAATTTCTCGACCATCATCCAGGTCTCTTCGCGCGCTGCTCCTTTAAGGCCCATCTGCTCCGCAGCTTTCAAAAATTTTCCACGTAATCGGTTACGATCCCGCTCCCCCGAATATTTGGCCGACGACCTTCGCACCAAATCCGCCTCCGCCAGTGACATGCTGCCAACCGTTTGCGCAATCTGCATTACCTGTTCCTGATAAATGCATACGCCCAGCGTGTCGCCGAGAATTTCCTTGAGTGCCGGATGCGCGTGTTCGACTTTTTCCTGCCCGCGCAACCGCTTCAAGAACAACTCTTTCGATCCATATTCCGCTGCCCCGGGCCGGACGAGCGCCAGAGCTTGCGCTACTTCCTCGAGCGTTCGCGCCTTCATCGTCCGTAAGAGGCCGCGCATTGCCGGCGACTCAATCTGAAAAATTCCCATGGTGCGGCCCTGTGCAAGCACCTCGCACGTCGCCGGGTCGTTTTCCGGAATTGCATCGAAATCGATCTCGCGTGGCTGCGGGCACGGCGTCGCGCCATCCGGCGCGATCTGCATTTCGCTTGCGCTGTTTGTCATGGTCCTTTCAATGTTGTCCAGCGCCAGCGACATCGTCGTCAGCCCGCGCTGCCCCAGCAAATCCATCTTGATAAGGCCGAGCGCCTCGACGGCGTTCATGTCGTACTGCGTCACGACGATTCCTTTCGCTGCGCGCTCGAGCGGCACGAGCTGCGTCAGCGGCCGCGCCGAAATCACCGTCCCGCACGGATGAATCCCCAGGTGCCGCGGCAGATCGTCCAGCCGCAGCGCCACTTGCAGGATCGTCTTCCACGGCTCGTCGTTTATCGGCAGTGAGCGGCACTCCGGCAATCCGCGAATCGCCGAGAGAATTTCGCGTACCGGCCGGTGCGGCAGACGCCGCGTGAAATGATTCACTTCGCCGGGGGGCACGCCGAACACTTTGGCGATTTCGCGGATCGCCAGCCGCGCGTGCATGGTGATAAAACTTCCGATCATTGCCACATGCTCCGCGCCCCAGCGCTTGTACACGTAATCGAGCATCTCGTCGCGCCGCGCGCCGCAGATGTCGATGTCAATGTCCGGGCAATCGCCGCGCTGCTCGTTCAGGAAGCGCTCGAAGTAAAGCCCCCAGCGCAGCGGGCACACGCGCGAAATCCCCAGGCAATACGTCACTATCGAACTCGCCGCCGAGCCGCGCGCCACCGCCGGAATCCCGCGCCGCCGCGCTTCTTCGACGATGTCCCACACGAGCAGGAAAAATGGCGCCAAGTTGCGCTTCTCGATCACTTCGAGCTCGTGCGTCAGCCGCGCAAGCACCTCCGGCCGCAAAGGCCGATAGCGCCGCAGCGCACCCTCGAAACTCAGCTTCCACAAATACGAAAACGGCGTCTCGCCCTCCGGCACGGGAAATTCCGGAAAGATCAGCTTGCCCAGCTCGAGCTGGAGGTTGCAGCGCGCGGCAATCTCGAGCGTCGCGCGCACGGCTTCCGGATGATCGGCGAAGAGCCGCTCCATTTCCGCCGCCGGCTTGAACCACGCTTCGCGGCTCGTGATTTCGGGGGGCGCGACGGTCGTCAGCAGCCCGCCGGTGCGGATCGCGTTCAGCGCGCGATGGTGCAGATGCTCTTCGGGCCGCGGAAAATGCGCGTTGTTCGTCGCCACGAGCGGCACGCCCAGCTCGCGCCCGAGCCGCGCTGCTTCGCGCAACGCGCGCCGGTCCCCCGGCGAAAGAAGCTGCGCCTCCAGATAGAGCCGCTCCCCAAAAATCTCCTTCAGCCGCGCAATCCATTCTTTTCCATTTGTAGGGGCGCAGCATGCTGCGCCCCTACGGTTGCTCGCATTCGACGACTCGCTTGGCGTCCAGCACAGCGCGATCACCCCTTTGTTGTGTTCCGCCAAGTCCTCGATTGTCAGCGGCTCTCCTTCGTCTTTCGCCGCAACAATTGCGCCTTCCTCTTCTTCTGCCGCGGTGTCTTGCGCCGTCGCACGATTCCGCGCTGCCCCAGCCGTGCCTTCTTGCTCTGCGCCATTTCGGCCGATCTGCCGCCGCGTTACCAGCCGGCACAAGTTGCTGTAGCCCTCCGCATCCGCTGCCAGCAGCACCATCGGCAGGTCATGTTTTTTTTCCTCATGCCGAGCGGAGGTTCGATGGTTTTCGTTGGCCCGCAATCTGGGAATCTCTCCCGCATCGCCGCTTTGATCTCTTTCGACATCCACCGCCACTCCCACAATCGGTTTCACTCCCGCCTCGTGCGCCGCCAGGTAAAACGGCACCGCGGCGTACATCCCGTTCGTATCCGTCAGCGTCACCGCCGGCATCTTCTGCTCGGCCGCCGCGGCGACCAGTTCCAGCGGCGACGCGACCCCCCTCAGAAACGAGTAGTGGCTGTGACAATGGAGATGAACAAACATCGTGGTTCGTGATCCGTGAAGAAAAGGGTTAGCGGCCAGTAAAGGCACGTGTAGCGTCGACCTTTAGGCCGGCATCTTTGGTTCTTTTTTCACTAAAGCAGGGTAGGGAACGAGAAGAAAAGTTCAGCCATCAGCTACCGCGACAAGCACGGCGTGGAAAGCACCAGTCCGGTCGGTTTTTCCGCGTAATGCTCGCGCAACTGTAAACCCTTGCCGTAAAACAGTGCGTTCCAGCCGAACCGCCCGCGCACCGCGTCCACGCCGCGATTCAGATACCACCGCCGGTTCGCCTCCCTATCGAACAGCTCGTTCTGCCGTCGGTCGGGCTCGAGATTCGTCACGCTCACGTTCACCAGCCGCACGGCCACGCGCCGCGTGAACAATTTTCCGAACAGCTCTATCGCCGCCACGAGCAGCGCGCGCTCGTCGTTTGTCGGCCGCAGCAGCCGCTCGGCGCGATGCGCCGAAAAATAGTCCGCATACCGCAGCCGCAAGCTGATCGTGCGCGCCTGCCGTCCGTGGAGGCGCAGCGTCGCGCCGATGCGCTCGCTCAAATACTCGATCAACCCGCCGAGAAACTCCGTGTCAATCGTGCCGCCCTCGATCGTCGTCTCCCGCGAAATGGACTTCGGCGCCGCCGTCAGCACCACCTCGCGTCCATCGAGCCCGCGCGCCCGCTCCCAAATCTGCCGGCCAATCGCTTCGCCAAACGCCGCCTCGAGCGCCGGCCGCGGCACCTGCCGCAATTGCCCGATCGTCGTGATCCCGCGTTCTTCGAGCAGCTTCGCATGCGCGTGTCCGATCCCGTGGAGTTTCTCGACCGGCAGCGGCGCCAGGAACTCTTCCTCGCTGCCCGGTTCGACGATGCGGAAGCCGCGCGGCCGCTCCAGTCGCGAAGCAATCGCCGCCACCACTTTCGTCGCCGCCGCGCCGACTGAAACGCTCAAGCCCGTCCCTTCATGCACCGATGCCTGCAGCCGCCGCAGCGCCGCTGCAAAATCCGGATAGAGCCGTTCGGTCCCGCGAAAATCCAGGTAAAAATCGTCCAGCGCCGCTGTCTCCACCGCCGGCGTGAAGCTTTCCAGGATCCGCCGCGCGCGCTCCGCGAATTCTGCGTAGTGTTCGTACTGCCCGGGCACGACCACTGCCTTCGGGCAAACGCGCAACGCCTCCCGAAAGCTCATCGCCGTGCGCACGCCGAGGAATTTCGCCTCATAACTCGCCGAAGCCACCACGCCGCGCCCCACCAGCACCGGCCTCCCGCGCAGCCGCGGGTTCAGCACCTGCTCGACCGACGCGAAAAACGCGTCCACATCCACGTGCACGATCCCGGGGATGGGGTTCGTGTGGCGCGGGGCATCAGTTCCCTGGCTTTTCTCTTCGATGCAGGGTTCCATGGCGGTTCTCGGCAGTGATGCGGAGCCAATATGCACTGTCGTCTCTCTTCGTGGCACAACCTTCAGGCTGCGCGATCCTCGCGCATTTCCCCGCAACGCGGTTTCTACGGGCGGCGGCCGGCTCGTGAGAGTCACAAGGACAATGGAACCGGTGCGCCACCCGTCTCCCGTTTCCTCTACCATCTACCACCCGCACTATAGGCGAATAAAAAGCGAAAGTCAAACCCTTCCAGAAAGGTTGGCAGGTGCAGCCGGTTATCCGGTCGCGCTTACGGCTCGAGGGGGACACTCACAATCGGCACATCGGAATGCGAAATCAGAATCTCGAATCGCCGCTGCTCTTCGCCCTTGAACGTCTCCTGATCGGGGAAGAGTTTGCGAATCAGCGCCTGCTCGTTTCCGGGATCGTTCGACGCGGCGTAGCTTTTCCACGTGACGGTCACGCGATAATCCCAGCGGCCATCCTCAGTCTGGTGATACCGCGGCCGGTCGATGGCGATGTCGAGGATGCGCCCTTCTTCCTTCAGCGCCTTGAGCAGCGGCAGATGGTTTTTCTTGAACAGAGCCAGCCACTCGTCGGCATGGCCCCACTGCGTCTTGTAGTAGTACTCCACTTTGTACGCTGGCTCTTTCGCGGCGGCTCCTGCCGGGGCCGGCGCTGGCGTTTGCGCCCACCCTGAGCCTGTGCCCAATACGCTCAGAAGCAACGCGAAAAGCCCCGGCCAGCTCAGCCGCTTCCTTTTCATCCCTCCGTCCATTTTCTCGTGCATCGCGTTCTCTCCTTCGTCGAGACCTCTCTGTGAATTCTCTTTAGAATACCCGCCCCAACTGGAAAAACCATTTCTTGTGCCCGCTGTCGCCAATGCTTCCGCCGAAGAAGAGCGGCCCAACCACCGTCTCCGCCACGATGCCGGCCGCAAAATCGTTCGGCAGCTTCGCAGCGGTGGGAAAGCCGTACATTTTCGCAAGCTCGTACTCACCGATGACGAATACTCTTTTTCCCGCGAACGGCGGCAGCAGGAGCAGGTCGTGGAGGTAGCCGCCGCGAAACAGAAAATACTGATTCCCGCGCAATTCGTTCAGCCCGTACGAGCCCAGCCGCTCTGGCCCGCCCAGGAAAAACTGCGGCGTGCCGGTTGCCTGCCTGCCAAAAGTTGTTCCGCCGCTCGAAATCGCGAAGAGCGACGCCGGATGCGCGATCGGCTGGAAGTACCCGACGCGCGCATCCATCACTGGAAACGCCTCGGCCGCCCCCGGGCTCGTGTCAAACCAGTGGAAATTCGTCTCCATCTGTACGCCCCGCCGCGGAATCACGGGATCATCGGAGCCATCGAACAGAAACCTCAGCCGCGCCGCGCCCGTGCGGCCATTCACCGCCGGGAATTGCTGCGTGCCGATGCGCAGCTTCGACTTCAACCATCCGGCGTCGTAACCAACGCGCACTTCCGCGAACCGGTTGAACGCGTATCCAACGCTTGCGCCGATGTTCGCGCGGTCCACCCCGTAAATCGCCAGTGGATCGTTCTTTTGATAAATCTTGAACGTCGAAATGCTCGCCGCCCCTTCCGGTGCCAGAAACCATCGGCTCCCCGCCGTCAACGGTCGGTAGTATTCGCTGTGCGCACCGTAGGTCGAGCCAAACAGAAAGTCCGTGCGCCATTCCGCCCGGTAGCCGCCCACATCCATAAACGTCAGCCGCGCGCCCAGCGTGAAGTTTACGTCGCCGCTTTCTGATCCATCCATTTCAAATCCCGGTTGGATCATGGGCGGCGCATACGCCGTTTCTTCGACGGTCACCAGCAAACCTTCTCTTCCATCAACCTGCACTATGCGGTACCCCGCGCGATCGTACTTGCCCACTCCGGTCAGCCGCGTCAGCGCTCCTTCGAGCTTCTTCGTGTCCAGCGGCCGCCCGGCAAAGTTCTGAAGCGATCTTTCAAGCTGCGCCACTGCATCCGGATATGTCCCCGTCACCTTCACGAATTGTGGCGTCGGCGCTGCCGTTTTCACGCGCGCTTCCCGCTCTCGCCGATATTCCTCCCAGTCCGTATCCGGCAGCCGGTACGTTTCCAAAAGGCGTGCCTTCTCCTCGGCCGCCTCGAGTCCCCGGTTCATAATGGTCTCTGCTGCTTTGTAATCCGCCAGCGTATATCCCGCCAAATCCGCGCTGATCACGATGTCCGCGTCTTCGAGCCCTTTCTTTTCGTTGTTCGTTACCACGACATCGACCGTCTGCCCGAGTACATCCACTAAAGACCGGATGTTCTTCGCTTCCGGCGTGGAAGTCTTCAGGTGCACGGCGATGACGATGTCGGCGCCCATCCTGCGCACCACGTTTGTCGGCAGGTTGTTCACCAGCCCGCCATCCACATAGATGGCGTCGCCAATTTTCGCCGGTGTGAAAACCCCGGGAAGTGACATCGTGGCCCGCAGGGCGTCCGCCAGCGGGCCGTCTTGGAAATCCTTCTCATCGCTCGTGACCAGGTTGGTCGCTACGCAACGGAACGCAATCGGCAACTCGTCAAACGACGCAATTCCGGAGTACGGCAGCGTCTCCTTGTCGATAATCAGGCTGATCTGGTGTCCCGCACTCAGCCCGGCCGGGAGCGTCGTTCCGCCTCGCAATCCCAGCACAATCGCATTGGGGTACGCGCGCAGGTCTTCTTTGCGCCGGAATGACAATGCGCCATACGGCGTCGGACCGATGATCCCATCCCACTTCTTACTTACCGTCAGCATGAGTGTGCGCAGCTCGGCCGGGCTTTTCCCGATCGCATACATCCCGCCCATCAGTCCGCCCATGCTCGTTCCCGCCACGTAGTCCACTGGAACATGGTTTTTCTCGAACCATTCCAGCACGCCGATGTGCGCCAGCCCCAGCGCCCCGCCGCCTTCCAGCGCCAGCCCGATCTTCAGTCGCCTCTTCGCCGTCGCTTGCTCTTGCGCAAACAGCGAGCAGGGAAACAG
>Ga0209056_10007309_pt1 | contig 11375 bp, 8 predicted proteins | sample GraSoiAngelo_114_FD_185876 | JGI IMG/M metagenome (GOLD analysis project Ga0209056, IMG submission 185876) | Grasslands soil microbial communities from the Angelo Coastal Reserve, California, USA - 14_0903_13_40cm (SPAdes) (version 2) | ecosystem: Environmental > Terrestrial > Soil > Grasslands ... | reverse complement strand
GCGGCCGCGCCCACGGCCCGCTGCGCCGCCGATCCCCAGCACCTCGCCTACGCGCTCCGCAATCTCCTCGTGGGCGTGGCGCGCGAGGTCCCGGCACGCGAGCAACTCATGCTCGACGCGACGGCGAACGGCGTCGTCACCCTGCGCTTCACGGCCGGTGCCGAGGCCGCAGACCGCCTCCGCCGCCTGGCGGCGCCGGGCGAGGCCACGAGCCTGGGCGACCCCACGCTCCTGCCGCTCGCCTTCCGTCTCGCGCGCGCGGTCCTCGAGCGCAACGGCGGGACCCTGGCGGTGGTGCCGGAGGCGGGCGAGGCGACGAGCGTGGTGATCCGGCTGCCGACGACGCCGGCGGAAGGGGCTCGGCCATGAGCGGGGGCGGGGGAGGCACGGTGGAGACGAGCGAGAGCCCGCGGCGGCGCGTGCTGATCGTGGACGACGAGCTCGGGGTGCGGGAGTCGCTCCGCATGGCGCTCAAGGGTGCCTACGAGGTGACGGCCGTCGGCTCCGCGCCGGAGGCCGTCCAGGCGCTCGCGGCGAGCCCCCCCGACGTCGTCCTGCTCGACATCGTGATGCCGGGCGTGGACGGCATGGCGCTCCTCGAAGAGCTGCGCAGCCGCTTCCCGAACCTGCCCATCATCATGCTGACCGCGACCAAGACGGTGAAGACCGCGGTCCAGGCGATGAAGCTCGGCGCCTTCCACTACATCACCAAGCCCTTCGACGTGGACGACCTGCGCGCCCACCTCGACAAGGCCAGCGAGCAGGCGGCCCTGGTGCGCGAGGTCGAGGAGCTGCGCAGCGAGGTCGGGCGCCGCTACCACATCGAGAACATCGTCGGGCGCTCGGCGCGCATGCAAGCGGTCTTCAAGACGGTGCTCACCGTGGCGCCGCTCAAGACGACCGTGCTCATCACCGGCGAGAGCGGCACCGGGAAGGAGCTGATCGCCAAGGCGATCCACTACCAGAGCCCGCGCGCGCGCCGCCCGCTGGTCACGCTCAACTGCGCCGCCATCCCCGAGACGCTCCTCGAGAGCGAGCTCTTCGGGCACGAGAAGGGCTCGTTCACCGACGCCCACACGCGCAAGCTCGGGCAGTTCGAGCTGGCCCACGAGGGCTCGCTCTTCCTGGACGAGATCGCCGAGATGGGGCCGTCCACGCAGGCCAAGCTGCTGCGCGTCCTCGAGCACGGCGAGTTCCTGCGCGTGGGCGGCACCAAGTCGATCAACGTCGACGTGCGCATCATCGCGGCCACCAACCGCGACCTGGCGCTCGGGCTGAAGGAGGGCACCTTCCGCCCCGACCTCTACTACCGTCTCAACGTGGTGACCGTGCATCTCCCCCCGCTGCGCGAGCGGCGCGACGACCTCCTGCTCTTGATCCGGCACTTCGCCCAGCAGAAGGCGCACGACATGGGCATCGCGGAGAAAACCTTCAAACCCGAGGCCGTCGACACCCTCATGCGCTACCACTGGCCGGGGAACGTGCGCGAGCTCGAGAACCTGATGGAGCGCCTGCTCGTGCTCTCCGAGGGGCCGACGATCGGGATCGAGGAGCTGCCCGACCAGGTGCGGCGCAGCGAGCAGGACCCCGGGACCATCAGGGAGCAGGTCCTCCAGGGCCGGAAGTCGCTCGGCGATGCGGTCGACGAGTTCGAGCGCGAGATCATCGTCGAAGCCCTCGGGCAGACGGACTTCAACCAGACCCGCGCCGCCGAGCTGCTCGGAACGACACGGCGCATCCTCAAGTACCGCATGGACAAGCTGGGCATCGCCGCCCCGGAGCGCTGACGCGCGTGTGCGCGCGCATGTGCCACGCCCGGCATGCGCGCGTTCAAGCCTGAACGGACGGCTCGGGGCGCCGGGCCCGCCGTGCCCGTGAATCGGGGGCCTGGGCGCCACGCCTCGTGGCATGTTTTCTGCTCCAGAGCACTCCACGATGAGCCTCCGATCCCGCGTGTTGGTGGTGGACGACGAGATGGGCGTGCGGGAGTCGCTGCGCGCGATCCTGCACGGCGAGTGCGAGGTGGTCACGGCCAGCAGCGGCCAGGCGGCGCTCGACGCGATCGCCCGGGATCCGGTCGACGTCATGACGCTCGATCTCAAGATGCCGGGCCTGGGCGGGATCGGCGTCCTCGAGCGCGCCAAGCAGATCGACCCCGACCTGGAGGTCCTCATCATCACCGGCTACGGCTCGCTCGACACCGCGGTACAGGGGATTCGCCTGCGCGCCTTCGACTACCTCTCGAAGCCCTTCGACAGCGCGCAGGTGCGTCGCCTGGTGGCGCGGGCAATCGCCCGCCGCGCGGCCGTGCGGCGCATGAAAACCCTCCCCGAGCAGCTCCTCTCGGGCCTCTCGCACGAGCTGCGCACGCCGCTCAACGTCATCATGGGGTACTCGGCCATCCTGCGCGAGGAGGGCGAGGACAACCTCTCCAAGGAGCAGCGGCTGGCGCTCGACCGCATCCAGTCGAGCTCCTCGAGCCTGCTCGCCTACGTGGAGACGATCTTCTACATGGCGGAGCTCGACCGCGGGCTGATGCCGCTGACACGCGACGCGGTGCGGGTGAGCGATCTCCTGGCCCGGGTGGGCGCCGAGCTCGCACCCCGCGCGCGCGCCAAAGGCCTCGCCTGGCGCTTCGACGCGCCCGCCGAGCTGCCGCTCGTGACCGACGAGGACAAGCTCGTGCGGCTGGTGCGCACGCTCGCCGACAACGCCGTCCGCCACACCACCGAGGGCGAGGTCGTGCTGGTGGCGCGCCCCGCCGCCAGCGGCGTCACGCTTGAGGTGCGGGACTCGGGGCCGGGGATCGACCCCGAGCTGATCGTCGAGACCGAGGACGTGATCGCCGGCCGCGCCACCACGCGTCCCCCGCGGCTCCTCGGCTTCGGGCTTCGCCTGGCCGGGCGCCTGGTCCGCATCCTCGGGGCGTCGCTCACCATGGCGGCGGGTCCCCAGGGCACCACGTGCCACCTCGTCGTCCCCGACCTCGCGGCCGCTGCCGCCGAGAGCGGCCGCACTGCGCAGGCCGCGACGGCTTGACACGTCTGGACCCGTCCGATAGCTGCCGAACGGGATCTCTCCATGCCCGAGCTCGCCTCCGGCGGCGCCGTGGCCGCGCGTGACGCGCTCCGCGAGGCGCTTCTAAAGCCGCTCGCGGGCGAGGAGCTGTCGCGCGACGAGGCAGTCGCGCTCCTCGCCACGCCCGCGCTGACTACCGCGCTGCTCGCGACCGCGAGCGCGCTACGCGACCGCGCGTGGGGGCGCACGGTCACCTTCTCGCCCAAGGTCTTCCTGCCGGTCACCAACCTCTGCCGCGACCGCTGCACCTACTGCACCTTCCGCAAGGACCCCGACGATCCCGACGCCTGGACCATGACGCCCGACGAGATCGCCGCCTGGTCCGCCCGCGGGCGCACCCTCGGCTGCAAGGAGGCGCTCATGTGCCTCGGCGACAAGCCGGAGGTCGCCTTCCCGGCCTACCGTGCGACGCTCGCCGGGCTGGGGCATCGCACCACGGCCGAGTACGTGTACCACGCGTGCGCGATCGCGCTCGACGGCGGCCTCCTGCCGCACACCAACGCGGGCCTTCTCTCGCGCGACGAGATGGCGCGTCTCAAGGAAGTGAACGTGAGCCTCGGGCTCATGCTCGAGAACGTGTCGCCGCGGCTGCGCGCCCGCGGCCAGGTGCACCAGTGGGCGCCGGACAAGGAGCCGGCGCTCCGGCTGCGCATGCTGCGCGAGGCGGGCGAGCTCCGCATCCCCTTCACGACCGGCCTCCTCCTCGGCATCGGCGAGACGCTCGCCGAGCGCGTCGACACGCTCCTCGCCATCCGTGACCTGCACCGCGCCTACGGGCACGTGCAGGAGGTGATCGTGCAGAACTTCCGCGCCAAGCCGACCATTCCCCGAGCCGATGCCAGCGAGCCGGCGCCGGAGGACATCGCCCGCACGGTCGCCGTGGCCCGCTTGATTCTCGATGCCGATGTCAGCGTGCAGGCGCCGCCCAACCTCTCCCCCGCCGACCACACCCTCCTCCTGGCGGCGGGGCTGAACGACTGGGGCGGCATCTCGCCCCTCACCCCCGACTACGTGAACCCCGAGGCACCCTGGCCGCACGTGGCCACGCTCGCGGCGACCTGCCGCGCGGCGGGCTACACGCTCGCCGAGCGCCTCGCGATCTACCCCGCCTATGTCGACCGCCCCGGCTTCCTCGCCCCTGCGCTGTGCGCCCGCGTGGCCGCGCTCGGCGAGGAGACGCGGACGGCGCCGGGCGGGGTGGAGGCCTCCGCATGAGCTGGATCGAGCCCTGGGAAGTGATCGAGGCCGTCGCCCTCAACGACGAGCCGCTCGGACGCGTGCTCGGCCGCGCCGCCCCCGGCGTGCGTGCCATCCTCGAGCGCGCGCTCGAGCGCCGCGAGCTCACGGTCGACGAGGGCGAGGCCCTCCTCGGCGCGGAGCGCGACGACCTCGTGGCACTGGTGCGCAGCGCGGACACGATCCGGGCGGCGGACGTGGGCGACGAGGTCACCTACGTCGTCAACCGCAACATCAACTTCACCAACGTCTGCTTCGTGAACTGCCAGTTCTGCGCCTTCAAGCGCCAGCGCTGGGAGGACGACGCCTACACCCACGGCGTCGACGTCGTGCTCGGCAAGGTCGAGGAGGCGATCGCCCGCGGCGCGACCGAAGTGTGCATGCAGGGCGGCATCAACCCCGAGATGGGCGCCTTCACCTACCGGGACATGCTGGTCGCCATCAAGTCGCGCTTCCCCCACATCCACGTGCACGCCTTCTCGCCCATGGAGATCATGTACGGCGCGCGGCGGACCAACCTGGACTACCCCGCCTACATCGGCATGCTGCGCGACCACGGCCTCGGCAGCATCCCGGGCACGGCAGCCGAGATCCTCGACGACGAGGTGCGCGAGATCCTCTCGCACAAGAAGGTGGACGTGCGGAGCTGGGTCGAGATCATCACCACCGCGCATCGCCTGGGCGTGCCGACCACGGCGACCGTCATGTACGGGCACGTCGAGACGGCGGGCCACATCGCGCGCCACATCGACCTGCTGCGCCGCATCCAGAAGGAGAGCGGCGGCTTCACCGAGTTCGTGCCGCTCGGCTTCATCTGGGAGAACACGAAGCTCTACCACGACGGCGTGGTCACGCCCCAGCCGAAGGGGCTGCGCGACCTCCGCGTCTACGCCGCCAGCCGGCTCATGCTGCGCGGCCTCATCGACAACCTGCAGACGTCGTGGGTGAAGCTCGGTCACCGTCTCTCCCAGCTCACGCTACGCGCCGGCTGCAACGACTTCGGCGGCACGCTCATGGAGGAGAGCATCTCGCGCGAGGCGGGCGCGGACGCGGGCGAGTACACCTCGGCCGAGGAGATCGAGGCGCTGGTGCGCGCCATGGGCCGCATCCCGGTCGAGCGCACCACCCTCTACGGCCGGGTCCAGCGAGATGGGAAGGCCGAGGCCGGGACCGCCAACCATGCGGGTCACGGTGCTGGCGGGTGGCGTGGGCGGGGCCCGGTTCCTCTCGGGCCTCATCCGGCGCACTGACCCGCGGCGGCTCACGGTCATCGGCAACACCGGCGACGACGAGGAGTTCTTCGGGCTCCACGTCGCGCCGGACCTCGACACCGTCGTCTACACGCTCGCCGGGATCGCGCCGCGGCGTCGCGGGTGGGGCCTCGCGGGCGACGGCTTCACCTGCCTGGCGGCCCTGGGCAGACTCGGATTCCCGACCTGGTTCCGGCTCGGGGATCGCGACCTCGCGACGCATCTCGCCCGCACGGCGTGGCTCCACGCCGGCTGGCCGCTCTCGCGCGTCACGGCGGCGCTGGCGCGCGTCCACAGGGTGCGCGCGCGCGTGCTGCCCATGACCGACGATCGGGTGCGGACCTTCGTGCACACCGAGCGTGGCCGCCTGCCGTTCCAGGATTACCTCGTCCGCCGCCGGGCCCGCGGCCGCATCAGCCGCATCGAGATCGCCGGCGCGCGGCGCTCCCGCCCCGCCCCGGGTGTGCTCGGCGCGCTCGGCGCCGCCGACGCGGTCGTGATCGCGCCCTCGAACCCGCTCGTCTCGATCGGCCCCATCCTGGCGGTTCCGGGCATCCGCCGCGCGCTCGCCCGCCGCCGCGTGCGTACGGCCGCCGTGTCGCCGCTGGTCGGCGGGCGCGCCGTGCGCGGCCCGCTCCATCGCATGCTGCACGGCCTCGGGCTCGAGGTCTCACCCGCCGGCATCGCCCGCCTCTACCGCGGGCTCGTCGGCGTGCTGGTGCTCGACCACGTCGATCGGGCCTGGGCGCCGCGCGTCGAGGCGCTCGGGATGCGCGCCGTGGTGACCGACACGCTCATGCGCTCGCCCGTCCACGCCGCGCGCCTTGCCGGCGTCGTGCTGCGTGCGCTAGGAGGCTGACCTAAGATGGGCGCCGAAGCGAGGCGAATGGGGCGCGAGCGAGAGTGGCAGGCGCAGCGACGACCGACGAGGCGTAGCGTTGCCTACGCCGCAGGAGGGAGGAGCGAGCACGCCGCTCTCGTTCGCGCCCCGTTCGCCGCAGCCGGCGGCCATCTTGGGTCAGCCTCCTGGGCCGCACCATGACCGTCGCCGTCATCCCGATCCCGGGCCTGCCCATGATCCGCCCGGGCGACGACCTGGCCATGCTGCTCGGCGACGCGATCGACGCCGCGCGCGTCGGCGTGAAGGCGGGCGACGTGGTGGCCGTCTGCCAGAAGGTCGTGTCCAAGGCCGAGGGCGCGATCGTGCGGCTCGACGAGATCGTCGCCTCGCCCTTCGCCGAGCGCCTGGCGGCCGCGACCGAGGGCGGCAAGGACCCCCGCGCGGTCGAGGTCGTCCTGCGCGAGTCGCGGCGCATCGTGCGCATGGATCGCGGGCACGTGATCTGCGAGACGCGCCACGGCTGGGTGTGCGCCAACGCCGGCGTGGACGAGTCGAACGGCGTGGCGGCGGGCGTGCTGACCCTCCTGCCGCGCGACGCCGACGCCTCGGCGGCGGCCCTCTGCGAGCGCCTGCGCCAGCGCTTCGGCGTCGAGCTCGCGGTGGTCGTCACCGACACCTTCGGGCGCCCGTGGCGCGAGGGGCTGGTCGAAGTGGCGCTCGGCTGCGCGGGGATGGATCCGCTGCTCGATCTGCGCGGGCGCGCGGACCTCGCGGGCCGCGCGCTGCATCACACCGTGGTGGCGCTCGCCGACGAGGTCGCCGCGGCCGCCGGTCTCGTGATGGAGAAGGACAGCGCGGTCGCGGCCGCGCTCGTGCGCGGCGTGCGCTACACGGCCGGCGCGGGTGGCGCGGCGGCGCGTCTCGTCCGGCGGCCCGAGTTCGACCTCTTCCGTTAGCCAACCCCGCTGCATGATCTTGCAGGCGTGCACGAAGGCTCGCGCGCCGCTGCGCCGTGGCCGCTGCGCCTCCCGAGGCATAGCGCTTGCAGCTCCCGCGGCTTACCTCCCATGTACGCCGAGTACTTCGGGCTTCGCGAACCCCCCTTCAACATCACGCCCGACCCACGCTTCCTCTACCTCAACGACTGCTACCAGGAGGCGCTGGCCGCCCTCGGCTACGGGATCGAGGCGCGCAAGGGCTTCATCTCGTTGATCGGCGACGCCGGCACAGGGAAGACGACGCTGCTGCGCCGCCTGCTCGACACGGTCGGCCCCGCGACCAAGACGGTCCTGCTCCTGAACCCCACGGTCAGCTTCGACGAGATCCTCGAGCACACCCTGCTCGAGCTCGGCGTGCCGCCGGAAGGCGGTCGCAAGCTCGTCCTCCTCCAGCGCCTCAACGAGTTCCTGCTCGAGCACACGCAGGCGGGCGGCAACGTCGCGCTCCTCATCGACGAGGCCCAGGACCTACGCCCGGATGTGCTCGAGGAGCTCCGGCTCCTCTCCAACCTGGAGACGGCGCGCGAGAAGATCCTCCAGATCGTCCTCGCCGGGCAGCCCGAGCTCGACGCGACCCTGGCCGATCCGTCGCTGCGCCAGCTCCGGCAGCGGGTCGCGCTCCGCATCCGCCTCCGGCCGCTCTCCCCGCCCGAGGTCGCGGCCTACGTGCGCGCGCGCGTCGAGCGCGTGGGCGGCACGGCAGCCGAGCTTTTCCCGCCCGACGCGCTCGCGAGCCTCGCGATGCTGAGCCACGGCATCCCGCGCCTGGTCAACGTGCTCTGCGATGCCGCCCTGCTCGGCACCTTCGCGGCCGGCAAGCGCGCCGTCACGCCGGCCATCGTCGAGGACGTCTGGCGCGACCACGACACCGGCGGGCCGGCCCCCGTCATGCCCTATCGACCGCCGACTCCGCCGCCCGCGCCCGCCGCGACCGTGGTCCGGCCGGCGTCCGTCCCAGAGCCCCCCGCCCCGACACCCGCGCCGTTCGTCGAGACGCCGGCGGCGGCCGCCGAGCCAGCTGCCGACCCGAAACCGCCCGCGCCGCCCGCGCCCCCACCGCTGGCGAGCGAGGTGATGGCACCCGCGCCCGCCGCGCGCATCGGCCGCAAGCCGCTCAGCGTCCCGTTGGCGGCCGCCGTCGTGATGGCGATGGCGGTCGCGCTCTACCTGCTATCGATCCGCCAGCACGGGCTCCCGGCCGCGCCCCAGCAGACGGCCAGCGTCCCGGCGCCCGAGGAGACAGCGCTGCCGGAGCCGCCGCCGCCCGCCGCGATGGCAGCGCTCGCCCCCGACGATGCGGCTGCGTCGGAGGGCAAACCCGCTGCGCAGCCGGCAGCGGTGGACGGCCCGCTCTCGGCCGCCGAGGCGGCGGCGCTGGTCGAGGCGTTCCGGACCGCCTACGAGGCGCGCGACGTGGACCGCCTCGTCGAGCTGTTCTCCGACGACGCGGACGAGAACGGGGTGCGCGGCCTCGGTGCCATCGCCGCGAACTACCGGGCGACCCTGCCCACCTTGAGCCAGGTCCGCTACTCCATGCCGAGCCTCGCGGTGAAGGGGGGCGGCCCGCGCGCCGCGGTGCTCGCGCCCTTCTTCATCAGCTATCGCAACGCCGAGGGCGTGAGCGGCGAGGTCCGGGGCCAGGCGGAGTGGGCGCTCGAGCGGCGCGACGGGCGCCCGCGCATCGTCGCGCTCAGCTACCGGCTCGATCCGACGAGCTGAGGCGTCGTCCGACTCGAGCGGGATGCCGGCGCGGGGGCGCCGGCAACTGTCGCGCACGCTCGCGCACTCCGGCCGCCAGCCCGGTCCGCGTTTGCCCTGCATACTCAAACATGGTGAACTTCGTCGCTCGATCCAGGGGGGAGTCGTGGACGATCGCGAGCAGCTCACCCAGCAGGTGCTCGACACGGTCCGGCGCTTCGTCGAGCGCGAGGTGATGCCGGTCGCGAGCCGCTACGAGCACGCCGACGAGTACCCGCAACCGCTGGTCGAGCGCATGAGGGAGCTCGGGCTCTTCGGCGCCACCATCCCGCTCGAGTACGGCGGCCTCGGCCTCGACTACTCCACCTACTCGATGATCGTCGAGGAGCTCTGCCGCGGCTGGATGAGCCTCTCGGGCGTCCTCAACACGCACCTCATGTTCGCCTACGTGCTCGGCGCGCACGGCACCCGGGAGCAGAAGGAGCGCTACCTGCCCGCCATGGCGCGCGGCGAGCACCGGGCGGCGCTCTGCCTGACCGAGCCCCACGCCGGCAGCGACACGCAGCGCATCCGCACCACCGCGCGCCGCCAGGGCGACCACTACGTGGTGAACGGCTCCAAGATGTTCATCACCAACGCGCGCACCGCCACCATCTATTCGCTGGTGGTGAAGACCGACCCGAGCGCCGAGCCGCCGCACAAGGGCATCAGCCTGCTCGCCGCCGAGAAGGACGCGCCCGGGCTCACCATCGGGCGCGACATCGACAAGCTGGGCTACAAGGGCATCGAGACCTGCGAGGTCAACTTCGAGGACTTCCGCGTGCCGGTCGCGAACCTGGTGGGCGGGGTCGAGGGGCGCGGGCTCCAGCAGGTGCTCTCGGGGCTCGAAGTCGGGCGCATCAACATCGCCTCGCGCGCCGTGGGCGTGGCGCAGGCCGCCTTCGAGGACGCGATCCGCTATGCGCAGCAGCGGACGGCTTTCGGAAAGCCCATCTGCGAGCACCAGGCGATCCAGCTGAAGCTCGCCGACATGGCGACCAAGATCGAGGCCGCGCGCCTCCTCACCCGCCGCGCGGCCGCCATGAAGGACCGCGGCGAGCGCTGCGACCTCGAGGCGGGCATGGCGAAGCTCTTCGCCTCGGAGGCCTGTCAGGAGGTGTCGCTCGAGGCGATGCGCGTCCTCGGGGGGTACGGCTACACCAAGGAGTTCCGGGTCGAGCGCTACTATCGCGACGCGCCGCTCATGATCATCGGCGAGGGCACCAACGAGATCCAGCGCCTGGTGATCGCCCGCAGCCTGGTGCAGCGGTACAAGATTTGAGGCGACGGGTGGGCGGGCGAAGGCGCGCGCTCGCCGCCGTGGCGCTCTTCGCCGCGGTGAGCGCGGTCGGCGGGCTCCGCTGGTTGGCGCCGGCGCCGCGCGTCGGGACCCCGCCGGAGCGGCCCGGCTCCGCCGAGCCCGCCCGGCCGGCCTCGTCCGTCGCTCCCCTCGCCCTCCCCGCGCATGCGCGCGTGGTCGTCTTCGCCCCCCACCCCGACGATGAGACGGTCGGCGTCGGCGGCCTCCTCTTCCGTCTCGCCCAGGGGCACACACCGCTGCGCGTGGTGTTCGTGACCAACGGCGACGGCTACCGGCGCGCCCTCGAGCAGGACTTCGCCGTCGAGCGGCCGACCGACGCCGACTACGTGGCGCTCGGCGAGCTCCGCCAGCGCGAGGCGCTCGCCGCCCTCGCGCATCTGGGCGTGGCGCGGCGGGACGTCCGCTTCCTCGGCTTCCCCGACGGCGGCCTCGCCGAGCTCTGGCGGGCGCACTGGCTGCGCACGCATCCGTACACGTCGCCCTACACGAAGGAGTCGAGCCCGCCCGACGCCGAGGGGGTCGGGTACGACGGGCAGGACCTGACCTCGATCGTGAGCGGCATCCTGCGGGACTTCGGCCCCACGGTGGTCGTCATGCCGCACCCCTACGACACGCACCTGGACCACGCCCACACGAGCTACTTCGTCACCGAGGCGCTGAGCGAGCTCGAGGCAAGCGGCGTCCTCGCGCCCCCGCCGACCGTCCTCACCTACCTGGTGCACCACCCGCGGTGGCCGGCGCTGCGTGGCCCGGGCTTCGACCGCGAGCTGCCGCTCGCCGAGCTGCCCGACACGCGCTGGAGCGAGAGCGAGCTCGCGCCCGCCGCGCTCGCCGCCAAGCGTGCGGCGCTCGAGGAGTACCGCAGCCAGCTCGGCGTGATGAACGGCTTCCTGCGCCACTTCCTCTGCCGGAAC
>Ga0209056_10007307_pt1 | contig 11375 bp, 7 predicted proteins | sample GraSoiAngelo_114_FD_185876 | JGI IMG/M metagenome (GOLD analysis project Ga0209056, IMG submission 185876) | Grasslands soil microbial communities from the Angelo Coastal Reserve, California, USA - 14_0903_13_40cm (SPAdes) (version 2) | ecosystem: Environmental > Terrestrial > Soil > Grasslands ... | reverse complement strand
GTCCGTAAAGTCCACAACCTTTGTGCCATTGAGCTGCGTAACGATGTGCGCGCCGTGCACGGACACTTCGAGGTCATTCCAGTCGGCAGGCTTCAGTGCCTTCTCGCCCTCTGGCGTGGGCTGCGCCACCCAACCGCGCCCACCGCTTTCGTACAGACCGCCCGTATGCTTGCCTGGGCTCGGGTCGACCTCCACCTGCATCCCTTCGATGTCCGGGCCATGTTGCGGGTCGATACCCATAATCTTGGCATGAACGAATACGCCGCTGTTGCCCGCGGCCTCGCCCTTGAACTTAAGCCGCAGCGTAAAATCCCGATACGTTTTTTCCGTGGTCAGGTATCCGTATTTATTGGCTGTGCTTTGGCAGAGGATAGTTTCCTGCTCAACGATCCACTTTTCATCACCATTCTTCTTCCAGCCGCTCAAGTCTTTCCCATTGAAGAGAGCAACCCAGCCGCTTGCACGGGGGGCCTGGGCCGCCGCTCCGAGTCCGAAGAACAAAACCGCTGCGAAAATGCCACTGCATCTTTTCACGGCAAGGCCTCCGCCTCTGCTTGGCTGTTGGTTTTAGCGTTCATCGGGAGAAAAACATATCATGCTGTGGGCTGGAAAAGCGAGATTGAAAGGCGGGGCACGCGGTGCGTGCCCCGCCTGAAGGTGTGCCTTAGAACGAGAAGCGCAGGCCGAAGCGGAACTGCCGCTCGTCGTTCTTAGCGCTGGTGATGACCAGGAAGTTGCCCCTGCTTCGCGAGCCATTCGGATTATTGAAGTGAGGTGTATTGAACAGATTGGCCGCATCCGTGCGGAACTGCAAGTTAAGCCGCTCGGTGAGATTGAAGGTACGGAACAGGCTGAAGTCCATGTTCACCGAACCTGGTCCATATAGCGTATTGCGGCCGACGCTGCCGTAGACGGCGGAGGTCAACACCGCAACAAATTCCGTAGGGTCATAGAACGGGTGACCTGTACCGATTCCACCGAGTTTCTTGGCCGGTCCGATTTGGTCGGGAGTCTGCCGCTGACCGACAGCGTTCAATGAAGCACTGGAGGCCGTCAGAGAAAAAGGTTGGCCGTGGATGGCGCTGAAGATGCCGCTAACCTGCCAATCGCTGAGAACCTTCGTAGCCACATCGCCACTGCTGGCCCACTGCTTGCCCTTGCCAACGGGCAGTTCGTAGATGTAGGCCATCTGGAAGATATGCGGGGTATCGTAGGTTGCCCGAGCGCGGTTGCGCCTCAGGATGCTTGGGTCGTTCCAGGCAAGAGCAGCCCATCCGTCGTCGTCGGTCAAGTTGATAGCCTTCGAGTACGTGTAAGCTCCCTTCACCATTAGTCCGTGAGAGAACTGTCGATTAATGGAGACCTGCAGGGCATGATAATTTGCGCTCAAATAGCCCTGCCAGAGGTCGGTTTCGGCGGTGCGTCCGAACTTTAGTGTGGTGCAGGTCTGGGTTGTAAAGTTCGGTACCGCGCAGTTTAAGGGTTGGCCCAGCTGTCCCGTGCCGGGAAGGGAAGCGTTCACGTTGAGATCAGCAAACTGGCGAACCGTCTGTGTGCCGACATATCCGACGGAAACAAGAAAGTTGGCCGGGAGCTTGCGCTCGACCACGAGGTTCCAAGATTCGATGTAACCGCGTTTCAGCAAGCCGGAGCCTGTGCTGCGTTCCAGAGCGGCGGCGGGAAGGGTGATGGTCCCGCCGCTGATATCCGGGCAGCAAATCGACGGGATACCGCTCGAAAGGGACCCGTAAGGACTAAAGCCGTTTGCGCCGGCGAAGTTCGACCCCACGGTGAGTGGGTAGAAGCCACGCAGAGGTCTGGCCAGCGGTAACGGATCAACCGTAATGCCAAAGCCGGCCCGCACCACAGTGTCGTTATTGACCTGATAGGCCAGCCCAATTCTCGGTGCAAAGAGCTTCTTGCTAGTAGTTACTCCGAGGTTTCTGGGATTGCTTCCGATGCCGCCAAGCAGCACCTGGTTGGTCGTGAAATCATAGCGATCAAAGGTGAAGGCGCCGTTGCGCGTCATCAACGGGTAATACTCGTAACGGAGGCCCAAGTTGAGCGTTAGTTTGTTGGTGACGCGATAGCGGTCGCCGACGAACCACCCGAATTGCCACTCGCGGGCCGTAGCCTTGATGAATTGCTCGCTCCTTCCGGCGCCAATGTTGCCTCCGGCGCCGCTATTCAGTTCACCGAAGAGGCCGAGCTCAAACTGCGCGAGCGCGTTGTACTGGTCGGGAGCAGCAGGGCCTCCGTTCAGAGCGGTGGCGCCGCCACCGAAGTCAAATTCTCCACGCGGGCCAGCGCCCAATTCAGGCTGCCAATGGTTTAGATGATGATGGATGATGTCGGTTCCGGCGTTGATTTGGTGTTTGCCGCGGGACCACCTTACGTTGTGGTTGCTCGTAAAGCTCCAGTCGTTGCGAAAGGCGGGATTCCATCCTTCGGGATTACCAAGATGGGCCCAGCCTGAAATGGCGAAATAAGGCATGCCGCTGCTGCGCAGGTCCGAGCCATTATTAGTACCAGGAATCCCCAAAACGTCCGACCCGATGTTCGTTGCGAAAGGCGGGATTCCATCCTTCGGGATTACCAAGATGGGCCCAGCCTGAAATGGCGAAATAAGGCATGCCGCTGCTGCGCAGGTCCGAGCCATTATTAGTACCAGGAATCCCCAAGACGTCCGACCCGATGTTCGTTCCGAAATCTGGGGTCTGTCCGTACTCGCTCATTCGAGTAAAGCCAACGTTCCCATCGACGACAAGGGTCGGCGATAGGGTCAGGGTGTGGCCCACGGTGACGAGCTGCACAAAAGAATGGAAGTCACCGAGCCCGCCGTCACATGCACAGTCTCCAATGGCGTCACCCAGGCTTGGTTCACCGTGAAACACTGACTTCATGGCGCTGTACTTGGCAAAGATGCTGTGTTTGGAGGTTCGGTTCCAATCCACTTTGGTGTCAAAGTTATGCCGAGTGAGACGCTGCGTAGCCGACGAAAAATAGTTGGCGGTGTCACCCGCTAGATTCGGCAACGGAATTAGGGCCAATATTTTCGCCGCGATCGGGCTAATTGGAATGGCGGCTTGGTTTGGAAAGGGTGTCCGTCCCGTTCCGTCGGCGTTTCCCGTGGAAGGATCGTAGATAATCGTTCCAGTGCCACTGAAGTCTCCGGCGCGAAGGGCTGCCGTCGGCACGGATTGAATACCGGGTTGAGGCCCAGTAGATACTTGGCGATTATCGCGTTCAAAGGTTCCGTTGTAACTTCCGAAGAAAAACAGCTTGTCCTTCTTAACGGGGCCGCCGAAGGTGCCGCCGAGATCATTGAGGATGCTTTTGCCCTTTCTCGGACTGTTGGCAGCGGTCTCAAAGAATTGCCTTGCCCGGAGCGCCTGATCCTCATGGTATTCAAACAAGACACCGTGGAACTGATTCGTGCCTGACTTGGTGATCACCGTGATGGCCGCGCCGCCAGTCATCCCTTGCTCGGGATCAAAGTTATTCGTAGAGATGTTCACTTCCTGGATGGTTTCGGCCGGCGGTACATAGACGGTGTGGTGAGGAAGCCAAACAAACACGTCCGTCGCCCCATCGACGCGGGTGTTGTTGTTGTTGCGATTGGTCCCGTTGATATTCGTGCTCAAGGCGCGTTCCGGCGTATCCGCAATGGCGTTTTGAAATACACCGGGAGTCGCACCCGGCACCAGATTGATTAGCGTCTGGTAATTGCGGTACTGATTGAGTGGCATGTCCAGGATGGCTTTTTCGGTGAGCTCTGTGTGCAGGTCGGTCTTTTCGGTCTGCAGCGTCACGGCAGATGCCTCGACGGTGACCTGTTCGGACACCGCGCCCACTTGCAACTTGGCGTCGCCGTTACTGAGGGTGTTGGCCGCTACTGCCAGATTTGTTTGCGTGAGGGGCTTGAAGCCGCTAGCTGTGACCTTGAGGTCGTACTCGCCTGGCGGTACGTCTGTAATTGTGTAATGACCGGTGTCGTCCGCGTCCGCTTCGCGCTTAACGCCTGTGCCATGGTTGGTGACAACTACATGTGCCTTCGGCACACCCGCGCCGCTCTGGTCCGTCACCGTACCCGTTACTGACCCATATAAAACTTGAGCGTCAGCGCGGCGAATATATCCGAACACCAAGAAGCTGAGAGCAAACAAACAAGCCGGACAAATACGCAGTTTACTTGCAAACATTGCCTTCATCCCTTTCCTTCGACCCTGACGTTTCCGCTCGTCAGTGACAGCCCGACCTTAGACGTTGGACAGTTCTTCAGCTCAATTCACTGCACGCGGCAAGATGAGATGTCGCCTGAAACCCTTTTGGAAACAGCTCGTGATTGATTATCTGCAGCTGTTCGCGCAGGTGAGCTTGCCCAGGCGGATGATGCCAGGCAGAATCCCACTCGTTAGGATCATAATTCGACGCAAAAAAGCTCCCTACTCCCCGACTTGTTGCGGAAGTTACCAACTCCTTAAAGACTTTGTCAAGCTCTTTTGTTTCTTTTTCTTTCTCTTTTGTTTCTTTGAACTAAGCGCGAGAGTTGGGATGCACCGATGGCGGATTTCGGTGTGCCATGTCTCCTGTGAATCTTAGCCCTAGCCTTGGGTGCTGCGGCCCGTCCCTTGGCGGATCGTGACAATTCGGTCCGTTTCAACTCGATTCCATTCTTCACGCCGCCCATCCGGCCAGTACACCATCAGTCTTTCTATCTTTGCATTCTCTCCCAGTCCAAAATGAACCCGGACGTCATTCGCGCTTAGGTAGCTTCCGTCCGTGTGGGCGCGCCGCAAGAGTTTTCGCCCGCGCAGGCGAACTTCGACCTTGGCGCCGATGGCGAAGCGGTTTCCATTGGTTGCTTCCAGTCGAACCACTAGCCAGTGATTACGATTCAAGGAGCCAGCTTGGTTCAGCAACAGGCGAGCCGGACCATTGTTGTTGGCAACGACGATGTCAATTGCGCCGTCGTTGTTGATGTCGCCGAAGGCCGCGCCGCGGCTCACTTCGGAAAGGGCAAAAGCTGGCCCTGCGACTACAGTCATCTCTCGAAATTTCTTTCCATCGCCTTCGTTACGAAGTAACTGATTATTCTGGTTAAACGGATACGGGCTTCCCCGCAACGACACAATGCGATTCACGGCGCCGTTGGCGATGAAGAGATCCAGGTGTCCGTCGTTATCGTAGTCAAACCATTCGGTTCCAAATCCGGTATAGGGAAAGGTCGACTGAAACAGGCCAAATTCTGCCGACGCGTCGTAAAAGTTCCCATGACCATCATTGATGTAGAGGTTCGAGCCCTCATGGGTCAAATTGGTTTTGAAGATGTCTTCGTCCCCATCATTGTCGAAATCACCGACCGCCACGCCCATGCCCGCTTGTGGAACCCCCTCACCGTTGTAAGCCGTTCCTGACAGCAAGCCCCGCTCTTTGAACGTGCCGTTTCGCTGGTTGATCCACAAATGAGCCGCCGCGCCGTCATTGGCGACGTAAATATCTGGCCAGCCATCGCCGTTGAAGTCAGCGCAGACGACGCCGAGGCCGGGTCCGATGGCGGCTCCAATTCCTGCTTCTTCAGTGACGTCTTCGAACGTACCGTCGCCGCGATTATGGAACAGGCGAGCCGGGACCGGCTGGTACATTTTCGGCGTGCAATAGTCCCGCTCACCAGTCGAGGCATAACACTGCTTGTTTCCTTTCACTGTGAAGTCCAGATAGTTCGCTACGAAAAGGTCCAGGTGCCCGTCGTGGTCATAATCGACCCACGAGGCGCTGGTGCTCCAACGCGGGTCGTCCACCCCGGCCTGGACCGTAACATCGGTGAAGGTACCGTCACCGTTGTTGTGATAGAGAACGTTTTGTCCAAAGTTTGTGACATAGAGGTCTTGGAATCCGTCGTTATCGTAATCCCCAATAGCGACTCCCATTCCGTAACCCACGTGCCCAATTCCGGCTTTTTCAGTAACATCCACGAACTCGAGCTTTCCGGTCTCGCTGAGGAGATTTCGGAAGAGCCGGTTCCCCGGCTTCCACCCCCGCGGAGGGGGAAACTTCGCGTTCCGGGGATCCTGGGCAGGGTCCAGCATCGTCCCCTGCACCAGATAAACATCTAAATCGCCGTCGTTGTCGTAATCGAATAACGCGACTCCAGGGCCCATGATTTCCGGCATATAGTACCGTCCCATGGCGCCGGCGAAATGGTGGAACTTCAGCCCGACTTCCTCGGCCACTTCGCGGAAAAGTGGAATAGACGAAGCGTTGGCGAATGCAGCAGTTCCATGGAGCCCTATACGTCCAGCAAGGCCTAGCGATAGTAGCTTCAGGAAGCGCCGCCGCCCGGAAATGCGGCTGTAGTCTCTTCTGGGCAAGAGTCTGGCAGAGTCGCGTTTCTTTCCATTCACTGTGGGACTCGCGACGCTTCGAGAGTGCGAAGATCGCGCTCAATGCTGGCAACCAATCCGGACTGACCGAGGGCTACAGCACCATCACGCGCCTGTCGGATATAGCGCAAAGCACTGTCTCGGTCACCCGAGCGTGCGAACGCCGCGCCGAGCGCGTATCTATATCGGGGGGTGTTTTCATCCTCGGGTTCGATCGTTTTTTTCAATTCCCGAATTCCTTCCTCGTACTTCTCCTGGTTTACTAAGACGCGCCCAAGATTGAAGTGTGTTTGCCGATTGTTGGGTTTGTTTTCGATGGCTCTTCGGTACTCCGCCTCGGCCTCCAACAACCTGCCTTGCCGCTCAAGGAGGTATCCAAGGTTGTTGTGGGCGCCGGAGTGAAAGGGATTGATCTCGATGGTTTTTCTGAATGCGCTCTCGGCCTGTTGATATCTTTCAGCGCCCAGGAGAAGCACTCCGTAATTGTAGTAGGTTTCCGAGGAGCTTGGATCGAGGCGGGCCGCAGCTCGATAGTGCTCATCGGCCTTCTCGAATTGACCAAGCCGCCCGTAAAGTTCGACCAAATTCACGTGCGCCTGAACTAATTGCGGATCGATTTCGAGGGCCTTTTTGTGTGCCGTGGCGGATTCCTCAAGCCTTCCTTGTCGCTCGAGCTGGATGCCAATTTGCACCTGTCGCGTTGCGCTTTTGTTGAGTGACCGAACCTCCTCCAGCAGCGGGTCTCTGGACGGAGGAGCACCGTCCGTATTCCTCTCGTAGAGGCGCAGCTGTTCTTCGGATTGGCTAACCTGGCCGAGCGAGCGATGCACTAAAGCGAGCGCATAGTGGGCAGGTCCGAAGTCTGGAAAAAGCGCGCACGCCTTGCTGTAAGCTTCGGCCGCGCCAATCAAGTCGTGGCGGGCCGCACGCGCCCGCCCCAGACCGTAGTAAGCGTCAGCGTTATCGGGGTGTTGCTCCACGATCTCCGCATAGAGCTTTCCGCTGGCGTCCCAGTCAGCGGAGGCAAGCAGGCCGTTGGCGAGTCGTAGCTTTGCGGGGAGATACTCGGGATCGACGTTCAATGCCAGGCGAAGAGTAGAAGTGGCCGCGTCGCACTTGCCCTGATCCGCTTCAACGACTCCCAGATAATAAGCCCACTGAAAAACGTTGGGTTCGAGTTGCCTGGCGCGCCGATAACACACGGCTGCTTCTTGTAATAAGCTGTAAGTCTGGAGAATCATACCTAGCCTTCCGCTCGCAGCGGCGTCTCCCGAGGAGCTGCGGGCGTCGGAGTATGCTTCCCCAATCTGTTCTTGAATGCGGGGAGAGAAATCGTCGAGACTGAGGCGAGGCAACTCCGGAACAGCGGGGATGGTTTGCGCCAAGTTGGAGGAAACGAAGGCGAGAAAGAAGATCAAGCATAGCGTCTTTCGCATAACGTTCTCTCCAAGTTTGCAAGCAACAGAACTTGTCTGGCTGAATCAGAGGGGTGGCTCAGACTCAGGGGTTCACGGGTCGGGAAAAAAGGGGAAAAGCTTGCGAATCTCTTCCTCGCTGGGCTGATACCCGTATTCCGTAATTTCAAAGGCCTCTACGTGCTGAACGCGGTCTGCTTGCGCACCATACCGCTTCTGCAGCGCCTCGCGCCATTCGGGTTGCAGCTTTCTCGACGCCAACGGCCCCGCCGCCAGCCATTTCTTTCGCTCCGCGGGATCCTTCGGCACTTGCTCGAACTGTCCGTCGGTCCACGGCAGCCACTCATAGAATTGGGATACGTGGGCGTCAAGCATATTGATTTTCTTCTCGAACGCGTCGTCAATGGATACCACAATATCGGCACGAAAAGCCTGCGGCCGCTTGAACCGGTCGCTGTAGTACAGAAAAACCGGATTCCGCTTTAGCGGCGGCGTATCCGTCACCAAATCCGGCACGATCACCATGTAAGACGCATCCTGCACCAACACCCCCGTGTACCGATGATCCGGATGATAGTCATTGGGGCGCGGCGCGATGACGATGTCTGCCTTCCACTTGCGGATTTCGCGAATAACCTGCTCGCGGACTTCAAGGGTAGGCAGAAGCTTGCCGTCGCGGTTATCGAGGACTTCGTATTCGATGCCGATGCGTCGTCCGGCTTCTTGGGCTTCGGCGCGCCGGCGCTTGGCGAGTGCTTCTCCGCCCATCGACTCGTGCCCTGCGTCGCCGTTGGTTAGCGATACGAACTTCACCTTGTCGCCGAGCGCGGCATACTTTGCGGCGACGCCTCCGGCGCCAAGGTCACAATCGTCGGGATGCGCTCCGAACGCGATGACGCGCACAGGTTGATTCTGTGCCCGTCCCGGCAAGGCTACGAGCAACAGTGCAGCAAAAACGCACGCGAGGCTCCGTCTATGGCGAACAGCGTTTGCGGAAAGCATTTGCTCAAAGGAATTCAGCATACTCATTTTCACCGAGCGAATTATATATCTGCCGCTCCTTCGGGCGCACGACATAAAAATCTCCTGCGAAGTCTGATAGGGTTGGTTGGGGTTTTCTTTTCTGTTCTGACAGTTTGTAATACCTGTCAGACAGGAGACTCCCATGACCATTTCCTTGCAGGCACTCCGAGATAAACGTGATCAGCTCGTCGCGAGTCTGACCCGCGTCGATGACTTGCGCCCCGGTTTTCTGACCGCGCGGTTCCGTAAGTGTGGCAAGCCCAACTGCCACTGCGCTCAGAAGGACTCCCCGGGACACGGTCCTTCCTTTTTGTTGACTCATCGAGTTGCTGGAAAGACGGTCAGCCAAGTCGTTCCGCAAGGCTCCGCCGTCGAACGTGCCAAAGCACAGATCGCTGAGTACCATCGTTTCCGGAAGCTGGTGCGGGAACTAATCGTCGTGAGTGAGCAAATCTGCTCCGCCCAAGTGCGGGATTCGGAAGCGCTCCCTGCAAGTGAGGCTAAAAAAATACCTCTTCGCCCATCTATGGGGCAGCGACGTCGTTCAGGAGATTGAGACGCTCCTCGGGCGTCAAGCGGTGGAAGACCTGGATCTGGAAGCGCTGGAGCTCGCCGTGCGGCAACAGGTCTTGCAACTGGCGGGAGCCGCGGTTGAGCAACGTCTCAACGCCGACACCAGCGATGAGCGAGGCTCGCGAACTCGTTGTGCTTGCGGGCAGGAAGCGCGCTGGGTCGGACGTCGGAGGCAAGCAGGTGCAGAGCGTCCTCGGTCCTCTACAACTGCAGCGAGCCTACTGCTCTTCCTGCGGACACGGCTTCTGCCTTCGCGATGGGCCTCTGGGCATAGAAAACACCTCGCTTTCTCCAGCCCGCACGCGCATGGTGGGCACCGTGGGTGCCATGGTTAGCTTCCAGGAAGGCAGCGAGCTGTTGACGGAACTGGCCGGCGTGGCCGTGGATGCCAAGCAGGTGGAAAGAACCGCAGAAGCCCTGGGCGAAGAAATCGCCGAAGACGAACGTCATTGCACGGAACCTTGCGATGTTCTTCCTGTGCCACGGACCCGTATCTCGGCATGGATGGAACCGGGATCCCCTTACGCGCGGAGGAGCTCGCTGGTCGCACCGGCAAACAACCGGACGGATCGGCCAAGACTGGCGAGGTGAAACTCTGCACCATTTGGGGCGCAGAATCGCTCGATGAACAAGGCACGCCCATCCGCGAGGAAGGATCAGTCACTTATTCAGCGGCCTTGGAGAGTGCCAGTTTGCTGGATACCGCTGCGGCACGTTCTCCGTTCGCCCAGCGCGTCTGGAGAGAAGCTGCGCGCCGCCGCTTCCGCCAAGCGTCTCGTACGGAGCCCGATGTATTCATCCAGCTGAAAAATCTCCACGCGCGCCCACTCGATGCCGGGCATAGCGGTCAGGCATCCAGAAATTTGAACTGCCAGGTGCCGGTCGCGGGAATGATGCGGACCCTGCCACTGTCCTGAATCGCGTTGCGGAGAGAAACAGCGGCCTGTTGCGCCGCTGCGCGTCCCTGAGAAGCCTTGTCGTCACATACCTTAATGACCGTCGGGGAGCCCCAGCATGTTGGAGAGGGTTCCGCCCATGATCATCTTGCGTGTGTGGGCCGTAAGACCACACGCGTCGAACAGGGCGCGATACTGTTTCACCACCGACTCGATCTCCTTCAAATCCGTGTCCGACCCGAAGACAATTTTGACAAACGCACTCGGGTCGCTGTCCGGCTTCTTTGCGTTCCACTCGGGGCTCTGCCATTCCGTGTTCGACCACCAAAAGATTTTCTGGAAATCCGCGAGACGCCCCTGCATTTTCGTGAGCGTAGAACCACTGAGGTCGAAAAACACATTGGGATTCCACCGGGCAACTTCCGCCGCCCATTCGTATTCGGGATTGCCGCAGTGCGCGCCCAGCACAGTAATCTTCGGAAATCGCCGGGCAATCTCTTCCAGGTAAATCGGCCGCATGCGGCCGGAGGCCACGTCTTCCGGCTCGTCGAATTTTCTCCGCAGTACGATACCGGTGTGGAATAGAACGATCCAGCCGTGGCGGTTCGCCAATTCGTACACCGGGAGATACGATGGATCGTTGTACGGTTTCTTCACGAACTCCAGCTCGCCGAGGCCGCGGTAGCCCATCGCGTGCAGTTCGTCGACTTGCTTGACCACGTCCGGAGCGTCAAGTTCCACGAAGCCGAAGGGAATGATTTGCGTGGGATGCTGCTTTGCCGCGTCGGCGACCACTTTTCTGTTCGCAAAAGGCGTGAGCAAACACGCGGTGAGATTCAACCGCTCCGACACTTTCAGGAAGTCGCTGATGAAATTGGGGTTCTTCTCATCGAAATGCACGTGCATGTCGACGATGCGGTCTGCGGTCGCGGGGGGAGCTGCCTCCCCATGGCCCAAGGAAAGCGCGGTGCTCGGCGTTCCCCGAAGCAAATCCAAGCAGGCCGGGAAGGCCGCCGCTGCTCCCGCGTTACCTAGAAACTTCCTTCGCGATAGTTGATGGCTCAAGGGATTCCTCCTTTTCCGAG
>Ga0209056_10007306_pt1 | contig 11375 bp, 10 predicted proteins | sample GraSoiAngelo_114_FD_185876 | JGI IMG/M metagenome (GOLD analysis project Ga0209056, IMG submission 185876) | Grasslands soil microbial communities from the Angelo Coastal Reserve, California, USA - 14_0903_13_40cm (SPAdes) (version 2) | ecosystem: Environmental > Terrestrial > Soil > Grasslands... | reverse complement strand
TGCACGTACACGCGCGAGGTGGCACTGCACTTCTGACTCTGCAGCCCGAACGCGGAGCGCGTGACCCCTTCCGCCGCCGCATCCAGGTCGGCCGAATCCATGACGATCGCGGCGTTCTTCCCGCCCATCTCGAGCAGGCACGGCTTGATCCATTGCTGCGAGAGGCCGCGATAGATGCGCATCCCCACGGCCTTCGAGCCGGTGAACACGACGCCGGCGATCCCCGGGTGCCGCCACAAGGCTTCCCCCGTGACCTCTCCCGTACCGGGGATATAACTGAATGCCCCCGGCGGAACTCCGGCATCCCGGTACACCTCGTACAGCGTGAGCCCCGTCCAGGGCGTGTCCTCGGCCGGCTTGTAGACGACGGCATTGCCCGTCATCAGCGCCGCGGCGGACATCCCGGTGGACAGGGCGAGCGGGAAGTTGAACGGGGCGATGCACGCGAACACGCCGTAGGGACGGAGCACGTCGGTGTTGCGCTCGATTGCCGTCACCTGCGCCATCTGGCGCACGAAGCCGTTCGCGTCCTCCAGCTCCTGGCAGTAGTAGTCGATCAAGTCGGCCGCCTCTTCGGCGTCCCCCATCGACTCGAGCCTGCTCTTACCGACCTCCAGGGCCATGATCGCCGCGAGCTCGAACTTGCGCTCGCGGATCAGGGTCGCCGCCTGGCGCAGGATCGCGACCCGCTCGCGCCACGGCCGATGCGCCCAGTCCCGCTGCGCCGCCTGCGCGGCGGCGACGGCGCGCCCCACCTGTTCGGGCGTCGCGGAGGCGAACCGTCCGAGCACCGTGCTCGTGTCGATCGGTGACCGGTCGACCAGCGGCGGGCCGTCCGCCGACACCGCGTCCCGCCCGATATACAGCGGATAGTCCCTGCCGAGCTGCGCCCGAACGCGCGCCAGGGCGGCGTCGAACTGGCGATGAAACGAGTCCCAATCGACGTTCGCCGAGGTGTACGTGATCTTCGATGGCGTCGGAACGGTGGCCGTCATGCAGTTACCGCACTCCTGCCTTCACCGATCTCACCGCCACTGCATGTGCGTCGGCGAACCGGGTCGCCAGCTCCTCGATTTCCTGCTCCGTGATAATGAAGGGCGGCGCCACGACGACCAGATCGCCGTTTACGCCATCGGCATGACCGACGTTGGGCCAGACCACGAGCCCGGCGTCCTGAGCCGCCTCGGTGAACGCTTCGACGAACTTCGCTGCCCGGGGGAACGGGGCTCGCGTGGTCTTGTCTTCGACGAATTCGATTCCGGCCAGGAGCCCGCGTCCCCGCACGTCGCCCACGTGGGGCAGCTCGGTGAGCGCGGCGAGGCGGCGCTGCAAGACCCGGCCGAGCGTGGCGCACCGTTCGACCAGCCGGTCTCGCTTCAGCATACGGACGGCGGCGAGCCCGGCCGCGCACGCCACGGGGTGGAACGAAAATGTCTGAGCGTGCAGAAAGCTCCCGGAGCCGTTCGCGATGACGTCGACGATCCGCTCGGGTGCGGCCACCGCCGAGAGCGGCGCATAGCCGCCCGAGATCCCCTTGCCCAGCGTCATGAGGTCGGGAGCGACGCCGTACGGCTCGATGGCCCACCAGGTGCCGGTCCGCCCCGCTCCGCACAGGATCTCGTCGGCCACGAACAGGACCTCGTAGCGGTCGCAGATCTGCCGGATCGCCCGGAAGTACTCGGGGCGCGGCGTGGACGCCCCCGTGGATGAGCCACCGACCGGCTCCGCGATGAATGCCGCGACCGTGTCGGCGCCGACCCGCCGGATCGCATCCTCGAGGGCGGCTCCGCTGCAGGCTGGGCACGCCTCGTCGTCCCCGCGACAGCCGCAGCGGTAGGGGTAGGGCGCGGGAATGCGCTCGACGTCGACCAGCCATTCGCGGAACGGAACCTTGTACTGCTCCCGCGCCGAGGCCGAGAGCGCCAGCAGCGTGTTTCCGTGATAGGAGGGGCTGAGCGCGATGATGCGGTGCTTGCCGGGTTTACCGGCCTCGATCCAGTATTGCCGGGCGAGCTTCAAGGCGGCCTCGACCGCCTCCGAGCCGCTCGAGAGGAAATAGAGCTTGTCGAGCCCACGCGGGAGCGTTGCGGCAAGCTCGCGGGCCAGCTCCTCGACCGGGCCGTGGGTGAACGCAGTCGCCGAAACGTAGCCGAACTCCCGTGCCTGACGCGCCAGCGCCTCCGCCATCTCCGGATTCGAGTGGCCGAGATTCGCGACGTAGGCGCCGCCGACCGCGTCGAGGTAGCCCTTGCCCTGCTCGTCGTACAGCCAGCACCCCTCACCGCGCACGATGCGCGGGTAGCGGCGACCGAGCTTACGGTAGAAGACGTGGCTTTCGGGATACTTGTATGCCGTCACCTCTCCCCCAAGGCTCGTGAATCCGCCGAAAGCTACGGCGCTGGGTGCGAGTCGGCGAGCGCGCGCCGTTGCAATCGGTAGGGGTGCGGCATGCTGCGCCCCTACATCTCGCAACCGTGCCGATACCGCCGTAGCTTTCTCGACCCACATCGCGAATGGGGCGCCGTATGCCAAGGCTGTCGTGTCTGCTCCTTACCATTACCGTCCTCGTCCCTCGCCCGGCGCTCGCCCAGTCCGGCGTCGTGGCGCCGACCGACAACCTCGTGACCGACGGGCTCCCGCCGGTGCCGGCGGCCATCGCCGAAGCGGCGCGCCCCTACAGCGAGTTCCGCGCCGCCGGGTTCTGGGACTGGCATCCGACGCGGCGCGAGATGATCATCGGGACGCGGTTCGGCGACGCGCCGCAGCTGCACCGCGTGCGGTCACCCGGCGGCGACCGGACTCAGCTCACGTTCTTCCCCGACCCCGTGTCCGGCGCGTCGTACCAACCCATCGATGGCCGCTACGTCGTGTTCACCAAGGATGTCGGAGGCGCCGAGTTCTTCCAGAAGTATCGGTACGACGTCGCGACCGGGGAAATCACCCTGCTCACCGACGGAAAGTCACGCAACGTGGGCGGCGCGTGGTCGCACCAGGGCGACCGCTACGCTTACATGTCCACGCGCCGCACCGGGCGCGACCTGGACCTGTGGGTGGTCGACCCGAGCAACCCCACCACCGATCACATGGCGCTGGAACTGCAAGGCGGGGGGTACGGGCCGCTCGATTGGTCACCCGACGGCCGGACCATTCTCCTCGGTCAGGCCGTGTCGGTAAACGAGAGCTATCTGTGGCTGGTGGACGTCGCGAGCGGCCAGAAGACCCGGCTGGCGCCGCAGCCGAGCAATGAAACGGTGGCCTACGGCGATGCGAAGTTCAGCCGCGACGGGAAGGGAATCTATCTGTCGACCGACCAGGGCTCGGAATTCCAACGCCTCGCCTATCTCGATCTCACGACCAGGGGCTACCGCTTCCTCACGACGGCGATCCCCTGGGACGTCGACGAGTTCGATCTGTCCCCGGACGGCCGGTGGATCGCGTGCGTCACGAACGAGGACGGGGTCGCCGCGCTGCACGTTATCAACGCCGCGACGGGTGTCGAGCGCCGTCTTCCGAAGCTACCGGCCGGACTGATTTCCGACGTCCGCTGGCGGAAGCGCGGCACCGAGCTGGGGTTCACGCGCACCTCGGCGCGTGCGCCCGCCGACGCCTACTCGCTCGACCTCACGAGCGGCTCGGTCACGCGCTGGACGGAGAGCGAGACCGCCGGGCTCAATACCGGCGACTTCGCCGAGGCCGAGCTGGTGCACTGGCCGAGCTTCGACGCGCGCGCGATCTCGGGCTTCCTTTATAAGCCCCCCGCCCGCTTCGCCGGCCGGCGCCCGGTGATCATCAACATCCACGGCGGGCCCGAGGGCCAGTCCCGGCCGGGCTTCCTCGGCCGCAACAACTTTTATGTCAACGAGCTCGGGATCGCGATGATCTTTCCCAACATCCGCGGCTCGACGGGCTACGGCAAGACCTTCACGAAGCTCGACAACGGCGCGCTGCGCGAGGGCGCCTACAAAGACATCGGCGCTTTGCTCGAGTGGATCCGCACGCGCCCCGATCTCGACGCCGACCATGTGCTCGTGACGGGCGGCAGTTACGGAGGCCACATGACGCTCGTGACCGCCACCCGGTATGACGGCCCGATCTGCTGCTCGGTGGACGTCGTCGGCATCTCGAACCTCGCGACGTTCCTCGAGCACACGTCCGGCTACCGCCAGGACCTGCGCCGGGTGGAGTACGGCGACGAGCGCGACTCGACGCTGCGCGCCTGGATGGAGCGGACCGCCCCGTTGAACAACGTCGACGCCGTCACGAAGCCACTCTTCATTATTCAGGGCATGAACGATCCGCGGGTGCCGCGCAGCGAGGCCGAGCAGATGGTGGCGGCCTTGAAGCGCCGCAGCGTACCGGTGTGGTATCTCATGGCCAAGGACGAGGGCCATGGCTTCCGCAAGAAGGGGAACCAGGACTTCCAGTTCTACGCGACCATTCTCTTCACCGAGCGCTACCTGCTCGGGCAGGGAGGGTCCGCGACCCCGTGACGGTGGGCGCCTGGTGGGAGCGGCTGGCTTCGCTCCCCGGGGGCAAGCGGTTGTTCAGCTGGCTCTTGTGGTGGCTGGTTCCCTACACCGGCTCGGTGCGGCCACAGGTGCTGGAGCTCCGCCCGGGCTACGCGAAGGTCCGCATGGCCGACCGCCGCGCGGTGCGTAACCACCTCAACTCGATCCATGCGGTGGCGCTCGCGAATCTCGCCGAGGTGACGAGTGGTCTCGCGGTGACGACCGGCCTGCCGGCGCAGGCGCGTGGCATCCCCATCAGGCTCTCCATCGCCTACCTGAAAAAGGCCCGCGGGACGCTGACGGCGGAAGCGCGCTGCGAGATCCCCGATGCGAGCCGCGAGGCCGAGTACGACTTCGAGTCCGTGATCTCGAACGCCACGGGTGAGGTGGTCGCCCGCGCGGCGGTGCGGTGGCGCATCGGCCCCTCCGCGCAGTGACGGGTCTCGCGACCGCCCTCACCAGGGATGCCGGGATCGCGGTGCCGCTCATCGGCGGCGCGATGTTCCCGTGCTCCAACCCGGAGCTGGTCGCCGCCGTATCCGACGCCGGCGGCATCGGGATCGCCCAACCATTGTCCATGGTGTACGTGCACGGCCACGAACTGCGCGAGGGATTCCGGCTCATCCGCCGGCTCACTCCGAAACCCATCGGCATGAACGTCCTGATCGAGCAGTCCTCCCGGCTGTACCTCGATCGCATGCAGCGCTGGGTGGACGTCGCGATCGAAGAGGGGGTGCGGTTCTTCATCACGTCGCTCGGCAAACCGCGCTGGGTGGTCGATCGCGTCGCTCAGGTCGGCGGCCTGGTGTACCACGACGTGACCGAGCGCAAGTGGGCGCTGAAAGGACTCGACTCGGGGGTGCACGGGCTGATCGCGGTGAACCGGCGCGCCGGTGGGCATGCCGGACCGAACAGCGCCGAGCAGCTGGTGGATGAGCTCGGCGACCTCGGCCTGCCCCTCGTGTGCGCCGGTGGGATCGGCGACGCCGCCGGATTCGTCGCCGCGCTCCGCATGGGCTACGCGGGGGCGCAGCTCGGCACCCGCTTCATCGCCACCACCGAATGCACGGCCCACGCCGACTACAAGCGCGCGATCGTCGAGGCGGGCGAGGACGACATCGTCCTGACCGAGCGCGTCACCGGCGTGCCGCTCGCCGTGATCCGCACGCCCTACGTGGAGCGCGTCGGCACCAAGGCCGGCCCGATCGCGCGCTGGCTGCTGCGGCATCGCCGCACCAAGCACTTCATGCGCACGCTGTACGCGCTCAATTCGGCGTGGCGACTGAAGCGCGGCCACTTCGCCGGCCCGTCGTCGCGGGACTACTGGCAGGCAGGGAAGAGCGTGAGCGGGATCGCCAGCATCGAGCCGGCGGGGGAGATCGTACGGCGGTTCGCCGCGGCGCTCGGGGCCGCGTCGCCGGTCCGGCGCTAGCGCTGCTCTCGGTCCACGACGTACACGTTGCGCTGCGCGGTCGGCATGATGATGAGGTCGAGAATGTTGACGTGGTCGGGCAGGTTGACCACGTAGGCGATCGCGTCCGCGACGTCGTCCGCGCTGAGCGGCGTGACCCCCTGGTACACCGTCGCGGCGCGCTCCTTGTCGCCGTGGAAGCGGACTTCCGAGAACTCCGTCTCGACCATCCCCGGGTCCACCGCCGACACGCGGAGCGGCGTGCCGGCAACGTCGAGGTTCATCCCCTCGGTCAGCGCCCGCACGCCGAACTTGGTCGCGTTGTACACGTTCCCCATCGGGTACGTCTGGTATCCGGCGATCGAGCCGAGGTTCACGACGTGCCCGCGGCGCCGGGCGACCATGTGCGGCATGATCGCCCGGCTCACGTTGAGCAGCCCCTTCAGGTTCGTGTCGATCATGCGATCCCAGTCCTCGGGATCGCCTTCGTGAATCTTCGCCAGCCCGCTCGCGAGTCCGGCGTTGTTGATGAGCACATCCGGCACGCGACCGGCTCGCACCAGCGCCTCTGCGGCTCGGTTCACCGCCGCCCGGTCCCGCACATCGACCACCGCGAGCGAAACGGACACACGGTGCGCGGTGCCGAGCTCGGCCGCCACGCGCTCCAGGCGGTCGGCCCGCCGGGCCCAGAGGATCAGGTCGGCCCCTTCCGCGGCGAACCGCCGGGCGCACGCCTCCCCGATCCCCGAGCTCGCCCCGGTGACGAGAATCAGCTTCCCTTTGATCCGAGTCATCCCACCCCCACGTCCTTGCGTGACGTCTTCGCGTGACGTCTCTGCGTGACGCCTCTGCTCGACGCCGTTTGCCTATCTCATGTTTCCCGTGTGCCCCAGCGAGTACCGTCCCGGTTGCGGCCATACGCAGAGACCGTGCGGCTCCCGCCCGACTTTGATCCGGTGCGTCAGCTGTCCCGTCTCAGTATCGAACACGTAGACTTCTTCGTCGTAGCGACCCGACACCCAAAGCTCCTTCCCGTCGGCGCTCACGTTCCCCATGTCGGGGCTGCCGCCGCCGGGAACGGGCCACGTCGCCACGACGCCTCGCGTCCGCGGATCGAGCACGCTGACGGACCCCGGCCCGTGACGTCCGCCCGCGGTGGTATTCCAGCCACGGTTCGTGACGTACATAAAGCGCCCGTCGCGGCTCGGATAGATCCCATGCGTCCCCTTGCCGGTGGCGATGAACCCGATGCGGCGGAATCCCTCGGGATCCACGAGGTACACACCATTCGCCCTCATGTCGGCGACGTAGAACACCCGACCGTCCGGGGACGAGCGGATGTCCTGCGGCATGCTCGCGCTGTCCAGTCCCCCGGGGTCGAGGGTGAGGTAGCCGGTGACAGTGCGGGTCCCGAGATCGACTTTCACGAGCTGACCCGAGAACTCACAGGTCGCGATGGCGAACCGCCCGTCCGCGGCGAATTCCATGTGGTCGACCCCCTTGCACGCCAGCGCGACCGATTGCACCAGCGCCATCGTCTTCGCATCTCGGAAATCGAGCCGCCGGCGCCGCTCGGCCACCACGATGGCGAACCGGCCGTCCGGCGTGAAATACAGGTTGTAGGGATCGGCGACGGGTACGCTGGCGCCCTCGCGACCGGTCGCAGGATCGATGGGCGTGAGAGTGTTCCCCTGGTTGTTCGCGACCCAGAGGGTCGTCAGGTCGTGAGAGGGAACCACGTGCTGCGGCAGGGCGCCGGTGGCGAAGGTACGGACCGCATGGTACGTGCGTGGGTCGATGACGGTGACCGTGCCGTCGTGCGAGTTCGGGACGTACACGAGCGGCCGGGCCCCGGCCGCGACGCCCGAGAGTGCGTTCGCCCCGGCCGCGGCGTAGAGATTGACGGTGTCCGACCGGGAGACGGTGTCCGGCACCGCCACGCGGGCTGCAGCCGGCTTACGCGCGCCCCCTCCCCGACACGCTGCCGCCATCGTCGCAACGTATACGAACCTGCGCGCCCGAACCGGGTTCACGGCGGCGAAAGATACATCAGTCGCGTCGCCAGGCGATCAGGATCTTGCCGACATTGCGGTTCTCGCGCATGCGCTGAAACGCATCCGCCGCCCGGGCAACCGGGAACACGGCATCCACCACGACGCGCAGCGCCCCGCTCGTGAACCCCGGCAGAATCTCGCCCTTGAACCGGCTGACGATCGCCGCCTTTTCGGCGCGACTCCGGGCCCGGAGCGTCGAGCCTACGATCCGGGCACGTTTCTTCATCAGGAGCGCGAGGTCGAGGCTTGTTTCGGAGCCAGACATGGTGGAGAGGATGACGATCCGTCCCGCCGTCTTGAGGACCTGCAGGTCCCCGGCCACGGTCGACGCCCCCACCGGGTCGAGCACTACGTCGACCGCGTCGCGACCCCAGCACTTCTCGATCTCCGCCACGAAGTCCCGATGGGCGGTGTCGATGGCGAGATCCCCTCCGGCCGCCTCGATGGCCTTGAGCTTGTCGGCGCTGCGCGTCGTCGCGACCACCCGCGCGCCCGAGAGCTTCGCGATCTGGATGGCCGCGAGCCCCACGCCTGACGCGCCCGCGTGCACCAGGACGGTCGCCTCCCGCTGGAGGCCCCCTTCGACGATCAGATTGACGAACGCCGTGAGAAACGTCTCCGGAATGCCTGCCGCCGTGACGAGGTCGAGCCCAGCGGGCGCCGGAAACACCTGCCCTGCGGGCGCCGCGACACACTCGGCGTGCCCGCCGCCCGCGAGCAGCGCGCAGACCGGCTCTCCCGTCTCGTCGAGCGTGCCCGACACCTCGAGCCCCAGAATCTCGGACTCTCCGGGCGGTGGCGGGTAGCGCCCGGCGATCTGGCTCAAGTCGGCGCGGTTCACGCCGGACGCCGTGACCCGGATGAGCACTTCGCCCCGCGCGGGCGTTGGCAGACCCGCTTCGGACAGCGACGCGACGTAGCGGCCCTGCTCCTCGACCACCCGGAGGTAGTGCATCGGAGCAATCTATTGCCGGGCTGGCCGCGCCGCGGTGCGCGATGCACAATTCGTCTCGCCTTTTCTCCGAGGCTCCCGTGCTGGATGGTACCGTGATCAGGCGCTGCTGGGCGAGCGGCGACGACCCGCTGATGCTCGCCTATCACGACGAGGAGTGGGGCGTGCCGCTCCACGGCGACCAGGACCTGTTCGCCAAGCTCGTGCTCGACGGCTTCCAGGCCGGCCTCTCCTGGCGCGTCATCCTCCACAAGCGCGCGCGCTTCCTTGAGGCGTTCGACGGGTTCGACCCCAAGCGCATGGCCCGCTACGATCGCCGGAAGATCGCGCAGCTCCTCAAGGATCCGGGGATCGTCCGCAACCGCCAGAAGGTGAAGGCCGCCATCGGCAACGCCCGGGCGTTCCTCGCATTCCAGGAGCAGGGCGCTTCATTCGGCAACTTTCTCTGGGAGTTCGTGGGCGGGACGCCGAAGCAATACCGGCGACGCACGCTGCGCGATCTTCCCGCCCGCTCCCGGGAGTCGGACGCGATGAGCGCCGCGCTCGCGGAGCGGGGCTTCCGCTTCGTCGGACCGACCATCTGCTACGCCTTCATGCAGGCGGTCGGGATGGTGAACGATCACCTCGTCACCTGCTTCCGCCATGCGGAGGTCCAGCGCCTCAGCCGAGCGGCGCGGTAGGCACGAAGCGGGGCGGTCGCCGGGCCTTCGTCGCCTGCTCGTACGCGAATGCCAGCTTGATCAGCACGGCCTCGGTCCACGGCCGCCCGACGAAGGAGAGCCCGACCGGCAGCCCGCGCACTTGTCCCATCGGCACGGTAACGTGCGGGTAGCCCGCGACTGCGGCGGGGCTCGAAAAGCTTCCGCCCCCTCCGGGATCCCCGTTCACGAGATCGATGAGCGAAGCCGGTCCGCCCGTGGGCGCGATCAGCGCGTCGAGCTGCTGCTCGGCCATCACGGTGTCGATCCCCTGCGTGCGCGCGAGCAGGTGATTCTTGTCGAGCGCGCGCAGGTAGTCCTGGTCGGTGAGCGGTCCCTTGGCCTGCGCCTGTGCGAAGATCTCCTGCCCGAAGTAGGGCATCTCCTTCTCCTTCGCGCGCTCGTTGAACCCGATCAGGTCCTCGAGCGTCTTCGGGCCGGCGGCGGGAGCCCACTCGCGCAGGTACTTGTTCAGGTCCGCCTTGAACTCGTACAGCAGCACCGCGAACTCGGACTCGTCGAACTGGCCCGCGGTGGCGATGTCCGCAGGGTCCACGATCACCGCGCCGAGACGCTTGAGCGCATCGATCGCGCCCTCCATCAGTGCGTCAGTGGCCGGGCTGTAGCCCATGAACCGGGAGCGGCACACGCCGAGGCGCGCTCCCTTCAAGCCCGCGGGGTCGAGTACGCTCGTGTACTCGGTCCGCGACCGGCCGGCGCTCGCGGCGGTCGTCTCGTCGCGCGGGTCGACCCCCGTGAGGGCGCCCAGCAGGAAGGCCGCGTCCGCCACGGTGCGTGCCATCGGGCCGGGCGTGTCCTGACTGTGGGCTATCGGAATCACGCCGGTCCGGCTCACGAGACCGAGCGTCGGCTTGATCCCTACGATGCCGCAGCACGTGGACGGCGATACGATCGAGCCGTCGGTCTCCGTCCCGATTGCCACCGCGCACAGGTTCGCCGACACGGCGACACCCGAGCCGGAGCTCGACCCCGATGGTGTCCGGTCGAGCGCGTAGGGATTGCGGCACTGACCGCCGCGTCCGCTCCAGCCGCTGGACGAATGGGTCGAGCGAAAATTCGCCCATTCCGAGAGATTCGCTTTCCCGAGCAGCACCGCGCCCGCCGCGCGAAGCCGCTCGACCAGGAAGGCGTCGCGCGGGGGCACCACCCCCACGAGCGCGAGGGAGCCGGCCGTGCTCTGCATCCGATCCCGCGTCGCGACGTTGTCCTTCACGAGCACCGGGATGCCGTGCAGCGGCCCACGCGCACCTTTGGCCTTGCGCTCCGCATCGAGCGCGCCGGCCTGCCGTCCAACTCCTCGATGCGCTCCAGGTATGCCGCTACCAGCGAGCGGGCGGTGTACTTCCCCGACGCGAGGCCCGCCTGCAGCCCGGCGATGGTCGCCTCCTCGAGCTCGAACGGCGCGGCGACCGGCGCGCCGGGGCGATCGACCCCGCGTGCGAAGGCGGGGAGCACGGGGCCTAGTGCCGCTGCCGAGCCGCCCACCGTGGCATGCTCGAGAAACGCGCGGCGGTCCATCGTCCATTCGCTCATGGTGGTCTCCTCGTGGAATGACAGGCGGCGGGAACGCGGCTAAACTTGCTGCCACCGCGACGTGACGGCCAGCGATGCTGCACATGGTCGGAGGACAGTCGGAGGTCGGGAAGCTCCGCCGGGTCGCGGTAAAGCACGCGCGCGACGCGTTCGGCGACGCTGGCGCCGTCGAGCACCAGTGGCGCGACCTGCGATACC
>Ga0209056_10007303_pt1 | contig 11377 bp, 14 predicted proteins | sample GraSoiAngelo_114_FD_185876 | JGI IMG/M metagenome (GOLD analysis project Ga0209056, IMG submission 185876) | Grasslands soil microbial communities from the Angelo Coastal Reserve, California, USA - 14_0903_13_40cm (SPAdes) (version 2) | ecosystem: Environmental > Terrestrial > Soil > Grasslands... | reverse complement strand
CCGATAAGTCCGACTCCCACGGCGGCGTGACAGGCTACGTCCGCCAGCCCGTCCAGTGCTGCGCCCGAATCCGACTCGGCCTTCATGGCACGAGACAAGAATCCATCGGCGACGTCGCTCACATATCCGGCGAGGTAGAGCCACGCCCCGACTGCGCCGTTGTCGCTCAGCACAGCGAAGCCTGAAGCGGTACCGACGAAGGGACGAATCGTCGTTAGCGCGTATGGAGCGCGGTCAAAAACTCCTGTGGCCCAGCGCGGGGCCCTCTGATCGGACTGAGTTTCCAAGCATGTAACCTCAGAAACGCGAACGGCGAACGTCACATAGCACCAGATCCTTGCAACGCGCGCGGATCGTACCCGCGAGAGGAGTCAGTTGGACATCAGACCGATCGCACTCATCATCACCGCTGCCGCACAAACGTGTCTGCTGGTCGCGGTCGAGATTGGTTTCCGACGCGGCCTCGGCCCGGAGACCACCAGGCAGATCGCGCACGTCGTAGGCGCGGCCTCGGTCGCCGTGCTGCCACTCTTTCTACGGCTGTCCGAGCTGATCATCCTCGCGTCCTTTTTCACCGCGCTCCTGGCCTGGACCCGCGCGCGCCACCTCCTGAGCAGCGTCCACGGCATCCAGCGGCTCAGCGTGGGTGCGCTCGTCTTCCCGGCCGGGTTGCTGCTCGCGGTGCTGCTCGCGTGGAACCATCCCGGCGCGATCGCCTACGCGGCGCTCGTGCTGGGCGTGGCAGACCCCGCTGCGGCTCAGGTCGGCAAGCACGTACAGGGTGTCGAGTGGCCGGTCATCGGCGGCCACAAGACCCTCGCGGGAAGCCTGACTTTCGCCGCTGTTACGGTTGGCATCGGTCTTGCGATGAGCTTGGCCACAGGTGACGTGCGAATTTTTGCCGTGATTGGCGCGGCCGCGGTGCTCTCCCTCGTCGAGGGCAGCCTGGGCTACGGTCTGGACAACGTTCCCGTGCCCGCCGTCGGGAGCTTGCTCGGGATCTCAATGCTCGGCCTGTAGGCCCTGTGCTTGACCCCCCACGCATGCATGAGCTGGTCGACTCCAACATGCAACGCGAGCCCGCTGGAGAACGCGAGGCTTGCCTCCAGCCGGCTCGGCTTGTAGAAGAACCGGAGCGCGACGAGGCAGCCGGCCACCGAGTCTGACTGGTCGACGAGGTACTGGAGCCACGCCCATCGATCGGTGGTGCCCGCCGGGGCGATGTCGAGCCGTCGCTTGACGAAGCTGTTCGGAAGCTCCGCCAGGCAGTAACCGAGCCCCAGAGCAAAACCAAGAAGCCATGGATTGGTCCGCTCGTAATCGAACGGCGACAAGGCCCGCAGCCGCGCGCTGCGCCGCGCAGCCATGGCCTGACCAGCGGCAACCAGCGCCGAGAGCATGGTCATGATTGCCACTCCCCTCCAGGTCTTGCGCGGCCCCAGCACCGGTTTGCCGCGCCACTGCCGGCCACCATCGATAGGCACCGCAAGGCCAGCCAGGATCCCGGTCTTCAACACGACCACCTGTCCGAGCCCTGCCAACAGGACCGGCGCCACGATCCACGCCACACGGCCCGCCAGACTGCTCAACGGCGATCGAGCGAGCGCCGGAGGCGAAACACTATCGCAACGAAAAGCAAGAACCCTGCCCATCCAATCACCTCGCCACGTCGGGAAGGTCCGGCGCGGACAGTCACGCCCCGACGGTCCGATGGGAACGTCGATGCAAGAGAAGCATCCCAACCAGCTGCAGCGGAGCGACCAACGGGGCCGCCAGCCTCACGGCCAGACGCGTGGCCGCAGCACCGAAAGGAGCCGTGGCGGCCGTGAACAATGCCATCTGGGCGATGCCAAACGGCCGCGCCCACGGAGGTTCGTCTGCATAGATGCGCGCGTAAGGGATTCGCCGAAGTGCCGCGACCATCAGCGCATAGCGAGCAAGAGGCGCGGCCACGCAATAACCAGGCAGCCCGCCCCACGTCGCCGCTGAGGACGCGGCCGCAAGAGTGAGCCAGGAGTCGCTTTCCAGGTCGAGCACCGCGCCGAGCTCGCTGGTCGCGCCGACCCGTCGCGCGATCGGTCCGTCAAGCCAGTCGCACACGATGGATCCGTAGACCAATGAACCCCAGCCAAGCCATCCTGCCAGGCCATTCCTGCAGCGAACGCCCGAGACGAGAAGACCGACGAGCACCGCCGACGCGACGCCGCGACTCAGAGTCATCGCGTCCACCGCGGACAGGCTTGCATTCGTCCGCGACGCCGCCACGCCGACCAGCGATTGTTGAGCCAGCATGGCAAGCATCGACCCGGCCGCGAATCGCGCACCCGCTCTCCTTCCGTAGCGACGCCGCATGACCAGGGCCGGCGCTGCTGAGGCGGCCAGCAACCCAACGCTGATCACCGCCAGTCCGCCGGGCATCGGCACCAGCGTCTGCGACTAGCTTTGGGTCGGCGATCCGACGGCCGATAGCGATCCTGTCCGCCGCAGCCGCAAGTAGAAGGCGAGCGTGGTCAGTGGGACGAACAGCAAGACCGTAAACGCGTGGTACGGATTCCTAGGCAGTCCGAGAAGGATGAAAGCCGACACAGCAAGCGAGATCATCGTGAGGGCGCCCGCCACGCAGATCGCCACGACCCATCTGTAACGCCGCTCTGTGGCCGCGACGATGAGGCCGACCACTCCGGCTGCACCTGTCAAAAGAAAGCCAAGGATGCCGCCAACGATCGCCATCAGGCCGTACACCAGGTCTGCGGTGCTCTGGGGATCGGTTGTGCTTGCCGTCGGTTCGGGTACCTGCGCGAACTCCAGGTACGCGCCAACCTGTGCGGTCAACAGCGACAGGCAGGCCAGCACCGACAGCCACATAAGCGCGGGTTGCAAGATCGCAGGCATGCTGAGTCTTTCGTGGGGCAATGTACACCCCGCAAACCGCCACTACCGACCGAAGCCTCGACGCGCGCCACTGCGCTGCGGCTCTCGCGACACTGAAACGCCTTCGCGTTCCATTAAATATGCCGCCGTACTATGACCCTACCGAGCGCGGCACTAACTTGATCGTCGTGGATCGCGCCTCAGGAGTCAGCACGCTGTTGAGGATGCTTCCGGTGTATCGGCGGTATTTGGCCCGGTAGGCAGCATCGACTTCGTCGTCTATGTCGTGGTCGGCGTCCACGAATGTGACGTCTTGTTGAACAGCGCCGGCCCGGATCCGACCCTCGTGCCTCTCCTGGGTGCCCCGGAACCAATGACCATCGCGCCCCCTGACGGACCGGAGGTATAGATCGTCGCCGTGACGCGCAACCCACACGGTCGCCGGTTTGCGCAGCGTGCCGTCGCGCCGGACTGACGCGATCTGCACTTCCTCCGCTTTTCCAATCTTGTCGAGCTGTTCGCTCGTCCACTGCGTCATCGGTCGGCCTCCTTTGTTTCCATTCGAATGAGCGCCTTGATCGCGCGGCGTTCGTCCATGGCCTTGTAGGCGTCCGCCACGTGGTCGAGGTCGGTCTCGAAATCGAAGACGCGACCTGGATTGATGCGGCCATCGAGCACATCGTCAAGCAGCTCGGGGATGTAGGTGCGCGCCGGAGCCACGCCACCGCGCAACCCGAGATTGCGGAAGATAACGGTCTCCATCGGGTTCTCTACAGCATGAGGGACGCCGACGACTCCAACGACTGACCCGGGTCGCGCGATCCCCATCGCCGTCGCCAGAGACTGCCCAGTGCCGACGCATTCCAACGCGGCGTCGACGCCTACACCATCTGTCAGCTCGAGGATTGCCTCGACCGCGGCGTCGCCGCGCTCGGCAAGGATGTCCGTGGCACCGAACAGACGAGCGACCTCCTGACGAGCGGGGTTCCGGCTCAGGGCGACGATTCGAGCCGCGCCCAATCGACGCGCGGCAAGGACCGCGCATAGGCCCACCGCGCCGTCCCCAACTACTGCGACGACACTGCCGGATCTAACGCCGGCGCTCACGGCCGCGTGGTGTCCCGTGCACATCACGTCGGACAGCGCCAGGAACGACCGCATCATTTCGTCCGAGTGTTTGGTGCCAGGCACAGGGACGAGCGTGCTGCCGGCGAGAGGAACACGGACGGCCTCCCCCTGGCCTCCGTCGATTTTGCCGTCCCCAAACGCGCCCCCCGCCACGCACTGGGAGGAGACTCCAGCGCGGCAGTGTGGGCAGGTACCGTCGCAGTACTTGAACGGGGCGATCACAAGGTCGCCTACGGCGATGCCGCGCACATCGGCGCCGACCTCCTCCACCACGCCTATGAACTCGTGCCCGATCGAGCCCTGGGCATGGGGCGTCTCTCCGCGGTAGTACCAGAGGTCCGACCCGCAGACGCAACCCAGCACGACTCGGACAACGGCGTCTGTCGGTGCCGTAATGGCGGGATCGGGCCGCTCACCGACCTCGATGGCGTGCGGTCCCTTAAAGATGGCGGCGCGCACGGCTACGCACCCTCGGTGGACGGCGCGGCAGCGTACTCAGCATCGCTGACCTGGTCCCCCCACGTCGCGTTGTTCCCTTTGTCGTCGACGTCGAGCATCGCGATGTGCGTCATGAAGCGCGTCGAGGCAGCACCGTGCCAGTGGTCCTCGCCCGACTCAAAAAACACTCGATCGCCCGGGCGGATCACCTCGATCGGGCCGCCACGACGTTGCGCCAGGCCGACGCCTTCGGTGACGTAGATCGTCTGCCCGTTCGGATGGGTGTGCCAATGCGTCCGCGCGCCGGGCGTGAAATGGACACTGCTTGCGCTCAGGCGCGAGACACCCGTCGGGGCCGCAACGGCGTCGACGTACACGACGCCGGTGAACCAGTCGCTCGAACCCTTTGTGGTCTGGATGCTGTTCTTCGTGACCTGCATGTCTCTACTCCCCCATCAACGTCGTCAACACAATTCTTTATCTCTACACTCCTGGCGTCACGGGCGAGCGATGAAGCTTCTGTGACGCGGTAGCCTCAGTTCCGATAGGAGCAGGATCCTCATGCCAACGGTCGAGCAAGGAATCCAGTCTCAGCTTCGCAATATCGAGAAAGAATATGGTCGGTCAATCGATGAGCTGGTGGCAGTAGTCGCCAAGAGTGGATTGACAAAGCACAACGAAGTCGTCGCGATGCTCAAGGAGCGGTATGGAATGAGACACGGCGCAGCGCATCGCGTGTCGCTTGTTTCCCGGGATCGTATGGTTCCGACCTCTCAAGTGTCGGCCCCCGCGCTTTCGCCAAACCTGCAAGTGGCAGCCGCCTCCGAGGTCGACAACGAGCTTGAATCCTGGCTTCGGAGCGCTTACGACGACGCCGGTTGACCAATTCAAGAAGCAAGGCGGAAAAGATGTAGGAGGTTTCGACATGCCCAGCCGGTCCACCGAACGCAAACGGGCTCCCAGACTCCCTCCACGCTGGTTCATCCGCGGCGCATGGGTGGCGCACCGGGCGATCCATAGGTTCACCGGCGGCCGGCGGGGGCTCGCGACGCCAACGCCGGGCGGCAAGTTCGGTTACCTGCGCCTGAAGACCGTCGGGCGCCGCTCCGGCCAGGAGCGTGCCGCCATCCTCGGTTACTACGAGGATGGTCCGAACTTCATCACCCTGGCCATGAACGGCTGGGCAGATGCCGAGCCCGCCTGGTGGCTGAACCTGCAGGCCAATCCCGATGCCGCCGTCGAGCTCAAGGGCGGCGGCGTGCAGGCGGTCCGAGCTCGAGTCGCGGAGGGGGAGGAACGGGCCCGCTTGTGGGCCAAAGTTCAGGAGTACAGCGGCTACGGCGCAGACCTCGACGCGTACGCCACCTTGCGGTCGTCCGAGACCGCGGTCGTCGTCCTGGAGCCCCGGCCGGACAGCGGGCCCTGACGGCTGGCGACTCGTAGTAGCTCAGCGATTTTCAACCTCGGGTGGGGCACCCAACTCAGACGCCATACGAATCAGCTGCAATCTCGACCGGATTCTCAATTTCGAGTAAGCACTCGCTAGGTGACTCTCGAGATCGCACCACCTGGATGCGAGTGCCAGCCTGAGGCGGGCGGCGAGCTCTGGATGGAGACGCCGCCCATGCCGTGGCGGTCCAGGCGAGCGGCCAGCCACTCACCTCAACCCGACGGCGCCCGCAAGACCTCCAGAACCTCACCGCCGTACTTACGCAGCTTCGCATCGCCCACGCCGGATACCCGCAGCAACTCGGCCATGGTTGCGGGTCGCGCCACCGCGATGGCAGTCAGCGTCGAATCGTGGAAGACCACGTAGGCGGGAACGCTGGCGGCGCGGGCGGTTTCGAGGCGCCATCGCCTGAGGCGGTCCAGGGTCTCGACGTCCGCGTCCGCTCCCGTCGTGCCTCGACGGCTGGTAGTCGATGGCTCGGCTGGCAGCATCACCGAAGGCGGCGTCCCACGCCTCATCGCCTCTCGCCCGGCCGGAGTCAGCTCGACAACCGGGTACGCCCCCGAACTCTGGCGTGCGAGCCCTGTTTCAACCAGCCCAGCCAGGAGCTGTCTCACCCGCACGTCGCTCCACATCTTGAGCGCGGCGTGGAACGACAGCTCCTGAACCCATGGCTGCTCCCCCGACCATCGTGTGCGCCGGCCGCCCAGCACGCCGGCGACGTTGGCAAGCCCGACCCGTCCGCTGAAACGAGACACGGCCGCGAGCCCGGCGATGACCGCCTCAGCCGGCGCGGGCTCATCAGGAGGGCGTGCCGTGAGGCAGTTGTCGCATGCGCTGCAACGCCGCGCTACGTCCGTCTCGCCGAAGTAATCCGCGATTCGCGCATGCCTGCATTCACGCATCTCGGCGTAAGCCATCATCTGTGCCAAGCGGGCATAGGCGTGTTCTTTGAGCGGCGAGCCGTCGGCGAGTCCCGACTCCTCGATGAAAAACGCCTGCAGGTCGCGGTCCGCGGGGCTGTACAGGAGCGTGCAATCCGCCGGTTGTCCGTCGCGCCCCGCTCGACCGGCCTCCTGGTAGTAGGCCTCCAGGCTTCCGGGCGTGTGGTAGTGGATGACGCGACGGATGTCGGCGATATCGACACCCATGCCAAAAGCTGAAGTCGCGACCACGAGCTTGGTGCGCCCTTCGGTGAAGTCCTCCTGCACGCGGCGCCGTACAGCGGCCTCCTGCCGCCCGTGGTAGCAAGCGGCGCCAAGATCGGCCGCCACCTCCTCGGCCGCCTTGACTGTGCCCACGTAGACGAGGGTCGGCTGCTCTGGACCTGCAAGCAGAGCGTGCAGCTGGTCGCGCTTGGCGCGGTCGCCGCGGCACCGCACGACCGAGAGTCTCAGCGTCGGCCTGTTGAATCCCGTGACCGAGGTGAAGGGGTCACTCAGGTCGAGCGAGCTCGCGATGTCCTTTTGCACCTGGGTCGTCGCGGTGGCGGTGAACGCGGCGACCGGAGGTCGTCCGCAGGCCACCACCGCGGGGGCCAGAAGACGGTAATCAGGACGGAAGTCATGTCCCCAGGTGGAGATGCAATGGGCCTCGTCGACGACCAACCGGCGAACACGTAGGTCGGCCAGCCGCTCCATGAACCCAGGGCGCCCAAGTCGCTCCGGAGCCACGAACAGCAGACGGTATTCGCCTGCGACGGCCCTGCGCAGCCGATCGATCTGCTCGGGCCGCTCCAGGGACGAGTTGATGAACGTCGCGGCGACGCCCCGCTCGGTGAGGCGGTCGACCTGGTCCTTCATAAGGGCGATGAGGGGCGAGACAACGAGCGTTAGGCCGCCGTCGACTACGGCCGGCACCCAATAACTGATGCTCTTTCCGGATCCGGTGGGCGCGACGGAGAGAACATCGCGTCCGTCGAGCATCGCCTCCACCACTTCTCCCTGCCCGGGACGGAATGCGTGGAGGCCGAACACCTCACGCAGAACCCGCTCTGCCTCAGCGACCATTCAGGGGAGTCTGACCGAATTCAAAAGCCAAGCCAACGCTCTTTACGACGGGCCTTCATGCGACCGACCCGACATAGAGTTAGGCGATGGACAAAGTCGCGCTGCAGGATCTCGTTGCCTACACGGGCTGGGCGTGGGATCAGATCAAGGCGGCGGTCCCGGACGACAAAACCCTCCGCGCCACAGCGCCCGGCTCGGGGTGGCCCGCCCTCCGGAACTGCTTAGCGCACATCGTGCTCGCCTACGACCGCTGGGTTCCAGCAATCGTTGACCTCCACAGCCGGCCGATGCCCGACCTGGCGCCCGATGACTTCCTGACCTGGCCCCAGATCGACACCCACCGGCGCCGGACCCGCGACGTCCTCCAATCCCATCTCGATGCATGGACCGAAGCCGACCTCCGCGAACGACACGAGGTTGATGTCGACGGCGACCGTATCCGGTACACCCGCGGCGAGCTCATCACCCATCTTCTCCTGCACGAGCGCGGCCACCACGGTGACGTGACGACGCTCTTCTGGCAGCTCGGCTTCGAATCGGAGACGCTCCTCGAGTACCGGTTCCACCTCGGCCGTCACGAGAGATCGACCAGCAAGTGAAGGCCGATACTCTGCTCGCATTCGTCGGGTACCACGCCTGGGCGAACGACCGGATCCTGACCACGGCGGCCGGCCTGTCAGATGAAGAGTTCCTTGCGACAGGTAAGCTGGATCATGACAGCGTCTTCCAGACTCTCCGGCACCTCATGGATGTCGACTGGAGCTGGCGCGAGTTCTGCATCGGGCACAACGTAGGGGACACGTGCTTGTGGGACCACGGGTTCGTGCTCGACGACCTGCCGACCATCCATGCTTTCTGCCTCGATGAGGACAAGCGCTTTTGGAAATACGTGGAGTCCCTGGATGACGTGGCTCTCTTAGAGCCGTTGGCGACAGGCCCCGACTTCGCAGTGCCGCGCTGCCTGATCCTTGCCCACGTCGTCAACCACGGGACGCAGCACCGCAGCGAGGTGGCTCGCTACTTCACCCTGCTGGACGCCCCGGTACTTAAATGGCCAGGCGAGCCTGAGAAATTCGCCCTGACCGGCTGACCTACCGCCTCGCGACGAAGATGACGTTTCCGTCGTCACCCGTGGCCGGCTTGCCAGTGTAGTCGCCCTCGATCACGACATCACGAAAGCCCGCGTTCGCGAGCATGAGCAAAATCTCCTGCGCAAAGTACAGGCACGACTTGAGCATGTACGACTCTTCTTTCACGACCGACCCTTCGCGCCACAACCGAGCGCGCATCGCGAGCACCACCTGCTGCTCCAGCGGATCAAACTCCGCGACCCGGGTCAGAAGCTCGATCTCGTCTCCGTCCACGGTGCGGCGGCGGCTGCCCTGGTCAGGCCATGGCTCCGGGTATGTGGCGCGGTGCCCCGGCAGCCAGTCCGGCCACCCTTCCTCCGCGTCGTATGGAAGCTGATGGATGATCAGCAGCGCGCCGCCAGGATCGAGATGCTGATAGGCACGATGCATCGCTTGGTTGTCCAGATCGCGGCTGCCGCCGATGCCAAAGACTCCACACATCTAGGCGGTGCGATACGTCCGGTCGAGGCGCAGCTCGTGGAGGGCCTGCACCGAAAGGTGCGCCGCTCGAGGCGCCGGCAGCTGTGCTCGGGCCGCCTCGATCATATCGGCCGAAACGTCGACGCCATCGACGTCGAAGCCCTCGGCTGATAGAGGCACCAGAAATCGACCGGTCCCACAACCGAGATCGAGCACCGGCTCGCCGAACTTTCGGATGGCGGATCTGAGTAGTCGAGCTCATTTGGCTCGGCCTTGTTGAACTCGGCCCACCATCGCGCGATCAGGCCGTAATGCCACGTTCCGGACTGCTGATCCACGCGCGAAACATAGATCAGACCTCGGCTCGTAACGTCCCGACGACTGGCCCGTTACCGCCTCATGACAACACGAACGAGTGGCGTGGTTCGGTTGCTGATGGCCCTCGTCGTAGCCACCGCCTGTGGGAGCGGGCCTTCAACAGTCGCTACGACAAATCCGACCCCGGCCACCGTCCTCGACGACCACTTCGGCTTCATAGCCGGCAATACCGTGCGCGTGGAGAGCAGCGCCAAGCCCCTCTTCGTCCTTCCTATTCCAAGCGACACGGCGGGCGTGGTCTCGCCTGACGGCCGGCGCCTGGCTTATCTGGCGGACAACCAGCTGCACGTGATCAACATCGCCTCGGGTGCCCAGCCGAGGACTCTCCTCTCACTGAGCGCCCTAGAGGGCGCCATGCACCTCGCGTGGTCAAGCGATAGTACCGGGCTCGTCGTCGGTGTGACCGGGACGGTGGCCCCCGTCAACGAGGGTCGACCCTCCTACACCAAGCTCCGCGTCGTCGACACTGCGGGCGGAACGCCGCGTGACGTCATCAGCATCGCCAACGCCAGCGTGGTGCCTCTCGCCTGGGATCGCCAGGCGCACCTCATCTCAGCCTACGAGGCAACCGAGAGCGGCGCCGGCGCCTACGACGTCGTCTCGGAAAGCGGGACGCTCAAGCGGACGAGTGCCGGGGCCGCCAACCTCTACATTCTCTCGGCCAGTCAGGACGGCAAGCACGTGTTCGGTCATGGGGACCCCAACAACGTCGTCCGCGTCTGGCCCATGGACTCATACGAGGGTGGAGTCGAGCTTCGGGGAACAAGCGACGAACACGTCGCCACAGTCGCGTGGCGACCCGGCACCGCGGAGGTCGGCGTCCTCTTTCATGGTGACCGCCTGGAGCTGTGGGACGCGAATGGCGCGAAGCGGACGATAGCGCTGCCTGCTGCGAAGTCCTCCTCGGACCGCTACGCCACCCTCGCCTTCCGCGCGGACGGGAAGGCTGTCGTGATCAGCCGTCAGTCCGGGGTCGAGGGCAGCACGGAGACGTACACCGTCGCGGTCGATCTTGCAAGCGGTCGCAGCGTCCTCATCCCGATGTCCGGCAACGGGCCGCTCGCCGGCACGTCAGTGCGCATCGGCTCCTAGCCTCAGCCCGTCACCCGGGCCACCCTTGGGTCGGACCTGCGCCACACGATCAACAGGAGGAAACGCGACCACGCCGACGAGCAACGCGATAGACGCTCACGCCCCGATGATCGCGGACATCGCCTCACTGACTGTGCGGGCTACATTTGACCGCATGGACATGAAGCTCGAGCTCGTTCCCGTCCCGGTCACCGACGTCGACCGCGCGAAGAAGTTCTACGTCGACCAGGTCGGCTTCCACGAAGATCACGACCACAAGGTCACGCCGGAGCTCCGGTTCGTCCAGCTGACGCCACCGGGCTCCGCCTGCTCGATCGTGATGGGAACCGGTGTCACGCAGATGGCCCCTGGTTCTCAGAAAGGCCTGCAGGTCGTCGTCCAGGACGTGGCTGCCGTCCGCGAGGCCCTGGTCAGTCGGGGCGTCGAGACCACCCCCGTCGAGGTCATGCCCTGGGGATCAT
>Ga0209056_10007302_pt1 | contig 11378 bp, 8 predicted proteins | sample GraSoiAngelo_114_FD_185876 | JGI IMG/M metagenome (GOLD analysis project Ga0209056, IMG submission 185876) | Grasslands soil microbial communities from the Angelo Coastal Reserve, California, USA - 14_0903_13_40cm (SPAdes) (version 2) | ecosystem: Environmental > Terrestrial > Soil > Grasslands ... | reverse complement strand
CTCCCTCGCGAGCCTGAGGGCGCGTTCCACCGCGAAGGAAACCGAAGCCGAGGCTGGAAAGCTCAACGCGCGCCTCGGCGGCTGGGAGTTCGAGATCCCGGACTACAAGTACGGCGCCATCTTCCGGCCGCTGGACGAGCTACTCAAGAAGCCACCCGAGCCGGAAAAGAAGGCCGCCAGGACGCCCGCGCCGCGGAAAGCCGCTACACCGGGGAAAACCGGCAAGGCCGGCGCATCCGACAAAGCGACAACGGACAAGGACACGGCGACGCCGCAATGACCGTCAGGGCTTCACCGCCGACATGATCGCGAGCGGGCGTCCCTCCGGATCGTTGAAGTGCGCCAGCCACTCCTCGGTTCCGTCCGGATGGCGGTGAATCATGTGCGGCGCCTGACTGAATTGCACACCGCGCGAGCGCAGCTCCTCGTAGGCCGAGCGGATGTCCGCGACACGCAGATAAAGAATGGACTCCGGGGCGGGCCGCTCCTGCGCGGTCAGATAGAGCCGCGTCCCGCCGCAATCGAAAAAAGCGAATGACCCGAAGCTGTAGAGGTGCGGCAGACCGAGCGCCGTGCCGTAGAAGGCCTCGGACTCCTTGATGTCACGAACCGTGCGGGAGATCTGGGCCAGCGGCCCGAGCTTCGAAAGCGCGTTCGAAACGTGATACTTCACGGCATCCCGGCTCACGCCGCGCCGTGCGGCGATCTCGCGATTGCTCAAGCCGTGCTGGACGGCGTGCACCACGCGCCATTCGGTCGGCGTCAGTACATCGTCGTGCGGGGGGCGGCCTCTGCGGCTTCTGGACATGGTTCGGATCGTAAGCCGCAGGCGGTGGAATTACCCTCCCCCGCCCGGTTTTTGCACCGCAATATGTCAGGCGTGTACCCCACGCTCGAGGGGGAACAGCGCATGGGGTACCGAACTCGGCGGGCGTAGAATTTTTTCCAGTCGGTCCACCACTTACCTGATGGACTTGCACAGGAGACTGAGGAGACTGACATGAGTGCTGTGCTGCTCGCGGTGTTCAACGAATACGAGGTCGCAGACCGGGTGCGCACCAAGCTGGTGGGCGACGGCTTTCCGACCGACCGGGTGGAGCTGACCGCGTCCTGCGAGCCGGGACGCGCGGGGCTGCATCCCGCGCCCTCGCCGCGCGCCAAGTTCGTCCAGTACTTCCGCACGCTCCTCTGCGAGGAGGACGAGCGGCCCTTCGTCGAGGCGCTGGCCGAGCGCATCGAAGGCGGCGCGGCCGCGATCGCCGTGCACCCGCGGGGGATGATCGAGACGGCGCGCGCGGCCGAGATCCTCGAGACCGAGGGCGCGCTGGAAGTGGTCGGGCACGACCTCGAGAACCAGACCTTCGAGCACGCCGCTTCCCGCGGCGAGGGCTACTGGGTGCGCCACTTCATGCTCGACAACCCGACCGGCGCCGACTGCATCTACTGCCGGCTGTTCCCGACTCAACAGCACGAGCACTGAGAACCGAGCCGGCGGCGCTCGCCGACCTCTTATCTAACGCACAGGTCCGCCGGAAGCCTGCCCTGTGAGGCAGGCTTCCGGCACGTGGCAGCGCGTTACTGCTGCTTCTCGAGCGTGTACGTCGTCGTCTGCCCGTGCGCCAGGTCCTTGTCGGTCACGTCGATTGTCTTGCCGTCCTTCGCCGCCGCAAGACGAATCTCGTCGACGACCTTGCCCTGACGATGGTCGATTTCTTCGACCGTGTTGGGGTCGATCCTCTTCACCGTCACGACGGTGTGTCCCGGATCACCCTTGATCGGGTATTCCTTGCCATCGAACTTCGCGTCGTAGCCCGTACCATTCCAGCGCATGACGAAGTGATCAGTTGTCATCTGGTACTCGACGGTTCGCAGGGCGTCGTTGCCCTTGAACTGCTGCTGTTGCCACGAGCCGGAAACGGGGTGCGAGCCCGGCGGACCGCTCGCGAGCCGCTTCTCGACCACTTCTCCGGTAACGACCTTGTCTCCAATATGGTTGGTGAACTTGCTGGTCAGCGTCGTGCCGTCGGCGGACACGGTGTCAGTGAACCTGATTGCCTCCTTGCCGCCCTGCTTGAGCACGCCCTCGTCCGAAGTCGGGCTGGTGATCTTCACCATCGCCGTGTCGTAGTAGGAGTGCCCGGTGACTTGGTGCTCGGCCCCGTCCGCCTTCACTTTGAGCTCAGGATCGCAGCTCGAGCAGGTGTACTCGCCGTCGGCGAGCAGGTACACGTCCGGCTTGCCGGTCACTTTCACCGAGTTGACGTTGGACTTCCACGTGCCGTCGAGCTGGCTGCTCGCGAGCGCAGCCGCAGGCAGCAGCAGCAATGCTGCGATAAAGATTCTCATGAGATTCCCCCTGTTGGATTGTGGCCGCGCGTCGAGCGTGACGCGCAACGAGGCGGCGGAGTGTATGCCCCCCGTATCAGGCGCGCCAACGAAATCGGGCGCTTACAGCCAAGTCCGAGGCTAAGTGCGCTGACCCGGGCAGCGCCGGGTATGTCAGCGCGCGCGGGAGAGCAGCGTCAGAGTCACGGTCGCGAGCAGCACGGTCGGCAGCCAGGCGAGCAGCACCGGGTCGAGCTTGAACACTACCGTGCTGCTCTCGATCAGCCGCTGCAGCAGAAAGAAGGCGATTCCGAGGCCGAGCCCGATCATCATGCGCGCGCCCGCGCCGGCGGAGCGCAGCGGGCCGAGCACGAACGGTATCGCGAGCAGCACCGAGAAGGCGATCGCAACAGTGCGCGCGATGCGTGACCAGAACGCGAACAGGTACTCGCGCGTATCGAGCGCGTTGGTGCGGTAGTAGCTGATCAGCCGCCACAGGGCGCGGCTGGTGAGCTGTTTGGGATCTTCGACCGCGAGACCGAGGAACCCGGCGGTGACGTTCGAGGCGAGCAGGCGCGGCCCGGGCGGACGGCTGGTGACCGCGTCGTCCGCGAAGCGCGTCTCGCTGTAGCCGCTCAGCAGCCACTTGCCCTTGGAGCCCGCGGTGGCGCGCTGCGCGTGCCCGAGCGCGAGCAGGCGATGCTGGGGCGAGAGCTCGAAAACCTGCATGCTGCCGAACTGACTCTCACTGTTCTGTCCGGCCACGTTGAGGATCAGGTCGCCGTCGCGCACCCAAGCGCCGGTGCCGCTCGCGAAGCTGACGTTGGCGAGCTTGCTGAAGGCCTTCTGCTCGCGCGCCGCCTGCTGCAGCACCGGCGCGAGCAGCTCGCCGAGGAGCAGCTCGAGGCCGATGAGCAGGACTCCCGCGAACAGCGCGATTCCCGCGATGCGCGCAATCGACACGCCGGCGGCGCGCACCACGGTCAGCTCGCTCCCGCGCGCCAGCGAGCCGAGGCCCAGCAGCGACCCGATGAGCGCCGTGATCGGCAGCAGCTCGTAGGCGAGCTGCGGCAGGTTGAGCAGCGTGTACCAGAAGGCGCCGAGCGCGGTGTAGCTGCCGGTGCCGACATCGTCCTGCTGGTCCATGAAGGTCGCGAGCGCGCCGAGCACCAGCAGCACCAGCATCACCAGCGCCACGGCGGCGAGGATCGCGCGCACGATGTAACGGTCGAGCACGCTCATGCTGCGCGCGCCCTCACAGGCCGCGAATCCGGTAGCGCAGGCGGTAGGCGAGGCCGGGACCCACGATCACTCCGAGGGCAACGAGCACCACCACCGCGTGCGTCCACCACAGCCCGAGGATTTCCGGGATGGCGCCGCGCGCGATCCACACCTTCCCCACGGTGATGAGGTTGACGTAGAGGAAGAAGATCACCACGGCGACCCAGACACGCGCGTAGCGTCCCTGGCGGGGCCGGAGGCGCGAGAGCGGCACCGCGAGCAGCGCCAGCACCGCGCACATCAGCGGCATGGCGATGCGCGAGTGCAGCTCGGCGCGCGCGTCGGGATCGCCCGAGTCGATGAGGCTCGCGGTGGGCTCAGCCTCGAGAGCCCGCGTGGCGTCGACGCTGAGTTGCACCTTCACCGGCACCACGTGCTCGGCGAAACGCATGATTCGGAACTCGCGCTGTCCGGGCACGCCCTCGAAACGCTCCCCGTCGTAGAGCGTGAGGATATGCGTCAGGCCGTCGGTGCTCAGCTCGTGCCGGGCGCGGGCCGCGAGCGCCACCTCGACCAGCGCATCGCGATTGCGCTCCACGAACACCTCGGCGAGCGTGCCGTCGGGATTGACGTCCTGCGCGTACACGACCGCATTGCCGCCGCCGAAGTTGCGGAATTTACCGGGCGCGATCGGCGCGAACTGACCGGCGCGCAGCGCGGCGCTGCGCAGGTTGAGCGCGCGCGCCGTAGCGTTCGGCGCCAGCACCAGCGTGAGCCAGGCAAGGCCTGCGGTGCCGAGGGCCGCGAGCAGCGCCACCGGCAGGTAGATGTTCGCAGGACCCGCGCCGCAGGCGAGCGCCGCGGCCATCTCGCTGTCGTGATACAGCCGGCCGAAGGCCAGCACTACCCCGAGCAGCAACCCCACGGGCAGCAGGATCGAGAGATTCTGCAGCGCCCCGAGGCCGATGAGCTCCAGCACCACGCCCTCGGGATACTGGCTGGCGGCGGCCCGCTCGAGCACTCCCACCATCTGGTTTACCAGCAGGATGACGAGCAGCACGCCGGTCACGAGCAGCCAGGCCGTGGCCACCTCGCGCAGAACGTAGCGACCCAGGGTGTTCCCCATTACACTTGCACTCGCTTGTGCCCGCAGCGGCGCATCGCGCGTCCGAATTAATACTTAAGCGGAGCGAGGCGCTGGGGCGCGATCCAGGCGCGGCTAAGACGCAACCGATGCAAATCTTAACGCATTAACGCGCGCGCGCCTCAACGGTGAGGGGAGAAGGATGGAATTCGGGGTCTGGACGAAGGGCTTGGCAACACTCGGCGTGGACTGCCTGGTCCTCGGCATATTCGAGGAGGGCGAGCTCAGCGGCGAGGCACGCAGCGTCGATGCGGCCTCAAGCGGCGCGCTGAAACGGCTGCTCGCGCGCGGGGACTTCGCCGGACGCGCCGGCGACACGCTGCTCATCGGCGATCTGCCCGGCATCAAGGCCACGCGCGTGCTGCTCACCGGGCTCGGGTCCAAGAAGAGCTTTTCGCGCAGGAGCTGGCGCAAGGCGTGGGCCGCGGCGGCGGCGGCGCTGTCGCGCACGCGGATCGGCAGTTGCGCGGTGGCGATCGACCGCCCGGACGCGAGGCAGCTCGACGACTACTATTTCGGCCGCTCGGTCGCGGAGCTCGCCGGCGCCGCGCTCTATCGGATCAACGATCTCAAAACCGGGAAGAAGCCGCCGCTGCCGGAGCTCAAGCGGGTGCTCGCAGGCCCCGTGCGCCGGGCCGCAGCCGCCGAGCGCGGCCTGACCCACGGCGCCGCGATCGCCGCCGCCGCCGATGTGCAGCGCGATCTCGCGAACCTGCCCGCCAACATCTGCACACCGAGCTTTCTCGCCGCGCAGGCCCGCGAGCGCGCCCGGCGCGCCGCATCGCTTCGCGTGCGGGTACTCGATGAGGCGGCCATCCGGCGCGAGAAGATGGGATGCCTGCTCGCGGTCGCGCAGGGGAGCCGGCAGCCGCCGCGCTTCATCGTGCTCGAGTATCGTGGGACGGGCGCGGGGCAGCCGCCGGTCGTGCTGGTCGGCAAGGGCGTTACGTTCGATTCCGGCGGCATCTCCCTCAAGGACCCGCCGGGCATGGATGAGATGAAGTTCGACATGTCGGGCGCCGCGGCGGTGCTCGCCGCGCTCACTCTCGCATCGCAGCTGAAGCTCCGCCTGCATGTGGTGGGCCTCATCGCGGCGGTCGAGAACATGCCGGGCGGCAAGGCCGTGAAGCCGGGCGACATCGCCACCAGCGCCTCCGGACAGACGGTCGAGATACTCAACACCGATGCCGAAGGGCGGCTGATTCTCTGCGACGCCCTCAACTACGCGCGCCGCTTCGAGCCGGCGGCGGTGGTCGACATCGCGACCCTTACCGGCGCGTGCGTGGTCGCCCTCGGGCATCACCACTCCGGTGTCATGGGCAATGACGAGCCGCTGGTGCGCGAGCTCCTCGATGCCGGCGTGCGCGCGGACGATCGCTGCTGGCAACTGCCGCTCACCGAGGAATACGCCGAGGCGCTCAAGAGCAACTTCGCCGACTTCGCCAATGTCGGGGGGCGCGACGGCGGCGCGATCACCGCCGCGACCTTCCTCGGCAAGTTCACCCAGGGACTGAAGTGGGCGCACCTCGACATCGCGGGCACCGCCTACCTGACCGGAGCCAGCAAGGGCAGTACCGGCCGGCCGACACCGCTGATCGCGGACTTTCTCCTGACGCGCGCCGCCGCGCGCTGACACGCCAGCCGACCCGCATCGCGGCGCGGCCCCGCCCCGAGGGCGCGGCGCTCGAGCCGCTATAATCCGCCGACCCTCCCCGAGGAAGTCCGAGTGCTAATGGACAAGGTGTACGCGCCGCGGACAATCGAGCGGCGCATCTACGAGCGCTGGGAGTCTCGCGGCTGGTTCGCGCCGCGTGGGGCCGGTGCGCCCTACTGCATCATGATCCCCCCGCCGAACGTGACCGGAACGCTGCACATGGGGCACGCGTTCCAGCACACGCTGATGGACGCTCTCAGCCGCTATCACCGCATGCTCGGGCGCGCGGTGCTGTGGCAGCCGGGGACCGACCACGCGGGCATCGCCACGCAGATGGTCGTCGAGCGGCAGCTCAACGCGCAGGGCATCAAGCGCACCGACCTCTCGCGCGGCGCCTTCATCGAGCGCGTGTGGCGATGGAAAGAGAAGTCGGGCGGCACGATCAACGCCCAGATGCGCCGCCTCGGCGACTCGGTCGACTGGTCGCGCGACCGATTCACCATGGATGCGGGCCTCTCCCGGGCCGTGATCGAGGTTTTCGTGCGGCTGCACGAGGAAGGCCTGATCTACCGCGGCAAGCGCCTGGTCAACTGGGATCCGGTGCTGCTCACCGCGCTCTCGGACCTCGAGGTGCAGTCGCAGGAGGAGGACGGCCAGCTCTGGCACCTGCGCTACCCGCTCGACGACGGCTCCGGGCACGTCGTGGTCGCGACCACCCGTCCCGAGACCATGCTGGGCGACGCCGCGGTCGCCGTGCACCCCGACGATGAGCGCTACCGGCACCTCACGGGTAAGCAGGTGCGGCTGCCGCTCGCCGGGCGCCTGATCCCGGTCATCGCCGACGCCTACGTCGATCCGGCCTTCGGCTCCGGATGCCTCAAGATCACTCCCGCCCACGATTTCAACGACTACGAGATCGGCCAGCGACATCACCTGCCGCTCATCAACATCTTCACTCCACGCGCGACGCTCGCCGACACGGTGCCCGAGCGCTTCCGGGGACTCGAGCGCTTCGAGGCGCGCCGGCGCGTGCTCGCCGAGCTCGAGGCGGCGGGCCTCGTCGAGCGCGTCGAGCCGCACAAGCTCGTGGTGCCGCGCGGCGATCGCAGCGGCGCGGTCCTCGAGCCCTACCTCACCGACCAGTGGTACGTGAAGATCGCGCCGCTCGCCGCTCCCGCGATCGCGGCCGTCGAGGCGGGACGCACGCGCTTCGTGCCCGAGAGCTGGGCGCGCACCTACTTCGAGTGGATGCGCAACATCAGGGACTGGTGCGTGAGCCGCCAGCTGTGGTGGGGACACCGGATCCCGGCGTGGTACGACGCCGACGGCAACATCTACGTCGGCCGCGACGAGGCCGAGGTGCGCGCCAGGCACCGCCTCGAGCCTGGCCTCCCTCTGCGGCAGGACGAGGACGTGCTCGACACCTGGTTCTCCTCGGCGCTCTGGCCGTTCTCGACGCTCGGCTGGCCGGAGGCCACCCCGGAGCTCGAGCGCTTCTATCCCGGGAGCGTTCTCGTCACCGGCTTCGACATCATCTTCTTCTGGGTCGCCCGCATGATGATGATGGGGCTGAAGTTCATGGGCGAGGTGCCCTTTAGCGACGTGTACATCACGGGCCTCATTCGCGATGAGCACGGCGACAAGATGTCGAAGTCGCGCGGCAACGTGATCGATCCGCTCGATATCGTCGACGGCATCACGCTGCACGAGCTCATCGCCAAGCGCACCACCGCCCTCATGCAGCCGCAGCTCGCGCCGGCGATCGAGCGGGCGACCCGCAGGCAATACCCCGATGGGATAGCCCCTCACGGCACGGACGCGCTGCGCTTCACCTTCGCCGCCCTCGCCTCCCCGAACCGCGACATCCGCTTCGACCTCGCGCGCGTCGGCGGCTACCGCAACTTCTGCAACAAGCTCTGGAACGCGGCGCGCTTCGTGACGCTGACCCTCGGCGAGGCGGCGCCTCCCGCGGGCGAGTCCGTGGAGCTCTCGGTCGCCGACCGGTGGATCCGCGCCCGCTTCGGCCGCATGCTCGCGGCCGTCGAGAGCGCCTTGCGCGACTATCGCTTCGATTACGCCGCCAACGCGCTCTACGAGTTCACCTGGTACGACTTCTGCGACTGGTACCTCGAGCTGACCAAGCCGCTGCTGCAGGCCGAGACGGTCTCCGCGGCCGCCAAGGGCGGCACTCGGCGCACGCTCGCGCAGGTGCTGGAGGCGCTGCAGCGGGCGCTCCACCCGCTGATGCCCTTCATCACCGAGGAAATCTGGCAGCGCGTGGCGCCCCTTGCGGGGGCGAGCGGCGAGACCGTCATGCGTGAGCCCTATCCGGCCGCGGCGGATTTCCCCCCGGACGAGGAGGCCGAGCGCGAGGTCGCCTGGATCCAGGGGGTCATACTCGGCGTGCGCCAGATTCGCGGCGAGATGAACATCAGCCCCGCCCGGCGAATCAGGGTACTCCTCAAGGACGCGAGCGCCGAGGACGAGGCATTGAGCACGCGCCATCGCGCCTCGCTCGAGCGCCTGGCGGGGCTCGAGAGCATCACGCTCCTCGGCGCCGGCGAGCGCGTGCCGCCCTCCGCCCCGGCGCTCGTCGGCACCCTCACGGTCCTCGTGCCTCTCGCCGGGCTCATCGATGCGGCCGCCGAAGCCGAGCGGATCGGCAAACTCCTTGCGCGCGCGCAGCTCGAGCTGGCGAAGATCCGCGCGCGGCTCGCCAAGGAGGATTTCGTGCGCAATGCCCCGGCAGCGGTGGTGGCCGGCGAGCGCGAGCGCGCCACGGAGCTCGAGCGCACCATCGCCGCGCTCGGTGCGCAACTCGAGCGGGTGCGACGGCTCCTTGAGCCATGAACGCCGTCGGCGCCAATGAAGCCGATGCGGATGCCGCGACGCTCGCTCGCGCGCTCGACACGCTCGAGACCGTCATCCTCGGCAAGCCGGCCCAGATCCGCCTGTGCCTCGCGTGCCTGCTCGCACGCGGGCACCTCCTGATCGAGGACGTGCCGGGCGTGGGCAAGACGACGCTCGCCCACGCGCTCGCCCACGTGTTGGGACTCCTCTGGCAGCGCGTGCAGTTCACGAGCGACCTGCTGCCGGCGGACATCATCGGCGTCTCGATATTCGATCGCGCGAGCCAGCGCTTCAACTTCCGCCAGGGGCCGGTCTTCACGCAGTTGCTCCTCGCGGACGAAGTGAACCGCGCCAGCCCCCGCACCCAGAGCGCGCTGCTCGAGGCGATGGAGGAGCGCCAGGTGAGCGCCGACGGCACCACCTACCCCTTGCCGGAGCCCTTCTTCGTGGTCGCCACCCAGAACCCCCACGAGCAGCTCGGCACCTTCGCCCTGCCCGAATCGCAGCTCGACCGCTTTCTCATGCGGGTGACGCTCGGCTATCCCGACAGCGCGCACGAGCGGGAGCTGCTGCGCGGCGGAGAGCGGCGCGAGCTCCTCTCGCACGTCGCGCCGGCGCTGTCCGCGGCGGCGGTGCTCAGGGTGCAGCGCGCCGTGCGCGGCGTTCACGTCGCCGAGCCGCTCCTCGACTACGCGCAGGCGCTGATCGCGCGCACGCGCGAGCGCTCGGATCTGAAGCTCGGGCTCTCGCCGCGCGCCGGTCAGGGCCTGTTGCGCGCGGCGCAGGCGTGGGCGTACCTCGCGGCGCGCCCGGCGGCGCTGCCCGAGGACCTGCAGGCCGTGCTGCCGGCGGTGGTTGCGCACCGACTCGAGCGGCGCGATCCGGCCGGCGGCGGCGACGGCGACGAGGTCGCGCGCGAGGTCATCCGCGCCGTGCCCGTGCCGACTTAGACGGGCGCGATGCGCTGGAACCCCGTCGCCCCGCTGCTGGCGCTGGCGCGCGAGCGCGCGGCGGCCTGGATGCGCCGTCGCCAGGGAGCGGATCTGCTGCCGGTCGCTCTCGAGCGGCGCCGCCTCTACATCCTTCCGACCGGGACGGGTGTGGCGTTCGCGGCGCTGCTGTTCCTCATGCTGATCGCCGGACTCAACTACGGCAACAGCCTCGCGCTGTTCCTCACGTTCCTGCTCGGAGCGTTTGCGTTGGTCGCCATGCAGCAGTGCCACCGCAACCTCCTCGGCATCGCCGTGCTGACGGTAAGCGCGCCCGCCGTGTTCGCCCGCGCGCGCGGCGCCGTCCACGTGACGCTCGCCAACCCGGCGGGGCTCGCGCGCTACGGTGTGGAGACGGCTCTCCCGGAGTCACCGGCAGTCGCCGCGGACCTCATCTCCCCCGAGCCGCGGCGGCTCGAGCTGCCGCTGCCGGCGCTGAGGCGCGGCATCGTGCGCATCGAGCGGCTGCGGCTTGCCACCGCGCACCCCTTCGGGCTGTTCCGCGCCTGGACGTGGCTCCACGTGCCCGTCGAGATGCTGGTCTATCCGCGCCCCGCGGGATCACTCCCCATGCCGGCCGAAAGCGGCGCGAGGCCCGGGGCGCGCTCGCGCGGCGGCTCGGAAGCGGACGAGTGGCAGGGGTTGCGGCCGTTTCGCGATGGCGACTCGCCGCGTCAGGTGGACTGGAAGGCCTACGCGCGCGAAGCGCCGCTGCTCGTCAAGGAGTACAGCCCGGCGGGCTCGGAGCTGCGGGTGTTCGACTTCGGGCGACTCACCGACCCCGACGTCGAGGTGCGGCTCTCGCAGCTCGCGCGCTGGGTGGTCGACGCCGAAGCTCACGGCGAGCGGTACGGGCTCGCGCTTCCCGGGGTGTGGCTGCCGCCGGATCGCGGTCCCGAGCACCGCCATCGCTGCCTCGCCGCGCTCGCGCTGTTTGGGACCGAAGGCCATGCCGGCAGCCGCCCCGTCTGAGGTCGACCGGAGGCTCCCGCCGCTCGCGTGGGCGTGCGCGGCCTTCGCGGGCGGGGTGCTGCTGAACGTCGACCGGGTGCCGCCCTGGGCGAGCGCGGTGGCGCTCTTCCTCATCGCCTGGCGCCTGACGAGCGAGCGCGCCGGGATGAGGCTGCCCGGGACCGTGGCGCGTGCGCTGCTCGCCCTCGCGCTGGTGGCAGTCGTGCTGCTCGAGTTTCACACC
>Ga0209056_10007297_pt1 | contig 11382 bp, 9 predicted proteins | sample GraSoiAngelo_114_FD_185876 | JGI IMG/M metagenome (GOLD analysis project Ga0209056, IMG submission 185876) | Grasslands soil microbial communities from the Angelo Coastal Reserve, California, USA - 14_0903_13_40cm (SPAdes) (version 2) | ecosystem: Environmental > Terrestrial > Soil > Grasslands ... | reverse complement strand
CGTCGGCCGCCGCGCCGCAGCCGTCAGCCGTCAGCCGTCAGCCCTCAGTGAACCCTCCGCCGTCGGCGGGCCCTCAGCCGTCAGCCGTCAGCCGTCAGCCGGTTCCCGTCGCCGCTCCGATCGAGTCCGGGCGCGTGAGGGCCTCTCCCCTCGCCAGACGGATCGCGAAGGACTCCGGCCTCGACTTGAGACTCTTGACGGGCTCTGGACCGGGTGGACGGGTCGTCAAGAAGGACTTGGAGGAGGCAGTAGCTCGGCCGGCGACCGCGGCTATGCCTGCTGTGCAGCGGAGCGTACCACTCCCCACTCCCCACGTCACGACCGTTCCCTACGAGGACGTCCCTCTCACCCAGATCCGCAAGACCATCGCGAAGCGGCTGTCCGCGTCTCTCGGGCCCATCCCGCACTTCTTCCTCACAACCGAGGTCGACATGGAGCGGGCGGCAGAGGCCCGCGCGGCGCTCAATGCGCAGCTCGGCGACCGAGGCAAGATCGGCTTCAACGACATCATCCTCCAGGCAGTCGCCCTCGCGCTCGCCAAACATCGCGCCTGCAATGCGTGGTTCCAGGACGACCACATCCGCTACTGGAACGACGTACACCTGGGGATGGCGGTGGCGGTGGAGGACGGGCTGATCACCCCCGTGATCCGGAACGCCGATCTGAAATCGCTCACCCAGATCGGCGCGGAGGCGCGGGAGCTGGCGCAGCGCGCGCGCGCCCGGCGACTCAAGCCCGAGGAGTATACCGGCGCCACCTTCAGCGTCTCCAACCTCGGCATGTACGACATCGATCAGTTCACCGCCGTGATCAACCCGCCGGAGGCGGGCATCGTGGCCATCGGGACGATCACGGAACGACCCGTGGTGGTGGGAGGTCAGGTGGCGCCGCGCAAACGGCTGCGGCTCACGATGAGCTGCGACCACCGCGTGATCGACGGCGCGACCGGGGCAACGTTCCTGCAGACCCTCAGACAGATGCTGGAGAACCCTCTCGCCATGCTCTTGTGAAAGGGGATCCACTTGGCAAGCTTCGACGTCATCATCGTGGGGGGTGGACCCGCCGGCTACGTCTGCGCCATCCGCTGCGCCCAGCTCGGCCTGACCGCCGCCGTCGTCGAGAAGGAAAAGCTCGGCGGGGTGTGCGTGAATATCGGCTGCATCCCCACGAAAGCGCTGCTGCACTCGGCCTATATCGCCAACCTCCTGCGGGAGGCCAAGGACTTCGGGGTCGACGCCGCCAGCGTGAAGACGGACTACGGGGTCGCCATGAAGCGCTCCCGCCGCGTGAGCGACCAGAATTCCAAGGGCGTCGAATTCCTGATGAAGAAGCACAAGATCACGGTCGTCAAAGGGAGCGGCGTCCTCCAGCCAGGCAAGAAGGTGAAAGTCGGCGGCGACGTCTACGAGGCCAAGAAAGCGGTGGTCGTCGCCTCCGGCTCGCGGGTGAAAGGGATCCCGCAGATCGGCCTCGAGATCAACAAGACCACGGTGATCTCCTCGGACGAGGCGCTGCTGCTCGAGCAGGCGCCCCCCTCCCTGATCGTCGTGGGCGCGGGGGCGGTCGGGATGGAGTTCGCCGACATCTTCAACGCCTTCGGCGTGCCGATCACGCTCATCGAGGCCCTGCCCCGCATTCTGCCGCTCGAGGATGCGGAGGCCTCGGACACGCTCGCCAAGAGCTACAAGAAACGCGGCATCGAGGTGATCGCCGGCGCCAAGGTCGCCAAGGCGACCGCGGGCAAAGACAAGGTCGTCCTGGACGTCGAGGCGGGCGGCGAACGGAAGCAGGTCGCGGCGGCCGCCGTGCTGATGGCGGCGGGCCGCGCCGTGAACACCGAGAACCTCGGGCTCAAGGAGTGCGGCATCCAGCTCACCGAGCGCGGGTTCATCAAGATCGACCAGCGTCTCCAGACCACGGCTCCGGGCTACTACGCGATCGGCGATGTCGCGGGGCCACCGATGCTGGCGCACAAGGGGTTTCGCGAGGGCGTCGTGGTGGCCGAGCTGTTGGCGGGCCAGCAGCCGCATCCCATCAAGTACGACAACGTGCCGAGCGTGACGTACTGCCACCCCGAGGTCGCGAGCATCGGACTCACCGAGGAGCAGTGCAAGGAGCAGAAGCGCGACTATGTGGCGGGGCGCTTCCCCTTCTCGGCCAACGGCCGCGCGCGCGGCACCGGTGAGACCGAGGGTTTCGTGAAAATCCTCCGGGACAAGCAGTACGGCGAGATTCTCGGCGCCCACATCGTAGGCGCGCACGCGTCGGAGATGATCCACGAGCTCGCCGTGGCACGCGAGAACGAGTACACCGTGGAAGAGGTCGACCTCGCCATCCACGCGCATCCCACGATGTCCGAAGCCATCGACGAGGCGAGCCTCGACTCGCTCGGACGGGTGCTGCACCTGTGACCGAGCCCGCGCAGAAGGATCCGCTCGCCATCGGGCTGGGCGCCCTCACCGCGGGAGTGGGCCTCGGCGCCGCCTGCATCACGGTCGTGCTCCTCCTGGTACGGCTACTGCAGCGCACCGCACAGGCCACCGGCGACCCCGCCACCGACGTGACCGGCGACCTGCTGATCGCCGGCCTGATCGCCGGCATCGCGATCGCGGCGCTCTTCGGCTGGCGCCGCAGCGACGGGATCGAGAACCTGTGGCAGCGCGGCGTGGTGGGCGTCCTCTCGGTATTCGGGGCGCTGATGGTCGCGTTCTTCCTGACCATCCCCGCCCGTCAGCTCTTCGGCACGGTCGGGCTCGTCCTGCTCGCCGTAGCCATGGCGCTCATCGGTGTGGCCGGCAGCCGATGGGCGATTCGTGGTAGCGGCGAACGGGGCGCGGGAACCGCGATATGAGCGAGCGCATACTCGAGGTCGTCCAAGCCGGTCGCGTCCCGTACGGGGAGGCGCTCGGGTGGCAGCGTCGCCTCGCGCAGGCGCGCATCGCGGGCCGGCAACCGCACGACCTGCTGCTGCTCCTCGAGCATCCGCCAGTCGTCACGCTCGGCCGCAACTCCCACCACGCGCACCTGCTGCGCACCGACGGCATCGAGGTGTTCGAGGTGGAGCGGGGAGGGGACGTCACTTACCACGGCCTCGGCCAGCTCGTGGGCTATCCCATCCTCGATCTCATGCAGCACCGGCCAGACCTGCACTGGTACCTGCGCACCCTGGAGCAGGCACTGATCGACGCTCTGGCCGAGCTCGGTATCCCGGCCGAGCGCGATCCGGGCTACACCGGCGTGTGGACGCGGAGGCGGAAAATCGCGAGCATCGGAATCCACGTGAAGCAGTGGGTCACCTGGCACGGCTTCGCCCTCAACGTCACGACCGACCTGGGGTCTTTCGAGCGGATCGTGCCGTGCGGAATCCCCGGGGTGGTCATGACCTCCGTCGAGCGCGAAGTCCCGGTGCCCGCGAGAATGGGGAATGGGGAAAAGGGAATGGTGACACACTCCACCGCGTTATGGGACGATACGGTGGCGGCGGTGGTGCGGGGGTTTGAGGGGGCGTTCGCCCTAACTGCCAAATACGTCGAGGAAAGGCGTCGAGGAGAAACGTCGAGGGAACCCGTCACAAACCCGCGCGCTGCGAGTCGGTACGATGTTCCTTGACGATGTTCCTTGACGTCTTCCCTCGACGGTTTTCATATGCGTGATCGCGTCCCCCCCGGCCAGGTCGTCACCACCAAGTGGCCCGTCCTCCACTACGGCAACGTGCCCAGCGTGGCCCGCACCACCTGGACCTTCACCGTGTCCGGGCTCGTGGAGCGGCCGATCTCCCTCTCTTATGACGAGCTGCTCCAGCTGCCGGCGGAGACCGTCGTCTGCGACATCCATTGCGTCACGACGTGGAGCCGGCTCGACAACACGTTCGAGGGCGTGCCGGTGCAGCTGCTGCTGGAGCGAGCGCGGGTCAAACCGGAGGCGAAGTACTGCCTGGTGTTCGCCGAGCAGGGCTTCACCACCAACCTCCCGCTCAGCGACCTCGACCGGCCGGACAACTTGATTGCGCTCAAGTGGAGCGGCGAGTGGCTCACACCGGAGCACGGCGGGCCGGCGCGGCTGCTGGTGCCGCACCTCTATTTCTGGAAGAGCGCCAAGTGGGTGCGCGGGTTCGAGCTGCTAGAGGACGACCTCCCCGGCTTCTGGGAGCAGAACGGCTACCATATGCGCGGCGACCCGTGGGCGGAGGAGCGGTACGGGGGGCGCGGGCTGACGCAGCACGAGATCAATGCGTTTCGGAATGCCAGTAAGAAACACGTCTAGGAAAAACGTCGAGGAAAAACGTCGAGGAGAGGCGTCGAGGAACACCGTACCCGACGATTCTCCTCGACGTCTCTCCTAGACGCCGTTCCTGGACGACGTTTTCCCAAGGAGTTCGTAGAACCGCTGGAAAACGCGGATCCCATCCCACAGCTGCTGCAAGTCGAGCTTCTCATCCGGCGCGTGCAGTCGGTCGTCGGGAAGGCCGATGCCGGTGAGGATGACCGGGGCGCCCGACTTGCGCAGCGCCGGGATGACGGGGATCGAGCCCCCCGCGCGCGCCGCGACCGTGCCCCGCCCCACGACCTCCGTGAAGGCCCGATCGAGCAGCGCGAACGGCGGGTGGTTCACCTCGATGACGGCCGGATCGGCGCCGTGCAGGAAGTGCACCGTCGCGGTGACGTACTTGGGGACGAGCCGCTGCACCGCCGCGGCCAGCTGGCGTTCCACCGTCAGCAGCGTCTGGTGCGGCACGAGCCGCAGGCTCACCTTCGCCGTCGCCTCGGCCGGAATCACCGTCTTGGCGCCGTTGCCCGTGAATCCTCCGGTGATGCCGTGGATCTCGAACGTCGGCAACGCCCACAGCCGCTCCAGCACGGAATACTTCTTCATGCCGACCAGGGCCTTGGCCTGCACGCGCCGCGTAAGAAATTCCCGCTCCTTGAACGGGAGCTGCTTCCAGAGGGCGCGCTCGGCTTTGCTGGGCGGCTGCACCGACCGGTAGAGGCCGGGGACGTTGATCTTGCCGTCCGGCCCCTTGAGCCGGCCGAGCAGGCGGCACAGCTCCTCGTGGGCGTTCGGCGCCGCCCCGCCGTATTCGCCGGAGTGCAGATCGGACTTGGCGGTGCGGACGGTGATCTCCGCGTAGGCGATTCCGCGCAACGCGGTGTAGACTGCCGGCCAGCCGGGCGCGACGTAGGCCATGTCCGCCACCAGCACCGCATCGGCCTGGGTGCGCCGGGGCTCCCGGCGCAGCACGTCGAACAGGACCTTGCTGCCGTACTCCTCTTCGCCTTCGATCAGGAAGCGGAAGTTCACAGGGGGCCGGCCGCACGACTCGATCGCCTTGAGGAGGCAGAAGACCTGACCCTTGTCGTCGGCGGCGCCGCGGGCGAACAGCTGGCCGTCGCGGACCGTCGGCGCGAACGGCGGCGCGGTCCACTCCTCGAGGGGATCCGGCGGCTGCACATCGTAATGGCCATAGAGCAGCAGCGTCGGCGCGCCCGGGACCTGGGGGCCGACGCCCCAGACCACCGGATGAGTGTCGCTACCGAGAAACTGCACGTCGCGGCATCCGACGTGGCGCAGCTCGGCAGCCACCCACTCGGCGGCGCGACGGCAATCGGAGTTGTGCGCGGGAAGAGTGGAGACTGACGGAATCCGGAGGAACTCCGTCAGCTCCCGCAGAAGTCGGTCGGAATCCATCGTGCGCCCAAATGTAGACGGTCGAGGCTCGCCTAGCCAGCGTGTCGGCGGCGGGTAGATTCCCCGGGATGCGAACGACGGCGTCCTACGATCTGTTCCCGGACGCGCCCAGCGAGCGGGCGATGGCTCGCGCGCGGTGGCTGGCGCGCGAAGGGCGCGTGGCCGACGCCGAATCGGCCTACCGTGGCGTACTCGCCACGCATCCGGACCTGAAGCCCTGCTGGGCGGAGTACTTCGAGTTGCTGCGCACTGCGGGCCGCCCCGAGGACGCCCTGCGTCTCGCCGAGGGCGCCGCGGTGCAATTCGGCGACGGAGCCTTCCCCCTGGCGCTCAAGGGTGCGGCGTTGATCGAGCTCGCGCGATTCCCCGACGCCTTGGCGGTGCTGGAGCGTGCCGTCGAAGCCGACCCCGACCTCGCGCTCGTGTGGCACGAGCTCGGCTACGCGGCCTACCGACTGGGCAACCCCGACCGCGCGCTGCTGGCCCTCGACCGTGCGTTCGCGCTCGAGCCGCACACGGAGACGTTGAAGCTGCGGGGCCGGATCCTGCGCGAGGCGGGACGCTACGCGGCCGCCGAGGTCGCGTTCGAGGCGGCAGCGCAGGCGGCGGAGCATCGCGAGCAGCGCGAAGAGGCGGAGCGCGAGATCCTGGCCACGCGGCGCTACGCCTTCTGGGCGCCACGCCGGCCAGACGACCTGCAGCCCGCGGAGCGGTGGTTCGCCGAGACCGGCGCGGTCGTGCTGGCGCCGGTCCCGGGCCCGGTCCCGCCGAGTGACGAGGCACTCGCCAAGGCGTTCGCGGAGCTGGCGCAGGATTCGGGGTGGCGCTTCGGGCAGGTGGTGGCCGTGGGCCCGAGCCTGCCCGTGTGGGCGCCGCTCGCCGAGGCGCTGGGCGCGCCCCTGGTCGGGCGCGACGGGGTCGACCCGCCCGCGGTGCCGCTCGTGGCGGCTCTGCGGCCGCTCGCACCGGAGGCGGGATGGTCGGCGCTCACCGCAGCCATCGCCGAGGCGGGGGCGGGGTTGGTGTTCGTGCTCGAGCACCCGGCAGAAACGCCCAGCGCCGTGGGTGCCGACGTGATCGGCGTTCTCACCGACGCTGGCCAGCGGCGCTCCCGGATGCCACAGCCCGCGCACGCCCTGGCGGTGGCCCAGCACCCCGGCGCCCGCCTCGCGGGCCGCCGCCTGCAGATTCCCTAGCCAGGAACTGGGAGGCTCGCGTGACCGCTCCCGCCCGCCCGACGATGTCGGGGAAGGCCATCACCCAGAGCCAGTTCGACCGGGCCGCCGATCTGATCAATCTGGAGAGCTACATGCGTCGCATCCTCACCTCGCCGTTCCGCGAGGTGCAGGTGGAAGTCCCGGTCCGCTTGGACGACGGCCGCATCGAGGTGTTCACCGGGTACCGCATCCAGCACAACGGCGCTCGCGGGCCCTGCAAGGGCGGCATCCGCTTCCACCCCAGCGCGGACCACGACGAGATCCTCGGCCTGGCCACGATCATGACGTGGAAGACGGCCCTCATGGACATCCCGTTCGGCGGTGCCAAGGGCGGCGTGACCGTGGACCCGAAGCGGCTGTCCCGGCTCGAGCTCGAGCGGCTGACGCGGCGCTTCACGCAACGCATCGCCATCGTCCTCGGCCCCTACCGCGACATCCCTGCGCCGGACGTGAACACCAACGCGCAAGTCATGGCCTGGATCCTGGACGAGTACTCCAGCCGGCAGGGGTACACCCCGGCGGTCGTGACCGGCAAGCCCGTCTCGTTGGGCGGCTCGCTGGGGCGCGAGGAGGCGACGGGCCGGGGGGTCATGTACGTGATGGCCGAGTTCGCACGCGACTTCGGCGTCCCGCTGAAGGGCGGCCGGGTGGTGATTCAGGGGTTCGGCAACGTGGGTAGCCACTTGGCTCGGCTGCTCGACGCCGAGGCGGGCGCCAAAGTGATCGCCGTGAGCGACGTCCAGGGCGGGATTCTCAACGACAAGGGGCTCAACCTTCCCGGGCTACTCGCCCATGTCGCCGACAACAAGCCGGTCTCAGCCTGGAAGGGCGGCAAAGCGATCACCAACGACGAGCTGTGGGCAGTGCCGTGTGACTGGCTGGTGCCCGCCGCGCTGGGCAGTGTAATCACCAAGGAAGCCAATGCGCGCACCATCGACTGCAAGGTCCTGGTGGAAGGGGCCAACGCGCCGACGACCCCGACGGCGGATCTCATCCTCGAGGAGCGCGGCATTCCGGTCCTTCCCGATTTCCTGGCCAACGCTGGCGGCGTGACGGTCAGCTATTACGAGTGGGCGCAGAACCTGCAGCAGTACCGCTGGACGCACGAGCAAGTGAACCGCGAGCTCCAGGCGACGATCACGAAGGCCTACGTCGCCGTGCGCGACCTGGCCAAGCAGAAGGCCGTGACGTTGCGGACGGCCGCGTACGCGATCGCGCTGCAACGCGTCGCGGAGGCGGAGCGGTTGCGGGGGAACTAGGGGCGGAGCGGCGTCCGCCCGACCGCCTTACTCGTCCGCCGGCACCCCCGGCCGTGAGTACAGGGCCCGGTACGGGTCCTGATCCGGTTGCGTGAACACGCGGATCTGGATCGCGCGGATCGCCTCCGCAATGTCGGCGTTGCTCTGCACGTAGATCTCGTCGAACAGGTTGAGGTTCATCCGGTAGAGGCGCTGGGCGATCACCACGGCATTGTTGAGCGGTACCCGGCTGAGCCACCGCCAATCGTAGGTCTCGAGCCCCTGCCCCACCCCGCCAGCCAGCTGCGCGCCGGCCCAACGGAAGATCGTCTCCCGCGCGTGCGCGAGCCGCACCGCGCTGAGGGTATCGGCGTACGCTGAATCGAGCCGCCGCGCCAGCTCCGCGTAGAAGACGTCCAGCGTGCGCTCGTCCCGCCAGCGCGCCGCCGCCCGCCTCGCATCGAGCGTGTCGCCGCGCGAGCGGAAGAACCGCTCCGCCCCGCGATACCCCACGAAGCTCGCGAAGCTCTCGTTGAACGGCGTCTGGCTCTTCAGGTACAGGGTGTTGTGGGCCAGCTCGTGGAGGACGGTCGCGACCAGCTCCATCGTGTCCCGGTCCACCGCGGTGGAGAACAGCGGATCGCTGAAGTAGCCCAGCGTCGAGAACGCCCCCGAGGGCCGCAGGTAGACGTCGTACCCCTCCCGGTCGAGCTCGGCCGCCTCGGACTGGGCGCGGCGGGCGTCGAAGAACCCCTTGTAGGGCACGTCCCCCACGATCGGAAAGCTCCAGGTGAACTGCCGCAGCTTGTTGCGGGGGCTGGCCGACAAGACGAGCAGCAGCGTGTCGCGGCCGACGTTTACGTAGGTCGTATAGGTCTCGCCCGCCGCGAGGCGCAGCGAATCGGCGGCGAACTGCCGCGCGACGAGCACGAGCTTGAGCCGCTGCGCCAGCGGCGCGGGAGTGGTCGGGTCGCCAAGCAATTTGGCGATCGACCGGCGCTTGAGGAGAATCCGCATCTCCTCGAGTCCGGCGCGGGCCACGTAGCGGGCGTCGCCGCTGACGACCAACAGCAGCCCGGCCGCCGCGACGAGGCCGACCAGCGCGCCAAGCGCGAGCCGCCGTAGGATCCGCCCCCAGCGGGGGCGGCGGCGCACGGTCAGGGTGTCCACCGCAACCCGACGCGGTGCGTCCCGCCGCCCAGGACCGCGAAGCCCTGGTAAGCGTAGTCGAAATGCAGCCGACCCAGCTCCACGCCGCCCCCCACCGTGAAGCGGGAGGCGTCGCTCGTGGGCGAGCGCGTGGCGTAACCCAGCCGTCCCACCAGCCCGACGCCCCCCGTCACCACACCGCCCTCCACACCCTGGACGAGGATCGCCGGCTGCCCGGGGGTCCACTGCCCTTCGAGCGTGCTGAGCAACCGCATCGTGCCCTGGGGGTCGACATAGTTCAGGGTGACGCCAGCGCGAGTGCGCCGCGGCAGCCGGGCGCCGCCGCCCAAGTCCCCACCGATGTTCTGCACGCTCGCCCCAAGCGCGAAGATATCGAAGACGGCAATCGCAAGCCCCGCGTCGCCCGCCCACGCGTCGGCCGCATAGCCGCCGATCTGCTGCCGGGCGTACTTACCCGAGACGCCCAGCGCGATCAGGCCGCGCCGGTAGACGAAGGAGGAGACGGCGAGCAGGTCGGCGGCCGTGAAGGTGCCGCCCGTCGGCATCCCGCGACGACCGCCGGTGGACGGATCCGGCACGATGATCTGCTCGGAGCCGTAGTCGAGCGCCTGGGCGCCCGCCCCCCAGGTGAGTCGCCCCACCCGGACCGCGATGGCGGCCGTCGAATAGACCGTCCCCACGAGATACGGCTCGTAGGAGCCTTCTATGGCGACGTGCCGGATGGTGGCGAGGCCGGCGGGGTTCGCGAACATCGCGCCGGCGTCACCCACGAGCGCCGCCCCCGCACCGCCCAGCCCCGCCGATCGGGTCGAGCCCGGCAGGCTGCTCAGCACGCTCCCCTCCGATTGTCCCGCCAGCAGCGTTACGACGAAGACGTCGAGGAACAGCGTCAAGGAGCAACGTCGAGGAAAAACGTGACGACCTACCTGGACGTTTCCCCTCGACGGTGTTCCTCGACGCCGTTGCATTTCTATCGTATCCGAATGATCTCGAGCCGCGACCGGACACTCAGTGGCAGCGGAGCGATCCCGGGAATGTGCACAAACGCCTCCGGGGCGCCGTACAGCAACGTAAAGCCCGCCGCACCCGGCGCCTGGAGGACCCGGTGGAAGACGCCTGAGCCCGCCCGCAGCGTCCCCCCCACGTTCACCGCCTCGCCGGCGCTGACCGTCGGCACGAGGGGAAACACCTTGGGGAAGGTGCCGGGGCTTTGATTGTGCAGCGACGCATAGGTCGTCCGGAACCGCCACGAGGTGTACTTGAGCACGGCTGGCGGCGTGAAGCCCGGCACGGTGTCGAGATCGGAGACGAAGTTGGCGAGCGCCCAGCGCGTGGCGAGGGTGTCGAAGCCCACCCCGGTCTGGGCGACGACGTTGGCCGCCCCCGTCAGGCTCGTCTGTTCCAGCTTACGCGTAACCGCAGCCGTAGCGGCGAGCGTGGTGTCGAAGGGGCTTTTGACCTGGTCCACCAGATAGCGGACGAACAGCCACATGGCCCCCCGCTCCGCCAGCGTGCCGATGCCTTCCGTGGCCAGCAGGAAGTGATCCCCCGGGGCGTCGAGGTATTGGTAGGCGTTGAACACGTCGCCGATCGCGAAATCGCTGAATTGCGAAGTCCCGAGCCCGAACGAGCGCCCCCCGAGCTCCTCGGCAAGGTGCGACATCCCCTCGTTCAGCCACAGCACCTCCGCCTCCTGGCCGCGCAGGAGGACATGCTGATTGAAGCTGATCATGTGCTGGAACTCGTGGATGAACGTGACCGGCACGAGCCGCTTGATCGCGCTCGCGTTGTGCGGGCAGCTCAGCGTGCCGTTCGGGTCCGCGACGAGCGAGTAGAACACCTCGCCGTGGTTGTAGTTGCTGTTGTTGGCGGTCGCCGGGTCGAGGTCGGCGCCAAAGAAGAACCCGGCAACGAAACCCGATGTCTGGCAGGTCGAAGCCGTGACCAGCTTGTTCACAGCGGGCGTCATCAGCACGGCCACGACCTGGTTGTCGTCGATGTCCGACTCGCGCCCGAACGCCGTGGTATCGATCGCGTACAACCGGCTGTTGAACATGTCGGCGATGGAGTCG
>Ga0209056_10007296_pt1 | contig 11382 bp, 8 predicted proteins | sample GraSoiAngelo_114_FD_185876 | JGI IMG/M metagenome (GOLD analysis project Ga0209056, IMG submission 185876) | Grasslands soil microbial communities from the Angelo Coastal Reserve, California, USA - 14_0903_13_40cm (SPAdes) (version 2) | ecosystem: Environmental > Terrestrial > Soil > Grasslands ... | reverse complement strand
GTACACCAGATTTTTCCTGGAAAACTGACATACGATCTAAACTGGTCATCTCTTTATTATCAAATACCCCCCTGGATGCATAATCCATTGTTGACTGCTGTTGGAGTTTCTGTTTATATTCCATTGACAGATAGGCCACAGAGGCTTGACCCTGCTATCCTACCTGGACTTTGGCAAGAAAAAATTGGGAAACTTCTGGATTCGTTTTCGATACAACTCACCAAGCAAGTGTTCATATCAGAAATTGGGTATCGAGACAGCGCTTTTGCCCTTTATCGCCCTTGGGAACGAGACGCACAAGCGCAGGCTCAACCAGCTGATCCCGAGGAACAGGCAGCTGCCTACGATGCAGCATTGATGAATGTGATTGTGGACCCACATATTATGGGCGTCTACTTTTGGGCATGGTCTGTTCCTTTGTTTGAACCAAATTGGAAACCTGCGGCTAAGATCCTATACAAGTGGTATACATCACCGCAAGCATAATTGTGGATTATAGTCACTCACAAACCGGTTTATACAGATGAGAGTGGCATCTCTTGCGGCTCTACTACACTCTCATTATTGCTATGACCATTTGTGCCAACGAGGGTAGATATTGATGGCAGAGCATGCTGCTGCATTGCAGTTTCAGCAGGTAGATTGGATTCCATCACTATACCATTGTCAATGTAGAGATGATATTTGAACATAGACAGGTCGAGAGCGCTATTATGGGAGATTAAAAACGCTTGCTCAAAGTGCTCTGAGAGCAGGTGGCTTGTGACCAGGTCGATAAGCGCTTGCATTCGATCCTGACTGGCCAGGCTCAATGGTTCATCCAATAGGATAAAACCGGGAGCCGCGCTCAATTCACGTGGAAGCGCAGCAATGGCAAAAGCCAATCGCAGGGTAAGAGAGATTTGATCAGCAGTTCCTCCTGAGAGAGCTGATTGTGGAATATACTCTGCCGCCGCTTGTTCCCAGATATTCAGTTGGAATGCGCCGCCACTGGTGACGCCCTCTTCAGGCTCAGTTGAGAGAGTGACGTCGTGATAACGCCCACGAGTCAATAAAGGCAGCAATTGTTGCATATAATACTCGATACGTGGAATCATCTTATGCATGAGTCGTTCAACCGTGGCATTGATCAACAACCCACCGCGTTTTTTGGTCTGATAACTACGTTCTTGCTGCTGCATTCGTTTACGTGCTTGCTCAAGGTCAACTTTCTCTCTACCTGTTTCAAGACGTGTACTGGATTCCAATTCTTTCAGTTCAAATTGGTGCAACTCTAACTCAACAGCAGCAATTTGCTCTTCCAGTTGAGTACGATCCTCTGGTGGGTACTCAACGAGAAGAGGCCAGACAGCCGAGATATCTGTAAGTGTATACGCTTTGGCAGGTGGCCGACTGCGTTGCGCAAGCGTCTCTGCGATCCCCTCATGTGCTTGCTCGATTTCATACTTACACAAATCAATTTTAGCCAGAGAAGCACCCTCCTGCTTTTTGAGATCATCAAATTCTTGCAATAGAGCTGATTCGTTAGCTTCTTGAATTTCCCGTTCGCAACGAGCATGCAAGCTTTGTAGAGCCTCAGCGAAAGGATTTAGCGGTATGATCCAACTACCGACGGAACCACTGTATTTTGCGAGTTGGCGGTAGTATTCGGAGAGTGATTCCTGGCTTTCCTTGAGCAAGGTTGCCTGCTGGGTATGACGGTCCTGAATCTCGAGCTTGCGTGCGAGAAAGAGGTGTAGTGACTCAAGCTGTTTGCGAGCAGCGCCTTCGGCAGTACTGATCGCTGTCTGCCCAAAGGAGAAACCTAGAGACTGGACACGCTGGCGTAAGGAGTCCTGCAGTGTGCGCAATGCATCACGCAATGCCCCTTGTTGTTCCCGAGCACGTTCGGTCTGACCCAAAGCATCACTAGCTTGAAACTCCTTATGCTGCTTCATTAGAGCAATTTTACGCATCAGTATCTCATCGAGAGCCTTCTGGTGGCCTTTGAGCTGTGACACAAGTTCGGGCAATACATCCCTTTTACTTTCAATGTTTGCTATTTCATTTTGAGCTGCTTTGATAGCTCCCTCGACTTCAAAACGAAGTTGCGCATCTGAAGGTGCAATCGTGGTTGATGAAGACACTGTATTTTCTGTATCATATACAGGCGCAAGGACAATAGACAGCCCCTCTTCACCCGCAGCTGTAGTTATCTCGCTACGCATGCGTGCGACATTTTCTTCGTCATCACGAATTTTTTCGTCGATATCGTCCCAACCTTTTGCATGGCGCAAATCTTGCAAATGTAATTGTTTCTTACGCAGCTCTTCAACAGCTTCCAACGTGGCATTGACCTGACTCTGAAATGAGAGAGTTTGCTGTCGACCATCAGCCAGTTGCTGTTGCAAGTCAGCTAAACTTTCGCTAGAGTCTGGTATCTGCTGGAGTAGAGATGTGGCCTCTTGAGCAGAACTCGGAACAGTGCCGCCGAGCGAGCGAATCTCTTGTTCAATCCTGGCAAAGGCTTCAGAACCTCCTGCCATACGCATGGCCGTTTCGCGTGCGGCAACCATCATACCGACACGGCTGATAGCTTCCTGCATCTGCCGATCAGCATGCCGCTCTTTTGCGCGAGTTCTAGTATAGTTTCTAATGCTAAGCACTGCTCCTACCAGAAGTAGGAGAGCCACTATACCAACAACAAAAGCGAAAAATGAATGGTGAACAGCCTGAACAAGAGTGCCAATACTACAGAAAATGAGCAAAACAACACAGGCTATAAAGATTCCGATTTGTATAGTTGCAGTTCGGCGCATTGCGAGAACAGTAAGTGTCAACTGCTCTTGCTGATCATGGGCATTCTTCACATTTTGTTCAGCATTTGTAAGCCCCTGGGCTTGCCCCATTACACCCAACCATTCTTCAAGCTGATGACGGATACCGAGTTGTCGCCAATGTTTTTCGATCTCATCAACACGCTCTTGTTCCTGTTTTGCTTCACCTTCGACGAGGGTAAGTTTCTGCTCTGTCTCTTGCAATTCTGCATTTACTGTAGCAAGTTCAGCGCTATTTTCCTCGGCAGGTACGCGATCGTCCAATCTGTTGGTGCGCACTTTCTCCGCTTCTTCGAGAGCGGTAAACCGATCAGACAAGGCCTGAAGACGTTGCAGACGAGCTTCTAACTGAGGTCGTGCTGTACGAAATTGTGCTTCTAATTCCTGTTGGGATTGCTGAACCTCATCGACGAGCAGACGAGTATGTATTATTTGGTCATCAATTTCTGCAAGTTGCGCCTGAATGTGCTCATCTTGCTTGAGTTCTTGCTCAAGATCTTTGATGGTGTCGACAGCGGCGAGTAAATCTGCCGCCAAGCGTTCCAAAGTGCCAAAGGAACGAGTGAGATCGGATAGCTCCTGCACACGCTGCTCGAGAGCAGGTAGCTCATCTACTTCACGTCGCTCAATGTCACTAAGCTGGCGCTCAAGTTCAGGTAGCTCCCGTTGAGCCGCGGCGATAGTTTCGTAAGCGGTAATAATTTCACCAAGTATGTTTTGTGCTTTTCTAAGTTGCTGTATACGATTCTGCTGGATTTTAAATTCTTCACGTTTGTATTGAAGGCGTTCTAGCACGAGTTCCTGTTCCGCTATTTCAGCTTCTTGCTTATCTACTTCTACAAGGCCTTCGCGAATTGTGACAGCGTCGAGAGCTGCTTCTAATTGGCCCAATTGAATACTCAAATCTGGTATGCGATTCTGTATTTCGGCCAGGTCAAGCAGTTCTCGAGATTCAGTAAGCATACGCTCATCATCTTCAGTTACTTTGAATTGCTCCGCCAGACGAGTTAGTTTCCCGAGCCCGAGCAATTTATGCAAAGTAGCTTCGCGTTCGCTACCACTGAGTTGTTCAACACGACTTAATGCCTTCTGTTCTATCAAGCAGGAGTTACGTAGTGTCGCTCTGTCGATATGGCTTATCTCGCTGATAATCCGTGCGTTGGCTGCATCGGGGCTAGTAATAAGTTCCTCAGGCATACCAAGTCTGCGCACACTAAGGGATACCTCCTGGCCTTTACCTCGTTTTATACTACGCTTGATGATAAGTTCAGAAGGACCGATCGTTAGTATTAAAGTAACATTAGCCTCGTTTTCGCCATAAAGAATCAGCTCATCATAGTGTCTATTTTCATCCTGAGAACGTTTTTTTCGCTGAGAAGTGAGTGATTCACCATAGAGAGCAAAGTAAATGCTTTCAAACAAGGTTGACTTGCCAGCTTCGTTAGGACCTTGAATCAGAATACTGCCTCTTTGTGGAAAGTGCAGATCAATCTCTCGCAAGAGCCTGAAACGTTCGACCGTCAAATGTTTAAGAATTATCATGTATTTTTACTCCGATGGTGGTTCTAGTAGACACGGAATGTTTCTATCTACATATGCCTTAGGGCGGCTAGTAGTTCTTCTTTGGTAGCCTGCAAGGCTTTTTGTTCCTGTTCATCAGGAGCAGCAGCAATCCACTCGTCCGCAAGGGCCATGAGTTCCTCACGTGGAGATAAACGTTCATCTCTATGAACCGAACTTACATGCCCATTCGCTGCTGAAATGATTTCTTGTTCAGACAGGAATGAAAGAGCGCTATCGTCAATTGATAGGGCAAAACAATGCTCTTCCCCATAGTGCCGAATATGGTTGATATCCAATTGATGATATTGTTCACGCGTGAGTTCGCCTTCAAAGCGAAGCTGTACCATAGCATCATTAGTGCATAATGGGCGCAGGCGCTCTAGTATGTTTTCAGTAATATCTATATGGTTTGCATTTGTATCAAGCAGCATCAATTCTTCTGCAAGGACAACCAGCCGTCGCAATTGGAGGGATTCTACAGTGATATGCTTGCACCAACGAATACCATCGGCTGCGAGACCCAAAAAGACGAAACCCGGCTCATCGTCAGGATCACTGAAGTCGATATGCTGCGTAGCTCCAGCAACAATAAGATCACATTGGCCAATTGATATTTGACGGTAAGCATGATGATAGCCTGCCAAAATATATCGGAAAATTGATTGGTTAGCTATACTAGCTCGATTGACTTGAGCACGTATATCATCTAAAGATGTTTCAGTCGCAACACCTTCTATTGGTGCATACAATATGAGCAAGGAAATAGCTACACGCTCTAAATCACTTTGCGAGCGCAGGTATTCTAAAGGATCGCCTTCTTGACCAGCCACAACACTTAGACCACATATACCAACCAGAGTACCTCGTATATCAAAAACTACTGGTTCGAGATGCTTGCTTTCTTGTACCTGAACAGAATTTGGAGTCTTCGATGTATCAGAAGATCGTGTGAAATAGTGTAAGGCTCCTAAGCGTGCATAGCTGAGCTGAGGAGCAGGAGTAGAGGAGGCGAAATCGGCTTTTGCTCTATCCAGCCCTGAGGGTGTCTCAATCGAAGTATCATGAATACCGCCAATAGCAAAAGTCCGAATGCCTGCATGGCGCAGTTGGGCAAGTCGCTCGGCGACAAAGCTACGATCTTGCTCATCAGGATTTGTAGTATCAAAAAGATCACCAGCCTGTACGAAGAGGTCAACACCCTGACCGATAGCAAAATCCGTTGCCTGTTGAAAAGCATGGCGCAATTGTTGCTTGCGCAGTTCGCGCTTGTGTGGAGGTTGACTCGAGGCGCTATATCCTAAATGATTATCAGCCGTTAAAACCATGGTGATAACGCCATCTGTCCATTTTTGTTCTTCTATTAAGTTCTCCGTTTGCACAAGTTCAGGATTCTGCTCCATATCGTTTGCACCATCGTTCTACTTTAACCTACGAGTAACCAGAATTGAACAGACAAAGGTTACCCCAAATTAAAAATATCTCGTACCTACGCTCACGTAATTTCTAATGCCACTTATGACGAGTCTATCATAAACATCGAAGTTTAAAAACTTGTGACATAGAAAGAGGGACTATTTGGGGGGATGGTGCCCAAGGGCACTTTTTGAACAGAGCGAAAATCCCGAGGCGCTTGTGCACGCATTTTCTTATTCGCTATTGTTCGCCGGTGTAGCTGTCAATGCTTCAGGATTCCCGCCAGAAGCCAGTCCAGATACATGTTTAGCAGGGATGAGAGGTGCCGTGTTGCTTGCCTCGATTGGAGGGCTGAGAACAACCGTGATTGGTTGTGGTTGCACGGCCTCGTGCAAGGCATCAGCAAATTTCTGGATATGCTCGAAGCGGTCTTCTGAGACTTTGGCAAGCGCCTTGAAGACAACAAGCTCAACAGCTTCCGGGAGCGTTGGGAGATGATCTCTGAGTGACGGCCGAGGCAAGTTGGTCGACGTAGAGGACTATAGTTGACAACGGAACGCGATCACCCTTGGTTTGACGATCACGCAGCATCCCCTCAGGCGCAAATTCCATTGCGTATTCGATTACCATTGCAGCCTTCTTTTGAGAATATCTTCCACCGTGACTATAATGGATGCATCTATCTTGCTTGCACCATCGTAATCTGTGTAGCTTTACGATTCAACGTACTATTCAGGAGAACGGCGTTAAGAATGACAGCTCCAATGCCAAGAGGAACAACGCAGAAGAGACCTAATCCTAGAGTAAACACTATTAGCAAGATGACAAAGGGCCAGTAAATGACAAAGCTACAGATGAGTAGGACAATTCCAGTTGTTGTTTCGCCTGCCATGAGCCAGCCAACGCCATAGATACCCAAAAACAGCGAGAGGAGCACTTCGACGAGCACGGGTGTAGTATTTTTATTCGCATTGTTGACTACAGTGACATTCACTCCTGGCGGATATGGCGGAGGGTAGGGTTGTGGCGGCATAAAAGCTTGTTGTGGAGCATAGCCATAGTTCTGTTGCGGCGGTATAGAACCATATTGTGGAGCATAGCCATAGTTCTGTTGTGGCGGCATAAAAGCTTGTTGTGGCGGAGTGTAACTTGGCAATTGAGGTCGTGGCTGTGATGCTGAGGTGGCTGCCCCACAAATGGGACACACAAAAGCGTTGTCAGGTAGAATCCCTCTACAACTTTCACAGTTCATCATAATCTTATTTCCCTTTCTTTTTCTACGTTCCTCAAGACGAACTCATTTTAGAGTAATACGGATAGTAATTCCAAAACAACAAACGCCACCATTACTTAGTCTGCTGACCCTCTTCTAACGCTGAAAATGCTCTGGCTGATATGTACTAGACCCATAACACCCGGCATCTATGTGCACTTCATACAGTACGCCTGATTTTGGAAGAGTCGCAAATGTCGCGGTTTTGGGTAGTGTTTGCCCAGAATTGATGCTTGAACCCTCGGTGAAGGTTCCTCCAGTTGCATCGGTTTGTGTTCCTGCTGGGTCTACAAGGCTTATTCTCCCTTGCAAATTAGTGCATACGTCACCATTATTCGTGACAGAAAAATTCCAAGCCATACTGTTATGTGTGGTGTCAACATTAATATTCGTAAGAGTGATATCCACTGTTCCATTATTGTAAGTACAATTTGATATGCAAATCAATTTCTGATTCTTCGTCCCTGGTCCCCATGCGGATGTTGGAGCAACTGTCGGAGTTGTAGCGTCTCCCGTAGCTGTAGCCTGTAGTGTAGGGGTAGCAGTGGGAGTGGGCACGCTGGTGGGAGTAGTTGAAGCTCCCGTTTGAGCTGATGTAGCAGTAGGCTGTGTCTGTCCTCCTGGTGCAGTGGGTGATGTCTGTTTGCTAGCAAAAAAGTATGCGGTCCCTGCGCTTGTAACTGCAACCAAGATCACCACAAGCACTATGACGGCAAATATCAGTCCCCTGTTGCTCCCGTGCTTTTTTGGTTGTACAGGGGCGACTGGTGGCGCTTGCTGAGGAAATTGCTCGGATACCATACCAGAATTAGGAAAGCGAGGAGTATTTGCATTGCCATTGTCTTCGTATGTGGAGAAGCCAGGTGGTGGCGGTGGTACCAAGGAATTACCTTGTTGCTGCGATGCATAGTTATACTCTGGGTAGTTGCTTGAGAGATTACTTCCAGGTGGAGGATATGCTGGATTAGGAGGTTGTTTTACGACAGTAGATATCTGTGATTCATCTGTCTTCGTTATATCATCCATTGATGTGTCCAACCCACGGCTTACCTCGCTTGCCTGTGCTAAAGCGGTAGCGAATGTCAGAACGCTTGGAAAACGCAGTTGAGGATTTTTATTGAGAGCGGTTTGTATGACCTGTTCGACAGATGGCGGGAGCGATGGGACTTTTCTACGTAATGGTGGTGGCGAAGCGAAGATATGTTGGCTGCCGATTTCGCCAAAGGAACCGTTAAAAGGTATCACACCTGCGAGCCATTCATAGGCGACGACAGCAAGTGCGTATTGGTCACTGGCTGGACCGGCCCTCCCTTGCAATTGTTCAGGAGACATATAGGCCACAGTTCCACCTACCTCTTGACCGCTATAGCGCGAACTTTGTGCTAAAACCGCGATACCGAAGTCACTGAGCAGAATATCGCCATTCTGTCCAACGAGCATATTTTCAGGTTTGATATCACGATGGATTACTTTTCTATCATGCGCATATTGCAATGCATCGGCCACTTGCCTGATGTAGGAGACAGCCTCTGAGAGGGAGAGACGTGATCCATTGGGATGGCGGTGACGAAGAGTTCCGTTAGGAGCATAGGTCATCACTAAGAAAGGGGTTTCTTGCTCTACACCAAATTCCAGGACCTGGACAATGTTGCGATGGCTAAGATTGGCGATGGTACGCGCCTCAGTGAGGAAGACTTGCAGTGCATTTTGTGCCAAACGAGATTGAAGAATTTTGATTGCTGCCTGTCTATTCAGATAAACATGTTCACCAAGGAAAACATCCGCAAAACCACCACTCCCTAATGAACGTATCAAGCGATAGTTACCAAGTTGTTGCCCTACACGATCAATCATAATATTATACCTTGATTAAATTCATTGAAGTAAACAAATCATTTATTGGATTGTCAAACAATTCAATTGTAAAGGGAGGAATTCTATAATGTCAAGGTATTTAACTTTGGTACTAGTTGAGGGAGTCCGGTATCTACCATAATGGACAATTGCTTAAATGACACAGCCACCTTTTGACACAGTTTCAAGGAATAGCGTGTCAGGGAGACATGGCGTAGTAGCCTGGTAGTGCGTTGGTGGGCCTCTCACATACTTTCTTCTGGTACAAAAGTAATATTTCAACTGGAATCAGGAACCTTTAACGTGAGTTAAGAGTTTTAATAAGCAGAGCTTAAGAATCTTCTGCTAATTCAAAGAAGCTGGGTGCCATATTTTATAAACTTCATTAAATCAGCAGTTAGTATGTTGTGGCTCCCAACCAGAAGTCCTAAACATTTGACTCAATAGAAGCAAGCTATTATTCTATCCAGACTGAGATTCAGTGAACAATGTATTATGTTCGATATAAGTATCTATAGAGTCACATTTTGATTTCTTCTCACTCATAAGCAAAGGCGCTGTTCTTATATGAATAACATAGATGCTATAACAAATCTATACACACGCAAGGAGCGAAGCTTACAAGGTGAGCAGGCTCGTTTTGACCGCGAACGTGAAAATAAACACATACTGCTATCGTTTGCAAAAAGTATCCAGGAACGTGACATTGTAACATATGATCATTCTCGCAGGGTGGCAACATATGCCCAACGCCTGGCTCGTTACGTGGGGTGGAGCAGGCGTGACGCACGTGACCTGGCATTAGCAGCTTTAGTGCATGATCTAGGGAAAACGTGGATCGTGAATGATATCCTACTGAAAGCTGATACACTCTCAGACGAAGAACGCAAAACGATGGAACGTCACCCGCTCATTGGAGCACGGATTCTCATCGGTTGTGACGTGCATCCATTTTACGTTGAGACCGTGTTGTATCATCACGAGGCATGGGATGGAGGAGGCTACCCATCAGGCTTAAAAGGGCTAGAGATTCCTCTAAGTTCTCGCATTTTAACTGTGGCAGATGTCTATGACGTTTTGACATCGCAGCGTCCTTATAAAGCAGCGCTCTCCATAGATGCTGCGCGAGAGCGCCTGCTATCTGGCTCTGAATCCAGTTTCGACCCGATGATTGTACGCGCTTTCCTAAGTCTGTTGGATTCACAACCACAATTTACACTGCCACAACGCATTTGCGCGATACCATCGACCGCGAAAACTGCTTATCATGTTGCAAATTCGGTCAGGTTATAGGGATTGGGTTTAGAGAATCATACTCAGAAATGCGCGTGTACGTTCGTGTTGAGGATTGTCAAAAATCTGCTCGGGTTTTCCCTCTTCTACAATCACAGCGTGATCCATAAAGATCACTTCGTCGGCCACTTCACGAGCAAAACCCATCTCGTGTGTGACCACTATCATCGTCATCCCCTCTTTAGCAAGTTGGTCCATCACTTTCAGCACTTCCCCAACTAACTCGGGATCAAGCGCTGATGTAGCCTCGTCGAAGAGCATCAGCTTGGGATTCATAGCCAGCGCACGCGCAATGGCAACACGCTGTTGCTGACCACCGGAGAGCTTATGTGGATAGGCATCGGCTTTATCAGCAAGGCCTACTTTTTCAAGCAAAGCTACAGCTCGTTCTTTCACCTCAGCCTTAGGCTGATGGAGTACGTGAATAGGTGCTTCGATAATATTTTCCAGCGCTGTCAAAGCGTTGAAACACAAATCCGATCTGGGAGCGTATGCGGGCGATAGTAGCTTCCCGATCTTCTACTAACCGTCCGTTCACCTCTCGATAGCCCAGCATTTCCCCTTCTATATAGATACGACCGCTATCGATCTTCTCCAGATGATTAATGCAGCGCAAGAGCGTTGTTTTACCCGAGCCGCTTGGCCCAATTATCACCACGACCTGGCCGCGATGCACAGAGAGGTCAATGCCATCCAGAACCGTCAGATAGCCAAAGCGCTTGACAATTTTTTCCGCTCGTAGCATTTCGATTCCATTAGACTGTTGTTTACTCATGCTTATTGTTGCTCCCTAGCGCCCACTAACCAGGCGACCACCATTTCGCGAACCAAATCCTATCATACGCTGAGTCCAGCTCTTTTTCTCCTGGATTTCTGCTTTCGTCACACGATTGGGGTCCAGGCGATTCTCGATCCAGTTTTGTATGTAGCCCCATAAAGTGGTAAGCAGCAAGTAGTACAAGGTAGCAAGAACGAGCAATTCAAAGATACTAAAAGTTGGTGAACCTAAGATCTCAGCAGTATGGGTCAGTTCGAGAAAACCGATCACGGAAGCAATCGATGTGGTTTTGAGCATATTATTGAATTCGTTGCCCAATGGCGGAACAACCACACGCGCCGCTTGCGGTAATACAATGCGCCGCATGGCAAGAGCAAAACGCATACCCAACG
>Ga0209056_10007293_pt1 | contig 11385 bp, 13 predicted proteins | sample GraSoiAngelo_114_FD_185876 | JGI IMG/M metagenome (GOLD analysis project Ga0209056, IMG submission 185876) | Grasslands soil microbial communities from the Angelo Coastal Reserve, California, USA - 14_0903_13_40cm (SPAdes) (version 2) | ecosystem: Environmental > Terrestrial > Soil > Grasslands... | reverse complement strand
GTGCACCCCGCCTTCCTGGGCGGCGATCGCCTCGACGACGTCCCGGCTGATCACCTGGAACTTCTCGGGCGCCGCCTTGCACACGGGGCACGTGACCACCGCATTCGGCCCCTTCACCGTGTAACCGCAGATCGAGCAGATGGCCGTGGCCGGCTGCGACTCCGCGCGGAGCTTGGCCACCGCGAGATCTTCGGCCATGATCTGCATCTTCTCGGCCATGCGGGTCGGCATGAAGATCGCCATCGCCTCGTCGATGACCTTGTTGGTGATGACGGTGTGCCCCTGCTCGATCGCATAGCGCAGCAGCGCGGTACGCGCCACGCCCTTGACTTGCGGCGGTACGCGCTCCATGCGCGCCTCCGCCTCCTCCGTCCACGAGATGATCTCTTCCGCCTTCACGTCGAGCGGCGGATAGAAGCGCCCGCCCGTGAGCAGCACGTTACACGGCGCCAGGCGCAGGAGGTTCTCGGTGTTGGAGCCGAGGTCCTTCTCCGTCTCGTCGGAGTGCACGCCGACGCGGCCGAGGATCAGCAGCCAGGGGTGCTCCTTGCGCGCGAAGGTCAGGACCTTCTCGAAGCACTTGCCGTCGAGCAGCGTGATCGAGAGGTTCGCCCCGTCGTCCGCCGCCAGCTTGCGCGCGATCTCCAGGTGCGACTGGTAGATCTTGGCCAAGCCGGTATCGATGATCTCCTCGTGCAGCTGCTCCTGCTCCTTGAAGCGGAAGATCTTCGACGCCTTCTCGCTGAGCACGCCGACGATGCCGTTGAACATCGCGTAATGCAGATACGGATCGTAGACGGCGAGCGCCTGCACCGGCCGGTTCAGCGCCTTCGACAGCGCGAGGCCGATCTTCAGGCCGTGGAAGGACTGCGGCGAGCCGTCGACGCCGACCACGATGGCGCCCTGGCCGTCTCGGAGCGCGTCGGGATTGCGCACGACGAGCGTGTCGCGCTCCACGCGCCGCACGAAGCGCTCGGTCACGGAGCCGAGCTGGCTGTCCTTCACCGCGCCCATGCCGAGCGCACCCATGATCACGAGGTCGTAGTCGGAGGCCAGCGTGTCCTCGATGAGCGCCTTGTAGTGCTTGCCGTCCATCATCTTCGGCGTGAACGGCAGGCCCGCCGCCTCCGCCCTGGCCTTCATGACGTCGAGATAGGACTCGGAGATCAGCTGCAGGCCCATGGCGATCAGCGAGTCATGGATCTTGCGCTGGCGCTCGAGCTCGTTCTCGTCCTTGTATTCCTCGGGAAGCGTGTACTCCATCTGCTTGAACCGGTAGTCGTGCAGCCGCGCCGCGTAGACGTGGGAGCCGGTCAGCCGCGCCCCGAACGCGCGGCCGAGCTCGACCGCGAGATCGATCGCGCGGTTGCTGTGCTCCGAGTTGTCCACCGGCACGTAGATGTGCTTGTACATGCGCTCCCCCGTTTACTTGAGTTCGAACTCGACCGTCGCCGCCCCCCTGGGCGCGATGGTGACGTCCCTGGTGATCGTACGCGGCTCGTCGTAGAGCGGCCGCCCGTCCTTGTCGACACCCTTCGGCCGGAAGCCCTCGTGCCACATGGTGACCTTGTACGTCCGCGGCGGCACGTCGGCGATCCGGAACGCGCCCCGCTCGTCGGTCACCGTGACGTAGGGGCTGTCGTGGACGATCAGCCACGCGAACATGTGCGGGTGCACGTCGCAGAGCACGCGCACGACACCCGGCCAGGTCAGGCGCCTGGTGATGTCGACGGACTGGTCCCGGTTCGGCACGGCCAGGTTGAACACGGTCGCCGTGCCCGCCAGGCCATGGGTGTTGTGCAGGATGGCGTCCGAGTTGTTCACGCGCGCCTTCTCGCCCACCGCCAGCGCGCTCACGTGCGAGACGAACAGGCAGCGGCGATTGTCGAGCCGCACCTCGGCCGTGGCCTTCTTGCCCTTGGCCACGCCCTCGATGAGCACGACGCTGCCGCGCACGCCGCGGTCGGAGCCGACGACGAGCGCCTCCGAGGCCTTCTGCTCGCCGCAGACCTCGCGGTTCCGGTGCACGGGCACCGGGTCGAGCTTCGGCGGCGTCCCCGCGAACCGCACGACGCCGGAGAGCGTGCCGCCGTCCGTCACGGCGATCTCTTCGTAGGCGGCCGGCGCCGCCGGGGCCGCCAGCGCGACCAGCCCCACCGCCAGCCACACGCCTCTCACCGCGGCATCCTCAGGGATTCGGATTCAGGCCGTACTCGACGGCCAGCCACAGGCTGCGGCTGTAGCGGAAGAACCACAGGGGGAAGACGACGCAGAACGGCAGCCAGATCGCCAGCTGGGTCGCCGTCGACAGCTCGGTGCGCGTCCACAACAGGAAATAGCCGGCCACCGCCACCAGCGTCGTCGCCGCGTAGTTGACGTAGATGGCGCCGACCCAGTAGCCCTGCGCGCGCTCGAACTTCAGATAGCAGACCGGGCACACGTCGTTCATCGTGAACCAGCCGCGGTAGAGCGGCGCGCGGCCGCAGCGCGGGCACCGCAGTCGCAGCCCCCGGCCGATGCCCGTCGCCACCCGGCGCAGCGCCTCGGCCACCGCGGGCTCCGCTCACGCGCCGCCGGCTCAGTGCTTCTCGGCCGCCGCCGGCGCGGCGACCTTCTTCTCGTCCACCGTCTTCTTGGCGACCGCGAAGCCGTCCGGCAGCAGCACCAGCACGAGCAGCGTCGCGATGGTCAGCGGGGTGACGGCGATCAGCGCCAGCGTGCGCGTCTCCAGCTTCAGGTGCATGAAGTACATCGCCACCAGCGCCGCCTTCCAGACCGCGAAGACGCAGAGCAGGGCGGCGATGAAGATCTTCGGAATCGGCAGGAAGATCACGCCCAGCTCGACGGCGGTGAGGATCGCGAGGTAGTAGAAGATCGCCATGTAGTTCGGATGCTTGTGTTCGGCCATGACTCCCGTCCCCTAGAGGAGATACATGAAGGTGAACACCATGATCCACACCAGGTCGACGAAGTGCCAGTACAGACCCGTGATCTCGACGAAGTTGTACGAGTCCATCGGACGCGGCCGCCGCGACACCACGCCGATCGTGGCCAGCAGGTAGATCACGCCCGCCGTCACGTGCAGGCCGTGGAAGCCGGTGACGAGGAAGAACGACGTTCCGAACAGCGAGGCGCCCCACGGATTGCCATTGATGTGCAGCCCGCGGTGGATCAGGTGCGTCCACTCGTAGGCCTGCAGGCTGACGAAGATCGCGCCGCCGAGCGCGGTGAGGGCCAGGAACATCTTGGCCTTGTCCCGGTTGCCGCGGCTCAGCCACTCGAGCGCCTTCACCATCGTCACGCTCGAGCAGATCAGCAGGAATGTCATCAGGGCCGTGAGGTTGATGCCGAGCACGGCGTAGGGGTTCGGCCAGTCGGCGCTGGTGGCCCGCATGGCGCCATAGCCGGCGAGCAGCGTGCCGAAGCCGACGGCATCGCCGGCCAGGAAGATCCACATGCCGAGCTTGCCCCACGATTCGGGTGTGAGCGGGGACTCCGCGGGCTCCACCGCCGCCCCGTGCGCTGCGGTCGCAGTGCTCATGTCGTCTCCGTGTGAGTGCTGGGTGAAGGATCGCCGGGCGCGGCGCGGTGGACAAGCGCCGCCAGATGGCGCGGCCGCCAGCCGAGCTGCCACGCGAGGATGCCGACGATGGCCGCCGCCACGATGAACGGCATCAGGATGAGGCCGATGTATGGCCACGTGTAGCCGCGGTCGCCAAAGGCCGAGCCGATGCAGACGGCGCAGGCGGCGGCGCCCCGCGGAAGGCCGAGGACGAGGAGGGCGGCCGCGAGAGCGCGACGCACGGTCATATGAGGTAGACCGTGAAGTACAACACCGGCCACACGCCGACGACGAAGTGCCAGAACATCGCGCACGCCTGCACCGGCGCGCTGTGGCCCTCGCCGAACCGGCCGCGCGCGACGAGCACCGTGGTGATGAGGAGCCATACCAGGGCGGCCAGCACGTGCAGGCCGTGCAGGCCGATGAGCGCGAAGAACGTCGTGCCGTAGACGCCGGACGCCAGCGACAGCCCGAAGCCGATCAGCCGGATCCACTCGTAGCCCTGCACGGCGAGGAACAGCGCGCCGAGCGCGGCCGTCCCCTGAAGCCAGCGCACGTGCCGCGCGGGCTCGCCGCGGCGCCGCGCGCGGCCCGCCGTCACGAGGGTCACGCTCGAGGCAAGCAGCACGAGCGTGTTGAGCCCCGTGACCGCGATGGGCAGCCGCGGCTCGAGCGGCGGCGGCCACGCGGCCATGCCCAGCCGCAGCACGAGCAGGGCGGAGATCAGCGCGCCGAAGAACATCGCCTCCGCGCCCATGAAGAACAGGACGGCGAGACGGAGATTGTCCAGCCCGCGGCGCGGACCGTGCTCGCGATCGTCGTCGCCATCACCGCCGAAGTCCGGCGGCGCGGGCGGGATGCGGCCGTTGGTGCGCCGCTCGGACGGCGGCCGGGGCGGCGCGTGCACCACGGGCGTCATGCCGTCACCACCGGACCCCGGCCAGCAGCGTCGCGAGGGCGAGCGTCGTCAGGATGCCGAGCAGGACGCGAAGCGTCAGCCGGTTGCGCGTCTGCAGCTCGCGGCCGGGGCTCACGCCTTGTCCAGCGCCAGCAGCGCCAGCAGCGCCGGCAGATAGAGGAGCGAGGCGAACAGCACGCGGCGCGCGCCGCCCGGCGACGGGGTCAACGCCTGCCAGGCGCCGAGCGCGACGAAGGCGAGGCCCAGCGCCAGCGCGCCCGCGAAGTAGACGCCGCCGGCGAGACCGGTCAGCGTCGGCAGCAGGCTCACGCCGAGCAGCGCCAGGCAACCGGTCACGATCTGACGCTCGGCGCTCGTTCCGTGCGGATCGATCACCGGAAGCACGCGCACGCCGGCACGGGCGTAGTCGTCGCGGTAGAGGCGCGCGATGGCCAGGGTGTGCGGCAGCTGCCAGAGGAAGAGGATACCGAACAGGATCCACGCCCCGACCCCCGCCTCGTCACGGGCGGCGAGCCAGCCGGTGACCGGCGGCAACGCGCCGGGGACGGCGCCCACGATCGTGCACAGCGGGCTCCGGAGCTTGAGCGGCGTGTAGGCGAAGAGGTAGAGCGCGAACGTCGCCAGCGTCACCAGGGCCGGCGCCACGCCGACGAACGCGGCGAGGTACGCGATGCCGAGCGCGGTGATCGCGCCGCCGAACGCCAGGGCCTCCAGCGGCATCAGGCGTCCGTCCGGCAGCGGCCGCGCCCGCGTACGCTCCATGCGCGCGTCGACGTCGCGCTCCCAGTACTGGTTGAGCGCGAGGGTGCCGCCGGCGGCGAGCGCGGTGCCGAGCGCCAGGTGCAGCAAGCGCGCCCAGTCTGCGGCCCCGGTCAGCCCGACGTAGTAGCCGACGAGCGTGGTGACGAGCACCATCAGCACCACGCGCGGCTTGGTCAGGGCGACGAGATCGGTCAGGACACGCCGGCGATCGCGGACGAGCGGCGCGACGATGACTTCGGTGGGAGGCGTCATACGCGTGACTCCCGCTCGGCGGTCGCCGATTGCTCGGGTCGCGGCAACGCGCTGTTGGAAGCTCTCTGAATGAGATGGGGGGCCCCGAGATGGCCCCCCAAACCCCCCGAGCCCCGATCAGCGCGCTCGAACACACGCGACCCGGCGTTCAGCCGGACGGCGAGGACGACGGCGGCGGCGAGCAGCAGACCGCCCACCAGCCGGTGGACGACGGGCAGCGCGAGGATGGTCGCCTGCTCGCCGGGGATCCAGATCGGCGAGAAGCGCGCGAGATACGCGCCGATCCCGAGCGCCAGTTGCAGGCCGAGCAGGCCGAGCAGCGCGCGCGCCAGCGGCCGGGCCACCGCGTCGCCCGTGCGGCGCGCCCGGGCCGTGACGACGGGCACGACCGCGAAGACCGCGACGGCGCCGCCGACATGCAGCCAGAGCCAGCCCGCGTGCGTGACGAGCGCGCCGAGCACGATCTGCGCGTACGTCACGGCCACCGCCACCAGCGTCGAGCGGCGCAGCCCGCCGTCCGCCCGCACCCGCATCGGCGTACGCGCGGCCGGCGACGTCAGGTACGCCAGCGTCACGACGAGCGCGAGGAATCCCTGCGCGAGCGGACCGTGGATGAGGGCGATGTCCTCGCGCTGCAGCACCACGCGCAGGCCGCCGAGCACGCCCTGGGCGACGACGGTGAGGACGGCGACGAGGCCCAGCATCCGCAGCGTCGCGCCGCGGCGCCACAACGCCGCGGCGAGGGCCAGTGTGAGCAGACCCACGGTCGCGCCGAGCAGGCGGTGGCCGTGCTCGTAGAAGATGCCGCCGACCATGCCCGACCATGGGTAGAGGAACAGGTTGTGGCCGAACGTGTCCGGCCAGTCCGGCACGGCGAGCGCCGCCCCCGTATTGGTGACGAGGCCGCCGAACACGATCAGGACGGCGGTGGCGAGCGCCGTCCCGAGGGCCAGGCGATGAGTGAGCATCACGCCGTGGTCCGCGCGCCCCTCAGTGCCGCCGCGCCCCGGCGCGGGCCGCGGGCGGCTGCGACTGCGGCAGGAAGTCCTCCCGCGCGTCGGGGTCGCTGTACTCGTAGGGCCCGCGGTACACGGTGGGGATGTGGTCACCCCAGTTGAGGTGCGGCGGCGGCGACGGCGCCGTCCACTCGAGGGTGTTGGCGTTCCACGGGTTCATCGGCGCCTTCGGCCCCGCGAACAGCGAGTAGAAGAAGTTGATCACGAAGAAGATCTGGGAGACGCCGAGCAGGAACGCCGAGTAGGTGATGAACACGTTCCAGTGCTGCTGGTGCTGCAGGAACTCGTACTGCATCGGGTTGTAGATCCGCCGCATCTGGCCACCCACGCCGATGATGTGCATGGGGAAGAACGTGCAGTTGAAGAAGATGAAGGTCCCCCAGAAGTGGAGGTGGCCGAGCAGCCCGTTGGTCATCCGGCCGAACATCTTGGGGAACCAGTAGTAGATGGCGGCGAAGGCGCCGAAGATCGAGCCGCCGAAGACGACGTAGTGGATGTGGGCGACGATGAAGTATGTGTCCTGGATGTAGATGTCCACCGGCGTGCTGGCCATGAAGATGCCGGAGAGCCCACCGATGACGAACATGGACACGAAGGCGACCGCGTTCAGCATCGGAACGGTGAACTGGATGCGCCCGCCCCACAGCGTGCCCAGCCAGTTGAACGTCTTGATGGCCGAGGGGACGGCGATGACCATCGTCGTCACCGTGAAGGCCATGCCGAGGGTCGGGCTCATGCCGGACACGAACATGTGGTGGCCGTAGACGATCCACGACAGGAACGCGATGGCGATCATCGAGAAGGCCATGGCGTGGTAGCCGAAGATCGGCTTGCGCGCGAACACGGGCAGGATCTCGGAGGCGATGCCCATGGCGGGCAGGATCAGGATGTAGACCTCCGGATGGCCGAAGTACCAGAACAGGTGCTGCCACAGCAGCGGCTCGCCCCCGCCCGACGGCGCGAACCACGAGGTGCCCAGCGTGCGGTCGAAGAGCAGCATGGCCACCGCCGAGGTCAGCACGGGCAGCGCCAGCAGCAGGAGGATGGCCGTGATGAACAGCGACCACACGACCAGCGGCATGCGGAACAGGTGCATGCCGGGGGCGCGCATGTTCACGATGGTGGTGATGTAGTTGATCGAGCCCATCATGGAGCCGATGCCCATGACGAAGAGGCTGATGCACCAGAGGTTCTGACCCCAGTTCACGCCCGTGTACTGCGCCACCGCCGACAGCGGCGCGTACGACGTCCAGCCGGCGGCGGCGTGGCCGCCCTCCACGAAGAAACCGCTGAGCATGATGATGCCGGCCGAGAACGTCGTCCAGAACGACAGCATGTTGAGGAAGGGGAAGGCCATGTCGCGCGCGCCGATCATGAGGGGGATGCAGAAGTTGCCGAAAGCGCCCGCCAGGATCGGCATGATCACGAAGAAGATCATGATGGTGGCGTGCATCGTGAACGCCATGTTGTAGGTGGACGGCTCGAGGATTCCGCCCGTCTCCTTGAGGAACACGCTCATGCCCGGAATCGCCGTCTCCGGCCAGGCGAGCTGCCAGCGGACGATGAGGGCGAGGAGGCCGCCCAGGATCATCATGAAGAGGCCCATGAAGAGGAACTGGCGCGCGATCATCTTGTGGTCGGTCGAGAAGACGTACGTGCGCACGAAGCCGACGTCGTGGTGCTCGTGCACGGTGTGCGCGGTCGCGGCGTGAGCGCTCATTTCTTCGCTTTCCCTCCCGGCTGCTTGTCGGCGGGCTTCGCGGCGTCGCCGGGCTTCGCGGTCTCGGGCTTCGTCTCCGCCGGCGTCGCGGCGGCGCCGAGGTTCTCGGCCGCCCACTTCTTGTAGTCATCGGGCGAGTGGACGTAGATCCAGCCGCGCATACCGGAGTGGCCGAACCCGCACAGCTCGGCGCACGGCCACTCGTACCTGCCCGGCTTGGTGACCTCGAACCACGCGCGGATGGTGCGGCCCGGCACCGCGTCCTGCTTGATGCGGAACTGCGGGACGAAGAAGCTGTGGATCACGTCCTGGGACTTGAGGTCGACGAGCACGACCTGGTTGACGGGCACGTGCATCTCGTCGAGGAAGACCTTGTCGGAGCTCGGGTGCTTGACCTGCCAGTTGAACTGCTTCGCCGTCACCTCGACGACGAAGTCGCTGGGCGGCTGGCTCATCTTGATCCTCGACCATGCGGGTGCGGACAGGGCCGTGAGCACGACGAGGATGAGCGCGGGGACGATGGTCCACACGATCTCCAGCGTCGTGTTGCCATGGGTGTAGCGCGCCCGGCGGCCCGGCCGGTCCCGGTACATGATCAGGAAGGCGACGAGCGCCACCGTCACCAGGATGAAGGTGACGCCCGTGATCGCGTAGATCAGCTGGAACAGCCAGTCGATGTCACGGCCGTACGTCGAGACGTTTTCCGGCAGCCACCAGTCGAGCATGGGCTCTGGCTCTCCTTACTTGCCCTTCATCTCGAAGCTGACCTTCGTCGTCTGGCCGGCCTTGACGTCGACTTCCTTGTCCTGCTTGCCGAGCGTCTCGTGCCAGACCTCGATCTTCTGCTTGCCGGCGGGCACGTTCTCGAGCTTGGCCACGCCGTTGGTGTCGGTCACCGCGCCGATGCCGGGCACCACCGCCACCCAGCCGAGCATCCACGAATGGACGTCGCAGGTGAGCTTGATGACCTCCGGCTTCTCGAACTTCTCGGTCATCGTCTTCTTGAACTTCGGCTGCGCCTTGTTGATGGCCGGGTTCGCCGTGGAATACGTGTGGATGTTGTGCAGGATGTCGTCGGAGTTCTTGAGCTCGAGCTCGCCCGGGGCCATCACGGTCACGTGCGGAACGAACTTGCAGCCGTGCTGGTCCACCACGACCTTCTTGGCGGCCGGGCCGCCCTTGGCGTTCGGGGCGGAGGCCACGACGTTGGCGAGCCCCTTGTTGGAGCCGACCACGACCTTCTCGATGGTGGTCTCCGTGCCGCACTTCTCGGTGTCCTTGTTGACCTTGAGCTTTTCCACGACGGGCGCGCCGTTGTACTTCACCTCGACCTCGACCGTCCCGCCACCCTCCGCGCCGGCCAGCCGCGGCCCGATCACGACATTGCTGTCAGCGCCACGAACGTCTTGCGCATGGATCGTCCTCCTGCGTTCCTTTATTTATTGGATTGCGTATTTATTGGATTGCGCGGCTCCGCGCCGCGCGCACGATCAGCCCCAGCACCGCGAACGTGAGAAGAGCGACAGCGGGAGGAATGAAGAACCTGCGATTCGACTGCGGCTCCTCCAGCCGCAGATAGTACCACGATGTCAGCGACATCCTGGGCCCCGTCTCCCCCGCGCCGCCGTCCCACGCCTGGAACGCGACGGGCGTGAAGACGCCCGGCCGGAAGCTCGGTCGCTCGGTCCCGGTGGCGGCCAGCGCGCGCTTCATCACCAGCGCGTACTGACCGTTCTTGAACACCGCCTTGCCCACGGTCTCGCCGCCCTGGATCGGCGCCAGCTTCGTCGGACCGTGCGCGCTCACCTCCATGGCGCCCTTGCCCTGCTCCCAGCGCAGCAGGTACACGCCGTCGGTGGCGTCGCCCATCAGGAAGTAGGGCCGCTCCGTCCCCGTCGGCTGCTGCGGCGCGAACTGCAGCGAGATCGCGTCGGGGAACGTCGCCTTGCCGTCGCCCTTGTTCTCGGCGGGGTCGTCCCACGTCAGGTGAAACGCGATCTCCTTGTCGTTGTAGACGGCGCGCACGCCGATCAGATCGATCGAGGGATTGAAGTTGCGCGGGTCGACGATCACCTGGCCCTCGAGCAGGATGTTGTTCGGCGCGCGCTGCTTCCAGAACGCAGCACCCGGATCGTCGGGAATCGCCTCTCTCACCGCGGCCACCGTCACCAGCGTGGCCGGCTGCGGCGAGTCGGGCCCGAGCGAGACGATGTAGTTGGTCAGGTGCCAGATGTCCTCGGGCTTCTCCACCGCTTCGAGAAAGGCGGGCATCGGCGTGCCGAGCACGCCGTTGGCCAGGCGCGTGGCGATCTCGGTGCGCGAGCGGCCACCGCGGAAGTTCCAGCGTTTGGTCAGGTTCGCCGGCGCGATCGGCTGGCCCCACTCGTCCTTCAGCTCCGGACGCGACGGCCCATCGCCGCGGCCCTCGGTGCCGTGGCACTTGTGGCATTCGATCGCCTCGAACATCTCCTTGCCGCGCTTGATCGAGGCCTCGGAGGACGCGACCTCCTTCGGCAGCTCGAGCTTCTTCGGCGCCTCCTTGAAGGCCTCGGGCGCGAACGTCTTGAGGTACGCCACGAGGTGGTGACGGTCCTTGTCGGAAAGAACCGCCCACGAGGGCATGGAGGTCCCGGGCATCCCGTCGGTGATGATCCGGAAGAGGTCCTGATCGCTCGGCGTCTTGTTGGCGGTCGACCGGATCTTGTAGAGGCCCTTCGTGAAGTCGCGCGGCTTCGGCACCAGCAGCTCGGCGGACGCTCCCTTGCCGTCCCCCTTCTCGCCGTGACAGAGCAGGCACTTCCGCTCGTACACGGCCTTGCCCGCGTTGGCGTCCTGCGCGAAGGCGGGAGCCGCGCCCCCGAGCAGCAGCAGCGCGGCGACGATCTTAATGCCCGCCATGCTCGCTGGCCTCCCACCGTCGCGGCTGCTGCCCGGTGGCCTCGTACAGATAGATGATGACCTGCCAGATCTGCTCCTCGGTCAGCCGGTCTTCCCAGGGCGGCATCACCGAGTTCCACGGCGTCGATTCCTTCGGCAGGCCCGGACCGCCCTTGGCGATGCGCCAGAACAGGTAGGCCTCCTGGAGCATGGCGATGGTGCCGGGATCCTGGAAGTTGGCAGGCGGCGGGTTGAAGCCCGGCGCGAAGTGGCCTTT
>Ga0209056_10007291_pt1 | contig 11390 bp, 7 predicted proteins | sample GraSoiAngelo_114_FD_185876 | JGI IMG/M metagenome (GOLD analysis project Ga0209056, IMG submission 185876) | Grasslands soil microbial communities from the Angelo Coastal Reserve, California, USA - 14_0903_13_40cm (SPAdes) (version 2) | ecosystem: Environmental > Terrestrial > Soil > Grasslands ... | reverse complement strand
GCACTGGCTTCTACGCGAGAGCGCGATCTGGCGCGACCGCAACACCGAGGAGGTGCGCGGTGCGCAGCGGGATGCCGACTACGCCTACCGGCTGGCGGTGGACCCGCCCGCGAGCAAGGAGCTGCGGCTGTTTGGCCTCGCCGGCTGGACGATTGACCGTTTCATCGCCAGACGCACTCGCTTGCACGAGCTTCAGTACGCAGCCACACGTCTGCGCGAGCGCCCTGTCGTCTGGAGCATGCTCCTCGTGGTCTCTGCGAACGTCTTGGTTTTTTGGCTACTGGCGAGCGCCGCCGCCGCTGGCCGTATCAGTCTCGGGGAAGTCGTCGTCTACGTGCAGAGCGCCGTCGGCGTATCGATGATCGCGTTCGGCGGATTCAGTTGGGCGCTCGACGGAGCGGCTGCCCCGGTCGCCGCGGTGCTGCGACTCGAGCCGGCGATGCGGTGCGCCGGCGCGCTGCGCTCTGGCGATCGCCCCGCGGACGCGACACCTGCGCGCGAGATTCGTCTGCGCGATGTCACGTTCGCGTACCCCGCGGGCGCGTCGACTCCTCCCAGCACCGGCGCGACCGTGCTGGAGCACTTCGATCTCACGATTCCCGCCGGCTCGTCGCTCGCCATCGTTGGACAGAACGGCGCCGGCAAGACGACCATCGCAAAGCTGCTGTGCCGCTTGTACGATCCGCAGTCAGGTGCGATCGAGATCGACGGCGTCGACATTCGCGAGCTCGATCTTGCGTCGTGGCGCTTGCGCGTCGCGGCCGTGTTCCAGGACTTCATCCGCCTCGAGCTGCCGCTGCGCGACAACGTGGCGCCGGCAGGCGCACCAGACGATGCTGTGCGCGCCGCGCTCGAGTCGGCGGGAGCGGCGAACCTGGCCGGACTGGACACGGTGCTTGCCCGCGGGTACGACGGCGGCACCGACCTGTCGGGCGGCCAATGGCAGCGCGTCGCGCTCGCCCGGGCGCTGGCAGCCGTCACGCTCGGCGCCGGCGTCGTGCTGCTCGACGAGCCGACCGCGCAGCTCGACGTGCGCGGGGAGGCTGAGATCTTCGATCGCCTGCTCGCCGCGACGCGTCATTGCACGACCATCTTGATCTCGCATCGCTTCTCCACGGTTCGTCATGCCGATCGTATCTGCGTGCTCGAGCATGGCCGGGTGATCGAGCTCGGCACGCACGACGAGCTGATGGCGCTCGCCGGGCGCTACCGGACGATGTTCGATCTGCAGGCGCAGCGCTTCATCGTCCCGGAAGAAGAATTGGGTACTACGTATGACGTCCTCGCCTGATCGAGATCGCGCGCCCGGGACGCCCGGGACGATTGACCCGCTGCCTCCCGCGCTGTCGTCCATGTGGCGGTTGTGCAAGCTGGGGTATCGCCACGAGCCGCGCTTGATGATCGCGGCGCTCCTGCTGTCGCAGCTCGCCGCGCTGCCCGATGCCCTCCTCGCGTTGTGGTTGATGCTGCTTGGCAAAGGCGTCCTCGAGCACAGACCCGGCATGGTGCAAGGCGCGGCGATTGGCCTCGGCCTGTCGGCCGCCGCGACGTGGTTTCTCCGCACGGTCAGCACGCGCGTGCAGCGCCGCTTCCGCGACAAGGTGACGATCGCGCTCGAGTCGCACGTCGCGAAACTGCAGGCATCGGTCGCGACTGTCGCGCATCAGGAACGCCCGGAATATCTCGATCGGCTGTCCATGCTCCGCAATCAGGTGTTCGTGCTCGACCACATGTACATGTCGCTGTTTTCCACGCTCGGGTGGATCCTGCGGCTGGGCGTGACGATGGCGCTGCTGGCGTCGATACACCCGGCGCTCCTCCTGCTCGCGGTGTTCGCGGTCCCGACCGTGTTGACGTCGACGTGGCGCCCCGAGGTCGAGAGATCCGCGCAGGAGCGTGGAGCACAAACCAATCGGCTGGCGCGTCACCTGTTCACCATCGCCACGACGGCGCCGCCCGGTAAGGAAGTGCGTGTCACCGGCATTGGAGAGCGTCTGGTTACAGAGCGCCGAGCGGCGTGGGAGCGCTGGTACGGACCCGTGGCGGCCGCCCGCTGGGGCTCGGCGTTGTGGCACGCGCTGGCGTGGGCGACCTTCGGTTTCGCGTATGTCGGCGCGGTCGTGTTCGTGTCGTCCGGCCTCGGCGCGCCGGCCGGCGCGGTGCTCCTGGTGCTCGCCGCGGGTGCGCGGCTATCAGCGTACATCGGCGCCACCGTCGGCGAGATCGGATTCCTACGCGGATTTTGGATGGACGGCTCGCGGCGGCTCGCGTGGCTCGAGGACTACGCCGCCTCCGTCGCGGCGTCAGGGGATCTGCCGGTTCCCGCCGTGTTGCGTCGCGGCATCAGACTCGACCACGTGTCGTTCGCATACCCCGGCACCTCACGCGTTGTGCTGGACGATGTGTCGGTGACGCTGCCGACGGGCGCGGTCGTCGCCATCGTCGGCGAGAACGGCGCCGGCAAGACGACGCTGGTCAAGCTGCTCGCGAAGATGTACGAGCCGTCGTCTGGTTCGATCCTCGTGGACGACACGCCGCTGGCGCGCCTGCCGGCCGTCGAGTGGCGGGCGCGTCTAGCGGGCGCGTTCCAGGATTTTTTCCGCTTCGAATTCCGCGCGGGGCACACGGTCGGTTTGGGCGACGTCCCCCGGCTGGACGACGAGCCCGCAGTGCTCGCGGCTGTCAATCGCGCCGGCGCCGGCGACGTCGTCGCCCGTCTGACGTCTGGCCTCAACACGCAGCTCGGTCCGACGTGGCCGTGCGGAGTCGAGCTGTCGTTCGGCCAGTGGCAGAAGCTCGCGCTGGCGCGTGGCTTCATGCGCGATCAGCCCCTGCTGCTGGTCCTCGACGAACCGACCGCCGCGCTGGACGCGGAGACCGAGCACGCGCTGTTCGAGCGCTACGCCGCAGCAGCGCGCGGCACCGGCGAGAGCGACACCGGCCGCGTTACGATCCTCGTCTCCCACCGCTTCTCGACGGTCCGCATGGCCGATCTCATCGTCGTGCTCGATGGGGCCCGGCTCGTGGAGGTCGGCACGCACGACGAGCTGATGGCCAAGAGCGGTCAATACTCACAGCTGTACAGCATCCAGGCCGCCGCTTACCGCTGACCGCCTAAACGCGAATCTTCGTGTATGCTGAGCGCAACAAAATGGGAGTAAATGATGGACAAATTTGCGTCTAGCGAGAGGTCTGCGTGATTCTGCAACGCATGCTCCAACGGCCGTGCGCGATGCTCGCCTTTCTCCTTGTCGGCGCCGTATTCGTTGTCATTCCCGCCTCCGCGAGCGCGCAGGCTCAGCCCCCCGCGCAATCCCTCGACGGACTCTGGCTCACGGACGGCTACGGAGAGCTGATCGAGTTTCAAGGGGATGAGCTGCACTGGTTTGAGATTACGCAGGTGAGTTGTGTACCGGCGGGCAAGGCGACGCGCAAGAGTGGGGCGGGCGCGGACAATGAAATTGTGTTTGTGGATGAAGGTGCTGTGGTCCGCGTCACGTCGGGGAGCTCGCCGGACACGCGCTGGCTGCACGAAGACGGCAGCGTTTCGAGCATTTTGCTGCGGCGCACCGATTCGAAGCCGGAGGTCTGCAGGCGCACCCTGGCGGATACGCCGGTGACGAATTATCAGGTTTTCTGGGCAACGTTTGCGGAGCACTATCCATTTTTTGCGCTGCGCAAGATGGACTGGCTGGCCGTGGACAAGAAGTTTCGGCCGGAGGTGACGCCGGCAACGAAGCCGGAGGAATTGTTTCGCATCCTGAGTGAGATGATCGAGCCGCTGCACGACGCGCACACCGGTATCCGCGCGAAATCGATCCAGCAGAGATTTCACGGATACCGCCCTGCCGCGGACCCCATGCAGAAGAAAAACGCGGCGCGAATTACTGAGATTATCGAGAAGCATTATGTGCGCGGCGGGTTGCGTGACTTCTGCAACAAGCAACTGCAGTTCGGGATGCTGAATTCCTCGGTGGGCTACCTGCGCATTCACTCGTTCAGTGGCTATTCCGAGGATAAGGAGTTCGCGAAACAACTGGAGGCGCTGGAGAACGCGCTGGACGCGATTTTCAAGGATGCGGCCAAATGGACGGGCTTCGTGATCGACGCGCGGATTAACGGTGGCGGTTCCGACGTCTTCGGTATCTCCATCGCCTCGCGCCTCGCCACGCAAGACTACCTCGCCTATTCCAAGGTCACCCGAAATGACATTCATGATCCAGACCATCGCACTCCGCCGCAGCCCGTCATGGTTCACGTCAGCCAGCGGCCGGGCTTCCGCGGTCCGGTTGTGCTGCTTACCAGCGCGGACAGCGTCAGCGCAGCCGAAACATTTACCATGGCGGTTCTCGACCGCCAGCCTCATGTCGTCCGCGTGGGGGCGAATACCCAGGGAGTGTTCTCCGACGTTTTGGGGCGCAAGCTGCCGAACGGATGGAGCTTCGGATTGCCCAACGAGATTTATCTGACCAAGGATGGAAAGGCTTTCGATGGGCCGGGTGTGCCGCCGGACATCGAGCTTCCCATTTTCCCCGCAGAAGACCTTGCCAACGGCCGCGATTCCACCCTCAACAAGGCTCTGGAACTCTTGGCCCCAAGAAATGAATAATCTGCGCATCCGCAGGGAGTTCGCTCTATCATCCCGAAGCGGTACCGGTGCGCCCTTTCCTTCGCACCCTCGAGGGAGTCTGATGAAGCCAATTCACTGCGTTCGCATGTTGGCCTTACTCGCTCCTTTGCTCGGCGCTCTGCTGTTCGTGGAAACTTTGTCGGCCCAGACCTCCGCGCCTCCGCCTGCCACGCAGGCTGGATTGCCGAGCGAAACGCCGGCCAAGTTCCAGCCCGTAACTGACAGCTTCGATTACACCAGACGCGACGTCATGATCCCCATGCGGGACGGGGTGAAACTTCACACGGTCATACTTGTGCCCAAGGGCGTCAAGGGCGCTCCCATCCTTCTTACCCGCACGCCATACAATGCCACCGAGCAGACCAGCCACTCTGCAAGCTCCCATCTCGGCCCCGCCCTGAGCGGCTACGACAACCCCACCGAAGTCATCCTCGAAGGCGGCTACATTCGCGTGGTCCAGGATGTGCGCGGCAAGTATGACTCCGAAGGCGATTACGTGATGAATCGTCCCCTGCGCGGACCGTTGAACCCTACTTCCGTCGATCACTCCACCGACACCTACGACACCATCGACTGGCTCGTGAAAAACGTCCCGGAAAGCAACGGCAAGGTCGGCATTCTCGGCATTTCCTACGACGGCTTCACGCCCTTGATGGCGCTCATCAATCCGCACCCAGCGCTCAAGGTGTCCGTGCCCATGAATCCCATGGTCGACGGCTGGATGGGCGACGACTGGTTCCAGTACGGCGCCTTCCGCCAGCAGAATATGCCCTACATCTACGAACAGGAAGCCACGCGCGACAACAGGGCCAAATGGTGGACTAGCCGCTTCGACGATTACGACGAGTTCATGCAGGCGGGATCCGCCGGCGAGCTCGGCCGCCGTCACGGACTCGAGCAAGTCGGATTCTGGCGCAAAATCCTCGAACATCCCAGCTATGACGCCTTCTGGCGGGCCCAGGCCATGGATCAGATCCTGGCGGCGCAACCCCTGAAAGTCCCGGTGATGCTGGTCGACAGCCTCTGGGACCAGGAAGACATCTACGGTGCAATCGCCGTCTACAAAGCCATCAAGCCAAAGGACACCGGCAACGACAAAGTCTTCCTGGTCATGGGCCCTTGGCATCACGGCCAGGAGATCGGCGATGGCGGCGCCCTCGGCGCCTTGAAATTCAACAGCGACACGGCTCTCTACTTCCGCCGGGAGATCCTCGGACCTTTCCTCGCGCAATATCTCAAAGACGGTGCACCCAAAGCCGATCTCCCTACCGTCTCCGCCTTTGAATCCGGCACCAACACGTGGCGGCGTCTGCCCTCCTGGCCCGCCGGCTGTGCCAGCGGCTGCAGCATCCGTCCAACCCCGCTTCATCTCGCCGCCGGTCTCAAGGCAAGTTTCGCTCCGCCCAAGCCCGGCGACGCGGCTTTCGACGAATACGTATCCGACCCCGCGAAGCCCGCACCTTTTCGCGCGCGCCCCAGTCAGCCTATCGGCTACAGTGGCCGTCTGACCTGGTCCCAGTGGCTCGTAGACGACCAGCGCGAGGCGTCCGGCCGCCCGGATGTAGTGGTGTTTGTTTCCGACGTACTGGCGGCGACTCTGAAGATAAGCGGGCAACCGGTCGCCAATCTGCTCGCCTCCACCAGCGGCACGGACTCCGACTGGGTGGTCAAGCTGATTGACGTCTATCCCGATGAAGTAGCCGGCCAGCCGTCGCTCGGCGGCTACCAGCTGATGGTTTCCGCCGACGTCTTTCGCGGCCGCTATCGCGAGAGTTTCGAGACTCCCAAACCCATCGCTCCCGATAAGCCCCTGCTCTACCGCTTCAATCTGCCCACGGCGAACCACGTCTTTCTGCCGGGTCATCGCCTCATGGTGCAGGTCCAGTCCAGTTGGTTCCCCCTATACGACCGCAATCCGCAAACTTTTGTACCGAACATCTTCTGGGCTAAGCCCGGGGATTACCGCAAGGCCGTGCAACGCATCTACCACACGCCCGGCGAGGATAGCTTCATCGAATTGCCTCTGGTCGTGACGCCCTGACGCCACTCGCGGGCCGGCAGACACTAATTCGCCTTCTCCAAAAAGTACCATCCAGCTTTTTTACCGTGATCCCGCAGCTCCGATTGCGCGTTAGTGCTTTTCCCGATCTCCGCTTTCGCTTCTAATCAAATCTTCTCGCTAGCTGCGGTTGCCCTCCTGCGCACGCTCGGGCGCGGTCGAGCAGGAGTTCGCGTTCGCGTGCGTTGCGCGTGAGCGCTGCCGCGCGCTCGAACTCCGCGCGAGCCTCATCGGTGCGGCCGAGCTTTGCAAGAAAGTCGCCGCGGACGCTGGGCAAGAGGTGATACGTCTTGAGCGACGGCTCGGAGGTCAGCGCGTCAACGAGCTCGAGCCCCGCTGCCGGACCGAAGGCCATGGCGAGCGCGACCGCACGATTCAGCTCGACAATAGGCGAGGGCATGAGCTGGGCAAGCGCCTCGTAGAGCGTGGCGATGCGTCGCCAGTCCGTTTCCCCGGCCGTACGCGCGCGAGCGTGACACGCGGCGATGGCGGCCTGGAGCGCATAAGGGCCGAGGGCGGCTCCGAGCTCTTCGGCGCGCTCAAGCGCAGCCAGACCACGGCGGATGAGGAGTTGATCCCACCGTGCGCGATCTTGATCCAGTAAGAGGATGGGCTCCCCCAACGGGCCGATTCGCGCGCGTGAGCGCGACGCCTGGATCTCCATGAGTGCGACAAGTCCGTGGACCTCCGGCTCCTCGGGAACGAGCTCGGCCAGGATGCGCCCGAGACGCAACGCATCTTCGCAAAGGGCGGGGCGCATCCAGTCCTCGCCGGCCGTTGCCGAGTAGCCTTCGTTGAATATCAGGTAGATGACTTCCAGCACCGATGACAAACGCGCGGCAAGCTCGGGCCTGCGGGGGACCTCGAAGGGGACGTGCTTTTCGGCGAGGGTTCGCTTGGCCCGCACGATGCGCTGGGCGACGGTCGGCTCCGGAACCAGGAAGGCGCGCGCGATCTCGTCGGTGGTTAGACCACCGAGCAAACGCAGTGTGAGCGCAACGCGCGCCTCCGTGGAGAGGATCGGATGACAGGAGATGAACACGAGACGAAGCAGATCGTCGCCGATGTCATCGTCGATCGCGGTGTCGAGATCCGCCACGGCACTTTCCTGCTGCGCCTCGAGCTCGCGCCCGAGCTCCCCGTGCTTGCGCTCGAGGAGCTTGTTGCGGCGCCAGAGGTCGATCGCCCGATGCTTCGCCGTGGCCATAAGCCACGCGCCTGGGTTGTCCGGGACGCCCGACTCCGGCCACTGCTCGAGCGCGGCGACGAGAGCGTCCTGCGCGAACTCTTCGGCCAGACCGACGTCGCGCACGATCCGCGCGAGACCGGCGATGATCCTGGCCGACTCGATCCTCCAGACCGCCTCGATGGCTCGATGTGTATCGGTAACCGTCACGGCTACCCATCACACCATCTTCAATCCGTCGGCGCAAGTCGAGGCGCCGAGACTACTTCTCCGCGGCCATCCTTACGGACGAGCGCTTCTATCGCTGAGGAGGAAAGTCTTCCGGCCCGAAGATCTGGCGAATTTCGGTCTCGCCCTCCCAGCCCGGCCAGTGTTTCCTGTGAAGTTCCATGAAGCGCAACGCTCCTTCGATCGCCTCTTTTTTCGACTTCAACTCAAAGACCGCATACCCGCCGACGACTTCCTTGGCCTCGGTGAAAGGCCCGTCGATCGCGGCTACCTGCCCTCGAGAAAGCCGGACGCGCGTGCTCACCGCGGTTGGGGCCAGCCCGCCGCTTGCGACCATCGTGCCGGCTTTGACCGCCTCTTCGCTGAGCTTCGCCATCGCCTCCATGAGTTCCTTGGGTGGGGGGCCCGAGTTCTCAGCGTGTTTGACCAACATCATGAATCGCATCGTTCTATCTCCTTTTAGTTTCAGATTGGGAGCCAAGTTTCTGGACGGCGTCCGCCGGCTGAACCCGGGCTCTACTTACGCGTCGAACAGGAGGCAGCAAGATCGACAGGTTCCGCAATATTTTTGGACCGATCTGCCGATGCCGCGATGGGTGCCCGCAGCCGTCATAGCTGACGGCCACGTCATCCTCAGTCCGCCAGTGCAAGCGGGCGTGCGCCGCAACTACTTCTTCGCGGCTTTGCTAAGCCGCTCGGACTGGGCGCGCAGGCGCTCCTCCTGCTCCCTGAGCTCGGGAGTGAACTCGGGACCAAAGTCCGCCGCCTCGAACACCCGACGTATTTCGACCTCGGTCTCCTCGTTGTGAGGATTGGGGCAGCGCTTCAGCCACTCAATGGCCTCTTCCATCGACCTCACCTGCCACAGCCAGAAGCCTGCGATCAACTCTTTCGTCTCCGTGAACGGCCCGTCGATCACCGTTCGCTTCGCGCCGGAAAACCGGACGCGGACGCCCTTCGAGCTCGCTTGGAGCCCCTCGCCCGCGAGCATGATGCCGGCCTTCACCAGCTCTTCGTTGTACTTCCCCATTTCGGCAAGGAGTTTCTGGCTGGGCAGGACGCCTGCCTCGGAGTCCTTGCTGGCTTTGACGATCACCATGACGCGCATCGGAACGTCTCCTTTTGGCCTTGTATTTGAAACTCGGGCTTCCCGCCGGCCTCGACCGGCCGGACCTAGCCTCTACTTACACGTCGAACGAGCCGCGGCCATTTCGACAGGTCCAAATATCCTTTTTTCGGAAGCATGCATTCAGTTTCGTCAATCCTTTGCCTTCATCCGCGAATGTATCCTGCATCAACTCGGCTCAGAAAATGACGAGAAGCAGCGGCCAGCATGATACCAACATCGGGAGGAGACCTTGCAACAACCGCCCGTGATCAAAGGCACAGGTCTGCAAAGCCTGCCAGGCCGCCAGGGTGACGCAGGGCAGTACCCCCAGCGCCTCCCCCGCGGCCGCGCCGAGCACGTGACTCACCTGGACAGCGCCGCCATCCAGCCCGCCAAGCAGAATGGCCAGCCCCAGCCCAACGATGGCCGCTCCCGCGCTTGGTCTAACCCTCTCAGATTGTCTCTGCCTTGTCATATCCCCCTCCTGAACCGCTATTTCCTCCGCTCTACTTGTATGTCGAACGAGGGGCAGCCGGATCGACAGGTTTAGTCCCCTTTTCTGGACGCACTAGAAGTCATCTCACAAACCTGCCTACCGCTGGCAGGTAACTCGCGCGAGGGCTTCAGCCGTGCCGAAAAGCTCCGGAAGTGCAGGGGTTTTAACCCCTGCGGTCGGCAGGGCACGGTGTTGAAGCATTTAGGAGATAAGTTGTAGCTCAGCGCCGGGGACGTTTGAGTTTGACCGTCTCGCGTTCGTCTTCTGGCTGAATTGTCGGCGCTCGGAAAAGGAAGTGGAGCCTAGGCAGGGAGGTTGCAGTCAGCAGTGGGGAGAAGAAGGGAAAACGCAGAGGGGCCCGATGCAAAAGATTTCAGGACGCAAGCCGGTCCGTCGCAGTCCGCGATCGGGCCTTCCACTCAAAGGCTTAGTCTCTCTTTGCGCTAACATCAATGGGGTGAACCCCTATAGTGAGACAAATTCTCTGGGCACAGTGACAGAACTTCCCTAGGCGGTCCGGAGGCCCCGAAAGCACTCAACTGCTGCCTCTTTCCGTTCTCACAGCGAAGGCCGACGGAATTCTTGGAAATCTAACAATCTGGGGAGGGAACCTGCAACGACGGAGAGGAACTACAGGAGGAGCGTACTGGAAAGGTGCCCCATATCTAGTCGTGGCCCGCGGCCTTTTTCATACGGACCTCTGCAGGCACCTCGCCAGCTCTCTTAGTGGCCGGGACTTCTTGGAACGTGTACTCGGAGACAATTTCCTTAATCTTGGCGCGGACAGGCTCGGCGCCGTCGACCGACATGGAGGCGCGAAGCTCCTCCAACTGATGGCAGAGTTCCGACCAGTCTCTCAGCGATCCATTGGTACGTTTGACTTTCTCGCAAGATGTGGGAAGCACTTTTTCGTGCTCATAGAAGAGTTCTTCCTTGAGCTTTTCCCCCTCGCGCAAACCCGTAAAGCGGATTTCCACGTCCTGCTCAGACTTGCCGGAAAGCCGAATGAGGCTCCGAGCCAAGTCTAGGATGCGCACTGGCTCGCCCATATCCAGGACCAGAATGTCGCCATGATCGCCGATCGCAAAGGCTTGCAAGACCAACTCGACAGCCTCGGCTGTAACCATGAAGAAGCGTTTGATGTCGGGGTGAGTAATGGTGAGTGTGTGGTGGTTGCGAAGCTGTTCTTTCAGCACGGGGATCACGCTCCCGCTCGAGCCCAAGACATTCCCAAAACGGACGGACACGCATCGCATGCCCGTTGTGGGACGCGACGATATGATGAGTTCCCCGATTCGCTTGGTCGCCCCCATGATGTTGGTTGGGTTCACGGCCTTATCCGAAGAAATCAACACAAAGCTCTTGCAACTCGCTTCCTCCGCAAGACTCAGCACGCTCACCAGGGCCAGTACGTTGTTCTTTACAGCTTCATGCGCGTTCAACTCCATCATGGGTACATGCTTGTAGGCGGCTGCGTGAAAAATGATTTCTGGGCGGAACTCCAGCAGCAAGCTGCGTAGGCGCTCCGAATCGCAGATATCTCCGACTCGATAGGTCACTTCCGCGCCATTTGAGCGGCCGTCAAGACCAAGGCGCAAGAAGAACAGCCCCGTCTCGCTTTGGTCCAGGCAGATCAGCCGTGCCGGACCATAGTGAAGAATCTGACGGCACAACTCTGACCCG
>Ga0209056_10007288_pt1 | contig 11393 bp, 10 predicted proteins | sample GraSoiAngelo_114_FD_185876 | JGI IMG/M metagenome (GOLD analysis project Ga0209056, IMG submission 185876) | Grasslands soil microbial communities from the Angelo Coastal Reserve, California, USA - 14_0903_13_40cm (SPAdes) (version 2) | ecosystem: Environmental > Terrestrial > Soil > Grasslands... | reverse complement strand
CTGCGCGAGTTCGATGGCCGCGGGGTTCGTGAAGCCTAGAAATGAGGTGTGGGCCACACGACCCAGTTGGCGGCGGATCGCCGCGTTGATATGTGGGTGATTATGTCCGTGGATATTTGTCCAGATAGATGAATTCCCATCGATGTATTCGCGGCCTTTGCTATCGCGCAGCAATGCACCTCTGCCCTCGACCAAAACCAGCTGTTCATACTCCGCAGCGCACCATTCACGTATGTCGGTAAACGGATGCCAAACGAAGCGCTTGTCCCAATCAATCAGCTGTTCCGTATTCCACTCAGTCATAAGCGTGCAGTCATCTGCTAGGGACGCCGTGCTGCGCCGACCCCACGCCGCAGGCCGGCGTCCCTACCTCTCCATCTGATCAGCTATCAGTTTTTCGATAGAAACAACGTCCTCGGTCGAAGCGCGCCGTCGCTGGTATTTTCGCACGAGGATTTCTTTTAACGCTAAGAGATCCTCCAACAACGGTTGCCCATAATAGGTCCAGCCAACATCGCCCGCGGTTTTTGCTTGAAACCGCCACGCGCCGCCGAACTTTGTGGCTCGCACTTCGCGTTTGCGTCCATGTTGATTCGTGTCCGTCCATATATGTTGACTCCGCATTGCGGTGAGACCTTACATTAGCCGGATTGAAAGACGTAGCTAAATTGGCGGCGTATTTTGTCGGCGTCGTTATCGTTGCAGCGCTGCTCGCTCCAATTCTTTTTTGGTCAGCCCAATCGCTTGCAGCGCACGGTCTGTTTTCCTTTCTAGCAAAGTACGATTTCGAAACGTTCTTTCATCGTAGCGTCCTGATCGCTGCTGCACTCCTGCTCTGGCCCTTTCTGCACATTAGCCATGTGCGTTGCATGGCTGACCTTGGCCTTGCACCCAATCCGCGTTGGGGCCACGATCTGTCCGCCGGCATTCTTATCTCGGTAATTCCCCTGCTCTGCTGCGGCGCTTTACTGGTTGCATTTCATGTTTACGCGATTCGGCACGCCTTTGCCTGGCCGCGACTTGGCAAGGTCCTTGTTGCGTCAATCACCGTTGCATTCATCGAAGAGGCGTTTTTTCGCGGCATGGTTTTGGGTGTCTTACTGCGAACAGGTCGAAAGTACATGGCGATTGTTGCAGTCTCCGCGGTCTTTGCAGCAGTTCATTTTTTCAAAGCACCGGAACGGACATCCGCCGTTGTAACATGGATCTCAGGTTTGAATTCGATTGCCCATTCGTTTGGGCGAGTTGGGGACCCGATGATGCTGGCGTCCGCCTTTGCGACGTTATTTCTTTTCGGCTGCATTCTCGCGGTGGCGCGTGTGCATACCCATTCGTTATGGCTGCCGATCGGCTTGCATGCCGGATTGATTTTCGGGAGCGGCACTTTCAGCTGGCTGACGCATCGGCAAATTGTAGCCCTCCCATGGGTGGGAAAGAATCTGCTTGTTGGCATTGTGCCGCTGGGCGTAGCGACAGTAACGTGGATGATAATGCGAACCTGGCTGAAATATGATCGCGCTTCGCAAGTTTGAGCCGTTGGAAGCGGCGGTATCGCTTCTTTACCCGCCAGTTTGCACAATCTGCGGGGGAAACGTGCGAGCTGGCGAGTATCTCTGCAATCGGTGCGAAGCGAAGGCCGTCCGCATCGTCGCGCCATTTTGCCAGAAATGCTCCGAGCCCTTCGAAGGCGCCATCACCAGCGAGTTTACCTGTGCCAACTGCGCCCATCGCACGATTCACTTCGACGCAGCGGTGTCGGCATACCGCGGTCGTGGGATCGTTCGCCAGATCATCCATGAATTTAAATACGGACGGCAAATTCACCTGCGTCACCTCGTAGCGCGCTGGCTTCATGCTGCGCTGGATGACGAAAGGCTTCGCGGAAGCCAATTCGCCATTATGGTGCCGGTGCCACTGCACGCTACTCGGCTACGAGAACGCGGATTTAATCAGGCGAGCTTGCTTGCCGCGTTGTTGAGCGCACAGACGTCGATTTCTTCCAAGCCTGTGCTTGAGCGCATTCGCTACACCACTACGCAAACTGCGCTTGATCGGTCCGAGCGCATGGAAAATTTGCATAACGCATTCCGTTTACGAAAAAACGCAGACGTGCGAGGTTTGCGGGTGTTGTTAATCGATGATGTTCTGACAACTGGCTCCACGCTGAGCGAGTGTGCGCGGGTTTTGAAACGCGCCGGTGCGCTCTCCGTTCACGCGGCTACGGCAGCACGCGCATAAGTCTCATGGCAATTTTCAAGAAGCCAGCAATTAAGGCGGAGGGCGGCAGAAAGCGGGACATTCCGCGTGGTCTTTTTCAGAAGTGCCCGGGCTGTTCGGAAGTCGTGCCTGAAATCGAGCTTGCGCAAAATCAACGCGTCTGTCCGCGCTGCGACTATCACTTTGCGCAGCCAGCTAAGGAGCGGATTCAGAATCTGCTCGACCCGGACACTTTTGTAGAAATGGATGCCGATTTGAAATCGGTGGACGTGTTGCGGTTTCAAGGAATGGCTACGTATAAAGATCGACTGAAAAAATACCAGGGGAGCACGGGTCTCCTCGACGCTGTGATCAGTGGATATGGTATTCTCGATGGCTACAAGGTGGCCATCGCGGTGATGGATTTCGGTTTTCTCGCCGCAACCATGGGGTCGGTCGTGGGCGAAAAAATCACACGCACGATTGAATATGGAACCGCGGAGCGCTGCGCGGTCATCATCGTTGCTGCTTCCGGCGGTGCGCGCATGTACGAAGGAATGTTGAGCTTGATGCAGATGGCAAAAACAAGCGGCGCACTCGCACAACATGCGCAAGAACGACTCCCTTACATTTCTGTTCTCACAAACCCGACAACGGCTGGAGTCATGGCCAGCTTCGCTTCGCTGGGCGACGTTATTATCGCTGAGCCCAAGAGCATGATCGGTTTCGCCGGGCCGCGGGTGATTAGAGAGACCACTCATCAGGACTTGCCGGAACGCTTTCAGACCGCTGAATTTCTCCAGGAACACGGTTTGATCGACATGATTGTGCATCGCAAAAAACTACGCGAAGAAATCAGCCGCTTGCTCAGTTACCTTGCTGTGACGCCGTGAAAGTGGGAGAGGCCTCCTTGGCACGCCGTAGCAAAGCGAAGGAGGCTGTGCCGCGACCACCTTTAACTTACAAAGAGGCGCTCGCCTGGCTCTACAGCCTCCAGCGCTTCGGTATCAAGCTTGGCCTGGAAAACATCCGGCGACTCCTTGCCGAATTGCATGTGGATCTTCGCGGAACTCGCGTCATTCACGTGGCCGGAACAAACGGCAAAGGCTCCGTTTGCGCCATGATCGATTCGATCTGTCGCGCGCAAGGACATCGCACCGGCCTCTTCACATCCCCTCACCTGGTAACTTTTCGAGAGCGGGTTTGCGTAAATGGCGAAATGATTTCCGAGGACGCGGTTGCCAACGGTTTGACCGCGATTCGCGATTTGGTCGCCGGTTGGGATCCGCATCCCACATTTTTCGAAGTCACGACTGCGCTAGCGCTAGAATACTTTTCCGATCCCGCAAGACGCGGAGCCAAACGTGATAGTGCACAGCTCCCCTCACCCTCCCCTCGCCCCTCGCGTCGAGGGGAGAGGATTAAGGTGAGGGGTGGCTCGCCTGACCGGCATAAGATCGACGTTGTCATTCTCGAGACCGGTATAGGCGGACGCCTCGACGCGACCAACGCCATTCAATCCGATGTCTCAGTCATCACACAGATCGATTTCGATCACGAACAATGGCTGGGCAAAACAATCCCGGAGATCGCGACTGAAAAAGCGGGAATCATTAAGCGGGGCGTTCCGGTGGTTTCTACCGCGCAGCGACCAGAAGCCGAAAAAGTCATTCGCGCGCGTGCCGCTGAGTGCGAAGCGCCACTTCAATTCGTAGGTGAACGTTACGATAGGTCGCCAATTGCTCTGCGTGGTGATTATCAAAAACAGAATGCGGCCGTGGCAATCGCTGCGATTTATGCCGCAAAGATCGAGATCGATGACAAAGCAATTGCCCGCGGGCTTGCCCGTATCGACTGGCCTGCTCGGTTTCAGGTGTGGGACGACCGCACCATCATTGATGGCGCGCATAATCCGGCTGCCGCACGCTTCCTCGCTGAAACATGGCGCGAAATTTTTGGCGATGAGCGCGCCACACTGGTCCTCGCCGTTCTCTCGGACAAAAATTTGCACGCGATCTGCGAAGCGCTCGCGCCGATTGCCAATTCGGTTCTTCTTCCGAAAATCCGCAGCGAACGCGCAGCGCATCCAGAAACGTTGGCAAAGGTTCTGGCTAACATTACTCCGCCACCCCCCTACTCCATCACTTCATCGGTGACCGATGCCCTCGATCTCGCACGCGCGAAACCAAATCCAATTTTGATCACTGGCTCGCTCCATTTCGCCGGCGAAGTTCTCGCGCATCTGTGTGGCGAACCTGCCGCTTTCGAAGAATGCGCGCAGTGATCCCATCAATCACCACGAAGGACACGAAGTTCACGAAGAATTAGAATTCCACTCCGTGTTCCTTCGTGCTCTTCGTGGTTGGTTAGGCTGTTTCCATACGCGGGAAAGTCTTGCGACGAACCGTTACGGTTGGGTATGTTTGCGCGGTGAAAGCAACCCCTGGAACGCTCCAGGAAGGTGGCGCCAGTTTTGCCACCACGCACTGGAGCGTTGTCGCACGTTGTGCGCTTACGGATGTGCCAGAGGCGGCAAACGCGCTCGGGCAGTTGTGCGAAATGTATTGGCCGCCAATCTACAGCTTCATCCGGCGGCGCGGTTACAGCCCTTCTGATGCGCAGGATCTGACCCAATTGTTCTTTGCGTTTTTTTTGCGAACCAAAGCCTATGCGCGAACAAATCCACTTCACGGCAAGTTCCGATCTTTTCTGCTCGCATCGGTAAAAAATTTCCTTGCAGACAATTGGGACCGCGAGCAAGCGATCCGGCGCGGCGGCGGCTATCAATTCGTTTCACTCGACCAGGAAACGGCCGAAGCATTTTACGACCCTCCAAGCGCGCCCGATTCAACGGCGGAATCTCTGTTCGAATTGCGCTGGGCGAAATCGCTCACGGCCGGCGCGCTCAATTCTTTGCGCGAAGAATTGCAGGCCGAAGGCAAGCTCGAACTCTTCGAACAACTAAAGAGCTTTCTCACCGGCGGCAGCGTCATTCCTTCGTACGATGAGGCGTCAGCGCGGATGGGTCTTGCGAGAGCGACCGTAAAGACGCACGTCCATCGGCTGCGGCAACGTTACCGCGAGATTGTGCGGCGCGAGATTGCTCGCACGGTTTCAGCGCCACACGAGATTGACGAAGAGCTGCGTTATCTTTGCAATGTTTTAGCGGAAGCCGCATGAACGAAGGCCAGGCTCTCGAATCAAAAGCTACGCAATTACTCTGCGCGCAGTGCGGTTCACGGCTTACCTCCTCCGACGACGGAGAAAAGTTTTGCATCCATTGTCTCTTACGCTCAGCACTGGGTCAGGACGATATCGATCCCAGTAAGACGCTGCGGCGCTCTGATCAATTGATCCCAGGTGATAACGGTGCGCCGATCGAGTTCGGTGATTACGAGCTGCTGGAAGAAATCGGTCGGGGCAGCCAGGGCGTGGTTTACCGTGTCCGGCAAAAAAGTCTTAACCGCATCGTGGCACTGAAGGTAATCGCCTTGGGTCATTGGGCCACGGAACCGCACGTAAAACGGTTCCGTCGCGAAGCGGAAGCGGCCGCCAGACTGAATCATCCCGGCATCGTTCCAATTTATGAGGTCGGCGAGCGCGATGGCGCTTGCTACTTCAGCATGGGCCTAGTCGAAGGCGGACAACTCGATGCGATCCTCGAGCGTGAACCGATGCCAATCCGGTCCGCAGTGGAATTGATCGTTAAGTTGGCGCGCACGGTGCACTACGCGCACGAGCACAAGATCCTGCACCGCGATATTAAACCGGGGAATATCCTGCTGGATGCAAAAGGCGAACCACACCTTACCGATTTCGGTCTTGCCCGACTAGTCGAAGCGGAGAGTACGGTCACGCGCACCCGGGAGGTGCTGGGCACGCCCAGCTACATGGCGCCGGAACAAGCCTCCGGTGAAACTACGAAGCTTGGCAAGGCCACGGATGTTTATGGACTTGGCGCCGTCCTTTATCAACTGCTCACCGGTCAGCCGCCATTTGCCGGGGGAACAACGTACGAAACAATCCGGCTGCTGCTGAATACGGAACCGCGGAAACCGCGCGCGTTAAACCACAAAATAGATCGCGATCTCTCGACGATTTGTCTCAAGTGTCTCGAGAAAGATCCAAAGCGACGGTACTCTTCAGCTCTCGCACTGGCCGAAGACCTCGAGCACTGGCTAAAGCACGAGCCGATCTTGGCCCGACACACTGGAATCTTAACCCGTGGCCCAAAGTGGGTTCGGCGCAATCCAACCAGCGCGCTTCTGGCAGCTTCACTGCTGGCGTTTGCTGCGGCCGTTGGATGGAATATTTGGAAAAGCGAACTCATCCACCGTCCGGTAACAACGGGAATCGCCGTTCTGCCGTTTGAAAATTTAATCGGGCAGAAGGAAAGAGGGGCCTTCGTCGATGGTGTGCAGGACGACATTTTGACCAAGCTTGCAAAAATCGCCGATCTGAAGGTGATCAGCCGGACCAGCGTGATGGACTATCGCGGCAAGCGGAACATGCGTCAGATCGGTGACGAGCTGCGAGTCTCCCATGTGCTGGAGGGCAGCGTCCGGATGGTCGGCGCCCGGCTTCATATGAACACGCAGTTGATCGACACGCGCACGGACACTCACATCTGGGCGGAACAATACGATCGCGATTTGAACGACTTGTTTGCGATCCAGAGCGAGATTGCGCAGAAAGTCGCTCAGCGGCTTCGCGCCAAAATCACGGCTGCTGAGAGATTGGCGATTGAGCGCAGGCCGACCGGCGATCTCGTCGCTTTCGATCTCTATTCACGCGCCATTCATATGTTTCCGGGGGCATCCTTTGGTGGCGGGATGGCGAATTTCGGTCACGCAATCGATCTGCTGAACCAGGCCGTGGCGCGCGATCCATCGTTTTTCGATGCGTATTGTCAACTCGCCTGGGCTCATGACGAGCTTTACTTCTCTGGACTTGACCATACTCCTGCGCGGTTGGCGTCAGCAGAAGCAGCCATTCAGGCCGCATTTCGCCTTCGTCCAGATGATGGTGAAACGCATCTCGCGCGGGCGTGGAATCTTTATCATGGCCACCTCGATTACGACGGCGCTCTGGCTGAACTGGAAGTTGCCCGCCAAACTTTGCCGAATGATTCTGGGCTATTCGAGACGATGGGTTTCGTCCTGAGGCGTCAGGGACACTGGGAAGAATCTACACGAAGCCTCGAGCGAGCATTTGAGCTCGACCCGCGCAACGTTAACACGCTCTACCAGATCGGACTTAGTTACGGAGGCTTCCGGCGTTATGCTGAACAAAAGTCGAAGTTCGATCGCATATTGACTATCGAGCCAGACAATCTCGGGGCAAAAGCAGAGCGAGCATTCGTGGACGTGAATTGGAAAGCCGATACAGGACCATTGCATCAATTGATCGATGAAATCCGGGCAACAAATCCTGCTGCCATGCCGAAGATCGCCGATTCCAATGCGCGGCTAGTTTGCGCGCTGGCCGAACGCGACGTCGCTGCCGCCCAAGAGGCCTTGATCGCGTCTGACGGAATCCCGTTAGGTAGCGACCCTGTTCATTTCACGCGTCCTTTCGTCGAAGGCATTATCGCCCGCATGACCAATGACGAGCACAAGGCGCAATTGGCTTTTACTGCTGCACGCGCGGAGCAGGAGAAAACCGTCCAGGCTCAAGCAGATTACGGCCCGGCGTGGTGCGTGCTCGGTGTAATCGATGCCGCTCTCGGGCAGAAGGAGGAGGCCTTGCGCGAAGGACGACGCGCCGTTGAGCTGCTTCCCGTGGGAAAGGACCCATTCAATGGTATGCTCATGATCAAATATTTAGCGATGATTGCTGCGTGGGTTGGTGAAAAAGATCTCGCCTGCGAACAGATTATTACTGTCGTCCGTTCCCCCACTGGCGGTCTTGACCTCAGCTATGGCGAATTAAAACTAATGCCGTTCTGGGATCCCTTGCGCGGCGAGCCGTGCTTCGAAAAAATCGTCGCCTCCCTCGCGCCGCAAGCGAACTAGCGAGCGATGGACGCAGTGAACACCAATTGCTTTGCACATGGTTTCTGCCTTCTTCTCCGTACGAAGTCGCGTGTGGAAGGCTTTTGTGCGCCGATCCCGCTTTCCAAAAACTCTGCGAGGAAAAGCAGCCGTGAAGACACGAATTACACGAATTATCACGAATTCGTTGAGAACGTCGTACCGCCTAGTGCCAGGAGAGCCGAGTAAGACCCGGCACTGCGTCAAAGTGCGTATCGCGGCTTAGAACCGGCAGATCGTGCTGTCGCGCAAGCGCGGCGATCCAAACATCGTTTGCGGGCAAGGGTGCGCCCGCTCTCTTGAGTTGCTCCCGAATCATCGCGTAATGCGTGGCAGTCTCCTCCACGACGGGAAGCGGGTTCCAAAACGCGCGGCCACGCGCCAGCCATGCTTCGTACTCACGCCGGCGACGGGAAGTCGCGATGCCGAAGCGGTACTCTCCGATTACGATTACGGGAATGTGCAGCTCATCCGCAGCGGCGATCTGTTGGACAACTGGAGGCGCGCCGTCGGCAAACGCCGATAGCGCATTGGTATCGAGAATCATTGCCGGTCTTCCGGTTCAATGTTTTCGAACTCCGCCTCGATCACCCGTTCGATTCGACGGTTTTCACTGTGGAGATGCTTCAAGCCGCCGGCCAAGAGCATCCACGGCTTTTGCTCTCTGCTCACGCCATCTACGCGTGCGATCTTCTCCGACAACGCCTCTTGGACCAGTTGCTTGAGCGTGCGGCCCTGCCGTGCCGCGATGGCTTTTGCTTTGCGGAAGAGTGGCCCCGGAATTTCGAGTGTCGTTTTCACAAGGCAACAGTCTCACCCATATTTATGGGCGCGTCAAAACCCCGTCGGCGAAGCCGCGTAAAACATCGATCCGCTTCCCGCGTTTTACTCTCTCTTATACGCGGCGAAGCCATTTTTTTTGAAACGCTCCGCATTTTTTTCCTTTGTAAGGGAGCGATGAACACAATGAACGGCCGGATATGACCTCCCACGGTGGGAAGCCAAGGACGGCCAAAACAATGAAAGGAAATAATACTTATGAGAATGAAATTAGTTAAGAGCATAATGGCTTCCTTAGTGGTCGCCTGTGCGTCACTCACCATGGTTGCCGCAACGGCGACCGGGCAGCGCACGCAAGGCGGAACACTTCAAGGGACCTGGGAGATGCAGATAACTCTAACCGATTGCGCAGGTCACGTGATAAGGAGCTTCCCGTCACTAATAGAATTCGTGGCGGGAGGCACGGTGGTGGAGTCAAACGCGGGGACACCGCAGGCTCTGAAGACGCCTGGAGAAGGTGTTTGGCGCCATACCACTGACAATAACTATGCGTTTCGCTTCAAATTCTTCACGTTCAATTCCCAAAACGTCTTTACGGGCTGGACGATCATTGCAGGGGAAACAACCGTGGATGAGACAGGAAACGCCAATGCGGGGTCCGCAACCGTCAAGGTCTATGACCCAAACGGCGTCTTACTTGTAACTCTGTGTGCTGAGACTGCTGGCACGAGATTCGACCTCTGACCGATTACGGGGTTTGGCGCGCCACATGCGCGCCAAATCCATTTTTACTGCCAAATAATATCGTAAGAAGCCATCTCATCGGGATGGTACGGCGCCACCGAGCCTGCCCTGAGCGAAGCCGAAACGATTCGCTCAGTCGCTCCTAGACCGCCCCTAGAGTTCAATTCTCGGGAACAAGGGCACTGGTTTGCCGACGACATGCCCATCCGGCAGTCTCCCCCATTCCGCATCCGCGAGTGAGAAGCGTTCCTCTTTCCCGCTCAACTCCATCTTCCAATTCAGTTGATCGAAAATTCCATGTGCCGCTTTCGGCAACACCGGCGAAATGAGAATCGCAATGATGCGCAGCGATTCGCCGAGTGTGTAGAGCACTTGGTCAAGATGTTCCCACTCTGCAGAATCCTTTGCCAGCGCCCAGGGTCTCGCAGCGTCAACAATCTGATTGCACTGCAAAGTTAAGTTAAGGGCGACCTGACATGCGAGATGTGGAGTGAAGCCCGTCATAGCATTGACGTATTCAATTATGCCTAACGTCGGAGAAACACGGAGACCGTACTCTTCGACAGGATACGACTCGACACTCTTAGGGCGCGTTAGCTTTCTGACGCGATACTTCTCCATCATTGTCAAAGATCGATTGAGCAAATTTCCCAACGAATTTGCCAGATCGGCATTGTAGCGTTCAATAAGCCGTTCTTCAGAAAAGTCTGCATCCCGGCCCGTGGCGATATCGCTCATCAAATAATACCGCAGCGCGTCGGCGCTGTATTTATCCGCGAGAGCAAATGGATCGATGATGTTCCCCGCGCTCTTGCTCATTTTTGCGCCACCGAGATTCCACCAGCCGTGGACGAGTAACTGTGGCATTTGCTCATCGGGAAAACCGATCGCGTGAAGCATGATCAGCCAGTAGATGCCGTGCGCGGGAACAAGAATGTCTTTGCCGATGATTTGCAGAGCAGGCCATTTATCGCGGAAAGTTGAGGGTTGAAAGTTGAAAGTTGAGAGACTTGGATCGTAGCCGGCAAAGCTGATGTAGTTCGTCAGTGCGTCGAACCAGACGTAAGTGACGAAATCTTTATCGAACGGAAGCTCAATTCCCCAGTCGAGCCGCGATTTCGGACGCGAGATGCAAAGATCGCCGCTGATTTTCTCGACAGCATTTCGCAGTTCGGTCTGACGAAAATCGGGAATGACTGCATCTTTGCGATTCTCGAGATATCGAAGCAGCCATTCTTTGTGCTGACCGAGCTTAAAGTAGTAATTTTCCTCTTCGCGAAACTCGATCTCCCCCCACTCCGGGCCGAATTCGCCGTCGGGACCACGTTCCTTGTCAGTAAGAAATTGCTCCTGACGAACCGAGTAATACCCGGCTTGTTTGTCCTTGTAGATTTGGCCTTCATCGAAGAACCGCTGCAAAATTCCTCGAACGACTTTCTTGTGGCGATCACTGATCGTCTCCGCCCAGTCGTCGTATTGCACGTCGAGCTTTTTCCCGAGATCGACAAACTTTTGTGAAATTCCTTTGACGAATTCGGCTGGCGGAACGCCGGCTTTTGCAGCGGATTGCTGGACTTTCTGGCCGTGTTGATCAACGCCGGTCAGAAAGAAAACCTTTTCGCCTTTGAGCCGGTGATAGCG
>Ga0209056_10007284_pt1 | contig 11394 bp, 10 predicted proteins | sample GraSoiAngelo_114_FD_185876 | JGI IMG/M metagenome (GOLD analysis project Ga0209056, IMG submission 185876) | Grasslands soil microbial communities from the Angelo Coastal Reserve, California, USA - 14_0903_13_40cm (SPAdes) (version 2) | ecosystem: Environmental > Terrestrial > Soil > Grasslands... | reverse complement strand
GGTTCAGGCCACGACCATCGTGGAGGGTCGCGAGGCGATCGTGCTGCGCGATCGCGTCGTGCCGCTCGTGCACCTGCGACGTCTGCTCGGCGTGAGCGGGGATGCGCCGACCCGGTGTCCCATCATCGTCCTCGAGATGGGGGAGCGGCGCAGCGGCATCGTGGTGGACGGGATGCTGGGCCAACAGGAGATCGTCGTGAAGGGGTTCGACGCGCCGCACGGGACGCTGCCGGTGTTCAGCGGGGCGACGATCATGGGCGACGGGGTTCCCACGTTGATTCTCGACGCGGGCGGACTCCTGTAGGGGGAGGCGGTATGGAAGACGTGCGGGATCTCAAAGAGCTGCAGATCGACGCGTTGCGCGAGGTGGCGAACATCGGCGCGGGCCACGCGGCCACCGCGCTGTCGCAGCTCACGAATCGCAGGATCATGATCAGCGTGCCGCAGATCAACATCGTCCGCTTGGAGGAAGTGCCGGACCTACGGTTCTGATGCACATGCTGGGCGACCTCACCGGGCGCACGCTGCTCCTGTTCCCGGAGTCGGTGGGACGGCGGGTGTGCGACATGCTGCTGCGCCGGCCGGTCGGGACGACGGCGGTGTTCGACGTGCTCGAGCAGTCCTGCCTCAAGGAGGCCGGCAACATCCTCGCGGGAGCCTACCTGAACGCGCTCTCGGACTTCATGGGGATGCTGCTGCTGCCCTCGGTGCCCAGCCTCGTGGTGGACCTCTCCGCGGCGGTCCTCACCACCACGTATCTGAACTTCGGGCACGAGCGCGATTTCGTGTTCTGCGTCGAGACCGAGTTCCACATCGACTCGGGAGAGGGACTGCGGGGGGACTTCCTGCTGCTCCCCGATCTGGCGTCGCTCAAGGCCATTTTTGACGCCATCCGCCTGACCTGACCCGTGACGGCGCCGGCGCTCTCGGAACGCGACCTCGCCGTCCTCCGATCCTTCGCCCGCCGGATCGACCCATCGGACGCGGGCGCGCACAACAATCTCGGTGTCCTGTATTACCAGAAGGGCCTCATCGAAGACGCGATCGCGGCGTTCACGCGCGCGCTCGAGCTCGACCCGAAGATGCAGGTCGCGCAGCGCAACCTCGAGATCGCCTATCACGACACCGGCTACTACGACCGGCGGGTGGCGCAGCTGCAGGAGCGGCTGCGCCAGGCGCCGGACGACCGCGACGCGCGCTGGGAGCTGGGACGAGCCTATGCGATTCTCGGCGCGCACGAGGAGGCTACGGCCGAGTTCGAGCAGCTCCTCGCCCACCGCCCCAAGGACGTGGCCGCGATCATCCAGCTCGGCCTCGCGGAAAAGAACCGGGGGCGGCCGGAAGCGGCCACCGACTGGTTCCAGCGCGCGGTCGAGCTCGAGCCCGACTCGACCGTCGTGCACTTCTACCTGGGCGAGATTTATTACAACCGCGGCCTGAATGCCGAGGCCCTGGCCGCCCTGGAGCGGGCCGTCGAGCTCAACCCCGACAACGCCAACGCCCATTATCTCATGGCCTTCGTGCTGGGCGACCTGGGTCGACACCAGGACGCCCGCGTCGCGTCGAAGCGCGCCATCCAGCTGAACCCGCCGCTCGCCCGCGCGCAGACCAATCTCTCGCTCGAGCGCTACAACGCCGAACGCAAGAGCCAGGAGCGGCGCCAGCGCCTCGCCCCCGAGCCGGGGGTGGTGGAGGGCAACGAGCTCGCCCACTACAACCTCGGGCTCGCGTTCCGGCAGAAGGGCTATTACAACGAGGCGTTAAAGGAATACCGCCTGGCACTGGAGCGCGGGGAGGACCGGCGTCTCACGCTCCAGGCGATGGCCGAGCTCCACCTCCTGAAGCGCGACTTCCCGGCGGCGCTCGAGCTGTACGACACGCTGCTGCGCGAAGTCCCTGATTCCCCCAAGCTCTGGAACGAGCGCGGCGTGGTGCTGCATCAAGCCGGCCGGACCGAGGATGCGCTTTCCTCCTATCGGCAGGCGGTGGAGGTGGACTCCAAGTACGCGCTGGCGTGGAACAACCTCGGCGTCGTGCAGGCGCACGGGGCCGCCGCCGATCCGGCGATCGAGTCGTTCCGCACCGCGCTGCAGCTGCAGGGGAGCTTCAGCGCCGCGCGGCTCAACATCGCCTTGCTGCTGTTTCAGCTGCGACGCTTCCAGCTGTCGCTCGAGGCGTACCGTCAGGTCCTTTCCAGCGAGCCCAACTCCGCCGCCGCGTGGAACGGCGTGGGACTGGTGCTGGTGGAGCTCAAGCGCTTTCCCGATGCGCGCAACGCATTCGTGCGCGCGGTCGAAGTGGATCCCGACCATGCCGGGGCGCACTACAACCTGAGCTTCACGCTATCCAACTTGGGAGACTTCGACGGCGCGCTGCGCGCCACCAAGCGGGCGCTGGAGCTCGATCCCTACTACGTCTCGCAGAAGTTCGCCCTCACGATCGACCTCCAGTAGAGCACGATCGGGATCGCCCCCGAGATCTCGGCCGACGTGGCGGCTGAGACTATCGGTGAGGACTTCAACTTCGACCAGCGCCTGCTGGACAACATCTTCCAGGAGCTCGCCCCCTCGGCCGCCACCGAGCCGCCGGCCGGCAAGGCCGCGGACGACCCGCTCGCCCTGGCGCGCGACTACGTGAGCAAGGGCCTCATGGACGTCGCGGCCGCCGAGGCCGTGCGCGCCGTGCAGCGGGGCGCGAGCCGCGCGCAAGCCGGCGTGCTGCTCGGGGACATCTTCGCGAAGCGCGGCCTGCACGGCGAGGCGCTCGAGCGCTACCGCGAGGCCCGCAGCCTCGAGCCCGGGCGCGCCGACGCGCGGCTCGGCGAGGTCAAGGCGTTGTTCGCCCTGGGGGGGCCACGCGCGGAGGAGGCGCGCGCGCTGGCCGAGGAGCTGCTCGAGCTCACGCCGGACGACGTGGACGCGCTCGTCGCCGCGGCAAAGGGGCGCGCCGCCGGCGGTGACGCGGCCGGCGCGCTCACCGCGCTGCAGCAGGCGCAGGCACGCGCTCCCGGCCGCGCCGACCTCCACAAGCTGCAGGGAGACGTCGCGCTCAGAGTCGGCGACAAGGCCGGCGCATTCGCCGCGTACCGGTCGGCGCTGGAGCTCGATCGTGGCTACGTCCAGGTGTGGCTCGACCTCGGGCGGCTGCACGAGGAGAAGGAGGAGTGGAGCGAAGCCCGCAAGGCGTATGAGCGGGCGCTCGACGCGCTGCCCACGTTCCACGAGGCGGCACTGGCGCTCGCGGATCTGCTGCGACGCACGGGGCACCTGCGGCCGGCGATCGTGCGCCTGGCCGAGATGCTCGAGCAGGACCCCTACGACCTGCTGGCGCTGCTGCTCCTCGGGCGTGCGTTGCTCGACGACAAGCGCGACGCCCAGGCGCTGGAGGCGTTTCAGCGGGCGCTCAAGTTCGACCCCGAGCAGGTGGAGGCGCTATTCCAGCTCGGCGTCGCCTTGGCGCGGCTGCATCGCTACGGTGAGGCGGTACAGGCGTGGGAGAAGGTGACGCGGATCGACCCCGGCGGGCCGTTCGCGCAGGCCGCACGCGCGCACGCCCGCACCGCGCTCGACCTGAAGCACATCTTCGCGTCGGACGCGGCCTGATCCATGGCGATCGAAGGCCCGCTCCGCGAGCTCGGCATCCACGACGTCTTCCAGCTCCTCGACCTGAGCCGGAAGACGGGGATGCTGCGCGTCACCTCCGAGCTGCGGCACAACGCCGGCACCATCTCGTTCGAGGGCGGCGCCATTATCTTCGCCGAGATCCGGTCGAACCCCCATCCCCTCGGCGCGCTGCTGCTCCGGACCGGCAAGATCAGCGAGGCCGACCTCGAGCGCGCGCGCGACATGCAGGAGCGCCAGGGCGACCGGCGCAGGCTCGGCGAGATCCTCGTCTCGCTCGGCGCCCTTTCTCCGCGCGAGCTCGAGCGCCAGGTCCGTTTCCAGATCGAAGAGGTCGTCTTCGAGGTGATGAGCTGGCGCGAAGGCTACTTCTCGTTCAGCGAGGGCCCGCCGAGCGAGCTGCCCACGGACGCCACGGTGCGCATCCCCACCGAGGCGCTGCTGATGGAAGGCGCGCGGCGCATCGACGAGTGGTCCCGCATCGAGGGGCGCATCCCCCATCTCGGCGTCGTGCCGATGCTCGCGCCGCCCCAGGAGGCGAGCGAGGGCGAGCTCGACCTCCTGCCGCCGGAGTGGGAAATGCTGGCGATGATCAACGGCGCGCGCGACGTGCGCGCCATCGCATCCGAGCTGGGGCGCTCGGACTTCGAGGTCGCGAAGACGTTGTTCGGCCTGGAAAGCGCCGGCGTCATCGTGCTGGCGGACCCGGGCACGACCAAACGCGAGCGGACCACGCTCGCCGGCGATCTGGCCGAGCTCGTGGCGCGCGCGGAGGATGCCGTCGCGCGCCGCGACCTCGAGCAGGCTCGCGACCTCGCCCAGCAGGCAGCGGGCGTGCATCCCCACGACCCGACGGTCCACCTGCTGCTGGGCCGCATCGCGCTCGCCTCCGGACGCGGCGCCGACGCGGTCGAGGAGCTGCGCCGCGCGCTCCGGCTCGATCCGCTGGCCGCGGCCGCGCACCGCGTGCTCGGCTACGCACTCGCCGCCACCGGCCGCTTCGGCGAGGCGGTCGAACAGTGGGACCAGTGGGAACGGCTCGCCGGGCACTCGGAGACGGAGCTGGCGCTGCTCGACGAGGTGCATCGCGCCAAAGCGGCGGCCCAGACCCTCGCGGGGACGGGGACGCATGGCTGACGAGATCAAGACGCTGTCCTCCCAGCTCGCGCAGGACCCGGACAGTCTCGTCTTCCTCCGGCTCGGCGAGCTGTTGCGCCAGAAGGGGCACCTCGACACCGCCCACCGCGTCGCCGTGACGGGGCTCGAGCGCCATCCGCACCTCCCGGACGCGCACGACCTGTACGCGCGCATCCTCGCCGACAAGCACGACTACGAGCGCGCGTTCGACGAGTGGGACATGGCGCTCCGCATCGCCCCCGACCACGTCGGAGCGCTGAAGGGCCTCGCGTTCCTCTATTTCAAGGTCGGCGACGTCCAGCAGGCGGCGGCCCACCTCGAGGCGGCGCAGCGCGCTGCCCCGAACGATCCCGGGGTCGCCCAGGCCCTGGCCATGGCCCGCGGTGGGGGGACGGAAGAGAGTGGTGCCGCCGCGCCGGAGGGCAGGGGGACCGAGGCGCTCATAGAACCGGAGCCGATCGCCCCGGCGGCCCAGCCCCTGGAGGAGGCGCGCGTATTCGCGGGACTCGAAGGGGCACAGGAAGGACTCCTGCTGCTCGACGCGTCGGGGCGAGTGCTCGGCGGCGCCCTCAAGGACCCCTCGGGCGGGGACGTCACCGACGCGGTGGCCGCCTATCTCGCGGGCGTTTCCCAGGAGGCGGCGCGTACGGTCAAGCTCCTCGGGCTGGGCAAGTGGACCGGCCTCGCCGCGGAAGGACACCTCGGCCATGTACATCTCGCGCCGCCCACGGGCGACGCGCTGCTGCTCGTGGTGCGCGACCGCGCGGTTCCGATGGGGCGGCTCGCCATCATCGCGCAGCGCGCCGCCCTCGCGGCGCGCCGCTGGCTGGAGGCGCACGCGTGACGGCCGCGTCGGCGGGATACGGCAAGGCGCTCGACCTCATCACACGGGTTCGCGGCGTGCGGGGCGCGATGCTCGTGTCGGCGGAGGACGGGATCGTCGTGGCGGAGCAGCTGATGGAAGGGATCAAAGGTCCCGCCGTCTCGGCGCTGGCGGCGAGCCTCGCCACGCGGCTGCGGCGCGCCATGGAGGCGGCGGGCGTGGGCGCGAGCCTGTTCTGGCATCTCCAGGCCGAGCAAGGGGCGTTGCTGGTCGTGCCGACGCCCGGGGAGGGGGGCACGCTCGTGGTGGCGGTGGCGGAGCCGGACGTCAACGTGGGACTCGTGCGGCTCGAGCTCCTGCGGGCGGCGGAGGTGGTGGCGTGACCACGCGCGCGGTCGAAACCTGGACGCTCGAGCCGCTGGTCAAGTTCGTGAAGGAAGCGGGGTCGCGCCTGGTGCTCGTCATGACATCGGCAGGCCAGGTGCTCGCCCAGCACGGTTTTTCGCGCGCGGTGGATGTGATGTCGGCTGCGGCGCTCGGCGCCGCGATCATGGCGTCGACCGATGAGATGGCGCGCCAGCTGCACCAGCCGCCGTTCGCGGCGCTGAACCATCAGGGTGAGCGCCACGGGATCTTCCTCGCGGGGCTGGCGACAGCACGCGGCCGGCTGGTGGCGCTCGTCGTCTACGACCTCGATGTTTCGTCGCTCGGTCTGGTGCAGTTATTCTTTGAGCAGCTCGCGGCCGATCTGCAGGCGGCGAGCCCCAAAGACAGCGTGCCGAAGCAGGTGCTGGCGGCGGACTTCGAGCGTCAGCTCAGCGACAGTCTGAACACGCTCTTCGGGAGATAGCTCCGTGTCTCTGGTCAACTTCACGACGCGCGAGATCACCTGCAAGATCGTCTACTACGGGCCGGGGCGCTCGGGGAAGACGACCAACCTGCATTACATCTACGGCCGCGTGCCGGACTCCCGCCGCGGGCGCATGGTCTCCCTCGCCACCCAGACCGACCGCACGCTGTTCTTCGACTTCCTGCCGATCGACCTGGGCCAGATCTCAGGGTTTTCCACCCGATTCCAGTTGTACACGGTCCCCGGCCAGGTCTACTACAATGCGACGCGCCGGCTCGTGCTCCAGGGGGCGGACGGCGTGGTGTTCGTGGGCGACAGTCAGGCGCGCCAGCTCGACGAGAACCTCGAGAGCCTGCAAAACCTGCAGAGCAACCTGCTGGAGCACGGCGTGGACATCCGCACCATCCCCCTGGTGCTGCAATACAACAAGCAGGACCTGCCGCGCGAGTTGATCCTCCCACCGGCGGATCTGGACGACGCCCTCAATTTCCGCGGAGTGCCGAGCTTCGGCGCGGACGCACTGCACGGCAGAGGCGTGTTCGAGAGCCTCAAGGGAATCTCCGAGCTGGTGCTCAAGAAGCTCGCGACGGGGACAACGGCATGACCAGCGCGCTGAACCCCAAGTATTCCTTCGACAGCTTCGTCGTGGGCGCGGCGAACCGCCTCGCCGTCACGGCGGGACGCACGGTAGCCGAGAGCCCGGGGGCGGCGTACAACCCGCTCTTCATTTACAGCGGCTCCGGTCTCGGCAAGACGCATCTCCTGATGGCGGTGGGCCATGCGGCGAAAAGAGCCGCGCCGAAGCTGAACATCGAATATCTGACGCTCGACGAGTACGTCGAGGCGTTCCACGCAAGCGTCGCCGCGGGGCAGGGCGACGCGTTCCGCCGCCGGTTCCAGAACGTGGACGTGCTGCTCGTGGACGATGTGCAGTTTCTCACGAACCGCAAGGAGATGCAGTCGGAGCTGTTGCGGCTCACCGAGGCGCTGCAGGCGGCGGGGCGCCAGATCGTGCTGACGAGCGACCGCCCGCCGCCCGACATCGCCGATCTGGACGAGCGATTGATTTCGCGGCTCTCGGGCGGGCTGGTGGTGGACATGGGCACGCCGGACTACGAGACGCGAGTCGCGATCTTGCGGCGCAAGGCCGAGGAGCGCGGCGCGCGGTTCGAGCCGGGCGTGCTCGAGACCGTGGCGCAGGCGGAGGTCGGGAACGTGCGCGAGCTGATGGGTGCGCTCAACCGGCTCGTGGCGTTCCAGGCGGTGAACGATACTTCGATCAACGCGGAGACCGTGAAGCAGATCCTGGGGCTCGTCGGCGAGGAGGGGGGCGCCGCCCCGCCGGGAGACGGGCGTACGCCTGCCGCCGCCAAGGGTGGGAAGGCTGGAGGGACGGGGGGAGGCGACGAGTTCGGAGAATTCCTCGCCGACGTGACCGTCACGGTCGGGAAGGCGGTCGAGGCTTGGCGCGCGCGCGTGGGTGAGGCGGTACTGCGGTGGGAGGGTGAGGGGTATCGCACCCACCGGCTCGAGGCGCTGCTCCAGCGCGACGCCCCTGCGGCGGTGGACGCAGCGATCGCCGCCTTCGCCGAGGACGTGGAGCGGCTCAAGGCGCTGGAGGAGGAGGTGGCGGAGCTCGATCCGCAGGCCGCGGGCCAGAGCGTGTTTCGCGACCCCGAGCGGCTGAGCGAGGCGGAGGACGCCGCAGCCAAAGTGCGAGGGGGCGCCGCTCCGCCGCCGGGGCCGTCCGCGGCGTTCCCGCTCGCGGCCTTCGCCGTCGGCCCGTCGAACCAGGTGGCGGTGAGCGCGGCGCGCGCGGCCCTCGAGCGGCCGGGGAAGAAGTACAATCCGCTCGTGCTGGTGGGCAAGAGCGGGCTGGGGAAGACGCATTTGCTGAACGCGATCGGGCTCGAGCTGACCCGCGGGAAGCGCGCCGTGGTGGCGTGCCTCTCCACGCAGGCGTTCATCGACGAGCTGATTGCGGCGATCGACGGCGACCGCGTGGATTGGTGGCGGGCGCGCTATCGTCGCGCCACCGCGCTGCTGCTCGACGACATCCACCTGCTCGCCGGCAAGGAGCGCACCCAGGAGGAGCTGTTCAACCTCTTCAACCTGCTCCAGGACAAGGATCGCCAGCTCGTGTTCACCGCCCCGGCGCACCCCAACACGCTGTCCGGCCTCGAGGAGCGCATCGTGTCGCGTCTCGAAGGCGGACTGGTGGCGGAGCTCAAGGAGCCGGACCGGGACGTGAAGCGGGCCGTGCTCGAGCGCTTGCTGGCGCAGCAGAGTACCAATCCGGAGCCGGCCCTGATCGATTATCTCGCCGATCGCCCGACCGATTCGGTGCGCAGCCTCGTGGGTCTGTTGCAGCGCGTGGTCGGCGCGGCGGCCGCCCAAGACGGGCCGCTCTCGGCCGGGCTGGCGCGGGAGGTGCTCGAAGGCCAGGCGCCGCGCGACACCCGGCGCGGCAGCGGCTTCCGCGCCAGCGGGCTCGTCGTCTCGAGCCTCGGCGGCATCAAGAGTCGCGAGAAGGTGGTGTGGGACTGGGTCGACGCGGCGGACCGCGTGATCGAGGATTTCCGCTGATGGCCATCAAAGGCTCGCTCAAGGAGGCGTCGCTCCCCGACGTGCTTCAGCTGCTCGCTCTGGGACAGAAGACGGGATGCCTCTCCATCGCCGATCGCTCGAACTTCGGCTACATCTACTTCGAGAAGGGACGCATCTGCTATGCCTCCATTGTGAATCGGCGCGACCGGTTGGGCGACATCCTGGTGAAGCACAGCAAGATTACCCAAGGCCAGCTCGAAGCCGCGGTCCACCGGCAGACCAAGGAGCACGGCAAGAAGCTGGGGGAGATCCTGGTCGGGATGGCGGTGATCACCCAGGCGGACCTCGAGCGCTACATGCGCGTACAGATCGAAGAGTCGGTCTACTACCTGTTCACCTGGACGCAGGGCACCTTCAATTTCGAGTCCGACGTTCGGCCCGAGCGCCAGGATTTCCTGGTCTCGATCACTCCCGAGTCGCTGCTCCTCGAAGGGGCGCGGCGCGTGGACGAGTGGAGCCTGATCGAAAAGAAGATTCCCTCGTTCGATTTGATCTTCGTGGTGGACAAGGACCGGCTCGCCATCAGCGAGGCGAAGCTGACGGACACGCAGCAGCGCATTCTGCCGCTGCTCGACGCGTCGCGCGACGTGAACCAGGTGATCGAAGACGCGGGCCTGGGCGAGTTCGAGATCGGGAAGGCGTTATACGGCCTGATCACGGCGGGCTTCGTGCACCGCGCCGGGCGCACGGCGTCTCCGGCGGACGCCCAGATCACCGACGCGCGGGTGGAAGAGCACCGCAATCTGGGCATCGCGTTCTACAAGACGGGGATGCTGGACGAGGCGGCGCGCGAGTTCCGCCGCGTGGCCGAGCTGCGCTCGGGGGAGGCGAACGCCCACTTCTATATCGGGCTCGTGGCGCTCAAGCAGGCGCGCTGGCGCGAGGCGATGGAGGCGTTGCGTCTGGCCGCGGAGAAGGGCGGCGGCCGACCGGCGGTGTTCCACAACCTCGGCTTCGCCTACGAGCAGCTGGGGCGGCTCGACGAGGCGGAGGCCGCTTACGGCGAGGCGGCGGCGCGCGCGCGGACCGACGCGAAGGTGTATCTGGGCTGGGGCGTCGTGGCGCTGAAGCGCGGCGACTACGGCGGCGCCGCCGGGCGGCTCGACCGCGCGCGGGAGTTGTTCGGGAAGGCGCCGCCGCCCGCCTGGTTCTGGGCCCGTTCGCTCGCCGCCGCGGGCGCGGGGGAATTCGAGCTGGCGCAAGATCTGGCGGAGGAGGGGGCGGAGGCCTACCCCTCCCACGCGGCGCTGCAGAACAATCTCGCGGTGCTGAAGGAGCTCTCGGGCGATCTGACGGGCGCCGAGGAGCTGGTGCGCGCCGCGCGCAAGAGCGAGCCGTCGCTCCCCCAGCTCTCGAAGAACCTCGGCGACCTGGCGTACCGAGGATCGCGCTACGACGAGGCGTGGGAGGCGTACAGTCGCGCGATCGAGCTCGCCCCCGACCTGGGGGACGACGTCTACTTCAAGCTCGGGAACATCGCGTACAAGCGGAACAGCCGCGAGCTCGCGGCCCAATTGTGGCGCAAGGCGCTCGAGATCAACCCGAAGCACGAGCTCGTCAAAGCCAATCTGGACACGTTGAGCGCGCTGTCGTGACGTCGGAGCAGGACGAGCGGGCGTTCCGGGCGCTCACGCGGAAGGTCACGCGGGCGCGCGGCCTCGCCTGCGACTCCTACAAGGACCGCTGCTTGCGCCGCCGCATTGCCGTGCGGATGCGCGCGCGCGGCGTCCACACCTTCGACGACTACGCCCGCCTCCTCGATCAAGACGCCCACGAGTACGACCTGCTCCTCGATGCGCTCACCATCAACGTCACCAAGTTCTTCCGCAACCTCGAGACGTGGCACGCGCTCGAGCCGTGGCTCGACGGGCTCTGGCAGGCGCGCCGGGGCGACGTGCGTGTCTGGTCGGCCGGATGCGCGTCGGGTGAGGAGCCCTACACGGTCGCCGTCGCGCTGGCGGAGGCAGCGCGCCGGCTCGGCCAGGCGTCGCTCTTCCCCCGGGCCCGCGTAGACGCGACCGATATCGACCGGACGAGCCTGGAGCGTACCGAGGCCGCCGAATATGCCGAGCCGGCGTTCACGGAGATGCCGCCCGAGCTGGTGCGCCGCTACTTCACCGCTCAGTCGCCGCGGCACCCGCTGCCGGAGCTGCGGCGCATCGTGCGCGTGCTCAAGCACGACCTGACGACCGAGCCCGCGCCCGCGCCGCCCTACGACCTGATCGTGTGCCGCAACGTCGTGATTTACTTCGACCGACCGATGCAGGAGCGCCTCTTCTCGCTGTTCGCGGAGGCGCTCGCGCCGGGGGGGATGCTGCTCCTCGGCAAGGTCGAGACGCTGTTCGGCCCGGCGCGTG
>Ga0209056_10007283_pt1 | contig 11394 bp, 11 predicted proteins | sample GraSoiAngelo_114_FD_185876 | JGI IMG/M metagenome (GOLD analysis project Ga0209056, IMG submission 185876) | Grasslands soil microbial communities from the Angelo Coastal Reserve, California, USA - 14_0903_13_40cm (SPAdes) (version 2) | ecosystem: Environmental > Terrestrial > Soil > Grasslands... | reverse complement strand
GCCGTGACCACGCCGGCGCGCGTCGCGGCGGTGCAAAACATCCCGACAATCGCCGAAGCGGCCCTGCCCGGGTTCGATCTGGTGCTCTACAGCGGGGTGGTCGGCCCGGCGGGCATGCCGAAGGAGGTCGTCGAGCGGGTGAACGGTGAGCTTGCCAGGGTCGTCAATTCCGCCGAAATCAGGGAGTTTTTCGCGACTCAGGGTGCGACACCCATCGCGAGTACCCCAGAACAGTTCGCCGCCCATATGCGCGATGACATCGTGAAGCTGGGCAAAATGGTCAAGGCTTCAGGCGCGAAAGCCGATTGACCGGAGGACGCGTGGCCAAGAATTTTCTTCCTAGGCATTCCCGCTACGACTACGTCCCGATCACCGAGCGCAAGGACTACACCTGGCCGGGCGGCAAGCGTCTCGCTTTCTGCATCACGACCAACGTCGAGTGCTTTGCGTTCGGCGCGGGACTCGGGCACGACAACGCCAAGACGGGCGAGCCCCAGACGCAGCGGAACTACTCCTGGCGAGACTACGGCAACCGCGTCGGAATCTGGCGCCTGTTCGACCTCGCCGAGGAACTCAAGCTGCCTCTCGCGCACAACACCAACAGCCTGCTGTACGACTACGCGCCGCAGATCTTCGCGCGAATCCGCGCAAGAGGCGACGAGATCGTCGCTCACGGCCGCACCAATTCGGAAAACCTGCGCGGTCTCTGGGAGCCCGACGAAGAACGCGTCATCCGCGAGGTCACCGAGGCCTTTGTCCGCAACGAGAAGAAGCGTCCGACAGGATGGATGGGGGCGGGCGCCTATGAGACTTCGGTGACTCCCGACCTCCTGAAGGAGGCCGGCTACACCTACTTCATGGACTGGCCTTGCGACGACCAGCCCATCTGGATGCGAACGCGCTCAGGGCCGATCCTCTCGGTGCCCTACCCGGTCGAGGTCAACGATTCACCGATGATCGTGCACCGGAAGCACAGCGCGCGCGAGTTCTGCGACATGGTGGTGGATCAGTTCGACGAGATGCTGGAGCAGTGCGCGAAACATCCGCTCGTGTGCAACATCTCGATCCACCCCTACGTGTTCGGCCAGCCCTTCCGCCTGCGGCCGCTGCGCGCGGCGCTCAAACACTGCGTCGAGCACAAGTTTCGGAACCGCGTTTGGTGGACGCGACCGGGCGCGATCGCCGAGTTCTGCAATTCCATTCAGCCGGGAATCATTCCCGGCAGCTGAGAATTCCATACGGCGCCGCTAGGCGCCGCCGAAGCTCAGTGCGACGGGGCTGCCGGTTTGTTTGGCTGCGGCTGCGCGCCCGCCTGGGGCGCCCCGGCCGGCTTGCTTGGCTGCGGCTGCGCGCCCCCTTGCGACGTCCATGCCGGCTTGCTTGGCAGCGGCTGCGCGCCCGTTTGGGCCAGAGCGGGCGCCGCCGGGGTTGGGGCGGGGCTGCGGCTCTGATCGCTTGCGCGCACGGCGCCTGCGCCTTTCGTCTCGGGGAGCGCTGCGATGTCGCCGGAGAGCTCGCCGCCTTCCTCGATCGCGATTTTCCCGTATCGGACCTTGCCCGACAATTTCCCCGTGGCGCGAATGATCAACTGCTTTCGCGCGGTCAGCTCGCCCTCGAAACGCCCCCGGATTTCGGCGACGTCGATGCCGGCCTTGCCCACGAAAACGCCGTGCTCGGCGATCTGGATGGCGCGGCTGTCCATCGAAGCCTCCACGCGACCTTCGACCACGAGCGTGTCGCAGTCGGTGATCTCGGCGCCCTTCAGCTTGATGTCCGGACCGACTATCAGCTTGCTCACGGTTTCACCGCCGGACCGGGAAGATTCCGCACCACCGCGCAAGTCGGCTTTCGGCGCTTCGATCCCGAAGGCTTCGGCGCCTGCGGATTCGTCACCGGCCGCGCTCAACGCTTCCTGCAGCCGGCTGTAGGGCGACTGCAAGCGCGTGGATTGCGGGGCATCTCTCCTGCGAAAATTGTCCAGCATGGATGCTCCTCTCGATCGGTACTTATCGTTCACGGGCGAAATTCCGCGACCCAAACATTCACCTTTAGCAATGCGCGTGCCAGGCGCAACTCATGTGCAAAATCATGCAATTGCCGCACGCGCTCGCACGACGGGCAAGCGACTGCCGTCGCTTTCGAGCGACGCCACTTCGAGCGAGGTTCTTAAGCGGCTGTTTACAATGGAAGTGACACGTCGTGCAAAAGCGACGGCCATGACGCCGATGGTCAATACCGAGGTCTGGGAACGCTGCCTTCGCTCCCTGCGAAATCAGGGCCGGACGAACTTCAACACGAATTCGTCGACCGGCACTTTAGGACGAAATACGATCGAGTCACGCGGATCCTCGCGATGGCGCAGGAAATCCGCTTCCGCTGCGAGCCTGAATCCCGCCGCCTCGATTTCCCGTCGCAGCGTCGCCTCTTCGATGCGATGCAAGGATTTCGCGACGCTTGTGCCTGCGCCCGCCTGAGCCGAATGGTCGGCGACCACCAACATACCGCCCGGTTTGAGCGCCTCGAACAGCCCGCGATTCATCTTTGCGCGGTCGACGCTCATGAACGCCGTGTCGTGATAGGCAAAAAAGAAAGTGATCAGATCGAGATCGCGCACGCCCGGCGGAACCGGATCGTCATAGTCGCGCAGCACGCGTACGACGTTCCGCATCGCAGGCGTTTTCGCACGCTCGTCGAAGCGCTCCTTCGCTCTCGGCGAAACCGTCTGCGAGTCTTGGGCATATACCGTTCCGCCGGAACCCACCGCGCGGGCGAGCAGCTCGGTCGAATAGCCTCCACCCGCTCCCATGTCGAGCACCCTCATGCCCTGCCGCACACCCGTGAACGCGAGCAGCAGCTCCGGACTTCTTCTCTGATCGGTCTGACGGTCGGCCTCGGACCGGTCGGGGTTCGCCAAGATGGCGCGGTAGTCGACGCTTTCGTTCTTGCCCACGCCGGCGCACGCCGCGAGGGACGCTGCGCCGGCAAGAACGACCGTCCGGATGAACAATTCGGCGTCCACGTTCGCCTTTCCGCCGCTTCCTCAGCGGCCCTTGAACTTCGGTTTGCGTTTCTCGTTGAAAGAGCGAAGGCCTTCCCTGCGGTCTTCGGTTCCGACGAGCCGGTTGTAAGCTTCGACCTCGAGCCTCATAGCCGAAGGCAGATCCATCTGCAGCCCGCGGCGGATCGCGTCCTTCGCCTGCCGAACGGACAACGGTGCATGAGAGGCGATGCGCCCTGCCACCTCGAGCGTGTGCTCGAGCACTTTTCCAGCCTCGCAAAGTTCGTTGACGACGCCCCACGCGAGGGCTTCCTCGGCCGAGAAGGGACGCGCCGCGAGGATCAGCTCTTTCGCGCGCCGTTCGCCGACCGCGCGCGGCAGCGTTTGCGTTCCGCCTCCGCCCGGCATGATGCCGAGCGATACTTCGGTAAGCGCAAACTTCGCCGTTCGCGACGCGTAGGCAAAATCGCAATGCAGAACGAGTTCCAGCCCGCCCGCATAAGCGGCGCCGTTGACGGCGGCTATCACCGGGATCGGGCAATCGCGGACCGCGCGAAACATTCGCTCGAACACCTCGTGCTGCGAGCGCCACTGTTCATCGGTGAGCGAATTGCGCTCCTTCAGATCGGCGCCGGCGCAAAAGGCCTTGTCGCCGGCGCCCGTGATGACCGCGCACCGGTACGCCTGTTCGGCTTGGAAGCGCTCGAAAAGTTCACACAGTTCGAGCGCCGCTCCGGTGTTGAAGGCGTTGGAAACCTCGGGGCGATCGAGCGTCACCAGCAGCAGATCACCGGGCTGCTCTTCGATCCGCAGCGTCTCGCGATTCGCCTTCATGCGTGCCGCGGCGGAACACCGCTCCCGGCGGGACGCAACTCTAGTTCGCCGGCTTCACGCCGTCCTTGCTCACCGAGACGCCCCCAGCCGACAAGGTTCCGTCGGCCGCGACCTGAGCACCGATGACGACATAGGCGCCCGGCACCAGCATCGAGCGGTCGCCCGGTAGCGCCGTGAATATGGGAACGCCCTGGGGAACATGCACTTTCTGCGTGCCGCCCTTGTATTCCAGCGTCAAATCGCGGCCGTTGGAGGCCGCGACCGTGCCGGACACCGTGGCGTTGGTCATGAGCGAGCCCGGCTCGAGGTCCCAGGGCGTGTGGCCTTCGGGAACCTGGCCGCGGCGGTCCGGGGTGAACACCTGGACCGAGATCGCTTCGAGCGTTCCGTCGGCGCGCTTCCTCGATGCCGGGCCAACGAAATCGCCGGGCTTGATGTCCGCCAAGGTGAGCGCCTTTGCGTAGCGCACTCCGAACTTGGGCGCGAGATTTACCTTTAGGTCCTTGCCGTCGCGCGACTTCACGGAAAGGACGTCGCCGTCCAGCGAGGTGATGGTGCCGCGCACGAACATGCGCGTTTGCGCGCTGGCGACGACGCTCACGAGCGCAAATACCCCGGCAAGTAATATCAATGCAACTCTCTTCATGATTGTGATTCCTCCTTGAGTGGTCCGTCCGGGCCAACCCGGCGGGCCGATGTAAACGCGATCCAGCGCACTTCCATTCCGGAGCGCTGCAACCATTCTGACAGATTCCGTCTCGACCCCCGCGGCCGGCCCGCAACCCCTAGAGCTTGAGCAGGCGGTACGCGTTCGCCTCGACGATCTTTCGCTTGGCCTCGGCGTCGAGGCCGGGGTGATCGGCGACAATCTTCACCGGTTGCTCGTAGGCGATGGGAAAGCAGTAGTCGCTCCCCATGAGCACCCGGTCCGCGCCGATCACCTTGACCAGATATTCGAGTACGTGGTCGGAATAGCCCACCGTGTCGTAGTAGAAGCGGCGCAGGTACCCGAGCGGCGAGTGCCTGACGTGCTTCAGGTCGGCGCGCTTTTCCCAGCCCCGGTTGAGCCGGCCCACAAGCCACGGAAACGCGCCGCCCGCATGGGGCAGGCAAACGACGAGCTTGGGAAACCTGTCGAGCACGCCCCCGAAGACGAGGTGGGCAGCCGCGATCGCCGACTCGAAGGGATTGCCGAGCAGGTTGGTCAGGTAGTAAGCGGCCAGGCGTTGGTGTCCGATCACCTCGACCGGATGTAAAAAGAGCGGCAGTCCGCTCGCCTCGATGCGCTCATAGACGGGCAGGAATGAAGCGTCGGACAGGTCTTTTCCGCGAATCTGTGTGGCGATGTAGAAGCCGCGCATGCCCGGAAGTCTCGCGGCGCGCTCCACTTCCTTCACCGCGAGCGCGGGCTCGTGCATCGGCAGCGTCGCGAGCCCGACGAGCCGCTTCGGATGCCGCCCGTGCGCCTGCGCGAGCGCGTCGTTGTAGGTTTCGCTGATGCCCTGGGCCAGGTCCCCGTCGGCCCAATACACCATCGGTTGTGACAGCGACAGGGCGTGGACCTCGACGCCTTGTTCATCCATCGCTTCGAGCCGGGCGTCCAGGTCGACGAATTTGGGGCCGACCGGCCCGGTCAGGAGATGCCCGTGCTTGAACTGCGGGCCCTTGCCGTCGACAACCTTGTACTCGAAGCCATGGCTGGGACCGTGCTTGGCGATCAGATCGAGGAAACTTTGCGGAAAATAATGCGCGTGAACGTCGATCGGTGCGTAGTGGGTCATCGCGGCTCCGGTGCGCGATTGTACCTTGGCGGAGACCACCACACTTATAATTACCCGCTCGAATTGCGAGAGGGTCGAGGGAATGGAAGAGCGGGTCAGCTTTGTATCGGACGGATTGAAGCTCGCGGGTATCCTTCACCTGCCCGATGCCGGACCGGAGCGGCGCGCCGCCTTTCTCGTCCTGCACGGATTCGGCAGCAACAAAGACGGTGGAGGCGGCACGACGGTCGCAAGAATGCTCACCGGCCTCGGGTATGCGGCGCTGCGCTTCGACTTCCGTGGCTGCGGCGAGAGCGAAGGCGAGCGCGGGCGCGTCATCTGCAAGGAGCAGGTCAAAGACACGAGGAACGCCCTGTCGTTCCTCGCTGCCCGCTCGGACATCGACCCGAAACGCGTCGGCGTCGTCGGCCAGAGTTTCGGCGCGGCGGTCGCAGTATACGCGGCCGGGGTCGACCGCAGGGTCGCCGCCTGTATCTCCTCAGGAGGCTGGGGAAACGGCGCGAAGAAGTTCCGCAGGCAGCACGTCTCGCCCCGGGCCTGGAAAAAGTTCACCGCCATGATGAAGGAAGGAAGGCGCCGCAAACGCGCCGGCAAGCCGATGAGCGTGCCGCGCTACGACATCGTTCCTATCCCGCCGCGCCTGCGCGGCAACCTCGCGCCGGGCTCGATCATGGAATTCCCGTTCGAAGTGGTGGAAACCATGTATGCGTTCAACGCGAACGATGTCGTCGGAAGGATCGCGCCGCGGCCTTTGCTTCTGCTTCATTCGGCGAACGATTCGGTGACGCCGACCGAACAGTCGGTCGAGCTCTTCGAGCGCGCGGGAAAGCCGACCGATCTCCACCTCATCGCCGACGTCGATCATTTCATGTTCTCGGAAAGGAACGCGCTGGTGGTCAACCTGGTGCGCAATTGGCTCGACAAATACTTTCCCGCGCGGGGGCTGATCGCGGAATGAGCAAGACGCAATTGCGTGCCGGCGAAGCAGCGCTGACCGCCCCCGCCGGGACGCTCGAGCGCTTTGCGACGGACGTCTTCGCGCGCGCGGGCATGCCGAAAGCCGACGCGGTGGTCGTCGCCGATGTCCTCGTCTGGGCGAATCTCCGCGGCGTGGACACGCACGGGATCATGAGGGTCCCGCGCTACGTCGATCTGATCGAAGCTGGCGACATGAACCCGAGGCCCGCGATCGCGGTCCGCACCGAAACGGCCGCCTCGGTCCTGATCGAAGCCGACCGCGCGGCGGGGCCGGTCGCGATGATGCGGGGAACGGCCGAGGCCGTGCGCAAGGCCCGGGAGGCGGGCGTGGGGCTCGCGCTCGTCCGTGCGACCACGCACACCGCGGCGCTCGGCTACTACACGCTCGCCGCCGCTCGCGAGGGCATGGCCGCGATCGCGCTCGCCGCGTCCTGGCCCAATGTCGCCTATCACGGTACGCGCGCCGCCGGCGTGTCCACCAGCCCCATCTCGATCGCGGTCCCGGGAGCAGAGCCCGTCGTGCTCGACATGGCGACGAGCGTCGTTTCGATGGGAAAACTGAACCAGGCGAAAAGGACGGGCGAGCCGATACCCGAGGGCTGGGCCCTCGACAAGGACGGCAACCCGACGACCGATCCCCAGGCCGCGCAGATTCCTTTGCCGATGGCAGGCCCCAAGGGCTCGGGCCTGTCCCTCATGATCGAATGCATCACGAGCCTCGTCTCGGCCAATCCCCTGCTCGCCGAGTCTCTGGAAGGCACCCCCGAAGGGCGCCGACATCGCCAGAACGGCTTCGTGATGGCGATCGACCTGGCGCAGTTCGGCGATCCGGAGAACTTCCGGCGCGAAGTCGACCGTCTGGTGAGGGCCCTGAAATCCCTTCCCGCCGATCCGGAGGCGGGGGAGATTCTCATGCCCGGCGAGCGCGGCCGCCGCACATTCGAGCGCCGCAGCCGTGACGGCGTCCCGATTCCACGCGCCACTTACGACGAGCTCCAGGCGCTGGCGAACCGGCTCGGCGTGGCGATGTTCCCGTCGTCGCGTTGATATACTTCCTGCAATGAAAGCGCCCCCTATGGCGAAGAAATCCAAGATCAGCTCGACGGCCGAACCGCAGCGCGGCGACACGGGCGCCGCTGCGCGACGCGGCTATCCCGACCTCCACGAGCACCTCGAGGCCCTCGAGCGCGCGGCACTGCTCATCACGATCGACAAGGACACCGAGATGCATCCGCTGGTGCGCTGGCAATTCCGCGGCGGCATCGAGGAGCCGGACAGAAAAGCGTTTCTGTTCACCCAGGTCACCGACGGCAAGCGGCGCAAATACGACATCCCGGTCGTGGTCGGCGCACTCGCCGCGAGCCGCGAGATCTACCGCATCGGCATGGGATGCGCCCTGGACGGAATCAACGAGACCTGGAACCGCGCGATGGCGAAACCGATCCCGCCGCGAATCGTCGAAGACGCTCCCTGCCATGAGGTCGTGATCCAGGGCGGCGATCTCGACAAGCCGGGCATGGGTCTCGACGGCCTCCCCATTCCCATCTCGACGCCGGGCTGGGACATTGCGCCGTTCACGACGCTTTCGCAGTACATCACCAAGGATCCGGACACCGGCGTGCAGAACATGGGCATCTACCGTGGGCAGGTGAAGGCACCGCGGCGGCTCGGGATGAATCCGTCGCTCGAGCTGAGGCCGGGGATCTACACCCACTGGGAGAAGATGAAGGCGCGCGGCGAGAAGCTGCCCGCGGCGGTGATCCTGGGTGCGCCGCCTTGCGTGGCGTTTACCTCGGCGCAGAAAGTGCCGGAGGCGCTCGACGAGCTGCACGTAGCCGGAGGGCTCGTCGGCGCACCGATCAACGTCGTAAAGGCGAAGACCGTCGACCTGCTCGTGCCTGCCGAAGCGGAGATCGTCGTCGAAGGGTATATCGACACCGAGTATCTCGAGCCCGAAGCGCCGTTCGGAGAATCACACGGGCACGTCAACCTGCAGGAGTACAACGCTTTCATGGAGGTGACCTGCATCACCCGGCGCAAGGACGCGGTCCTCACCTCCATCATCTCGCAGGTGACCCCGAGCGAGTCGAGCTTGATCAAGCGCGTCGCGCTCGAGCCGCTCTATACCCATCACCTGCGAAATACGCTCGGCATCCAGGGCATGAAGCGCGTTTCGATGCACGAGCCCCTCACGAACCTGCGCAAAGTGGTGGTGCTCATCATGGACCGCAAGGCGCCGAGGACCGAGATCTGGCGCGCGCTCTACGGCGCCGCTGCGTGGAACCGAGCGGCGGGCAAGTACGTCGTTGCCGTGAACGAAGACATCGACCCGGACAACGCGGACGCGCTGCTCTGGGCCATGTCCTACCGCGCGAATCCGGCGCTCGACCTTCAGATTCTTCACCACCGCGACCAGGGGCACGGCCCGAGAAGCAAGAGAAACGACGGCGAAGATGCGTCGGTCCTGATCGACGCGACGATGAAGGAGGATTTCCCGCCGATCTCGCTGCCCAAGCGCGAGTACATGGAGCGCGCGAAGGAAATCTGGGAAGAGCTGGGCCTGCCCAAGCTCAAGCCCGAGTCGCCGTGGTTCGGGTACTCGCTCGGCGAGTGGCCGGACGAGCTGGAGCGCGCGGCGGAGCTTGCCGTGAAAGGCGACTATTTCGAAACCGGCAAGCTGCTCGTCAAGCGCAGGCGCAAGGATGTGAAGATGAATACCGAGGTTCGCGATCTTAAGGGGCCGGAGAAGAAATCCTGACTCGCGCGCAATCGCGCGCCAGGGAGCACTGACGATGCTGTTCCAGACACCGCCCCTTAGCGACCGGGAAGCGGAAGTCATCGGCGAGATCGAGTCAATTCGCAGGCAGTTGGACCTGCCCAGGCTGCGGGAGTGGCCCGGGTTACCGTGGCGGGCGATCCACGACCGCATTTTGCAGGCCTCGAAGAATCCCGCGCGGGGCACCGTGCTCATCGAGAATGCGGGCGGCGCCGAGGATGAGGAGCCGGGCGCCGAGAACCCCGACGCATGGTCGGCCGCGCCCGGCTATCACGCCGCGCTCAGCTTCGTGCTTCAGGTGGCGGATGCTCCCGACTTCGCGATCGACGAGGGGACCATTCGTGCTCTGCACTACATGATGGCGGGCCACAACCCCCAGAACGCGGCGGGCCGTTGGCGACGAGGTTCCATATCGGTCAGGGAGGATTCCTCCGGCAAGGCCATGTACAGGGCTCCTCACGCCAAATTCATTCCCGCGCTGATGACAGAGCTGATCGCATCGCTGAACGCGAAGGACGAAGGCCCGGTGTTCATCCGAGCCGCCATGGCTCACCTGAATCTCGCGGCGATCCACCCCTTTCGCGACGCCAACGGGCGCATGGCGCGGGTCCTGCAAACCTTCGTCCTCGCGCGCGACGGTATCTCCGCGCCGCCTTTCGCGAGCATCGATGAATACCTGAGCGTGAACACCGGCGAGTACTACAGGATTCTCGACGAGGTGGATGAAGGCGCCTGGCAGCCGGAACGGGACGCGCGCCCGTGGGTCCGTTTCTGCCTGACCGCGCACTGGCTCCAGGCGAGGACTTTGCTGAAACGGACCGAGGAGTACGACCGCTTGTGGGAGGAGCTCGAGCGCGAGGTCAAGCATCGCGGCTTGGCCGAGCGGACGACCTTTGCCCTCGCCGAGGCTGCGATCGGCGGCAGCCTGACGGCAGCCCTGCATCAGTCGACGGCCGGCGTTTCCGCGCGCGAAGCCGGCGACGATCTCGAGCGCCTGGTGGAGGCAGGCCTTCTCGTTGCGACGAGCCACAAGGGCGGCCGCTGCTATCTCGCCGCCGATGCGGTGAAGGCGATCCGGGCGCGAACGCTCGATCCGCAGATCCCGGAACGGGACCCGTTTGCCGCGTAGGACCGTGTGGCAACGCGGGCGACGTTTTCTTATCTGCTTCCCAGACGCTTCAGGTATTTGAGGAGGTCCTGCAGCTCCGGCTCGGAGAGTACCCAGCGGGGCATCGAGGAGTCGAGTTGTTGTCCGGACGAGTCCAGGCCCTGAGTGATAGCGCGCCCGAGCAGAGCATCCGTGTAAGCGGCGCGCGCCTTGTTCCAAGGCGGGGAGGCGGGCAGCGGCCGGGTCAGCGTCCCGTCAGTGATATCGGCCATGACGATATTGCCTTCCCTGCCGCCTTTGCCGTCCGCGCCGTGGCAGTTCGCGCAGAAGATGCCGCTGGCAGGCAGGGCGCGCTCGCCCGCCGTCAGCAGCCGGAAATAGAGCAGCCTCCCCGCAGCGCCGCGGCCCGTCGCATAGATGAGCTTGCCGCGCGCTTCATCCGGGGTGAGGTCCTCGATCTTGCCTGGCGTATCCGCCCGGATCAGCGCGGAGATCGATATGCCCGCGAAAAAAAGCGCGCAGACCGCCGTCCGCAAAGGCCCTGCACGCGCTGCAAAGCGCCTGTGCAGCCCGAACGGGGCAGGAGAGATTTCCTCCCGCCCGTTTTCGTTTGAGAGAGCGTTCAGACCTAGTGTTGCCCGTGATCGTGAGTTATCGGCGCCACCGGCTCCGCACGCTCGGCACCCGACGCCTTGCGGGACTTCGCCTCCGCGATGCGCTCGCGGTCCTTCTGCCGGTTCTGTGGCCAGTCAGCGAACAGGATGCATTCGCTGACCCACGTCGGCTCCGCCAAGCCCGGTACGGCTCCCCAGAGCATGAGGGGCTCGTTTCCGTAGCGGAGGTTCCCGGTGTGGAAGTCCTTGTTCTTGTCCATTTCCTGGTTGGCCCACGCGAACCCCAGGCGGCGGCGCAACTGCTC
>Ga0209056_10007276_pt1 | contig 11399 bp, 7 predicted proteins | sample GraSoiAngelo_114_FD_185876 | JGI IMG/M metagenome (GOLD analysis project Ga0209056, IMG submission 185876) | Grasslands soil microbial communities from the Angelo Coastal Reserve, California, USA - 14_0903_13_40cm (SPAdes) (version 2) | ecosystem: Environmental > Terrestrial > Soil > Grasslands ... | reverse complement strand
GATGACGACTGCATCACGCCGGTAGTACTTCCGAATTCGATCAGCTACTACAGGAGAATTAGCGATGAAGTGATCCACACGCATAGAGCTTGTTTGATCCCAAACGCGTAGCCCTGAAATGAAAAAGGGTAATATACTTCTTGGTATACTACCCAAATGCTCGCGTTCAACATATTCTTCGTAGTTCCAACACCAGCGCATTGGAGTGTGACAGTAACAGATGTGCATAGTATCTGGTTGAGTAACTACACCTTTGGCAAAGGCACTGGAACTACTGAGAACAAGATCATAGCCACGCAGATCAAGTCGCTCCATTGCAAATGGGTAGAAAGGTAAAAACGGTTGATGGTGTTTTTTTACTAATGGAAACCTCTGCATAAAGGATGTGCGAATATCAATGCTCTGGAAGGCGGTGTCGACACGCTTTGGGTCATACATTGATGTATAAAGTGGGGCATCAGGAAACATTTCATGTAAGGCTAAAACAACGCGTTCAGCGCCGCCCATTTGATTCAAATAATCATGCACCAGGGCAACTTTCATCTAGTAAGCTCCTCGACCGAATATGACAACCGGAATAGTGCGTAAAAGTGTTTGGAAGTAGAGACGGAGTGACCAGTTCTCAATATAGTACAAGTCCATCAACACACCTTCATCAAAACTAATATTACTACGACCTCGAATCTGCCAAAGACCAGTCATACCCGGTTTGACGGCTAATCGTCCTCTTTGAAACTCGTCATATTGCGCTACTTCATGTGGGAGCGCGGGACGAGGACCTACGAGGCTCATCTCACCTGTGATAACATTGAAAAGCTGAGGAATCTCGTCAAAGCTTGTATGGCGCAGAAATCTTCCTATTGGGGTTATGCGAGGGTCATCCTTGATCTTGAAAAGTGGCCCTTGAGCTTCATTGAGCTTCATTAAATCGGCAAGTCGCGCATCCGCATTTTTATACATGGAGCGAAATTTGTAGACTTTGAATGGCCGCCCTGCAAAGCCTATTCTTGTTTGCTTGTAGAGAATCCCTCCTGGAGAACTGATTGCAATCGCCAGAGCAATACAGAGCCAGATTGGGAAGCCTATAATGAAAATGATGAGTGCTACAATAATGTCAGCGACGCGTGTGACAAATCCTTGTAATGAGTTGATGGACACCTGTTTGATACCGATCAAGGGAATACCCTCAATTGCCTCCATATCAATACGTGACAGACTTAACTCATATAAATCGGGAACGAGTTTGAAAGAGGTGCCCAGGCGTTCGCATAAACGCACACTGCGAATAGATTGTTGGTGCAAATGTGAGGGCAATGCGATGATGACTTCGTCAATTTGCATTGAGCGAATTACCATTCCCAGGTCATCCAACGTGCCAAGCATTTTAAATCGTCCGAAGTCACTCGGAGGCTCATTCAAATCATGAAGGAAGCCAACAATACTATAACCCAGGTTGGGATTTGCAACGATATGTTGCATGATTATTTTGCCCAGGCGTCCTGAGCCAACGACGAGCAGACGTGTTTCACCAAGGCCAAGTCGGTAGAGAATACCCATGATTGATGAAACGATCAACCTTGCTGAGCAAAGGACAACAATAGAGGCTGCCCATACGAACGGTACTAGCAAGCGAGAATTCGATACCGGTTGAAAGATGAAGTAGTATGTGATGAGAAAGGCCACACCTAAAGTAGTGGAGCTGACAATCGTCCATACCTGGCGAAACCAGGTTCCGGTCAAGCGAATTTTATACAGGCCTCTCAATGCAAAAATGAGGATCAAGCCGATCACAATACCGATTTCAAGTGACTGGAAATAACTAAATGACGTAAGTGAATCTGTAGTTATTTTCGGAACTGTATGCGAATTATTCTCTATGCCAGACAGGCTATAGCGAAATGTTGCGAGTAGTTTATTTTGGAAAAATACAGTATAACGCAGGTAGTAGGCCAGATGAAAAGCAACAAATACCAATATCGCATCCAGGATGATAATGGCGAAACACTCGAAGATGCGCCACTGACGGCGATGCGAGCGCCGTGCAGAGATAGCTTTGGTAATAGGACCCGTTGCTCCGCCCATCATATCGATAGTTCCTGTCTGCCCTGCCTGTGCGGTTTGATCGATAGTACCCATATTTTTGGTTGTTTGTGACAATTTACTGCTGTTCAAGCCTGAAGCCTCACTGGCGCTCGAAAACTCGCCCTACCTTACGAAAGAGACACTCTTCTTTAAATGTTGTGATGCATGTAATGCCGCTGATTGCTCATAAACAGCGATAATCTGTTCAGTCATTGTTCGAGCTGAGAATTGTTGTCTCACCATAGCCGCTTGTGTTCGACATCGCAAGTGTAGAGTTTCGTCGGTCAGGGCCTTACATATAGCCCTGGCCATTGCGTCTGAATCATGCGGGTCTACAGTTAATGCCAATGTAGTTCCTGCCTCAGGTAAACTTGAGACATTGGAAGTGACGACAGGAAGCCCACATGCAAGCGCCTCTGTTACTGGCATGCCAAACCCTTCATACAACGAAGGATACACGAAAACTGATGCAGAATGATACCAAAGCAATTGCTCTGCATCCGACACGAAACCAGGGAATAGAACTTCCGCTTCTAATCCAAGTTCCTGTACTCTTTGAAAAATCGTATCAAATAACCAACCTTTTCCGCCTGCTAGCACAAGTTTCTCTTCTCGGCCGTAGATTTTTCGCAATTGCGCATATGCTTCAATGAGAGTTGTAACGTTCTTGCGTGGCTCCAGTGTACCTAGATAAAGAAGATATCCCATTGTTAATCTATGTGCCTGGCGAAAGGATTGTATTTCCTCATCAAGTATAACGTTGGAAAAGCGTTCATCGATGCATGGATAGACCGTTTGTATGTGGTTTGCGGAAAGACCCGCCAGTTCAATAGCATCTTGTTTGGTACTATTTGAATCTGCAATAATCATCGTTGCGCGCTGCAGGCTACGCATGGTGAACGTGCGATGATACACACGCTTTGAGCGAGTCAAGACATTTGGATAGCGTAAAAATGCCATATCATGCAGTGTTACTACTCCTGCGCAACTGTGAGGTAATCTTTCCGGTAACACATTTGCCGGTGAATGGAACACATCAATACGCTTTTCGTGTAAAAGTGTAGGGAGTTTCAATTGTTCCCAGGCGACTCTTGAGATGGGTCTTGATTCAGACCAGGATACTGGAACATAGGTAATTTGAGTTTGCCTTGATACATCTTTTCCTATAGATTCACTTAGATGGTCTATAACTTCCTGGCCATTCACAAAAATCGTGTATTCATGCGGTCCAGATTGGTTTGCTAACGCAGTTAGCAGGTAACGGATATAACGGCTGATGCCGCCATTCCGGTAATTCTGACTAAAAGACAGCAGTTGGGCATTAATACCGATACGCATATGAATTACTTCTCTGAAAGGTAGTTCTTTCTAAAAGACATTACTCTACTATTACACACGTGCTACGATGTGTTTCAGAAGTGATAAAAGGTTGTTCCCATGGCTGTATAACGTCTCTGGAATTACACAGGTAACAACCTTGTACATTTATTGCGACCTTTGCCACAGAAGACGGTTATCCCGGAATATTGGGTGGATCACATCTTGCGTGTAGAGCGCATTTATAACCTCAATCCGAAAAGCCTTGCATAGAAAAATACAACCTTGTGTGCTTAAGAATGAGAGAGTATACTCATTCAAAATGGTGCGATGAAGGAAACTGAAAAATAACAATAGGCGAAAACAAGGGTGCGTTGCGTTTTTCTCTGCGTCGGTGTATTATAGCCTAAAGTTTTTAATACGCGCAATACAATTCAATAAAGTTGCGCTCCATTAGAGGTTTTCCACAGTGCATGAACAGCACAAATCAAGTGGGCAATCGCCACGGTTGTCCCAACTTTACGGGAGATGAGTGCGTTGGCGAAACAACTCCGTCTTGATGTTGCACAGCTAACCGATGTTGGTCGCAAGCGTGAACATAATGAAGATAATATGGCCTTTGTCATCCCCAAGGATTCACAAGTGATGGCAAGCAAAGGCGCATTATTCATTGTGGCCGATGGCATGGGAGGACATGCAGCGGGAGAGGTGGCGAGTGAAATTGCTGTAGACACAGTGAGCAATATGTATTATCAGGAAGACAGCAATGACGTGGTTGTTTCTCTGCTCCGCGCTATTAGACGCGCAAATGCATCAATTCATCAACGAGCGGCAGAGAACCTGTTAAGGACTGGCATGGGAACAACATGTGTTGCAGCAGTGTTGCGTGGAAATATGGCATATATAGCCAATGTCGGCGATAGTCGGGCTTATCTTCTCCGAGGAACCCATGTAAAGCAGATCTCACAGGATCATTCGTGGGTGGCTGAGCAAGTAAGAGCGGGTTTACTCACAGAGGAGCAGGCTCGTACACATGCTCAGCGTAATGTCATAACGCGTTGTCTCGGTACTCAGGCAGAAGTCGATGTCGATGTCTTTCACGAAAAATTACATGAGGGAGACTCTTTAGTACTTTGCACTGATGGATTGTCAGGATTAGTCAGCGATGAAGAGCTACAGCGTATAGTCGATCAATTTGTGCCTCAAGAGAGCGTTTATCATCTTGTTGAACGAGCTAATGAAAATGGCGGTCCAGACAATATTACGGCTATTGTCGTACGAGTTCAGGAGGTTGGAGAAGAGCCACCAGGCGTGCGCTATCCTGTTGTGGTGGGTGGGCGCGAAATGGGTGAAGATACTGTTACGCTTGGAATGTTCTCTGATTCACCATTAGGAACAGGTGCTGGTAACGGAGATATAGGAATATCCAGTGCACCATTGCGTCTGAGCAGTGGTCCATTAATCTCTTCTCCTGATAGCATTACCGCTCCTCAACCAGCGCTAGGAAAATATCTAGGAGGTCGACGCCGACTTTTTTATCCTACACTTGCCCTCATTGCTCTCCTGGTTATTACGTTCATTGGCGGAGGGGCATTCTACTTTTTACGATCGAATGAGAGCCAGGCTGCCAATCAGGCTTTGGATGCTGCGCAGCAACAAATTACGAATGTAAATTCTGCATCCCCTGCGTCTGCTCTCAAAGCTCTGGCAAGTACTCAGAAGACACTGGCTGTTGTGCAGAAAAGCTACCAGCTCAATGACGCCCAGATGCAGCGGCTGACCCAACTCCGGAAGGATCTTGAGGGCCATGTCCAACGTGCAATTTCTGTTTACAATCAACAAGCCAAAATCTACGTGCTTCCATGTAATAGTGCAAGCCATCCCATCGAGAATACAAGCTCGAATACCTCGCCCGAAAGCCTCGCTTTCGCGGATGGATTCACGAGCAATTCCTTTCTTTACACGTTGGGGCTCAACAACCTTTTGTACCAGGTCAATAGCCAATATGGTATGGTGAGTCCTCTGCCTCCAGGTAAGACTAATCCCCAGTTTTCTAGTATGGCAAGCAATGGCTCCCTGCTTTTTCTCATACAAAAGCAGGTGAATGGTAATTCTTCACTTGTATATACACTTTCTGTCTACCAACCAGGAAAGCAGGGAACATTAGGCGCTCCCATTTCTTCGGCTCAAGTTGGTGCGAATTTTACCTCTAATGGCTATGTGCCTGTATATATGACAGCATGGGATAATACTGTGCACGTGATGCTTTCTTCGCAGTCAGACACCGGCAATGACCGTATTTTAAGTTATGTTCTAGATACCAAAAAGCATCTCAGTGCGCCGAAAGAGACGCAGATTTCAATCTCGGCACCCATTGTGAGTATTGCGGCTTTCCCAAATCAACTTTTTCTACTGTTATCAAATGGTGAAATGCAGAGCTTATCCTTAGTGAGCGGTAACCAGCTTTCCACTCCACCGCTGCCAGTTTTTGTACAGTCTCAGATAGCCCTACCCCTGGCGACAATCGCTACTGACTTTAGCGCAAAAACCCCAGTACCGACAGCGACAACTGTTAACCTGAATGGAAACACTGCATTATCGATACCCAGTACATCACAAGCGAATACAGCTACGTTGACGGCGGGTCAGATCAATGGTATTCCACATCTCTACATCGGGGATCCGGCGAATCATCGAGTCCTCAATTTGGAATCTAGTCCTGGTGGGTCTATTACCCCGACTCCAACAGGAACAGGTGGTACTACCAATAGTGTCAAACTCCTATTGGACCGGCAGTATGTCTCATACTCGGACTTCAAGCAGGTGAAGAGCCTTGCTGCTGATCGACAGGGTGATCAGCTCGCTGCTTTATCACAAATTCCTCCCTTAATGGCGAATCTAGTCTCAATCCAAACAGGTACACAGAATGGAGTACTTGAAAGTTGCCCGACGGCATAAGCAGTTCTCTCATCAGGATCAGGGATTATATTTTTTCACTCATGATGCGGGGTATCGGAATGGGGCTTTGGGGCCGATAAATCGGCGGTGTGCGCGATGAATCGGCACCTACAGATAGCCGGGGCGGGTTTGTATGGATTATAGATATTGCATGAAAGATTTAGAAAGGCAGTAGTGATAGCTGTGGGTTTTGAGGTATATTATCGAACGCATACGTGTGGAGAGTTAGATGCTAGCAATATTGGACAACAGATCACGCTAGCAGGTTGGGTGAATAGGCGCAGGGACCATGGCGGCCTTGTTTTCCTTGATATACGAGATCGTTATGGTATAACACAGGTGATTTCCGATCCTGAGCGTGCTCCTGATGTACATCGTATCGCTTCGGAACTACGTTCGGAATATGTTGTGCAGATCAGGGGGAAGGTTGTACCTCGTCTGGCCGGAACAGAAAATCAAAATTTGAGTACTGGAGCAATTGAAATTGCTGCCGATGCTATAGAAATCTTGAATCCTTCTCGTACAACTCCTTTCCCGATTAGTGACACTATACAGGTTGACGAGTCACTCAGGCTCAAATATCGTTATCTTGATCTTCGTCGACCCTCAATGCGAGACAATATGATACTGCGTCATCGCGTTGTCAAAACAATACGTGATTACCTGGATGAACGTGGATTCCTGGAAATCGAGACGCCTATCTTGATGAAGAGCACTCCGGAGGGTGCTCGTGACTACCTTGTTCCAAGCCGACTTTACCCAGGTGAATTTTATGCCTTACCGCAATCACCACAACAATTAAAACAGTTGCTGATGGTAGCGGGCATGGATCGTTACTTCCAGATTGCGCGCTGTTTCCGCGACGAAGATCAACGCTCTGACAGGCAACCTGAATTTACTCAGTTGGATATGGAAATGGCGTTTGTAGCTGAAGAAGATGTGATGTCTCTCATTGAAAGGTTATTGATTAACCTGATAGAAGAGACAACTAATAAACGCATTAAAGAACTGCCTTTCCCTCGATTATCGTATGCATATGTGATGGATCGTTATGGTACAGATCATCCTGACTTACGATTTGATCTTCCGCTTGTTAAGATATCGGATCTTGCGTCCGAGGGGAATTTTGGCGTCTTCCAGAATGCACTCACAGCTAGTGGCATGGTCAAAGGTATTCGTGTACCGGGGGCGGGAGGCTATAGTCGTAAGGAAATCGAGGAACTGACCGAATTTGCACGCATGTTGGGAGCAAAGGGATTGGTATCACTTGCGATTAGTCCCAGTAACGAGGTTAAATCGCCACTAACCAAATTCATGTCGACAGACGAGGTTCAGGCTATCATCGATCGTTTGCAAGGCGAGGCAGGCGACCTGCTGTTGTTTGTTGCCGATAGCTCTAAAGTTTGTAATGATGTCCTCTTCCGTTTGCGTGTTAAGCTAGGCGAACGCCTGAATCTGATTGATCCCAACGAACTGGCGCTATGTTGGGTCGTTGATTTCCCACTATTGCACTATGATGAAGAGGGTCAGCGTTACGAGGCCGAACACAATCCTTTCTCTGGCATGGACGAGGCGCACGTTGATCGGCTCGACAGCGATCCTTTGAATATTCGCGCGAAGCAATACGACATCATTTGCAGTGGTTACGAGATTGGTGGTGGAAGTGTGCGCATTAATGTTGCCGAGATTCAGCAAAAGGTTTTCTCCCTGATGAAATTGAGCGATGCAGAAATCAAAGAGCAGTTTGGGCATATGCTCGAAGCTTTTGAATACGGCACTCCTCCCCATGGTGGCATCGCTCTTGGTATCGATCGTCTGGTGATGTTATTCGCTGACGAAGAGGGTATCCGAGAGGTGATAGCGTTCCCTAAGACGCAGAGCGCCCAGGATTTGATGATGAACGCACCTTCACCTGTGGATGAGAATCAGTTGCGAGAACTGCATTTGCAACTAAGAACTGGTGAGAAGGAATAGGCTTTTACCCTGGCTCTCCCGGAGTTTCATGATAAGATGAATAAATATCGCGGCGCACTGTGCACCACTCACTGGCAATGATACAGCGGTAAGTATCTGTTTGCGCTGCCTCCAATCGATAGGAGCAAGAGCAACAATTAGAATTGCCATTTGGCTTGCACCAATCGTGCGGTACCACCACGGGCCTCCGCCGTGAGGAAGTTTGCCCTGCTTCAAGGCGAGTAGAGGTTCCAGATAGTGTATGATAGGTGGGAGTAAGCACCAGCGTGGTAGTTTCCCCCAGGCTATTGCTCCTGCGGCGGACCAGAGTGTAAGCCACGAATCCGCTTCTATATCGAGCACATCCCTCAGGTAAGTTGGACCAGCCCGACGAGCCAGTGGACCATCGAGCCAATCAGTTACTCCAAGCAGAGGCATCAACCAACCAATCCAGCCGGCGGTGCCGTTACGGTCTCTGATTCCAGAAGCCACTAGCCCGGCGAGAACTGCCCCGGTTGCAGCTCGACTCAAGGTCAGCATATCGGCCAGCGATGATTGTTCGGGTCCGATTTTACGAATCATTGCGGAGAGAAACACACGTTGCGCTATCAATGCCGTGGTGAGACCGGCCAGGTAGCGTAGCGTGCTTCCCAGACCATAAGCCCGCCAAATCGCGAGAGTGGTTGGCACTACGGTGATCAGTTCGATGAGTCGGACAGAATACTTGAGATTTCCTTTGGATAAGCTATTGTAGCGAAGAATAAGTCTTTGGATAAGTTCTTCATCAGCCAAGGGAATGTGTCCTTTCTCAAGGTCTATGGAGTTTGATTCCTTAAGCCAAATACTGGGGGGGAATGCTTAAAAGGATGTGTTAAAAATAGTATAGAATATGAGGTGTGGGTCTGTCAAGAGTAATGAAGTCTCGAGGTCTCAGGCTCTCCCGCATGAAAGAGTTTCTAAAATGGTGCATATCAACCAGTCTAGCAATGGAAATGCTCAGCAAAAGTTCAGTGAAGCAATGGCAACGATGCTCACCTCTAAGGATGGGGTTAACATCTCTGTTTGTACCTGGATGCCAGGCTTTTGTCAACGGATACTTATATGTGTTCAAGGTTTGGGAGGGCATGGTGGGTACTATGAAGAACTTGCACATCAACTTACACTAGGGGGCACTGTAGTTGTTGCTCTTGATCTGCGAGGGCATGGACATTCAGAGGGAGTGCGTGGAGATATCGATCGCTTTGATCGCTATGTTATGGATGTAGATGTAGCGGTCACCTGGGCTAGCGTCATGTGGCCTGATACACCTATCTTTGTGCTGGGTGAAAGCATGGGAGCGTCGATTGCAATCCAGTATGTTACTAGTGGAATGTACCGAACTCATCAGATTCCCCTCGCAGGGATTGTGTTTGTTTCACCTGTATTAAGCTCAGCTATACACCCAACCTTTGGTGAAGTGGTTCATTTTATCCGTTCGCTGCTGATTGCGCCAAAACGCCCCTCAATTGCGGTTACAGGACGTGAGGAATTGGGGTGCCGCGACTCTGCTTTCAACACATTATTACGAGCTGATCCGCTTTTTGTGCGCCAGGTGAGCGCCCGATTTCTCATCATGCTGACAATATGGCTCTGGCAAAGCAAACATAAAGCTCGTCTGATCAATTTGCCGCTCTTAGTACTACTGGGTGGAAAGGATTATATCTCACGACGCAGCGGTACATCGGCATTTCTCCGTCGTGTACCTGCCAGGGAACAACGTATTGTAACCTTTCCACAGGCTTATCATTGCCTGCTCCGCGACCCTGATACTCCAGACGTTGTAGGGGTACTGAATGTATGGCTTACTGCCCATCATGGAAAAGAGTTCTAGCCTTGTCTTATTCGAGGGGGTGTAGATATCAAAGGGCTAACACGTAAGCGAGGAACCGATCATAAACCTGCAATATGCCAGGCGAAACAAGTAGCATGGCTTGCACTGATTGCAATTGGAGGTATCGTATATTTCAGTGTGGCTGTTGTTGTGTTGCACTTTCTGCGCCCTGAATATACTCCTATCAATCATGCAGTGAGCAATTATGCTGTTGGTCCCAATGGATATTTGATGACCGCTGCATTCTATGTTCTTGCATTGAGTGTATTTGCCCTTGCTCTTGGTATATTCCGCAGCATTGCTCTTACCAACCTGTCGCGAATTGCTATACTGCTTCTGTGTTTAGCAAGTAGTGGAATGGTTGTAATGGGTGTTTTCCCCGGTGATGTGCATGCATTGCATCCTCCAGCTACAATTACGGGCGTGATCCATTGGACTGCTGCTGGTATATCCTTCTTGAGCATCATGATTGCTGCTTTTCTTTTGTCAAGTTCCTTCAAGTCGGATGAACGATGGCAAGAGTTCCGGCGCCCTTGCTTTATACTAGCACTGGCTATGGTTGGAGCGTTATGGTTGTATGGGATACTGGCGCTTGTTGGTTGGATAGGTATTGGGCAACGTATCTATATTACTGTGTGTTTGGTGTGGTTGTTGGTTTTGGCAGGGTGGGTTTGGTCTGTCGGTGTGAGGGAGAATGGGTGATTTGAAAACGCTAAAGTTGCAGAGCAAGTTCTTCCACAACTTTCCTGGTTACAGATGTGTCACAAAATTTAAGCTAAGTTGATGCATTTGGCTGCTCAGGTTAATCGATCCGTAGGTGGGTACAAGGATTGACAAGTGTAGAGCCGTGATTTATAATGCATGTCATAAAGCGACAGATATTCGAGTGAATAAAACCTTCAAGTTAATCTGGTGCTTGTCAAGAAGGTAATTCACGATCCCGTAGCTCAGTGGATAGAGCGACAGATTGCGGATCTGTAGGTCGGAGGTTCGAGCCCTCTCGGGATCGCCCTGGCTCCCCAGGCTAAGTGGGGAGCCTTCTTTATGTGCTCTTCATGCAAGATACGTAGGTCGGAGAACGAGGGATTTTAGGTTGTTATTTACGAATATTGACGAATTAAAGCGTCTATCGTAACATCCACCGAGAGGGTCGATCAATCGGCGGTGATAGGCAACAACCTCAGATGCGCATGAGCTTGGGATGGGTGACGAGTTGAGA
>Ga0209056_10007275_pt1 | contig 11401 bp, 8 predicted proteins | sample GraSoiAngelo_114_FD_185876 | JGI IMG/M metagenome (GOLD analysis project Ga0209056, IMG submission 185876) | Grasslands soil microbial communities from the Angelo Coastal Reserve, California, USA - 14_0903_13_40cm (SPAdes) (version 2) | ecosystem: Environmental > Terrestrial > Soil > Grasslands ... | reverse complement strand
CACGTGCAGCGCGGCTTTGATTTCCTCGGACAAAACGTGCGCAGATATCCTAACGGGAAACTGCTCATCAAGCCTTCCAAGAAGAATGTCAAAACCTTGCTGGCTGGCATCCGACGAACCATCAAAGCTGCGCATGGCATGTCTGCCGCCGACTTGATCGATCAACTCAACCCAAAGATTCGCGGTTGGGCCAACTATCATCGGCACGTGGTGAGCAAACGCACGTTCGGACGCGTCGATTACTCCATCTTCTCAAGTCTGTGGAAATGGGCACGACGAAGGCACCCGAACAAAAGTCCACGCTGGTTCAAACCGAAATACTTTGCCCAGCGTGGGAATCGGGACTGGTCCTTCTTCGGTGAAACCTGCGATGACGAAGGACAGACTAATAAAGTCTGGCTGCACTACGCCAAGAGCACTCCCATCAAACGGCACGTCAAGGTCAAAGGCGAAGCCAACCCGTACGATCCAACCTATGAAACCTACTTCGAAGAACGGGAAGGGGCTCACATGCTGGAAACGTTTCGGGGTACCCGCACTCTTCGCTATCTCTGGTATGAACAACGTGGACTCTGCACGCTGTGCCTTACAAAAATCACCCGGATCACAGGCTGGCGGCTTCATTACTGCGTCTCCCGTGTGATGGGTGGTTCGGCAGGTGCTACGAACCGCGTTCTACTTCATCCCGAGTGCCATGACCGGGTTCATCGTCAGCGTCTTTCCGTTTTGAAACCGCGTCTCCTCTAAAGAGGCGTTCGAAGGGCTTGAGCTGGGTGAAGGGAAACCTTCACGCCCAGTTCTGAGAGGGCCAGGCGGCCGCAAGGCTGTCTGGCTACTCGGTAGTTATGCCACAGGCACCGCTCCGAGGTCGGGAGTGAATGTCCCTCGGTGTCAGTTCTGGTGTCAGTTGGATTTCAAATTTCGTGCTAGTCAGTGCCGAGTGGTTCCAGGAAGGAATCTGCGAAAAGCCTTATCAGCATTGGGTTTCAGGGTGATCGTGCAAAAACGAGCGAGAGCGTGCGAACATCGGAAAATTGATTAAAATGGCATTGCTCTACCACTGAGCTACGCGCCCACTATCTCTACATCATACCGAATGTTACGGTTTTGCTGTCGTCCCAGCGTAAGCGGGCCTTGCAGACTCTTCACACCGCCGCAGTATCCGGATTTAGAATATTCTCATGGCGCTTGAGGAATACAGACGCAAGCGGCGCTTCTCCGAAACGCCCGAACCTCCGCCGAAGGTTGAAAAGAAAGCGGGTCACCGCTTCGTAGTGCAGCGGCACCGCGCCACGCGTCTTCACTATGACTTTCGTCTCGAGATGGAAGGTGTGCTGAAGTCATGGGCTGTGCCCAAAGGCCCATCGCTTGATCCCGCCGACAAGCGGCTTGCCATGCAGGTGGAAGATCATCCCGTTTCTTATTTCGATTTCGAAGGCACCATTCCTGAACGCAATTATGGAGCCGGCTCAGTCATGGTGTGGGACGTGGGCACCTGGGAGCCGCTCTCGCCCGAAGCCGTCAACGGAAAATATTTGCCCGGCACCGAAGCTGAAGCCGCCGCCATGATCAAAAAGGGCGACTTGAAGTTTCGCCTTCATGGTAAGCGGCTGAACGGAGATTTCGCGCTGGTCCACATGAAAGCCCGCAGGCCGGGAAGCAAGGGTAACGAATGGTTGATGATCAAAAAACACGATGAATATGAGACGAATGGTTTTGACATAGACAAATACGACACTTCGGTTCTCAGCAACAAAACTATGGCGCAGATCGCAGGAGACGACGATTCTGCCAAATGGACGAGCAGCAAAAAAGCTTCGCGAGGAAGAGTGAAAGCGGCGTGGCTTGCGGACAGTTTAGCCAAGCTGGATAAAAAAAAAGTAAAAAGCGCAAAAAATCAAACCACTGCGGATACAGAGGAGCACAAAGGTAAACGAAATCCGAAAAGGGTTGCCGCGAAGAATGGATCCAATTCCTTTGCGATCTCTGCGTCCTCTGCCTTTAAAGACTTAGAAGGCGCGACCAGACGGCCCATGCCTTCCGCCATCCGGCCGATGCTAGCTTCTGTCGTAGAGAAGCCGTTCGAGGATCCCAACTGGCTGTTCGAGATCAAGTGGGACGGATACCGCGCTGTGTCGTTCATTGAGCACGGCACTGTGCGCCTGGTTTCGCGAAACCAAAATGACCTTACGCCGCGATATCCCGAGTTGCGTGAGTTGCCAAAGTTTATCAAGACACAAAATGCTGTTCTCGACGGCGAAGTGGTTGTGCTCGACGAGCAAGGCCGTTCCTCGTTCAGCCTGATGCAACAGCGCACCGGCATTCGCAGTCACGGCCGTCAAGGCGCGACACGCCACGACCTGCCCATCCTTTATTACGTCTTCGATCTGCTCTACCTCGACGGATACGATCTCCGGCGCGTCACACTCGAAGAGCGCAAGCGTGTGCTGAAGGAGATTCTGATACCCGACGAAATAGTCCGCTACTCTGATCATTATCCGGGAGAGCAGGGGGTCGCATTATTCGAGGTCGCGAAACAGAAGGGCCTGGAAGGCATCCTCGCCAAGAAACGTAACAGCTGCTACGAGGAGCGCCGCACATCTGAATGGCTGAAGATCAAGATCACACAGACTATCGATTGCGTGGTTGGCGGCTACACCGATCCCGAGGGTACGCGGCAGCATTTCGGCTCACTGGTGCTGGGGCTCTACGATGAGAAGAAGCACCTGATTCACGTTGGTCAGGCTGGCACCGGATTTAACCATGCGACCTTGAAGGAAATATTCGGCGAGCTTGGAAAAATCGAGAGTACCAAGAACCCGTTCAGCGGCGCGGTTGATGCCAAAAAAGTGCATTGGGTCAAACCGGTGCGGGTTGCGGAAGTGAAGTTTTCCGAGTGGACGCACGAAACCGCCGACGGTGGGCTCAAACTCCGCGCCCCGGTGTTCCTCGGCCTGAGAGAAGATAAAAATCCTGAAGAGTGCACCCTTGCAGGTCAGGTAACCGTCTCCACCCAAATATAAGGAGCAATTGACATGCAGCATTCACCTCGTTTCTTGAAAATTGTGGACGATGCCAAATCGCGAATCAAAGAAACTGACGTTGATGAGGTGAAGGAACGACTCGATCGCGGCGACAAATTCTTGCTGGTTGACGTTCGAGAAGAAAGCGAATTCGCCAAAGACCATCTGCCCGGCGCCATTCATCTTGGCAAGGGCGTTATCGAGCGCGACATCGAAGGCCGCGTTCCCGACCTTAACACTCCAATGGTTCTGTATTGCGGAGGAGGATTCCGCTCCGCCATGGCAGCCGACAACCTGCAGAAAATGGGCTACACCAATGTGATTTCCATGGATGGCGGAGTGCGCGGCTGGCGCGAGAAGAACTTTCCCATGACGAAGAAGCGTGACTGAAACTGCCCAGGCTGCAGAACTTCCGTAACTTGTTCCCTCCGTTGCCACGCTTCAGCATAGTAGGAGTGCCGAGGGCCTGAGTTTGCCCTCCGAAGGAAACGCATGTCCAGATCTTCCAGTGCAGGCACCGGTTCAGCAGTTGCTGTAGCCCGCGTGCTCGCGCCTCACGCCATCATCGAACAAGATTTGACGCGCTCCACTTCACCGGAACAGGCATGCGCAGACCTTTCCAGAATCTTCAATGTGGGTTTGGCCGAAGTTGCGCTCATGCGGGTTGAGGGCGACATCCTTAATTTTCTTTTTCCCACCGAATTGCGCGCAGCAGGCTTCGTGCCCCTTTCGAGTTCCAAGGCAGTCGCCGCACGGACTGCCACTACGCGTAAAGTCGAACTATTCAACAATTTTGTAATCGTGCAACATGCAAATGTGTTCGAAACCATCAAGCTGAGCACGCTGGGACAATCGAACGTCCCAGGCGCAAACACAATTCAAAAGTTGATGACGGCGCCGATTACCGATCCTCACCATAACGTGGTTGGCGTACTTCAAATCTGTCACAAGGGACTCACGCCTGACGACTCCGGCGCTGATTTCACCCTCAACGATTTGCAAAATCTGGAGCTCGCCGCCCGAGCTCTGGGTAACCTCTCTTTCATGCACGCTGCCTAGCAGCGGCTTGCCTCCCAGCTAGTGTCGCAACTTCGTCAGCCGTGAGTTCGCGCACCTTTCCTTTTGGCAGACTCCCTAACTGCAGCGGGCCAATGGCAACGCGAATCAACCGCAAGACCTCAATCCCAAAGCCATCCATCAGCCGCCTGATGTGGCGGTTCTTGCCTTCATCGAGTGCAATTTCCAGCCAAGAATTCTTTGCCCCGGTTCGAACAACTGAAGCTTGCTTCGCGCGCAGCACATCGCCCCTTTCATGCTGCCCGCCGCCGGTCAATTGCCGCAACAGTTCCGGCCCAACCACCGCCGCGACTTGCACATGATAAGTTTTGCTGACGTGCGATTCGGGAGATGCGATTCTTGCGCCCCACGCCGAATCGTTAGTAAGTAGCAGCAAGCCCTCGCTCGCTTTGTCGAGACGTCCTACCGGAGCAACCCACGGCAGGTCGCCAGGTAACAGTGAATAAACGGTTGGTCGCCCCTTTTCATCATCAGCCGAAGTGATAATTCCGCCGGGCTTGTTCAACATCAAATAAACCTTCACAGCCGTTCGCACTGCTTGCCCATCGACCTCGATCAGGTCCTTACCGAAGGCGACAGGCTTATCTGCATTCAACGCTACACGGTGATTCACGCGAACCCGGCCACTTGCGATCAAGTCCCGCGCCCTGGAGCGCGAGCAATGCCCACGCTTCGAGAGTGCTCGTGCCAAACCGGTGCTTGCTGAGTTTTTCTTCAAGATTCAGCTCAGATTAGAAATCGCTTAACCTTGCATGCACTATTCGTGGTGCAAACATTTCAGAATTTCATGAAAACGACCGTCTTCCGCCAGAAAAAAGTGAAAGAAATCAAAAAATGTGTTTCCCATTGCATCATTCGCGGTGCAATAATGCGTGGACTTTGAATTGCACAGCCTTCTGAGTTACAACATTAGAAACCCCTCCGGGACAAAAATTCATGTGGCTTGAAAAACTTTTCTCCGGCGTTCTGCGAGTTCTTACTCCTCTCGGTCCGCGTTACCTGCAACCATCTTTCGCGCAGCGGCTTTATCTGCTTTGGATCTTCCGCAATTTTCAGACTCTTCCAGTGAAAGTGCTGACCTCGCGACAGCGCCGTCTCGTGGAATCCATGTGCGCGGCCGATCTGTTTGTATCTTTTGGCGCCGGCGTTGACGATGCTCCCCTGTTAGGAACGCTTGAACAACGTCCGCCAATTCCGGAGTCTGCAGCACAACGGCGTCGTAGCAGTTCGGTCACCGACTCGGTCGCACCATTCGCCGCCGATGCCAGGCGCCGGTAGAGGCAGTCTTTCACTTACATACTCGCCGTTATGCTGGTTCCTTCGCTGAAGAAGCCATCAGGGTTCGTGCGTTTGGGGCAAAGAAGACGAGCATCCTCACGAGATCGGTTTCATTGACCGATCTGAAGAAGAAGGTGGGAGATCAATGAAGAGCAGACTTCTAATCATCTTTTTTTCGCGTTTATTACGGTATTCGCACAGGGCCAGGTCTCGTCAGATAGCTCCTCCATAGAAGGCAAGGTCCTAGCGCTCGAAAATGCCTGGGGACAGACTGAGAAAGTCAGCGACAGCAAGGCGCTACACGATTTACTCGACGATTCCCTGATTTACATCCGCTACGACGGCAGTCTCTGGGACAAGACCCAATATCTCACGAGCCTGAAGGACACCAGTTCTCGTGTAGATCAAGCGATCAACGAGAACATGAATGCGCACGTCTTCAACGACGCCGTGCTCGTGACCGGAATCTATCGAATCAAAGGGGTTGAAAAGGCGAAGCCATATTCGCGTAGGGAGCGCTTCATTGATACATGGGTGCGCCGTGGCAACACATGGATTTGCGTTGCGACCCAAGTAACATTGATGCCCAGCCGGTAGAAGCGAACACGAGGGCTTCACCCAAGCGTGCAATATGTTTGTTAACTGCAAATTGCATTCTGAACCCATGAACGATTCCGGAAGCAGCAGTTCGAGACATCGCGCAGGCGATGCTATAATCGAAAAATTGTTCTTCCTTAAGCAGTCCTAGTCTTCAGTGGGCCTATCTGGGGCGCGTAGCTCAATTGGCAGAGCAACTGACTCTTAATCAGTAGGTTGTAGGTTCGATTCCTACCGCGCTCACCACTCCTTATTTATCAAGCTCTTGCGAGAGCTTGGACAAAGTTTGGGGTCGTCTGGCCAACTGACCGGATGTCAGTGAGTCTAGTTCGGAATCTCTCATCGTTATTAACACTTTGACGAATTGCGCAGTCGCGGGTGTGTCTTGAAGTGTGCCAGAAGAGAAGTATCGGCACGAACTCGAGTCTCCCGGTTCCCGACCGCCACCAGTCCGGAGCCGTTCGCATTGAATCCACGGAGGAAATAGGCCAGCGTTGGCCACCGGATCTCGAAGTTGCGTCAACATTGAAGCGGTCAGCGAGACGTTGTCGAATTGAACTTTCCGTTGAATTCATCCTCGCAGGTCATCAAAGAACTCCGATGCTGGGGCAACACGCCTTGCAGTAGGGGTATCATGGGAGCTCCAGTTCGTGTCATCTGGAATGCTTTCTTGAGAAGGAGAATCAATTCATCCAGTTCTGCTGGAACAATAGGATCTAGCCCGGCGGACAGCTCGTCGAATACAAGTCGCGTGTATCTGTTCCGGGGTGAGTATATTTTTGAAGTCGAGAAAACGTTGGTGGTCGAGACCCCGCAGATAGGCCACGCTACCTACGTTTTCTCCAGGCCCAGAAATGTGGGAAGCTTTCTCGCCCTGTACATCAAGATCAGCAAGGAGCACATTCGACGCAATCGTGACAACGCCGACATGGTTATAGAAGTGGTCCACGGCACAAATCCGAGAGCATGGCTCAAGGAGATGTAGCAAAGCCTGGGGGAAAAGTCGACTTCCCTCTTCGCGCCCACGACCTCATTGATTGATCTTCAGCACCCACGCCGGTTGTCGGCGCAAGTCCTCGGGAAGGTCTGGAAGTTCAATCGACAATCCCGCTTTTGAAGCTTTGAACTTCAAATACCCATCCGAGCCGAGCAAACTAACTGATTTAGCGGCACTCATGTCTTTGATTACCAGGCGGTGCCCCGACCAGCGCGGTAGGATCGCATAAACGTCGTTGCCCTTTGTGGTGAAGAATGCTTCGATAGAGGCTTTCCCATCAGCAGATTTTTCAATTAGCTTAGTAACGTCGTACGCTGACGAATACTCCTTGTTGTATTCAATTTTTAGCACTTCGCCCGCAGTCCATTGCCGCGTGTTCTTCCAGGGTTTCGCACCGTAAATGGCTTCCCCGTTGATTTTGAGCCAATCACCCATTTGAGTAAGCCGCTCTTCCATGATCACGGGGATCGTTCCATCGGCCTTCGGGCCAATGTCGAGCAGAAGGTTGCCACCGCGGCTGACCGTATCCACCAGGATGAACACCAATTCCCGGCTCGTGTGGTAAATATTGAGATCTTCTGCACGGTTGTAGCCGTAACTTACGCCCATGCCACGGCTCTCTTCCCAAGGATGATCGACGCCACTCATTCCTGCGGTGTATTCCGTGGTCCAGTAGCCACCATGTTTGTGGCGAGTGTCACTGCCCCAACGATCGTCCACAACCACTTCGTCCTTGACCGGCGACTCATTGAAAAGCCATGCCAGCAGTTCAGCGCTGTGCCATTGCTCCGAGGACATCTCCCATTCGCCATCACTGAAGATGATTGCCGGCTTGTAATGCGTGACCAAGTCCTTGAACTGCGGGAACATGTGCTCGCGAACATAGCGCGGCTTGTCGTAGAGCCAGAGCGGGTTGTACCACTCGTAAAGCGAATAGTAGAAGCCCATGCGCAAGCCCTTGCGCCGCACCGCGTCAGAGAGATCTCCCAGCAAATCGCGCTTTGGACCGATCTCGACCGCGTTCCAGGGTCGGCCCCATGTTGCTGACGCCTCTTTACTGGGCCAAAGCGCGAACCCCTCATGATGCTTCGAGGTTAGCGCGACATACTTGGCACCCGATCGTGCGAACACGTCTGCCCAATGATCCGGATCGAATAATTCCGCTTTAAACTGCGGTGCAAAATTCTGATACGGAAAATCTGCGCCATACACCTTCTGATGAAATGTCCATGTTCCTTTCTGCAGTTCATCAGCTTTTGGATTGTTCTGGCCGTTGGTCAGAGCATTCCAGTACCACTCAGCGTAAGCGAGTTTGCCCAGGATTACCGGTGCATAGGCGGGCACTGAATAAGTTCCCCAATGAATAAAGATTCCAAATTTGGCGTCACTGAACCATTGCGGGGTGGGACGCTTGTCGACAGAGTCCCAGGTCGGTTCATAGTTTTGTGCGCTGAGGGTTACGACCAACAAGCAAGGGAGCACGAACAACTGCGTCAAGCGCTTCATGAGATCTCCATCCATACTTGTGATGAACTGCGCGCACGGACAACCTGTTCATGAGAGATAGATACTACCGACCCATCCCGTCAGACCACAAGGAAATGCCCGCCCCTCGTGGAACGGAGGCGGGCATGTTGCAGATGGCTCTCAGCTCAGAAAATGAACCTCAGCCCGAACTGCAGGACTCGAGCGTTGTTGGCATTAGCTCTCGATGTCACCGTCCCAAAGTTGCTTGGGTTGCTGACGTCGCCGTTTGGAGAACCGAAAACTACAGTGTTGAACAGGTTAAAGGCTTCAGCACGGAACTCAACTTTCCGCGCTTCACCCCAGAGCGGGAACCCACGGAAAACCGAGAAGTCCACGTTCCAGTAACGCTGCGCTTGGAAGGGATCAGGGCGAAGGTTGCCGAACGTGCCCGAAGCCGGGGCGGCAAAAGCACTCGCGTTGAACCAGCAGGTCTGTGTATGCACGGCTGCTCCATTCGGGCACGAACCCGAATTCGGATCACCGACGAGATTGGCCTGTTCGTAACCAGCCCACCCAACGTTGCCGGTGTTCGCAGGATCCCCGTTGTTGTCTGTCACGCTGTAGCGTTGACCGGACCGAACCGAGAGAATGCCATTGACCTGCCAGTTGCCCACGATGTAATCAACTGCATGGCTGCCGGTCGAGTACCGCTTGCCCTGACCGACCGGAAGCTCGTAGTTCGCATTAACAGTTAGAAGGTGAGGAAGGTCGAACCCTGCTGGGCTCAGGCTGGCCCTTGGATTGTAGGGATCCGCAACGTTCTTGCCTTCGGCGCCGAACCATCCATCGTTCTCGTCAAGCGCTTTCGAGAATGTGTAGGCTACCTGATAGGCCAATCCGCCGGTAAAGCGCTTGTCCACTGACAATTGGAAAGCATGGTAGTCAGCGAACCCAACGCTACGGTCATAGAAGGTCTGAATCATGTAGGGGAACAAGGCTCGCGATTGGGGGTTAGGCAGGGGGCTGGGCTTTAGCGCGGTGTTGTACACACCGCCAATGTTCGCCCGGTGGGTCAGCGCACTCACATAGCTACCAGTAATCGTAGTGGTTGAATTGATCTGGTGCTGAATGCCAAAATTAAACTGGTAGGCATATGCATTCTTGATGTGTGGATCGTAGTGCCAGTTCACGCCACCCGAGAAAAACGGCGTCGGTGCAGGCAGTCCCGCGCTCACGCCACCTGCCGAAAAAGGATCCCCATACGTCGCCGTCGGGGTACCACTCGGAGCCGTGGAACCACCTGGCACGTTTAAGTTATTGGCGATCAACTGCCCAATGCCCGGCCAATCGCCTTCGATGTTTTGGGACATCTGGCTGACAGCAGCCCAATTGTCGTAAACGACCCCGGCGCCTCCGCGCAAAACCGTTCTCTCACGAACGCGATACGCAAAGCCCAGGTGCGGACCAAGGTTGGTATAGGTGTTGTGAGAAATTCGGCCACGCGGATCAACCACGACATGAGGCGGCAGTGTGCCCGGAGGCAAACAAGTTTGCGTGCTGGGATCGCACGCTACTGCATTCCCTTGCGGATCCAGCATGATGCTGGGAATGCACGGAGCGTGTCCCCGTACGGTGCACGGCGGCGGCGGGTACTGCAAAACATACGTGCCGTTTGAAAAATCGAAGTCCCCGGTTTCAATTCCGCCCGACTTATCGAAGGTCTCTTTGGTACCGTACGGCGGAATCAAAGTCAGGTCGTAACGAATCCCGTAATTCACCGTCAGTTTCGACGTCGCCTTCCAGGAATCCTGGAAGAAGGCACTAAACAGCCCGCCGGGGCGAGTTCTTTCAGCTACATCGCGACGGTTAGCGCTATCGGGAACACCGATGAGCGCCGACGCTACGCTAAAACCACCGTTGCCGTTGCCGTTGCCGGTTTGACCGTTGGCAAAACCAACGCTGTCAAACGAGAGCGGGCTGGAGAACACGCTGCTGATGTAGTTCGCACCCACCGTGAATGTATGAGTGCCTTTCAGTTTGTTCACAGTCACAGAGACCTGATTGTTGTCGGTGGCTTGAGGTGTTAGTACGACGCTCTCGCCTGCGCTCACGTAATTATTCCCAAGTTGATAATTGGGAAGCAGCCAACCCGAGGCCCCCGAAAAATTGCTGGCGAACCCTGGGGCAAAACCGGCCGTCTGAATCACGCTGCTAAGGTCCGTCTTGAACTTGGTATAGGCGTTGTCAGAGACCGTGGTGCGAGAGAACAGCGCCTGTAGCTGCAAGCTTGGACTGAAGGTATGGACCCAATTCCCTCCCCAATTTCGACCGGGAATGGTGTCGGTCGTCTGCAGACCTGGCAAGCTCGTCGGCTTAAGTACGTCGCTGTTGATCAGGCTGTAGCGGAACCACACAGAGTCTTTCTGCCCAAACGTGTGGTCGAGCCTGACATTGTACTCGTTCTGGTGTTGAGTATTGGGATCCGCATCGAACGCGTTACTGTTAAAGACAGGGTCGAACGAACCAGCGGCCGGCAGTACGCTCTGAAGGAACGTGACGATCTGCGGCTGAATGTCCCCTGGATTATTACCTACCGGAATCTGGTTGTTCAGGTACGGTGTACGAGAGAAACCGGAACCCGCAGGAACAGTTGTATACGGATTGTAGATCTGTTGGCCGGGGTTGTTGCACAGGCCCGCGGTAAATCCGGCTGTACAGTAGGAACTGAAGTCGCCGCCATACATGGCTGCAGTCGGAACCAGGATTCGGCTTCTGATCGGCTTGTTATAGCGGAACCCCTGATAGGCAAAGTAGAAGAATGTATTGTGCTTCAACGCAGGAAGCGCAACTGGACCGCCGATAGCCCCGCCGAACTGGTTTTGATGGTACTGCACGATGGGGTTAAACGAATCCTGTGAGTCGAATGCGTTGTTGCGCAGGTACTCCCACGCGGAACCATGGA
>Ga0209056_10007270_pt1 | contig 11403 bp, 9 predicted proteins | sample GraSoiAngelo_114_FD_185876 | JGI IMG/M metagenome (GOLD analysis project Ga0209056, IMG submission 185876) | Grasslands soil microbial communities from the Angelo Coastal Reserve, California, USA - 14_0903_13_40cm (SPAdes) (version 2) | ecosystem: Environmental > Terrestrial > Soil > Grasslands ... | reverse complement strand
CGATACCAAGGGCGATAGTTGCGAGAATGTCGTAAATCCAGCGCACCGGGATCCAGCCGAGTGTCAACGCTTCCAGTGGCCGGGAAATGTCGGGGACGTTGACCGCGACCGCGCTGAGCCCGGCATGGCGGACTGGGGCGAGATAACTACCGTAGCCCAGCGCCAGCGCTGGATCGATCTGTCGCTGGTGCGTAGCGACCCACATGCCCCACGCGAGCATCACGCCGAGCGGCGGCAGCACTAGGGGCAGCAACGACCGCATTGGCACGCGGCGAGCCAGCAGAAAACCGGCCGTGCCCGCGACGATCGCTACGCCGATCGACCGCGTAAGCAAGGCCAGCGCCGCTGCGTCTGCAACGATCCACGACGCGCCGCGGTCGGCGGCCACAATCGCAAGCGCGAGGAGCACCGCGAACAACGGCTCGGCGAAGAGCACGCCTTGCGTCGCCAGGACTGGAATCGCGAGCGCGGCTGCGAGCACGATCGCCGGCACAAACCAGAACTTGGTCAGGCCAAGCATCGCGGTTCGGGACGCATGCCACGCGATCAATCCGGCCGCGCCGGCAGCCAGCAAGGCGTTGAGAACTTTCGCGGACAGCGCCGCGCCACCGACCGAGAACAAGCCAAAGAGCGGTGCGAGGATCACCGGATAGAGCGGCGGATAGTGGACGGCGGCCGGCATGCCGGGGAGATTGGGATGGACGTACCCGTATCCACGGGCGAGAGCTGTTGCCAGCCCGGCATACAGTCCGTCGTCGTAGAAAACGCCGACGAGCGTCCGGTTCAGCGTGAGGATACCGACGGCCAACGTCACCGCCGCGACGACGAGCCCCGCCTTTACTTCTCGGGTAAGCGCCAATCTCGGGCGTTGCGCGGGACGAGCAGGTTATAACGCAGGATGTGGAACAACGCGGCAAAACCGTCGCGCCACGTGATCTTTTTCCCCTCCGCATAGGTCCGGCCGCTGTACGAGATCGGCATCTCCCAGATTCGCGCGCGCGCCTGCGCCAACCGCGCCGTGATCTCCACTTCGAATCCAAAGCGGTTGGACGACAGCGGCAGCCGTTGAAGCAGATCTCTGCGAACCAGCTTATAGCAGGTCTCGAGGTCGGTGAGGTTCAGGTTCGTGAACATGTTCGACAAAAGCGTCAGCAGCCGGTTCCCGACATAGTGCCAGAAGTAGAGAACGCGACGTGGGCCTCCTTGAAAGCGCGACCCGTACACCGCGTCCGCCTTGCCTGCGCCGATCGGCCCGACGAGCGCCGGCAGATCCGCAGGGTCGTACTCGAGATCGGCATCCTGAACCACGACGGCGTCCCCGGTGGCGGCCGCGATGCCGCTGCGGACGGCGGCACCCTTCCCTCGATTGATGGCGTGATGAATCACACGATCGATTAAACCATCTTGCGACAGCTTCTCGAGAACTTCGCGGGTGCCATCGGTCGAGGCGTCGTTGACGACGATGATCTCGACGCGCAGCGGCACGGCGCGCACGCGCCGCAGGGCCATCTCTACGGTGCCGGCTTCGTTAAACGCCGGCACAACCACGGAGAGCAGCAGATTGCGTGTGGCCCGATCTGGACTCATCAGGCAGCCTCACCGACCGCGATCAGCGACTGTCCCACGCGCCAGGGGATCAGACGCTCGAGCCGGAAGAGCGGCACCAGCGTGTCGTAGAGCTTGATGGAGCCCGCGGGAATCGTCTGCCGCTGGAGCACTCGGCCGGCCCACCACCAACCGGGAATGCCGGCAAGGTTGAAATACTCGATGTGCGCCAGCCGGAACCCGGTTCGTTCGAGCTTCGCGATTAGCTCGGCACGGGTGTAGCGGCGATGATGACCGAGAGCGCGATCGATCGAGCCGTACAGCGCGGGCAAGGCCGGAACGAGGAGAACCAGCCGACCCTTCGGTTCGAGCAGCTTGCGGACCGCGGCGAGCGACGTGATGTCGTCCTCCACGTGCTCCAGCACATTGAGGCAGATGATCGTATCGAAGCGCTGGCCGCCGACGGCGCGGTCGTCGTGCGGCAAATAGAGATGCGCCACCGAGATGTTCGAGTGATTCGCGAATCGCGTGCGGAGCCGGGCCAGGTATTCCTCCCGCGTATCCGTCAGTACGAGGCGCTCGCGGTCGACGAGGAACGCCGAGAGGTTGCCGATCCCCGAGCCGATCTCCAACACCTGCGATCCGATCCAGGCACGGATCCGATCGAACATCCAGGCGTTGTAGCGCACCGCGCCGGCGAGACACTCCAGTGTCTCCGCGCCAACGGGATCAGTCGGTTGGATTTCTATCTGGCTCCGCTACCGGCGATGAGCCCTCGTAGCGACTCAGCTTCCGATACAGCGTCGACGGATCGATCCCGAGCACCTCGGCGGCGCGGGTCTTGTTCCCGCCTTCACTCTGAAGCACCCACGTGATGTACGCCTGCTCGATGACGTCGAGCGCTGGATTCTTGTGGAGCCGATCCGCGACGAGCGGCTCCACCTTGCGCTCGCTCACTTTGTCCGGAATTGCCGAGCGGGGGATCGTATCCCCTTTGGTGAGAGTCACAGCCCGCTCGAGCGCGTTCTCCAACTCGCGGACGTTGCCCGGCCAGTCGTAGGACATGATGACTTCTTCTGCTTCCGCCGAGAGGATCTTAGAACTCTCCCCCCGCTCGGTCGCGATGTGCCCGAGAAACTCCTTCACGAAGATCGGAATGTCGTCGCGGCGGTCGCGCAGCGGCGGCAGGTGAATGTTGATGACGTTGAGCCGGTAATACAGATCGGTCCGGAAGCGGCCGCGCTTGATGTCGTCCTCGAGATCGCGATTGGTCGCGGCCACGACCCGCACATCCACCGGAATCGCTTCGGTGCCGCCGACGGGGATGGCTTCCCGCTCCTGCAGCACGCGGAGCAGCTTCACCTGGGTCGCGGGCGACATCTCGCCGATCTCGTCGAGGAAGAACGTTCCGCCCCGGGCCGCCGCGAACAGCCCCTGCTTATCGCGCACGGCCCCCGTGAACGATCCCTTCACGTGACCGAATAGCTCGGACTCGAGCAAGCTTTCGGGAAGCGCCCCGCAGTTCAGCGAGAGGAACTGACCCTCGGCACGCGTCGAGAGCTCGTGGAGGTAGCGGGCGATCACTTCCTTACCGGTTCCCGATTCGCCCTGGATGAGCACCGTGCTCTCCGTGGGCGCCACCTGCTCGGCGAGCCGCAGAACGTCACTGAACAACTTCGACTTCCCGAGCGGCTTAACCTGTCCGGAGCGCTCGCGCCGGCGGATTTCCTGCTTGAGCTGCTTGTTCTCGGCGCGGAGGCGGCGGTGCTCGGCGGCGCGGCGGCAGATCGCCACCATGTCGTCGTTCGAGAAGGGCTTCTGGATATAGTAGAAGGCACCCTCGTTGACCGCCTGAATCGCCGTCTGCAGCGACGCCTGCGCCGTCATGAGGATGACGGGCGTCTCGGGGTCCTGACCCCGCACGGCCGAGAGAATCTCGATGCCCGTAACGCCGGGCATCTTGAGGTCCGTCAGGACGATGTCGGGCGCCGAGCTCTTGAGCTGCTCGAGACCCGCCTTACCGCCCTGCGCGGTGGTGACATCGAATCCCTCGTTCTTCAGCAGGATGCGGAGGGTTTCGAGTATCCCCTGTTCGTCGTCGATGACGAGTATGGATGGGGCAGCGGCCATTAGGCAGCTTCCTCCTTGCGGCGCGCAGCCGGGAAGTAGATGGTGAACGTCGTCCCCCGTCCGGCCTGGCTGTCGACGAGCACCAGACCGCGATGCGCCTCCACGGCCCGTTGCACGATTGCCAGCCCGAGACCCGTGCCGCCTACGCGCCCGGTCGCAAAGGGCTCGAACAAGCGGCGCTGCAGCTCGTCCGGGATGCCGGGTCCGTTATCGCTCACGCGCAGTGATACGGGGTTATCGATGCCCGCGCCGCCCGGCAGATCGTTCGCTGCTGCTCGACCGGTGCGGACGACCACGTGGGCGCGCGAGCCTGCCGCCTGGACGGCATTCAGTACCAGATTCGTGACGACGCGATGTAGGAGGTCCTCGTCGCCTTCCATCGGGGTCGCGGTGCCCTCCAGAGAGATGCGCACTCCGGCGGAGCACTCGGGATGCTGGCGCACAAGTCGAATGGCGGCTTCGGCAACTCGATGGAGGTCCACCGGCCGGCATTCGGTCACGCGCACGCGCGAAAAATCGAGGAACTCCGATAGCAGCCGGGACAAGCGATCGCTCTCGCGAACGATCAGATTGGCGAGGAATTTCTCGTCCGGATTGGCGCGCGACGAACGGCCCAGCTGTTCGACCGAGCTGCGGATCGACGCCAGGGGATTCTTGATCTCGTGCGCGAGGCTGGACGACAGCTCCGCCACCGCTTCGAGGCGCTCGGCGCGCAGGTGCAGCTCCTCGAGCCGCTTGGAGTCGGAGATGTCGGTGAAAATCGCCGAGACGCGGGGCCTCGCGCCGACCGGCCCGTCGAGCGTCGTCGTCGTCACACCGATCGGAAAGGCCCGGTCCGGCCGATGCACTGTCGCTTCGACGCGCATCAACCGCACGCCGCGTCGCGCGGTGGAGGTTACGGCCGCCCAGAACTCGGGCGCGACGCGGGCGAACTCTGGCATAACCGAGCGCCCCAGCCACTCGCGCGCCCGGAATCCGAGGATTTCCTCCGATGCCGGATTCGCGTACAGCAGCCGGCCGTCCGCGTCCACGGTGATCACGCCCGTCCGGAGGTTGCGCAGAACGTCGTCCGCCTCGAGCTGCACCTGGCGCACTTCGGCTGCCAGTGCTTCGCGCTCCGCGCCCATTACGTTCACCCGGCTGGCGACGTAGCCGGTCACGACTGCGACGAGAATGAAGACCGCGAGCTGGATCCAGATGCCTGCGGTGACCCCCGCATGCCCCCAGAAGACGTCGGCGAAGTAGACCAGGCCGGCGAACAGCGTGACGAGCCCGGCATTCGCCGGCGGCATCAGCAGCGCCGTGACGGCGATGAAGATGACGTAGAGGCTGGCGAGATCGCTTTCCGCGCCGCCCGTCATGTGGACGACCGTGGTTATCAGGACGACATCGAACAGCGCCTGCAAATAGAGGAAGGTCGGGCCCGGCAGCCGACGGCGGACATGGGTGTGCCAGTAGGAGGCGGCTGTGATGCACGCGGCGGCGACCAACAGCAGGGACGTAACCAGGATGTCGAGTGGGGCTGCGACTCTGATCTTCAGGGCGGCGGTGACGTAGATGGCAATCGCCAGGCACATCCGCCCCACATAGACGAGGCGGAGGAGCTCGGTCGCGGTCGGAATCGTCGACCCTTGCGATTTGACGCCTAGCCAGCGCATGGGGGGCCATTATTGGATTTGCTCTGGCAAAATGCAAGAGCGGGGAGCACAAAATGGGCGGTTGGGCGGTTCGGCGGTTGGATAAGAAAACGGCCCCACAACGAGGGCCGTTTTCCACGGACCGCCTAACCGCTGAACCGCCTACTGCACCGCGTTCACCATGTCGAAGATCGGCAGATACATCGCCACCACCATGCCGCCGACGATCACGCCCAGCACAACGATCATGATGGGCTCGAGCAGCGACAGCAGGGCGCTGACGGCGGCGTCGACTTCGTCGTCATAGAAGTCGGCGATCTTCGTGAGCATCTCGTCGAGACCGCCGGTCTGCTCGCCCACCGCGATCATCGAGATCACCATGGGCGGGAACACCTTCGACTTCGCCAGCGGCGCGGCAATCGTGTCACCACCGGCGATCGATGCCCGCGATTCCATGACGGCGTTGTGGATCACCATGTTGCCCGCGGTGCGCGCCGTGATCTCCAGCCCGTCAAGAATGGAGACGCCCGACGAAATCAGCGTGCCGAGCGTGCGGGTGAAGCGCGAGACGGCCGATTTGCGCAACAGGTCACCCAGGACCGGCAGGCTCAAGAGCAGCTTGTCGATCTGGAGCTTGCCAGGTGTCGTCTTGTAGTAGCGATTCAGCGAGACGACTGCGAACACGCCGCCAATAATGATCAACCACCAGAAGTTCTTCAGGACGTTGCTGGCGCCGATCACGATGCGGGTCGGCAGCGGCAACGCAAGGTTCACGGACGCGAACATGTTTTGGAACGTCGGGATCACGAAGATGAGCAGCACGGCCACCGCGATTCCCGCGACCGAGAAGATCACCGCCGGGTAAATCATCGCGCCCTTCACTTTGCGCACGATCGCGTCGTTCTTTTCCAGGAACGTCGCGAGGCGCAGCAGAATCGTGTCGAGAATACCGCCCGCCTCACCGGCCGCCACCATGTTCACATAGAGATCGCTGAACGCTTTAGGGTGTTTCCGGAGCGCGTCGGCGAGGGTGTGACCGCTTTCCACGTCGTACACGACCTGGCGCGTGACGTCGGCCAGGACCTTGTTTTCGGTCTGCTGCTGCAGAATGTCGAGCGCCTGCACGAGCGGCAGACCGGAATTGATCATCGTGGCAAACTGCCGTGTGAAGATGACGACATCGCGCGTCTTGATTCCCGCCTTGAAAAAATCGAGCACGCTGCCGCCCTTGCCCTTGGCCTCCCGCACCTGCACCACCACCATGCGGTTTTTGCGCAGGTGGGCGATGACATCGTCGCGAGTCGCAAGGTCGATCTTATCCTTAACAAGGTCGCCCTTGAGGTTACGCGCTGTGTATTCGAAGACCGGCATTGGTCAGCTCCCCCCCCCGTGCGCGCTCAGCGGCGCACGGCGACTTTGGGTGCACCAGCCTGGGCAGCAGCCTGTGCTGGAGTAGGAATCTCTTTGTCGTCCGGCGGCGCCTCGCCGATGGACCGCAGGAACTCGTTTGGTTTGGAAGTCACACGCAGACACTCTTCTTTGGTGACTTCACGGCTCATGTACAGCTGGTACAGCGCATCGTTCAGCGTCTGCATGCCGTACTTCTTTCCCGCCTGCATCGAAGACTCGATCTGGTGGACCTTATCGTCGCGGATCAGCGCCCGGATCGCGGGCGTGCAAATCATGATCTCGGCGGCCATGACCCGGCCGCGGCCTTTCGCGCGTTGCAGCAGCGTCTGCGTCACCACGCCTTCGAGCACGAAGGCGAGCTGCGCGCGCACCTGAGACTGCTGGTGCGACGGAAACACGTCGATGATGCGGTTGATCGATTCGGCGGCGGAATTGGTGTGCAGCGTCGCGAAGGCCAGGTGGCCCGTCTCCGCGATGGTCAGCGCCGCCTGAATCGTCTCCAGATCGCGCATTTCGCCGATGAGCACGACGTCGGGGTCCTGGCGCAATGCGTACTTCAGCGCCGCCTGGAAGCTGTTGGTGTCGGTCCCCACTTCGCGCTGATTGACGATGCACGCCTGATGGCGATGGATGAACTCGATCGGGTCTTCCACCGTGATGATGTGACCCTTCAGCTCTTTGTTGATCTTGTCGATCATCGCGGCCAGCGTAGTGCTCTTCCCCGAGCCCGTGGGGCCGGTGACGAGCGCGAGGCCGCGGGGCCGGTCGGCGAGCTGCGCGACGACGTGCGGCAGGCCCAGCTCCTCGAACGTCTTCACGCTGAACGGAATCTGCCGGATCACGACGGAGACGCAGCCGCGCTGTTTGAAGACGTTGCCGCGGAACCGCGCCAGATTCTGGATGCCGAACGAGAAGTCGAGCTCGTTCTCGGTCTCGAACCGCTTCTTCTGGTTCTCGGTGAGCACCGAGTAGGCGAGCGACAGCGTGTCCTTGGGCGTCATCACTTCTTCGCTGGAGGCGCTCACGATATCGCCGTCCACACGGAGCTTGGGGCGCTCGCCGGCCACCAGGTGGAGGTCGGAAGCGTCCTTTTCGATCATCTCCTCGAGCAGCGCCCGAAGGTTGACTGGCATGCCCCCCTCCCTCTCCTTTATCCGGCGGCGGTTTCTTTGACCACTTCTTCGAGCGTCGTGATGCCCTTCTTGACCTTGACCATCCCGTCCATGCGCAGCGTCAGCATGCCTTCCTTCACGGCAAGATCGCGCAGCTCTTCGGTCGACGCACCCTTCAGGATCTCACGGCGCAGCGGGCTCGTCAGCGCCATCACCTCGTAGAGACCCTGGCGGCCGCGGTAGCCCGTGCCGGCACAGGTATCGCATCCCGTGCCCTTGAAGAACGGGCCGACTTTTCTGTCGATCGCGAAAGCGTGCATCTCCTCGTTGCTGTATTCGTGCTCCTGCTTGCACTCCTTGCAGATGCGCCGCACCAGCCGCTGCGCCACGATCAGGTTCACAGCGCTCGCGACGTTGAACGGCTCGATGCCCATGTCGACCATACGAGTAATGGTCGACGGCGCATCGTTCGTGTGCAGGGTCGAGAGCACCAGGTGGCCGGTGAGCGCCGCCTTGATCGCGATCGAGCCCGTCTCGAGGTCGCGGATCTCGCCGACCATGATGATGTTCGGGTCCTGGCGCAGGAACGCTTTCAGCGCCGCCGCGAACGTCATCCCGACTTCGTTCCGCACCAGCACCTGATTGATCCCGAGGAGGTTGTACTCGACCGGGTCCTCGGCCGTCATGATGTTGACATCGATCTGATTGATCCTCGAGAGCGCCGAGTATAGCGTGGTCGTCTTGCCGGAGCCTGTGGGCCCGGTCACCAGGACCATGCCGTAGGGATTGAGGATCGCCTTCAGCAGATCGCCCTCCGCATGGGGCTCGAAGCCGAACGTCTTGAGATCGAGCGTCAGGTTGCCCTTGTCGAGGATGCGCAGCACGATCTTCTCGCCGAACAGCACGGGCAGCGTCGAGACGCGGAAGTCGATCACGCGCGTTCCCATCTTCAGCTTGATGCGGCCGTCCTGCGGTACGCGCCGCTCGGCGATATTCAGCTGCGCCATGATCTTCACGCGCGACGTCAGGGCCGCACGCATTTTTACGGGCGGCTTCATGACTTCCTGCAGGGCGCCATCCACGCGGTAGCGCACCCGCATCTCATGCTCGAAGGGCTCGATGTGAATGTCCGACGCGCCGCGCTTCACGGCGTCGGTGAGCAGGCCGTTGATGAGCTTCACGACGGGAGCGTCGTCGGCCAGGTCCTCTTTCTTGACGTCTTCGTCTTCCTGATCCTCGACGACCTCGAGATCCTCTTCCTGCGCCTCGACGCTCTTGAGCAGGCTCTGGAGCTGCGCGTCCGACTGCTGGTAGTACCGGTCGATCGCGTTGCGGAGCGTGTATTCGCCGGCGATGACCGGGAAGACGTCACAGCGGGTGATGAACTTGATGTCTTCGATCGCCGTGACGTTGTTGGGGTCCGCGATCGCGACCGTGAGCGTGCGGCCTTCCCTCTTTAAGGGAAGGACGGTGTGCTTGGTGGCGATGTCGGGGGGGAGGAGCTTGAGGATCTTGGGGTCGACTTCGAAGCGCGACAGGTCCACCGCCGGCATGCGGTACTGGCGGGCCAGCATCTTGCTGACCTCGGTCTCCTCGATAAACCCCAGTTTGACCAGGGTATAGCCCAGGCGCATCCCGGTGTTCTTCTGCTCCAGGAGCGCCTTGCGGAGCTGCTCCTGGGTGATCAGCCCCTCACGGAGGAGGATCTCTCCGAGCTTGTCTTGGGTAAGGGCAACGCTCGCCGTACGCAACTCATTGAAATTGAGGGGACTAACATGTGTTTCGGCGCCAATCGGGTCAAGGTTTTGCCGCTGAAATCCCCGAAAAAGACACGAAGGGACGGATTGATTCGAGCAGTTTGGCGCCGATACCAGATACACTGTCGAGCCGGTCGAGACTGCCAAATGGACCGTGCTCGGTGCGCCACGCGACGATTCGTTGGGCCAACGCAGGACCGACGTGGGGAAGGCGTGTGATCTCGCTCACGTCAGCACGATCGATGTCGATGTGCTCACCCGGAAGCAGGGGACGAGCGAGTTGCGAAGCCCGGCGGGCAGTTTCGCGCAGTGCGCTGGGACGAGAAGCGGAAGGAGATTGCAGTTGCACGTCGCCCGGAGGAGTCGAAGGAGACGGAGAAATGAAATACCGGATACCGGCGCCGGCTAAGGCAAGACAAGCAAGCAGGAGGGCGGCGCGGCGGTCGTCCATCCCTTCAAGATGCGGGCACTACCGATCTATTGGCGTACCAAAGCAACGGCGACATCACCAACAATCTGCAAGCTCTCCGCGCTCACCTTGTCGATCGTATCCTCCGTCGTGTGCCAATAGGGATAGTCGAAATCCACAACGTCGATCGCGTGGATGCCGACCTTCTGTAGCGACACATGATCGTCGGTGAGTGGGTACTTCACCCCCGGCACAAACTGGTGCTCGTGGCCGCGGTCGGCCGCGACCCGCCAGACTCGCTGGACGACCTCCGGCGCGAATGCGACGGATTGGGCCTCCTCAAAGATTTGCAAATCCTTGTCACCAACCATGTCGAAGAGCACCGCGTAGAGCGGCTGATAACCCGGCGGCAGATGCGCGGCGAACCAGCGCGAGCCGATCAGCACGTCGTTGGTGTCGGCGAAATCGCCGTAGTCCTCACCGTCGACAAACAGCAGATCGACGCCACCCGCCGGCGGACGCGCCTTCAGCGCATCGGCCACCCCCAGCAGGACCGCTGTTCCAGAGGCGCCGTCGTTCGCGCCGGGCACGGGCATCCGTTGCTGCGCGAGATTGGCGGCGCGATCGGCCATGGGACGTGTGTCCCAGTGCGCGAGGAACAACACCCGCTCGGTTGCCTGCGGACGGAAGCGCGCGAAGAAGTTGCGCAGGTGGAGCGTATCGCCGCGGTGGGTGACGTGACGGATTTCCTGGACGATGACCGTATCGGCGCGGGTGCGCAGCTCGGAGAGGAGCCAGGCGCCCGTCTGCTCGTGTCCGGGCTTGTTCGGGATGCGCGGTCCGAACGACATCTGCTTCTCGACGTAGGAGAACGCGGTGCGGCCCTTGAACTCGGATGGCGAATTGCCACCGTTGCCGGCACGCGCCTGGCACGCCAGAACGAAAACGAATCCCACGCACGACGCACGCGGCACGACGCACGTTCTCATCGGATCTGACCCACGCTCGTCGACAGCTGTACGAACGCGGTGATCACAAACTGCGAGATCTTGCGGTTCGTCTGCCGTTCCTCATTGAGGACGTACGCCATCTGAAGTCCCGCGCTCATGTTGGATGGAAGGTCGGAGTCCATCGTAAGCTGCGCCTGCGTCTGCCGGCTGTCCACATAGGGCACACACGTCGTCTGGCCCGCGCGCTGCAAACAGGCGGTGTTGTTGGCCACAGAATACCCGGCCGTCGTGCGGACGTTCGACCGCCAACGCCCCATTTTTGGAGGCCGGAACGAGAATGACAACGTGCCGTTCTGGCCGTTGTGCACGTTGCGGAAGAGGTTGCCGGCGCTGACTCGCTCTGACGACGTGCGCGTCACGTCGAATACGGTGAAGACGCCGCCGATCCAGGTA
>Ga0209056_10007268_pt1 | contig 11404 bp, 13 predicted proteins | sample GraSoiAngelo_114_FD_185876 | JGI IMG/M metagenome (GOLD analysis project Ga0209056, IMG submission 185876) | Grasslands soil microbial communities from the Angelo Coastal Reserve, California, USA - 14_0903_13_40cm (SPAdes) (version 2) | ecosystem: Environmental > Terrestrial > Soil > Grasslands... | reverse complement strand
GTCGCGGGCTGTGGTGGAGCGCCTTTCTCACGCGTCCATTTCTGCGCAAATGCTGAGGTGCAGCAGATCAGCAGAATGATGATAGCTAAGCGGCGCATGCGATCTAACGAGAAGGAGCTCAGCCACCTCTGGCGGCGGCGAGCTTTGCAGAACTATCAACAATCATCTCTCAATTCTCAACTCTCTTAGTACAACGGCCAGCGGTTGGCTGCAGCGATTGGTTAGATGATTTGGTGGAGTACACGAAAGATTTCTTCAGTAGTTCGGTCGTAATCATCCGCAGAGGGATCGCGGAAAGTGGAGCGTGCCCAATCGAGCAACCGCGGGCCAGATATGTCGGCCTCTTCCGGATGAGCACGAAAATACGAGGACACCAGCCAGTCGGACCGAGGAAATAAGTGGAAATGAACCGAGCCCGTCTCCTCCGCAAAGAGTGCACAGTAAACGCGGCGTGGGCGAACAACGCTTTCGATCGCGCGAGTACCCGCTGCGAGTGTGGCGCCCAGCGTGTCTTGCGCGTCAGGAGAAAGCTCGGTGAGTGAAGAGACACGAACTCGTGGACTGACAATCAAATAACCGGCGATACAGCAACTCGCACATGGCTCGATGCGAAAGTGAGTGTTGAGGAACACATTTCGCCTCGGGAGAGCCTCGGTGTTCGCGGGAATCATCTAACGAGAACAAGCTGAGCGACCGCCGCCGAGAGCGAGCGTGGTCATGATTGAAGCTATTTTGATCATCTGAAATGTAAATGCACAACGGGCGGCGGTTCGCTCCAGCGTTTGGTTAGGTCCATTCGCGCTCTCATACTTAGATGCGCGCAACCACCTGCTTGACTTTCTTGTCGTACTCTTTTGGCGTGATGTCTTTCGTCTCGAGGAGGTCATGCAGTAACTTCAGGCGCTGCTGGATGTCCTCCACCGGCGCGAGCGCAACACCAAACTCTCTGTCGAGAATGTTCTTGCAAATGATCGTGCAGGAGTCGCAGATGCACCACGTCTTCACCGGCGATGAGCTTCTCGACCTTGTCGGGAGTCTTACCGCAAAAGGAGCAGCTGAACTCGGTTTCGCGTCGCGAGAAGATGCGCATAGACCTAACGAGAACAAGATCAGCCGCCGCCGGCGACAGCGTGCGTGGCTTCCAATGGACGTGTTTCCATAATGTGAAGCAAGGCATTACGCCGGCCGGCGGTCGGCTGCATCGTATGGTTAGGCGGCAGAATCATCGGTTCGATTTTACAGCAAGAAACTCACCGTTGCCAACAGGCACTTGGCTCGTCGCGAACTCCGCGGCGGTCTCGACCAAAGCAATGAATGGCCCCATCTGCTCCGCATGCGACGTAGCATTATCAACAACGAGCAGGCCACCGGGCCGAAGAACGCGTTTGAGGTGGGGCCACCAATCGGGATACTTGGAGCGTTCTGCATCCATGAACACCAAATCAAATGCTGCGTCTGGAGACCGCTCAAGAACTCGCTCTGCATCATCGTGAAGCAGCGTGATATGCGACGCGAGACCGGAACGACTGAAATTCTGGCGGGCTAAACTCACTTTGTAGTCGGAGAGTTCGACAGTGGTGACAGTGCCGCCAGTCACGCGCGTGGCACTCGCCAGCCACAGCGTTGAGTAGCCATTTGAAGTTCCCAACTCAAGTACTCGGCGAGCGGATGTCGCTCGCACCAATAACGACAGAAACTCTCCTGTATCGCGAGTGATATTGAGCATTCGCCGAGGGCGCTCAGTCGTAGCTCGGTCATTCTGTTCCCCGAAATGCTCAAGCTCCAACAACAGGGATTCGAGTGATTCAGTCATTCGTGCCCTCTGCCGCCTAACGAGACGGAGCTCAGCCACCGCTGGCGGCAGCGAGTGTAGCAAACTCACAGAGTTCTTTCATAAATCAAACGTGCGCATCGGAACGGCCAGCGGTTGGCTGCAGCGCTTGGTTAGGCGAATTCAATTTTCCGAAGCATGACGACGGATTCTTTGTCGCCGACCGCGCGCTCATATATCGCCCATCCATTCTTTTCATAAACTGAAGCGGTCACAGCGAGGCAGTCGATGAAAAGGCCTTTGATGCGTGCTCGTCCAGCGATCGAAGCGGCTTCATGGAGGATCATCGAGGCAATCCCTCGGCGGCGAAAGTCCGGCCTGACGTAAACTGCAGCGATCCAGGGCGCATATTGGGGGCGATGAATGCAGTCGTTTTCGATGACGCAGCAACTTCCAACTGGTTCGCCCTCGGCCAGAGCGATCACGCTATACGGCACAGTATCCAGTTTCGTGTGGCTCCGGAGCCAGTTGAGAACAACCTCGGGCGAGTCGCATCGCTTGCTCCACCACTCTTCGTAGATCCAGCGCCCAACGGTCTCGAGGTGCTCTGGGCACTCCGATAGCTGCTTAAGGGCGATCGTCATTCGGCGGGACATTATCGCCTAACGAGACACAAGATCAGCGACCGCGAGCCCGATGCAACGTGACTCGCAGCCGACGGATGGATGGCAAAAACACAAAAGATAGATCGCAGGCTGGCTCGCGGTTCGCTGCATCGCTTGGTTAGGCTCCTTTCTTTGCATAGGACTTAATGATTCTCGCGGTGGTGCCGGAAAGCTCAACGACAAAGTGCTGCTCAACATCGACGGATACCGCGTCTGCGGGGGCGTCCTTATGATAGAGCCCGCTGCCTGCTGTCTCGGAAATAAGCTCAATTCGCTTATTGTCGAGCCACCGGAGCGCGCGAATCGCTTGGGGGCCAACGTGGAGAATCTGGTCCTTGGCGGGAGACGGAAGAAACTTAGTAGGCTCCATCCCAGAAGGAAGCTTAACCTCCGAAATTCTTCCGCGCTCTACCCGATAGATAGCGGCATCCTCCCAATTGTGACTGCGCTCGAAGCTGAGGGCGACATAATGGCTATCGGGGCTCCAGAGTGCGGAGGAATTGCGGGCCCCGCCGCCTTTGATGACGGTAGAGCGGCTTGTCCTTAAATTGACGAAGACCGCAACGATGCGTTTGCCCTCGCCGTAAAACGCCTCCTTAATCGCGTATTTCCTGTTCGGCGAGATCCACTTCTCCGGATTGTTATTGTCAAGCGCGAGGCTCGTCAAAGCTATAAGCAGAACGGGGATCGCTGTGGCGAGAAGGCGCATAGGAGCCTAACGAGACAGAGATAAGCCACGGCAGGGTGTCGTGGCAAACACGCTGAACGCATTTCGGGGTGGGGCCGTTGGCTTCATCGGTTGGTTAGACCTCTTCATGGCTTAGAACCAGGAGCGAATAAACCAGACAATAAACTCTCCCATCGTGTGTTTGCCTCCGGACGGCCTATATTGGAAGACTGCACCGCCGAAATTCTGCTGGTTGAGCTAGGGGAAATTTTGGACGGTGCCGTGGAGCGGGTAGACGGAACGAACCTGCTTCGAATTCGAGATGACCGTCAGCGTGTCTCCCTGCGAGGCCTTGAAGTCCACGGTGCCGGCCAAGGTGTAGCTGTCGATGACGAACGGCAGGCTACGTCCGGTGAACATGTCTGGGCGGTTCAAGAGACCGAAGTGCAGGTGGGGACCGAGAGACGGACCGGTGTTCCCGATCTTGGCCAGAGGCGCGCCGACCTTCACGGTGTCGCCAACCTTCACCCGCAGACTTCCCGGCTGCAGGTGCCCGTAGACCGCGTAGACCTTGGGGGCGATCTCCAGCATGACCTCGTTGCCGCCGAAGTCCGACAACGTTTTCGGGGTTATCACCTTGTTCGGGGTCGCGTCCGGCTTGCCGTCCTGGACCGAGACGACGGTCCCATCGGCGACCGCGAACACATCTGCTCCATAGACGTAGAACTGCTCGTTCGTGGCGCCGTCCCCCTCATAGACCCTGTCGCCCTTGAGGAGGGCCCAGTCGACAGCGAAGGTCTCGGCGGTCTCGATACGGCGACCGTCGACGACGATTCGAAGATCCCGATGGAGGTTGGGTGTGCAGCACGCGGTGGTGGCGAGCCAACCATCCCCCTTGAGGGGAGGCTTGATCACGGTGGCGGGGCGGCGATTGATCGCGACCTCGGGGCCGTCGATCACGGGCGGGTCCACGAACACCGCAGTCGATGTGCCCGCCGGAACGCTGTAGGCGAGCCGGTGCGTCACCCGTTCCGGCGCAGTGCCGGGCGGCACGATCAGATCGACGTCGACCGAGACCGCCGCCGACGCGGGGATCTCCGCCACCGGCTTTTTGTCCAGGAGGGTCTGGGTCGCGGCGACGAGCACCGGCCCGTCGATCCGCGTGAGCTCCTTCGCAGCGGGATCGAGGACCGTCAGGCTCGTCAGTGTGACCGGTTGCTCGACCGCGTTGACGACGAGCAGCTCGTACTCGACATGGTCCTTGCCGTCGTCGCCGCGGACAACCTGGGCTTCGTGAATCGGACTGACCAAGAGCGCAGTCGGCCGGCCACGCTCCTGCTTGGCTGGCCGTCCGTACGCAGCGAGCGCGAGGGCCAAGACAGTGGCCATAAGGATAAAGATGCGCATCTCGCAATCTCCCTTGCTGTCGGCTGGGAGCCCGCCGATCCGGTCTTTTGGCTCGTCAATCAGTACCATACTGTGAACGCAACGTCGTCTGTGCTTTGGTCGGACTTCGCCATGGCGCATAAGGTCTAACGAGAACAAGATGAGCGACGGTGGACGAGGGCGCGCGTCGCTCGGAGTGAAAGTGTGGAAGTCATCTCAAAAGTGGAGCGCACGGCGGTCCGCCGTTCGCTCCATCGCATGGTTAGGTCTTTGTGGGTTTATTGGCGGCCGTGGCGCAACGATCTGAGCGCAGCTCCATAACAAGTTCTTCGCCATCATCGGACATATCCTCTCGTGCAAGTTGGAATCCGCATTTTTGTAAGACACGTATCGAAGCGAAATTGTGCTTTGCCACATGCGCAAAAACTGGTCGCGCCTCTATCTTGGTCAAGAATTGGGCCAGGGCCGCGGTAGCAATTCCCTTCCCCCAATGTGTCTTGCCGAGCCAGTAGGCGATGTTCGGCTCCCCCGCCGCTTCCCAATAGACGACGTTACCAGCCACGGTCTCGTCCGCGAGGATGGTGTTTAGGATTCCGGTCTCGTTGGTCTCCTTACTCATGATTCTGGCCCAGTGCGCCATAAAGGCGTCGCGGTCGCGGCTGGGAAACGCCGCCATACGCGTCGCCTCGGCATCCAGCTGATGCTCAAAAAAAGTCGGAAGATCTTCCTTCGTAACTTCGCGGAGTGTAACAGTCATCTGATCTGACCTAACGAGAAAGAGATAAGCCACGGCAGGGTGTCGTGGCAAACACACTGAACTTGCTTCGCAATGGGGCCGTTGGCTTCATCGATTGGTTAGGCCTTCTGATCAGGGCTTAGGGAGATGTAGATCTACCTCGTAAGGCCGAGTGAGGGCAGTGCATAGTGCATGGGCGACAAAAATTAGTTTTCGGGCAGTCGCACTCTTGGCGAAGCTGCCGGTATGCGCGATTTCATTGCGCGCGTTGTTTAAGACTTGGATGCTCCGCTGCAACTTGCGAAACTTGGCGTATCGCGGGGTACCGGCGAGAATCGGGAGAATCAGGCGGGAGAACTTGCCTTGCAAGCCGTTCGCCCAGTAGAGAAGGGTGTCTACGAAAGCCGCCTCTAGCTGACGCCGCTGAATCAGCTCTGCCCGGACAACAATGTTGGCAGCGATCTCGGCACATGTGCCAGCACGAATGATCGCCATGGAAAATTCGGAGCGTTCGAGAAGGCCAAGCGTCTTTCGCCAGTTCGTGGGGAGTTTGTCTGCATCCGAGCGTTTCGAATACGGCTTTTTCCTTGCTTTCATCTAAGGACGCGCTGCATAGGCCTAACGAGAACAAGATCAGCCACCGCTGGTGAGAGCGAGCGTGGCTTGCAGTGGACGGTATTTCATAAAATGAAGCGAGACCTTACGCCGGCCAGCGGTTGGCTGCATCGCAGGGTTAGACGACTGGTGTGGCATCGGGAAGAAAGTCTGGCCAGTGCAAGTCCAAAGCATGACAAACATGACGTAATGTGTCGAGACACCAATCGTCGAGAGCAGAACCGGGTGCTTGAAGAAAGCTTTGAACGTCCCATCCAGCATGCTCGCCGAACTGTTCTACGCTGAAACCGCGAGCTGCGCAGAACTCACGAATGGCGCCCGCAAGCTCAGGAAGAGTGCGATGAACCCTGGCTGAGGCTGGAGCATCTGGAACCAGTGAAAGTGGAGGGACGGCAAGAACCGATGCCAGTTGCACAAACTGACGGAGAGTGAGGCACATGGAAACCTCACTAGGATGATAGAGCAAGTCCCAACAGGCTGGCTCCGTAATTCCGAGTGCCACAGCGAGCGAAGGTACGCTGATACCAGCGCGCTCTCGCGCCACTGCAACCGGAGTCGTGCTCATACGCGTGATGGCTGCGTCGTCTAACGAGATGAAGCTCAGCCGCCGCGGGTGACAGCGCGGCAGCCAATGCAATGCAGCGCTCCCTCCCGACTCCGAAGCAAAACAAAACGGCGGCCAGCGGTCGGCTGCAGCGCTTGGTTAGACGAACATTGTGATATGGCGTGGTACCCGTCGATTTTCCTGTTTGGTGTTTCCTTTGGACTTTTCATTGCAGCCCGCATCGCGCGACGAGAGCGGTTACGAGAATCCCGAGAAGCGCAATGATAATCGTCAATAGCGTAAGTCTGCGGTCGAGCGTCCAAGTCGTTTTGTCTTTTTCGGTGGCGAGTAAGCTTTCGCCTTGCGGGGATGGCAGAGCCGCCCTCCTACCGTCGGGGCGGATAATGGAGTCGATCGCTTGTTTCTCCACTAAGAATCCAAAAGCTGCGGCTTGCTCCGATTCACTGAATCGCAGTTCGGACGAGACTTCAGGAAGCGTACGGCAGTCGAGGAGCGTTTTGCTGCGGTCTTTCTCTCGCTTCAACGCGCGCAATAGCTTGAGCCCGAGTTTTTCGCGGGATGCGCTCACATTCGTCTAACGAGACAGAGCTCAGCCACCGCTGATGGGAGCGAGCGTCGCTGCGAATTTTAATGTTGAAGTGTGCATGTGCAAATTTTCTTGCCGGTCAGCGGTTGGCTGGAGCGATTGGTTAGGCCCTGACGGCTGCATCTCGCTTCATACGCCTCCAGTCGCCCGGCACCTTAGATCTAGCAGCGTTCCGCATCGCCTGTCCCTGTCCTGCCGTATGTGCCTGGCACCAGATGCGCGCGCCATCGAACGAGAAAGGGCTGCGAATCGCGACGGCGAGTGGATAAACACGAGAATGTCCACAGGCCTCGCGTAGCGCGTTGAAAGTCGGCAGCCCAAGACAAATGACGAGTTTCGGCTGAACAATCCGAATCTGAGGCAACGCATAGTCCTCAGCAGCTCGCAGCAGGTCGCGTCGAGGAATAGCGTTACCCATGTGCCTAGGCTTAATGAACGGAAACAAGTTAGTTGCATATATCTCTCGGAGGAGGACGCCAAAATGCGTCTGTAGCAGGCGGATGAGGTTCCGGTTGGTCGGCAGCGAAGGAGTGTATCCGAGTCTGATGCAGTCCTCGTCAATTCCACGACGAATCGACTCGTCCGAAGTCCAGTCCTGAAGGAAGACCATGATTACCGAATCGACGTTGCCCGCCGATTTGGTATAGGGAGATACGTGCAGGCACTCGTAAGCGCCGCGATGGTAATCTCGGAGGTTCTTGTATCCAGTCCATCGAGCACGTTGGCGCTTTCTCGCCAGGTTTATTAGCGCTTTCCGTTTGTCCATGACGCGGGATATGGGCCTAACGAGAAGTAGACGAACGTTCGTAAAAGGTCACGAACAATTGTTCGCCTAATTCAGCGTTGTGTTTTTTGTTCATAACGATCTTACTGGTTGAGCGTCTCTGATATGATGCAACGCCAAACCAGCTTTCCGGGCAAGCCGAAGTTACTCGACCAAGTGCGCACCTTTATGCGGGCACGCCGATATAGCTTGCGCACGGAAGAGGCGTATCTGGATTGGATTCGCCGGTTCATTCTTTTCCATGGGAAGCGTCACCCGCGCGAATTGGGCGAACGCGAGATCACCGAATTTCTCACCGATCTGGCGGCGCATCGGCACGTTGCGGCCTCCACCCAAAATCAGGCCTTGAGTGCATTGCTGTTTTTATATCAGCAGTTTTTCGAGCGCCAGCTCGGCCGGCTCGACGGCGCCTTACGCGCGTCGCGCCCAGCGCGGGTACCGGTGGTGCTCACGCGTGAAGAGGTCCGGGCGTTGCTGGCACATGTTGCGCCGACGTACCGTCTCATTGCCGATCTCATTTACGGGAGCGGCTTGCGTTTGCTCGAAGCACTGCGGTTGCGAGTGAAGGATGTCGATTTCGGCTACGGCCGCATCATTGTCCGCGACGGCAAAGGAATGAAAGACCGCGTGACGATGTTGCCGCAGCGCCTGCAGCGATCGTTGCGAGAACATCTCGCTCACGTCAAAGCCATGCACGAGCGGGACCGAGCACTCGGTTTCGGCGCCGTTTATCTGCCGGACGCGCTCGGGCGGAAATATCCCAATGCCGCCAAGTCATGGCCATGGCAATATGTTTTCCCCGCCCAGAAGCGATCGATTGACCCAGTGAGCGGCGAAGTTCGCCGCCATCATATCTTGGAGAAACCACTGCAGAATGCTATCAAGAATGCCGTGCACGCGGCGGGCATCGAAAAGCCGGCGAGCTGTCACACGCTCCGGCATTCGTTCGCGACGCATTTGCTTGAAAACGGATACGACATTCGAACTGTTCAGGAGTTGTTAGGACACAAAGACGTGAGCACGACGATGATTTACACACATGTGCTCAACCGACCGGGTATTGGCGTGAAGAGTCCGCTCGACTGACGTTTCCCATTCACGCCCGCACGGGGACACTGGCGGTGCGCTCCAGTTTGCCCCAGCTCACCCAGGCGCCCTTGATCGCGCGCAAGATTGCTTTCCAGATGCAGTAACTGAGCATTGGGCGATAAATCAATCGCATCGGCAAAATTCGCCAAGCACGTACGATAGGCTCGCGCTCGAGCATGCAGGCAAGCGTTGCGAGAATCACGTCCATTGCGAGGAAGATGATCACAAACGGCAGCACGGCGTTCCAGGCGCCAAATGGCAATGAGGCGAGCAGGAACAAATCTACCATCGGCGTAACAGCGACAAGAATGATTTGGAAAAACCAGATGCTAGGCAGACTGAACCAACCAAGCGCGCGATAGTTCCAGTTGAACACCATGTCGCGGTGTTTCCAGAGACATTGGAGCGTGCCGTAAGCCCAGCGAGAACGTTGTCGCGCCAGTGTGCGGACGCTCTCCGGCGCTTCCGTCCACGCGATTGCGTCCGGCACATAAACGATGCGCCGTCGTCGTCTGTGCAATGAAAGCGTGAGATCCGTGTCTTCAGCGAGGGTTTGCAGACTCAGCCCGCCGGCTTCAGCGATCGCGTCTTTGCGAACGGCACTAATCGCGCCGGGCACAACAGTGATGCAGTCCCATCGGTTGTAAGCGCGCCGGTCGAGATTGAAACCGCAGGTGTATTCGAGGGCCTGACAACGCGCGATAAACGTGCGCAGGTTTCCGACCTTCGCATGCCCTGAGACCGCGCCGACGCGCTGATCAACAAATGGCTCGAGCAAGCGTGGAAGAGTATCGCGTTGGCACTGGGTATCGGCGTCAATGAAAACAACAATCCCATGACCCGCCGCAGCCAACCCACGTTGGAGCGCGCGCGCTTTTCCATGATTTTCCTGCCGCACCAGACGAAGGCGAGGTTCGCTTTGCGCGACGCGGTCAACTTCCCCAGCGGTTTGATCACGCGAACCGTCGTCCACAACCACCACTTCGATTTCGCCCTTGTAGTCCGTGGCAAGAAGCGTGCGTAAAGTCTCCGCGATGACTTTCTCTTCGTTGTAGGCAGCCATCACGACACTGATCGGCTCCGCAAAATTTTTTCTCGGGCTGCGTCGAAAACGATATGCAAGCCAGATCACAATCAGCGTGCGTACGACCACCAACGCCGTCGCTACGATCATGAACGCCCAAAGGAATTCTTCGATGCTGTGATAAAGGCGAAATCCCGTGCTGCTCACAAAGCGCGTGAGCGATTGCCCATTGTTTTGCACCACCGGCATGACAGCGTCGCGCGTCGTGCCCAAGAGCGTGCTCAAAGGCACCACGGTATCGCCCCGCGTATGCAGCCAGTCCAAAATCCGCGGCAGTGCTTCCACCGTCTGCGAACGGTCCCCGCCTGCATCGTGCAGCAGAATCACGCTGCCATCACGCCGCTGTTGTTTCACTCGCCGCAGGATGATGTCCGCTCCGGGCTTCGCCCAATCCTGCGGGTCGATACTTTCCAAAACCACGAGATAATTGAGGTCCTCGGCGATTTTCAGCGGAGCCAATTCGCTCAGTTGCGTTGGACCCGTATCAGCCGCATAAGGCGGGCGAAACAACGTCGTGGCGCGACCTGTTATTGTTTCAAGCAAAAGCTGCGTCGCGTTCAACTCCAGGCGGATGTGCTCCGGCCAGCAGAGCGCCAGGTTTGGATGATAGTAGGTGTGGTTTCCGATCTCGTGTCCTTCATTGACGATGCGACGAACAAGCCCGGGGTAACGTTCCGCATTCACTCCCACCAGGAAAAACGCCGCTTTTACGTTCGCGGCTTTAAGAATGTCCAGGATCTTTGGCGTCCATCGCGGATCGGGTCCGTCATCAAAAGTGATTGCGACCTGATGCTCGCCGCCTGCGCCCTGGTGATAGAGCGTCGGGAACTGGGCAAACTTCACGTACTTCGCAGTGAGATAGCCCTCTGCGTCCACGGCGAGTCTTCGAATCCCGTCCGTGCGATCTTCGTCAACAGTGACAATCTCGCCGTCGCCAACGTCTGCTATCGTATCCGTCGATTGTATCAGCTCGATCGATTGTCGCGTTTGATTGTCGAGGTTGAAATCTCGCCGAACGCTTAACGCATCCCAGATTGCGGGGTCTTCGCTCCCGAGTCGATAAAGCGCGAAGCCGCCAGCCTTTTGATCGCGCACCTGGCGCAGTTGGTTGAGGAATGTCACGGCATCGAGAAACCAGACAGCGTGTTCCTTGTCCTCATCCTGAAAATAAAAATACGGGCTGTAACTCGGTCCGCTTACTTCGACGCTCTTGATTTCGGCATCATTGGCGCGGCTCATCGCTTCTGAGAAACTGATCAGCTCCCCTTTTTTCCCGCCGATGGTCCAATCGTATCCGTAGCTACCAATTGCGATGATCCATTGCCTGGTGTCGGAACCTTCGAGGAGGACGCGCACCCAACCTTCAAACCACGACCGGGAGGCTAGCGGACCCGGCGGATCAGCATCCGATGTTTCATCAAACAACATCGCCACAAAGCGATCTACGTTGTCAGCA
>Ga0209056_10007266_pt1 | contig 11405 bp, 16 predicted proteins | sample GraSoiAngelo_114_FD_185876 | JGI IMG/M metagenome (GOLD analysis project Ga0209056, IMG submission 185876) | Grasslands soil microbial communities from the Angelo Coastal Reserve, California, USA - 14_0903_13_40cm (SPAdes) (version 2) | ecosystem: Environmental > Terrestrial > Soil > Grasslands... | reverse complement strand
GCCAGAAAGTGGCGGGCTTTGAATATTTCGGCCACTCGAACCGGGCCTGCTTCATGTTCGATTACAGCAGCAACGTGGACAGCGCCTCCAAATCGTTCCTGCACGAGTCGCAGCTGCGCCAAATCAATGGCTGGATCTTCGCGCGCAACGCCTACATCCAAAGCTGGGGTTGCCACACCGGCGAGGAGATGAGCGGATGGTGGTATCGCGCCACCGGCACCAAGATGATCGGCGCCCTCGGCAAAACGCAGTTCATGATGGAAGAATTGCCGATCCTGACTTCGCCTGGCGGCAAATGGGTGACGGCGCCGGAGAAACTCACGACCAAGACAAACTAGCGAAATGACGAATGTCCAATGACGAAGGAATGACGAAACTGGACTGAGACTGCTACAACTCGAAAGCGCTTGGTCATCTTGGAATTTTTTTTCGTCATTCGTGCTTCGTCATTCTCTACTTCCCGATTGTTGAAGTTCCGTTTACTTTCGCTGGCGCGATGAAGCTGGAGCAACTCCAGGGGCTGTATCGTCAGCCGTTGTTCGATTTGATTTCCCAGAGCCGCCAAATTCATCTCGAGCATTGGCGTGGAGAAGAAGTGCAGCGCTGCAGTCTGCTCAGCATTAAAACCGGCGGGTGCAGCGAAGACTGCGCCTACTGCGCGCAAAGCGCGCACTACTCGACTGGCGTGGAACGCGAAGACTTGTTGTCGATCGAGCAGATTGTCGATGTTGCAACCCGTGCCCGCGCGCAAGGCGCGACCCGCTTTTGCATGGGAGCGGCCTGGCGGGGCGTGCGCGATGGCACCGAGAAATTCGAGCGCGTGCTCGAGATCGTCCGCGAAGTCGGAGCGCTCGGAATGGAAGTTTGCGTCACCCTTGGCGAGATCGGGCCGGTTGAAGCGGGCAAACTGAAGACGGCCGGCGTCACCGCTTACAATCACAATATCGACACTTCGCCGGATTTTTATCCGGAGATCGTAAGCACGCACACGTTTCAAGACCGGCTCGACACCATCGCCGCCGTCCAAGCGAGCGGAATGTCGGTTTGCAGCGGCGGAATCATCGGGATGGGCGAATCGGAGGAGGATCGGTTGCAAATGATCGAAATTTTAAGCGAGCTCGATCCGCAGCCGCAAAGTGTGCCGATCAATTGCCTGATGCCGCAGCGCGGGACCCCGCTTGAAAACCAGCCGCCGGTCGACATTTTTGAACTCGTCAGACTGATCGCGGTCGCGCGAATCGCGCTGCCGAAAGCGCGAGTGCGGCTCGCGGCTGGGCGCACCCGAATTTCACGCGAAGGCCAGGCGCTCTGCTTTTTCGCCGGCGCCAATTCCATTTTCTTCGGCGACAAACTGCTCACCGCCAAAAATCCCGGGGTCGATGTCGACCTTGCATTGCTGAGCGAGTTGGGATTGAACATCGAAGCCGTTTCTCACACAACGTCCACAACGGACACGGCAGACCATGAATCAATTCTATCTTCGCGATCGTTGTGACCTTTGTGCCCGTGGCGCGAGGTTCCTTCCGTTTTCAGGTTGACGCCGCAAAGGGCAACTTCTTAGGACCCCCCATCAATGGCCGCGCCAACCGTGGTTCGTTGAGGCCGGCGACGTGTATGGCCGTGGCAACCTGATCATTTTTACCTACGGTAGCATCAGCGATCTGAAAACCGTGGTGTCGAATCAGCCGGCGAAATAAGCGAGCTTGAATTTTGCCGCCAAATCGCGGATTCAATTGCGAATAGGTTCTTGATGAAAGCCGACGACGAAAAGGGGATCAGCGTAATTTTGATCTATACCGCACTGCTTTTCTTCCTGCTCGGCCTGGCCGCGCGGATGAAAATGAATTTCCATCATCGCATGGAACTCTCGACCGCCGGATTCGTAGTGGCGGCAGTCTTGGCCGCGCTCGCGATCGTGCTCTTCCTTTTTTCGTTGCGGAAGCGTTCCTAGGGAGCGCCTGGCCACTTTGTCATGTCGAGTCCCGCGGTTGCGGGAAGACATCTCTTATTATTTCCGGATCAGTTAAACCACAGAAACATCTAGAGATTCCTCCACTTCGGTCGGAATGACAGAAATAAGCGACGCGCCTACGACCTAAAAGAAACGCGCTCGCCGTCAACGCGCGCACCGCGCTTCAATAAAAAGTCGCGGACTTCCGCCGGAAAGTAGCGTTTGTCTTTGCCGGAGTTGATCTCGAGCAAGATTTGGCCACCAAGCCTGAGATATCGATCCACGTCGTCCAAGAAAAATTTCCATTCTTCTGGATTCCAGCCGCGGGATTCGTCTTCGCTCCGATTGAACGCAGCGGAAAAAGCCGTGATCAAATCGAACTTGCGCCCAAAATCCGGCAACGGCTGAAAAGCTCTGATTCTCCCGGTAACGCGCTCCAAGCCAAAGAGCTCAATTAACTCGTTGGAAAGCAGGAAATCTCCCACATCGAGGCCGAGGCACTGGTGACCGAACTGTTTGGCGAGAAATAGAAAAAAACCGGCGCCGCATCCAAGATCGAGAATCTGTTTCGGCGGTGAGCGATCCAATTTCAGTTCTTGGACTCGCGGAAGGTTGATCTTCAGCCAGTGTTCGACGTCGGCATACTTTGCGTATCGATCGCTTGAGCCCGCATACCGCCGCTGAATCTCGCGCAGCCGCCGGTTGTCGATCTTGGCGAGGAAGGGTTCGATTCGAGGTGAATGAAACAATTTCACGCGCTTTTGTGGAACTGTAGAGGCCGCTGTCCTCAGCAGCAATTACGCGCAGGCCAAGCCGCCGAGACGGCGGCCGCTACAGAGCATTCAGACGCTGCAAAAATGGCGGCAGACCGTTTCCGGCCGCCGCCATTTTCCCTCCCTTATGACCCCTGAAGTTATTCAGTCATCGCGTTGTGCAGTTCTTGCATCGCGTTGCGCATGTCCTGCCGCGCTTTTTGCAGGTCGTCGAATTTCTTCTGTTGATCCGGCGTTAGGATCGGACGGATCTGCGACATCGTTTTGTCGATGACCGCATGGGTCTTTTCCATCGCGTCCTTGTGAATGGCAACGATCTGCGGCCGCGCCTGATCGATCAGCGGTTGAACCTTCGACTGTTGCTCGGCCGTCAGGTTCAAGGCCTTGGTCAAATGTCCCATCGCGAATCCCTGACCTTGCCAGCCGCCGTGGCCTCCGGCGAATCCGCCATGGCCTTGGGCGAAAGCGTAACCGCCAAGCGCGATCGCGCCGACAGCAGCGAATGTAAGTAAGTTTCGTTTCATATTTGTGTTCATTTCTATGGTTAAGACTGTTTCATAGGACGTGACTGCTCGGCCCGCCGGGCGGTTACAATTTTTATTTCCAAGTAGCGCAGGATCCCGCTCGCCTCGAAAATCCCAGAGCCAATCTCCCATGATCAAAGAAATTCCATGCTCCAATACCCCAATTGCCGCTTCCCTGGTGCTTGGAGCCTGGGATTTGGTGTTTTTATCTGTAACCGCAACCCATCCACGCCCGTCTCTGTCAGTAGTGTGGATACGATCTCGACGGCGACATGGCTGATCTCGACCCTGCTGAGCTGGTTCAGGCTGCCCTGCGGCACGATGATGAAGCGGCTCGGGAATTGGTTCGCCGTCTCTACCCGCTTGTCGCGAAAATGGTCCGCTCGCATCGACCGCGACGAACTAGTGAAGAGGATCTTTGCCAAATGATTTTCATCAAAGTTTTTCAAAAGCTTTCCCAATTTTCCGGTAAAGTGCCGCTCGAGCACTGGGTCTCGCGCATTGCCGTCAACACCTGCCTCAGTCAGATCGAAGCCGAGAAAGTGCGTCCGGAGCTGCGCCATGCCGATCTGAGCGAAGAGGAGCAGGCCGTCGTGGAGAACCTTGCCAGCTCGTCCGACGAACTCGCGCCCGACCGGCAATTGGCGTCGCGCCAGCTGGTCGAACATTTGCTTCAGCTGCTCAAGCCGGTCGAACGCCTCGTTATTGATTTGCTTTACTTGCAAGGCCGTTCCGTCGAAGAAATTCACAAGATCACGGGTTTGGGCACGGCCGCGATTAAAGTCCGCGCGTTCCGGGCCCGCCAGAAAATGAAAGCGCAGCTCGCAAAAATCGGAGCGGGGAGGACCCTATGAAGGATCTCGATCCTTCGACTTCGCTCAGGACAAGCCTTGATCGGTTGCTGCGCGCTGCCGCCAAAGAAAAAGACCAGACGCCGGCGGAAATGCCGCTTGGTTTCGACACCCGCGTGGCCGCGCTTTCGCGTCGGAATGGAAACGGCGCGGCGTTCGGCGCGCTTCTGCGCCGGGTCGCGCTTGCGGCTGCGGCGGTGATTATTTTGGCGACCGGCGGCGCCTGGGTCGAGTTCAACCGGAACGACGATGCAAGCGTCGCCTCCGGGAACGAATTCGCCATCGCCGATTCAGCTATTCAGGATGAGGTTGGGCCATGAATAGCGCGCTGAAATGGAAATTGATCGCCGGTTTCGTCCTGGTTTTCCTGGCCGGCGGCGCTACCGGCGTGTTCGTGAGCGCGACCACAGCCCATTACTTCTTCGGCGCACATCGTCACGGGTTTGCCGCTCAGGCGATGAAGAACCGTTTGCAATGGCAACTTCGATTGACGGACGAGCAGATGACCAAGATTGCGCCGATCATTGAGAAAACGGGGACCAAGCTCGAAGAAATTCGAGGCGACACCGGCCGCCGAGTCCGCGAGACGATTGCCGAAGCACACCGCGAGATCGCGCCGAATCTCACGCCGGAGCAACAGCAGCGCCTGAAAGACATGGAAGCGCGCCATCGCCGCTGGTTCCAACATCACCGGCCCGGAAGCGTTACTCCTGGTCCCGAAACGCCGGAATAACGATAACTTCGACTCAGGCGCGATCTTTCAACTGCGTTTTGCCGGCCGCCCGCGCGCAGTTCACACAGCAATAAATCTTGCCGTCCTGCTCCACGCCGTGTCCGATCACACGACAGTCGCAATGCGGACAAACCGGCGCCAGTGCATGGATCGCGCATTCGAAGCTGTCGAACGTGTGATGCTTTCCTTCGACCACCACCTCGAACGCTTTGTCATATTCGTTTTCGCAAACTTCGCATGTAGCCATACGTAAAAGTTTCGCATGCCGGCGTACTCGTGGCGGTGTCGTAATCGTCTTATGTTTCAGCACGATGCGACCAACATCCACGCAAGATCGACAATCACGGGAGCTCGTCGATTTTCTCGAATCACCGGCATCGTACCCTCATCGGCCAGGCGAAGTCCGCTCGATCCAGACCCACATTTCCTGGGTCTTCATCCCGTCACCGTTTGTTTTCAAAGTAAAAAAAACGCTCAACCTTGGCTTTCTCGACTTCAGCACCCTGGAAAAACGCCGTCATTTCTGTCAGCGCGAGCTGGAACTGAATCGCAGACTTTGTCCGGAAATTTATCTGGATGTAGTCCCGATCTACAAAAGCAGTTCCGGTTTCTCATTCAACGAAGAAGGACAGGTCGCTGAGTACGCTGTAAAAATGAAAGAATTGCCGCATGCCTGGTCTGCCCGCCATAGCCTCGGCGAAGGCGGGTTCCTGAACGAACTCCTCGAGCAAAATCTGGTCGGCGAAAAAGAAATCAACCGCGTGATCACGCGTCTGCGGCAGTTCTACGAATCGGAGCCGCCGAGCGCGGAAATCGAAGAATGGGGAACGCCGGCCAAATTGAAGATCAGCACCGACGAAAATTTCATCCAAGTCAAGCCGTTCGTGGGCAAGACCATTTCGCCGGCCGCGTTCGACACAATTCAGCACTTCACGAACGGCTTCTACAGCGCCAACGAAAAATTATTTCTCGAGCGAGTGGAGCAGCATCGAATCCGCGATTGCCATGGCGATCTCCACCTCGACCACATTCACCTCACGCCGGACAGGTTGTCGATCTTCGATTGCATCGAGTTCAACGACCGGTTCCGTTTCATCGACATCGCGAACGATCTCGCGTTCTTGGCAATGGATTTTGACTTCGAAGGCCGCAGAGATCTGGCGAATCTGCTGCTTCGAAACGCGGCCCGCGAATTTCGCGACCCTGACCTGCTGAAGGTCGCGGATTTTTACAAATGCTATCGTGCGTTCGTCCGCGGAAAAGTCGAAAGCATTCAGGCGACCGAGAAAGAAACGGCGAATTCAGCAGAACATGAAAAAATCGCGGCGCGTTATTTTCAGCTGGCTTTGCAATACGCCGTGCGTGACTCGCAACCACTGACCCTGGTCGTCATGGGCCGCGTTGGGACTGGCAAAACCACGGTGGCCCTGCAACTGGGACGCGAATTGAACTGGCCCGTTTTTTCTTCCGACGAAACTCGCAAGACGCTGGCGGGAATTCCGTTGATGGAGCGGACCGCGCCCGACCGTCGGGAGGAAATTTATTCGGACCCAATAACGAAACAAACCTTCGCAAAACTGGTAGGCGACGGACTTGCCGCGGCAAAAGCGCACGGCGGCGCTGTGCTGGATGCAACATTTTCCCGCCGCGCAAATCGCGATTTTCTGCGCGAACAATGCCGCAGAGCGCATGCGCGATTGGAAATCGTCGAACTGGATGTCGATCTTGCGACCATTCGAACGAGGCTCGCGGCACGCAACCGATCTGCCGGTGAAACCTCCGACGCGCGTCTGGAAGATCTCGAAAAACTGACTGCTGCTTACGAACCGCCAACGGAGCTATTTAACAGTCTGATCCAAGTCCCAGCTCGAGGTCCAATCTTGGAAACCACAAAATCAATTTTACTGCGGTTAAGCAGGAAAAGACTTTCTTAGGCCAATCGAGTCGCGACTTTCCCAATTCATGCGTTTGTTTCTTTGCGGCGACGTGATGACCGGCCGTGGCATCGATCAAGCGCTGCCGCATTCGTCGAATCCGATTTTGTACGAACCGTACATTCGCGACGCGCGCGAATATGTCCATCTTGCGGAGAAAGCGAACGGGCCGATTCCGCGACCGGTAGGTGTCGATTACATTTGGGGCGATCTGCTGCCTGAACTGGAAGGGTTCGGAGTCGATCTCAGAGTTATCAATTTGGAAACAGCCATCACCTCCGCCGAGAGAGCTTGGCCTGACAAAGGAATTCATTATCGGATGCACCCACGGAACATTGGTTGCCTCTCCGCTGCCAGGATCAGCGCCTGCGCATTGGCGAACAATCACCTCTTGGATTGGGGATACGACGGATTGTTGGAGACGCTGCAAACTCTCGATGCTGCACACATCGCACACGCGGGCGTGGGACACGATGCGGAAGAAGCGGCCGCTCCGGCAATTTTGAATGTCGCGGGTAAAGGACGCGTGCTTCTCTTCTCGTTTGGATCGACAACCAGCGGTGTTCCGCGCGATTGGCGCGCAACCGGCGTCAGCCCGGGCGTGAATCTGCTGGACGATCTTTCAGAAGCGACAGCCTCGCAAATTGTGAGTGAAATGCGCGAACATCAACAGCCCGGCGATTTGCTGATCGCTTCGGTCCACTGGGGAAGCAATTGGGGTTACGAAATTCCGCGCCAGCAAATCGCGTTCGCCCATCGTTTGGCCGAGGAAGGCGTCGCGATGGTGCACGGCCATTCTTCTCATCACGTCAAAGCGATCGAGATCTTCAAGGGCCGGCTTATCCTTTACGGCTGCGGAGATTTTCTCACCGATTACGAAGGAATCAGCGGTTACGAGAATTTTCGCGGCGATTTGGCCCTCATCTATTTGGTAGAACTCGATTCGCGCAGCGGTGAGCTGATCTCAACGCGCCTTGTGCCAATGCAGATGCGGCGTTTCCGACTGGAGCACACATCGGTTGCCGATGCGGCCCGGCTTTGCGATCTGCTGAATAAACTCAGCGGGTCATTTGGAACTCAGACGCTCCTGAATAAAGACGAAAGTCTGACGGTGAAATCACTGTGATTGAAACACTCCTTTTGTGCCAGTCCGCATTATGACCGAAAAAGTCCTGCTGACCGGACACCCCGGCTGCGGTAAGACAACACTGATCAAGCGCGTCGCAAATAATCTGCCGCAACGCGCTGGTGGTTTTTATACCGAAGAAATCCGGGACCATGGCAGACGCGCCGGGTTTAAGATCGTGACGCTCGATGGCGATGAGGTCATCTTCGCCCATGTCGATCTCAAAACGGCTGAGCACTTTGGAAAATACCGGCTTGATCTTTCCGTGCTCGAAGCTGTTGGCGTCAAAGCCGTCCGTGAAGCGGTGCAGCGGCAACGGCTTGTCGTGATTGATGAAATCGGTCCGATGGAGGTCCGCTCGACGATTTTTCGGGACGCGGTAAACGAGGCGCTCGACAGCGAAGTCCCCGTGCTCGCAACAATCTTCGCGCGATCCATGCTGTTTACCGACGCGGTCAAGTCGCGTCCTGATGTGACGTTAATCGACGTTCGCCCGGACAATCGCGAACGGCTTGTCTCGGAGCTCTCAGATAGGATTCAAAAATAAAACTAGGGGATGAAACAATTCGGCGGCAGCTTTTCAGCAAGTTGTGTGGAATAATCCGCCCACCGGCTTTGTTTCGGCGAGCTGGTTGTAGAGTTGCGCCGCCTCAGCTGTAGGCAACACGTGCGCCTCGATCTGCCTCTTTTCTAAGAATTCCAAAGTCTCGCGTGGAACTTCGAGGCATTCTTTCATTCCGCGCGAGAGCACGACGATTTTGGCGCCGTGATCGATCAGTTCTTGCACGTCAACTTGCTGAATGCCGGGCACATGATCGGTGCCTGTCTCGCGCCAGTTCCATTCACGCGATCCTCCGGGAAAAAGCTTTGCATCCTTGTACGGATCGGCTCTCCCCTCGACTTCCAGCCGGCCCCACGAGACATGTTTGATGCGCGGCGAGTGGTGTCCGTCTTTCACAGTACAAATATCGTTCGTGAGCAGGTGCACGGTTGGCCTTAGCCCGGGTCGTTTTATCTTTCCTGATGAAGCTCACGTTCCTCGGCACGCGGGGCGAGGCCGAAGCGCGGACGCGCCGTCATCGCATGCACAGCTCGCTGCTACTCTCCTATCGCCGTGCCAAAGTGATGATCGACTGCGGGCTCGATTGGCTGAGAAAATTCGAGCGGCTTCATCCTGACGCGATTGTGCTGACCCATGCGCACCCCGATCACGCCTGGGGTTTGAAAAACGGCGCGACCTGCCCAGTCGACGCGACGCTTACCCGCTCGTTCGTTCGCAAGCGCGGCCATACGCTTATCGGGCACGCGACTGTTCGCACCCAACTCGGTTGGTGCACAAAAGAAGGCGTGCCGCGGGCGGTCATCACTCATTGCGGTTCCGAAATTGTCACCCGTGATGAGCACAAGCTGACCAAGAAATTAAAGGCGCTGGCCGCAGAACGTGGCGTCAAAGCATCCATCGCTTATGATGGAATGAAGCTGACGCTGCGATAAAGAACGCCCCTGCGAGATTCAATCTCGCGAGCGAGCGCTCTTATCGAATTCACTGAAAAGATCCAGGTATTGCTCGACGTAGCGACTTAGCAGAAATTTCTCGCGTATGGTTTCGCGACCTTTCTTCCCAAACTCGTCGCGCAATTTCTCGTCCTTGAGCAGCCGAACGATCCGCTCGGCAGCGTCTTCAACCGACGAAACTAAAAATCCGTTCACTCCGTCTTCGATCTGGTAGCGGATGCCGCCTACGTCTCCGCCGATCACAGCCCGGCTCTTCCACATTGCCTCCGCCACCGTTAGTCCAAAGCCTTCCCGCAACGATTTTTGCAAAACGACTGCCGCGCGGCTTTGCAGCGCATTCACCAATGCGGTGTCATCGCCCTTGGTCAGAATCAGGATCCGTTCCTCCTGACAGGCGCGCAACGATTCGAAAATCTGACTGCCTTCGGGATCGTCGGTCGCGAAGTTACCGAGCAAAACGAGCGTGGCCTCGACTTCTTTGCGCGCGAGCTTGAAGGCTTTCACCACGCCCTCCGGATCTTTCCATGGATCGAAGCGCGAGATTTGCACAACCAACGGCAAATCGGTCGGTATTTTGTAATGGGCCAGCCGCTCATCGATCTCTTTATCGCTCAACTCACGGTTCTTGATGTTGAATGGATTGATCGCGGGCATGAAGACGCGCTTTGGCGGCTTCATCTCGTGTTTGTATTCCGGGCAGCTCACAATCACCGCATCGTAATTGTCGACCCAACGCCGCAGATATTCCCAGATTTCGGGCTCGCGTCGTGAAAGATCGATGTGGCAGCGCCAGATCCATGGACATTTTTTCTCGTAGTGTTCGATCAATGGCAGCGGCTGCGGATCGTGCACAATCACGAAATCGTGCTCGAGGAAATTGCGAACGCTGTTCTCATAAATGACCTGTTCGAAGATTTCCTTTTTGATGCTGGAGAGATCGATCTTCCCGCCCTGCAGCGCGTTGTGCATCTTCTTAGTGATCGAGAAAAAATCCGCTGTGCCCTGAATCACGCGCCACTCGGTCCGAAGACCGAGGCTGTTCATGAGCAGAGTGAGCGAGGAAATCATCTCGGCCACGCCGCCGCCGTAATAGGTCGAATTGAAATTCGCCACCCGCAGATCTTTGAACTTGCGGGCCTTCTCTCGAATTCGCTCGACCCTTTCGCGCCCAACCAGCGGTCCGTAATCTTCAATCTGCGTGATGCGGTATTGCGCCATTTCTTAAATGATTCGTTTGCGGCCGGAGATACGCTCGCCAGCTGCGCGAGCGGCGATTAATTTCTCGGAGGAGATTGTGAATTCGTTGTCCATGGGAAAACCCAAAATCGATGACAAGCTAACCTTGCTAAGTGATTTCGGCGAAATGGAGGCAATTTGCGTCGAAGTCCGAGATGATCCCGCTACTTCGGGCGGCACATTGCTCAAAGTGATGGCGCGCGGTCCGTTCACCGAAGGCGAGCAAGTTTGGATCGTCGATCGCGATGGATCGAAAATCGGCGCGACCGTCGAGAACGTCTTTAAACAAACCATCGACAGCGAAGTGACGTTTTCGACCGTGCTCCCGGCCTAGCTCACGATTCTCGCACTGGCCGTGAAAGCGAAATCGAAACAGAGCGAACGAAGCTTTCCCTTCCTTCGGATCAATCAGCGCGAGTCCAAACCCCGAAAGCGAGGCTTAACCGAAATTCGCGGATCGTATTATTCGGCTTACGGCCGGCGCCACCTCAAAGATCTCTTCGAAACAATGGGGGCGTACATCGATTCGCTGAAATTTGCCGGCGGTTCCTTTACTCTCATGCCGAAGAAAGCGGTGCGTGAGATTGTCGAGCTTTGCCACAAATACGATGTGCTCGTTTCAACCGGCGGCTTCATCGAGCGTGTCCTTGCGCAAGGAGCCGAGGCGGTAAGGAAATACGTTGCCGAATGCAAACGACTCCGATTCGACATCGTTGAAATCTCCGCCGGTTTCGTCTCCATCCCGACCGATGATTGGCTGCG
>Ga0209056_10007265_pt1 | contig 11405 bp, 13 predicted proteins | sample GraSoiAngelo_114_FD_185876 | JGI IMG/M metagenome (GOLD analysis project Ga0209056, IMG submission 185876) | Grasslands soil microbial communities from the Angelo Coastal Reserve, California, USA - 14_0903_13_40cm (SPAdes) (version 2) | ecosystem: Environmental > Terrestrial > Soil > Grasslands... | reverse complement strand
CGCTTCCGACATGACCGGCGGTCCGGAGCTCTGGCGATTACAGGAAGCGAGCGTCAGACAGGCGATGGAAAGGAGGAAGAGGTGGGCGAGCGTCACCGGGCACATCCGTCCCATGGTTTGTTCTCCTTGAGGTAAGAGCGATCAAGGACCGGTCGACGATACAGGACGGCGCGCCGCACGCGCAACAAGCCCCGTTTGACCCCTACCCTGCCCCATGCTACGGTCCGAAGCCGTGGATCAAACGCTCGACACCCGCTGGTTCGATCCCGCCCGCCTGAACATCCTCATCGGCGTCCTCCTCTTCACGGCGTTTCTCGTCGTGAACATCTTCCGCGCGAGGGCCAAGAGCGATCTCTATGTCCGGCCGATCGCCGGGCTCAAAGCGCTCGACGAGGCCATCGGACGCGCGACCGAGATGGGGCGCTCGGTGCTCTATGTCCCCGGGCTGAGCGACATGAGCGAGGTGGGGACCTTTGCCGCGATCACGATCCTCTACCGCCTGGCGCAGCGCATCGCGGAGATGGGCTGCGACCTGGACGTGCCCTGCTACGACCCTGTGGTGATGACGGTGCTGGACGGCGCGGTGCGCGATGCGTACTCGAAGGTGGGAAGGCCGGACGCCTTCCGGCCCGGATGCGTCCACTACGTGAGCGCCCAGCAGATGGCGTACGTGGCGGCGGTGAACGGAACCATGCTGCGCGACCGCCCCGCCGCCAACGTGTACATGGGCTCCTTCTACGCCGAGTCGCTCCTTCTCGCGGAGACCGGCGCGACGACCGGGGCCATCCAGATCGCGGGCACCGACAAGGTGACCCAGCTTCCTTTCTTCGTGTGCGCGTGCGATTACACGCTCCTGGGCGAGGAGCTCTTCGCGGCGAGCGCCTATCTGGGACGGGAGCCGGTCCAGCTCGCCACGGTCATCGCTCAGGATTGGGCCAAGGCGGTCGCGGCGATTGCGGTCACCGCGGCGCTCTTGCTCGCCTCGCTCGGCCATCCGACGCTTGCGTCCTGGCTCAGAGCCGCATGACACCGAGCGCCCCTCGCTGATGCTTCTCGGGGAAGCGGCGCCCTGATGCGGCGAGGCCCGCTTCTCGTCACGTTTCTCTCCGGCGCCGCCGTCGCCGCTCTTTTCTTCATCCCGCACCACCAGGCCCAAGCCGTAAACAACAAGCTCCTCGAGTGGACGCTCGTCGTCTACGCCTTCGCGCTCATCCTGGGATCGATGTCGCTCTGGAACAGCCATGCGCGGAAGCTGAACGCCCGGGCCGAGGGGTGGCCCTTCAGTCTCGTGACCCTCGTCTCGCTCGTCGGGATCACCGCGCTCGGCATCTGGAAGGGAGTCGGCGAGGGCTCGCCCGTGGGGCGGATCTACAACACGGTCAACTCGCCGCTCGCCTCCACGATGTTCGCGCTCCTCGCCTTCGTCATCGCCTCGGCCGCCTTCCGGGCGTTCCGCGCCAGGAGCGTGGAGGCCACGCTTCTCCTGATCACGGCCATCGTGATGATGATCGGGCGCGTATCGATCGGGCCCCTCATCTCGCCGCACCTGCCCGGCGTCACGGAATGGCTCCTCGACGTTCCCAATCTCGCGGCCAAGCGCGCGATCGCGGTCGGGGTGGGTCTGGGCGCGGTCTCGACGGCGCTCAAGATCATCCTGGGGATCGAGCGCAGCTATCTGGGCCGGTCCTGAGCCGTGAAGAAGAGCCATGAGACCTGAGCCATGACCTGGGCCCGGAAGGTCCTCTCGATCGACCGTAGGATCATCTTCCTCCTCGTGGCGGCAGGGGTGGCGCTGCCGCTCCTCCGCCCCGTGAACCTTCCCATCACGGTGACACCCCGCGTCCAGGCGGCGTTCGATGCGATCGACGCGCTCCCCGCCGGCTCGAAGGTGCTCCTCTCCATGGACTACGAGCCGGACATCATGGCCGAGCTCTTCCCCATGTCGGTCGCGGTGCTGCGCCACTGCTTCAGGAAGCACCTCCAAGTGATCGCGATGACCCTCTACCCCGCGGGGACGGGGCTCGGGGAGCGCGCGCTCCGTACGGCCGCGAAGGCGGAAGGGGCCGTGCTCAACAAGGACTACGCGTGGCTCGGCTACAAGTCGGGCTTCCAGGTGGTGATGATCGGCATCGGGGAGAACCTGCGAGGCATGTACCCGGTGGATTTCTACGGAACCCCGCTCGATTCCATCCCGGTGACGCGAGGCGTCAATGCCTACCGGCAGATGGCGATGGTGATCAATCTCAGCGGGTCGTCAGCCACCGATTACTGGATCCAGTTCGCCCAGGGCCGCTTTCACGCGCCTTTGGTCGTGGGCTGCACGGCGGTCATGGCCACCGACTACTACCCGTACCTCTCCTCGAAGCAGATCCTGGGACTCGTGGGCGGAATGAAAGGCGCCGCGGAGTACGAGCGCCTGATCGATACCGTAGGTGACGCGCGCCGCGGCATGGATGCGCAGAGCCTGGTCCATCTCATCGTCGCGCTGCTCGTGATCCTGGGCAATGTGGCGCTCTTCGTCGCGCGACGAGCCGGTGAGGACCTGGGTGGGCGCCCCGCGGGGAGCATGACGCGATGATCGAGACGTGGATCGCGGCCTTTCTCACGCTCTGCGTCTTCTCCTTCCTCTACCGGGAGAATCCCTTCTATCGATTCGCGGAGCATCTCTTCGTGGGCTCGGCCGCCGGCTACCTGCTCGCCGTCCAGTGGCACAACGTGCTCATCCCGAACGTGTGGACCCCGCTCACGCGCGGAGGGGACCTGGTGGTGCTGATCCCGCTCGCGCTGGGTCTCATGATGCTGGCCCGGATCTGGAGCAAAGGCGCGGGGATTGCGCGATGGTCGATTGCCTTCTACGTGGGGGTCTACTCGGGGGTCGCGATTCCGGGGTACATGCAGGCCCAGATCTTCGCGCAGCTGGCGGACGCCGCGAAACCCTGGCCGCCGGGCGCCGCGGGGGTGAATGCCGCGCTGGTGTTCATCGGGCTCATCACCGTGCTCGCGTACTTCTTCTTCTCCCTGCCGCACCGCGGCATCCACGGCGTCGGAGCAAGGATCGGCATCTATTTCCTGATGGTGGCCTTCGGGGCGAGCTTCGGATACACCGTGATGGCGCGCGTCTCACTCCTCATTTCGCGCGTCCAGTTCCTGCTCCGAGACTGGCTGCATCTCTTGCCATCATAGGAATCGGCCGTGGGGGAGGCCCTATCGCGGCGAACGCCGCTAGACCCCGACGAAGATCTCCTCACCCTCGATCCGAACCTCGAAGGTGCGCACCCCCACCACGGCGACATCGGGATTCTTCCCGGTCTTCACGTTGAAGCGCCAGCCGTGCCAGGGGCAGGTCACGATGTCGCCCGCCAGGTACCCCTCCCCCAGCTCGCCTCCCATGTGGGGACAGGTGCCCTTGATCGCGTAGAAGATCCCGTCGCAGTTGAAGAGGGCGATGCGCGTGCCCTTCACTATGACCACCATGCCCTTGCCCGGCTCGAGATCTCCGACGCGCGCCACCTTGTGGAACTCAGCCGCCACCGGTCACGACCCTCCGGAAACGAAAAATCCGGCGCCCCTGGATGGGACGCCGGACGAAGATTCGATGATTTGCCGCCGACCGGCTAGTGGCTGCCGCAGCCTCCGCCGCCACAGCCGCACCCACCGCTCTGCGCGGGCTCTTCGCCTTCCGCGGTCGCGAAGGAGTTTCCGCAGCCACAGCTCTTCACGGCGTTCGGGTTGTTGATCTTGAAGCCCTTCCCGCCGAGCGAGTCGTCGAAGTCGATCGACGCGCCCTTCAGGTGCTCGTAGCTGGCCAGATCGACGATCACCTTGACGCCCAGGCTCTCGAAGGTCTGGTCCTCGGCGGTGGCCGGCTCGTCGCAGATCTCCATGCCGTAGGAAAGACCGGAACAGCCGCCTCCGGCGACGAACACGCGAACGCCTTCGTACGTACCACCATTTTGCTCCATGATGGCTCTGATCTCGGCGGCAGCTTTTTCGGTCAAATTCACCATGTGTGGCAATTCCTCCTGAAAACGAGTCTAGGGGGCGCTTCCCGCTGTGTCAATTTGGATTACCCCCGGGCCCGGGAGATTCGCCGCGATTTCGGTCCCCCCCAAGGTATCGGCCCGTCCTGGCGTCTCCCCACGTGCAATATGCGCAGGAGGTTGGTGCCGCCGGCCTTGGTCGTGGTCCCGGCCATGGCCACCACCCATTCCCCGCGGCGAACCAGCTTCTTCTGGAGGAGTTGCTGGATCCCCAGCTCCACCATGCGATCGGCGGTGCGCCAGTGAGGCACCTGCACCGGCGTGACCCCCCAGGCGATCGTGAGGCGCCGGCAGGTCGAATCGAGCGGCGTGAGCGCGATGATCGGGGCCAGGGGCCGGGCCTTGCTCGCGAGCCGCGCCGAAAAGCCCGTGTGGGTGAAGACCGCGAGCGCCTTCGCGCGGAGCTCGTAGGCTGCCTGGTACGCGGTGTGGGCGAGGGCGTGGGTCGGTGAGGCGAGCGCGCCTTTGTAGTCCCCCGTCCGCCGGCGCAGCATGGGGAGCGTCACCTCCTCCGCTTCGGAGGCGATGCGCCCCATGGTCCGCACGGCGCGATCCGGATACCGGCCGACCGCGGTCTCCGCGCTCAGCATCAGCACGTCCGTTCCGTCGAAGATGGCGTTGGCGACGTCCGATGCCTCCGCCCGCGTCGGGCGCGGCGAGGAGACCATGGACTCGAGCATCTGGGTTGCGGTGATCACGAGCGTCTCGCGCTCGTTCGCGCGCTGGATGATCCGCTTCTGCAAGATGGGCACCCGCTCGGGCGGATACTCCACCCCGAGATCCCCGCGGGCCACCATCACGCCGTCCGCCTCCCCCAGGATCGCCTCGAGGTTCTCGATCGCCTCCCGCCGCTCGATCTTCGCGATCACGAGCGGTGGGTGCTTCTCGCCGTGAAGCAGCCGCCGGAGCTTCCGGATGTCCTGCGCGCTCCGCACGAAAGAGAGCGCGACGAAATCGATCTGCATCCGGAGGCCGAAGGCCAGATCGCCCCGGTCCTTCGCGGTGAGGGAGGAAGCGCTCAGGCGTACGCCGGGAAGATTCATCCCCTTGTGATCCCCGAGCTTTCCCCCGATCACGACGCGGCAGCGGAGGCCGCGCCGCTCCTTCCGGATCACCCGGAGCTCGATCTTCCCGTCGTCGAGGAGCACGCGATCGCCCACTTTCACGTCGCGCATGAGGCCGGAATAGACGGCGGGAATCAGCTCCGCGTTTCCCTTCACGCGCCGGTTCGTGAAGAGGGGCGTGGCGCCCTGACGCAGGAAGACGGCTCCGCCCTGGAATTCCCCCACACGAAGCTTGGGACCCTGGAGGTCGAGGAGGAGCCCGACCGAGCGGCCGACGTGGGACGCCGCGGCGCGGACGCGGCGGATGGCGCGGGCGTGGGAAGCCCGGCTGCCGTGGGAAAAATTGAGCCGCGCGACGTCCATGCCGGCGCGAATCATCCGGGCGAGCACCACCTCCTCGTCGGAGCTGGGACCGACCGTCGCGATGATCTTGGTGCGGCGCACTAGAGGGCCAGCGTAGCCATCACCTCTTCGGCATGACCCTCCACTTTCACGCGGCGGAACACGTGCTCGACTTTCCCCTCACGATCGATCACGAACGTCGTGCGCTCGATTCCCCAGAAGCTCCTGCCGTAGAGATTCTTCTCCTTGTACGTTCCGTACTGACGCGAAACCGCGGCGTCCTTGTCGGAGAGGAGCGGGAACGGGAGGCTGAACTTCTGGGCGAAGCGCTCATGGCTCAGCTCGTCGTCGAGGCTGACTCCGAGGACGATGGCGTCCTTGGATTCTATACGTGGAAATGAATCGCGGAAGCCGCAGGCTTCCATGGTGCAGCCCGGCGTGTCGTCCTTGGGATAGAAGTAGAGGATCACCCTCTTGCCGCGGAACTCGGAGAGCGTGACGCGGCGCCCGAGCGTGCTTGGAAGCGAGAACTCCGGAGCCGGCATCCCGACGGTGAGGCTCTCGCCGGGGTAGTCGAGCATGTTGAGCTGGCCCTTCCCGCGGCGCTTCTTGGGCATGGGCGGAGGACCCAGGGAAGGGTCGCGGGTCAATGCGGCCGGAGGCGGAGCATCCTCGAATTCGAGAAGACCCTGGGGAGCACCGGCGCCGCCGGCAGCCAGCTTGGATTTTTTCATCCCCAGCTTCGCGCCCACGCCCGCACCCCGCGGGCTCGCGACCTTCGACAGGCTCACGCCTCCCCCCACCTGCTTCAGCGTGGGCTGCTTGGAAGCGCGCTTTGCGGTGGTGCGATGGACCGGGCGCTTCGTGGCGGCGCGCTTCGATTTCGGACGCGCCGAGCGCTTCGATTTCGGGCGTGACGAGCGCTTCGATTTCGCGCGCGCCTTGGAGCGAGATTTCGTTCTTGATTTCGGGCGTGACGAGCGGCGCGATTTTGATTTGCGCGCCGCGGAGGCGCGTTTCTTTATCTTCTTGGGTCTACGCGACTTAGACTTCCTGCTCGAGCGTTTCCCTGCCATGGATCGCTCCTTTTGGGGAGATAAGCCGGACAGCCTATCCTAAGCCGGCATAGTAATTCGGCGGGGCGCGGCGTTCAAGGCTTGGTATGGAGCGTGAGCTTGGGGTTTTCGGGCTGGTATTTCAGTACTTGGGGCGGGCGTCCACGAAGATCGACTCGTCCATCGAAGGCGGGACCACGACATTCTCGAACCGGAGCATCGTAGGCTTGCCTTCGAAGCGGTGGAGCGTCGACAGATGGACCGGTCCGAACTTGGTCCAGCCCTCCCAGGTCGCCGTCTGGGCCGGCGGCTTCATATCTTGTAACAGATAGTCCCACCGATCCATGAGGTGAGTCTTCCGATTCACGTAGAGCCAGTAGTGGTCCTTCGGCGTGAGGCCGACCCCGGGGTCGAACGTGAGCTCGAGAACGTCCCACTCCACCCCGTCCGGGCCCTTCTTCGAGCCGCCGTACTTGAGATTCGTGCCGGGATCTCGAACCTTGAACGGCATCATGAGCCAGTACGAGTCGTTCACCCAGCGCTCGTAGCCGTTCTGCACGTGCGACGCGATGCTCGCGGAATCTCTGTCGGCGAACCCCGACGTGAAGGACTTGCCCGTGCGGTCCGCCAGGTTCACCACCGTCGCGACCACGTTGCCCTTCTCATCGGGGCCTTCCACGCGATCCCGTCCATGGCGCTTGTCCCACCAGTGGCGGAACCGTGCGAGCTCTTTCCCTTCCTTGACGACCACGAAATCGAACCGGACGTAGGGGACGGATTCCCAGCGGGACATTCCCCCGAGAGCGTCGTCGAGCGAGCGCGCCACCTCGGCCGCCTTCGGGTCCGCCTTTCCCATCGCGCGCTGCAGGGTGGCGGCGTTCGCGGGCAAACAAAGTGCGAGGGCGACGGCTATCGCCGCCGCCCCTCGCTCGCGCGGTCCTCGCGGACCCTTTTGGGTTGCCCAACCCATACGCGCCATCGGTTCGATCTATCTCAGGGTTTTCAGGATCTCGAGCAGCTTCGCCCGGTCCGGCACCTTCCCGATCTCGTGCACTTCAATGTGGCGGAGGATTCCCTTCTTGTCGACCACAAAGGTGGCGCGCTCGGAGTAGCCCTCGTTGCGGAGGATGCCGTACTTCTTCGCAACCTCCCCGTGGGGCCAGAAATCGGCGAGAAGCGGATACTCCACGCCGCCGATGTGCTCGGCCCAGGCCTTGTGCGTCGGAACCGAGTCCACGCTCAGGCCCAGCACCTGCGTGTCGAGCCCCTCGAAAGACTGCCGCTCCTTGCTGTATCCGGGCATCTGCACCGCGCAGACCGACGTGAATGCCAGCGGGTGAAAGACCAGGACGACGTTCTTCTTGCCGGCGAACGAAGAGAGCGTGACCTTGTTGCCGTTCTGGTCCGTCAGGGTGAAGTCGGGAGCTTTGTCGCCGACTTTGAGTATGGCGGTGCGATCCATGGCCGACGTTTCCACCTTCCCCTCCCTCTTCAGAAGCTCATGAATGGTGCGACGGGACGTCGAGCGCGCCCGCGGTCTCCTCCGCCAGCCGCTTCGCCTCCTCGGCGAGCTTCTGCAAGGTTTCCGGGTCGTTGACGCCCTTCTGGATTTCCTTGGGGATGTAGTCGAGCAGGTGCTTCAGGCCCAGCGACTCCTTCACGAGCGATCGGGCCACGACCATTCGCTGCACCTGGTTCGTGCCCTCGTAGATCTGGGTGATCTTGGCATCGCGCATGTACTTCTCGATCGGGTAGTCGCGCATGTAGCCGTACCCGCCGAAGATCTGCACGGCGTCCGTGGTGACCTCCATCGCCGTGTCGGTGGCGAAGAGCTTGCACATCGCGGAGAGCTTGGAGACGTTCGCCTCCCCGCGGTCCACCGCGAGCGCCGCCACGTGAACGAGATTGCGGGCCGCCTCGGTCTTGGTGGCCATGTCCGCGAGCAACGCCTGGATCATCTGGAACGAAGAGATGGGGGCGCCGAACTGCTCCCGATATCCCGCATAGACCATGGCGTATTCCAGCGCACCTTGTGCCAGACCCACGGCCTGAGCGGCCACCCCGGGACGCGCCTTGTCCAGCGTCGCCATCGCGTGCTTGAAACCCAGGCCCGGAACCTCACCGAGGAGGTTCTTCGCGGGCACGCGGCAATTCTCGAAGTGGATCTCGACGACGGGCACGCACCGGATCCCCATCTTGTCCTCGACCTTGCCGATCTTGAACCCGGGCGTTCCCTTCTCGACCATGATCGCGCTGGTCCGGCGCGACTTCGAGGAGGGATCGGTGACCGCGAACACCGTATAGATGTCGGCGGCCCCGCCGTTCGTGTTCCATTTCTTTTCGCCGTTCAGGACGTAATGGTCGCCGTCCTTGACCGCGGTGGCGCGGAGGCTCGCGGCGTCGCTGCCGGCGAATTTCTCCGAGAGACCGAAGGAGATGAGCTTCTCTCCTTTTGCGATCGGCCGGAGGAAGCGGTGCTTCTGCTCTTCGGTCCCGCCCACCATGACCGGGAAGGTCCCGAGCGCGTTCACGGCGTACAGCACGCCGACGCCGCCGCACGCGCGCGAGAGCTCCTCGACGCAGACGCAGAGGTCGATGACGCCGTCGCCGGAGCCTCCGTATTCCTCTGGAATCCAGACTCCCATGAGCCCCGCCTTGGCGATCGCTTCCTTGATCTCCCAGGGGTACTCCTGCGCCTGGTCGTACTTCGCGGCGAGGGGACGCACCACCTTCTCGGCAACCTCGCGCGCGCGGGCGCGCCACATCAGATTTCGTTCCGTGAGAATTCCCGGCAATGTTCCCTCAGCGGCTCGGGGTGTTGCGGGTGCGCCCTTTGCCCGTGGGTTCCAGCGGGCGGGCGCGCGATGCCCGATTATTCCCGATCCGGCGCGCGTTTGTCACCACAAGTTTCGGAGCGGCCCGGCCGGGCGTGACATGCCTCGACTCCGCGACGTAGAAGCGCCAGGGAACGGTCGCCCATGGCTCCGGAACATTCTGGCAGCCGATGCGCGCCGACGTGCGTACCGCGCGATCGGGAACACGCGCACCCGGCTCGATCCAGAGATCCGGACCGGTGAGATCCGCGCGGTTCCACGCGAGATCCAGGCCGAAGGCCTGCGCCAGCTTGCCCGGACCCGAGGCGAGATGATGGGCGGTGCGCACACCGCGCGCCTCCTCCATCCACTCGATCCCTTCCATGGGCTCGAGTGCCCGGATCAGGACCGCCGCCGGCATCCCCTCCCGCTCCGTGACCGCGTTCAAGAGATGGTGCATCCCGTAGGTGAGGTACACGTACGCGAGACCGGGAGGACCGTAGAGGGGCGCGGTGCGCGGCGTGCGCCCGGCGCGGGCGTGACAGGCGAGGTCCTCCTCGCCCACATAGGCCTCCGTCTCCACGATGCGGCCGCGCAGCGTGAGCCCGTCGACGCGGCGGCAGAGAATCGAGCCCAGGAGCTCGCGCGCGACGGTCACGGTGGGACGCGAATAGAAGGACCGGGGAAGAGGAGAAGCCACGGGCGAAGTATACAGCCCATACCCTCGGCGCTACACTCGCTCCGTGCCGCGATCTTCCGCCGAGCCGCTTACGATCACGCCGGAATCGCGGACCATTCTCTTCGTCACCGTCTTCATCCATCTCCTCGGCTTCGGCATCATCATCCCGCTCCTTCCCTACTACGCCGAAACCTACGGCGCGACCGGGATCACCGTGGGTCTCCTCACGACTTCCTTCTCGTTCTGTCAGTTCCTCTTCGCCCCGGTCTGGGGGAGGCTGAGCGACCGCATCGGAAGAAGGCCCGTGCTGGTCGCGAGCCTCCTCGTGACGGGGATCTCGTACCTGATCTACGCCGCGGCGCACTCCCTTGCCGTGCTCTTCCTCTCGAGGATGCTCGCGGGGGTCGCAGGGGCGGTGCTCTCCACCGCGCAGGCCTACGTGGCGGACACCACGACGACGGAGAACCGCACCAAGGGCATGGGGCTGATCGGCGCCGCGTTCGGGATGGGGTTCATCTTCGGGCCCGCGATCGGCGGGATCCTGAGCCGCTGGGGGTTCGCGGCACCCGCCTACGCCTCGGCCGGGCTCGCGCTCGCGGCCGCGGGATTCGCCTGGGTCCGGCTCCCCGAATCACTTCCGGCGGGAGTGCGCGCGGAAGCCGCGGCGAGACGCGCCGGGCGGACCGGATTCCGCGAGGCGTTCTCGAGGCCCGTGGCCGGAACGGTGCTCGGGCTCTTCTTCGTGGCGACGCTCTGCTTCTCGGGGATGGAGGCAATCTTGGCATTATTCACGCAACGGCATTATGCCTGGGGGCCGCACCAGATCGGCTACCTCTTCGCGTACGTCGGAGTGGTGGCGGCGCTCATGCAGGCGGGGATCGTGGGGGCGCTCGTCCGCCGCTTCGGGGAGCGCGCCCTGGTCCGCGCGGGACTCTTTCTCATGGGCGCGGCGTTCGTGACCGCGGGGCTGGCTCCGCCGCTCGCGATCTTTCTGCTCGTGATGGGAGCGATCGCCGTGGCGAGCGGTCTCCTCACGCCGTCCTTGTCCGGGCTCATCTCCATCGCGACTCCGCCGGACGAACAAGGGGGAATTCTAGGGATCTACCAGTCGCTCGGGAGTCTCGCGCGCGCGGTGGGACCGTTCCTGGGAGGGCTCCTCTTCGACGTCGTGAGCCCCGGCGCGCCGCTCTGGATGGCGGGGGCGGTGCTTTGGCTCGCCGCTCTCGCCGCAGCTCGATTGCCGCGACGAGAGCAGGCGGAGCGGGTGCTCAGCCGATCGACTTCCTGACGCTGGTGCGGAGCTTCTCCAGCCCTTCCGAGATCGCTTCCTTGGTCACGACGAGCGGCGGACGGAACCGGATCGAGGTCGGACCCGACGCGATGACCACGACACCCTCCTCGTAGGCGGCGGC
>Ga0209056_10007262_pt1 | contig 11408 bp, 9 predicted proteins | sample GraSoiAngelo_114_FD_185876 | JGI IMG/M metagenome (GOLD analysis project Ga0209056, IMG submission 185876) | Grasslands soil microbial communities from the Angelo Coastal Reserve, California, USA - 14_0903_13_40cm (SPAdes) (version 2) | ecosystem: Environmental > Terrestrial > Soil > Grasslands ... | reverse complement strand
GAGCCGGCCTGCTCTTTCCAATCGATCCATCTGCGCCTCGTCTGCGGATAGGAAAACGTCGGCCGGTACGCCTTCCTCGATTTGCCGGGCAAGTAAGCTAGAGCCTCCGAAATTGAAGATCAGTTTGTCACCGGTTTGTTTTTCGTACTCTGCTCCAATGGCTTTCATCGCGTCAGTGAGACTGGAGGCGGCAGAAATCAGGAGTTCGTCTGCGTCGGCCGACGCGATCACGCCCATGACCACAAACAAAATGAGAGCGCGCACGGGAAAGTTTCTGCGGGCCTGACCGGGATGACAAGCTGCTTCGTTTTTAGGAACCGCTTTGGTAGTCTTCCCCTGTGAGCACGAACCGACTCGGTCGCGAAAAATCGCCTTACTTGCTCCAGCACGCCGATAATCCGGTCGACTGGTTTCCGTGGGGCAATGAGGCATTCGCCAAAGCGCAGAAGGAGAACAAACCGATCTTTCTTTCGATCGGATATTCAACCTGCCACTGGTGCCACGTCATGGCCCATGAGTCGTTCGAAGACAAAGCGACTGCGGAAATCATGAATCGGGAATTTGTGAACATCAAAGTCGATCGGGAAGAACGGCCAGACGTCGATCGCGTCTATATGACCTTTGTCCAGGCAACGACTGGCGGCGGCGGCTGGCCGATGAGTGTCTGGCTCACTCCTGATCTCAAACCATTTGTTGGCGGAACCTATTTCCCCCCGGTGGATCGATACGGGCAGCCCGCATTCAAAAAGGTCCTCGACCGAATTGCGGCCGCATGGAAGGCGGACCGCGCAAAAATTTCTGAGCAAGGCGAAAAAATTATCAGCGCCCTGAGGGGAGCAACTGCTGCATTCGGTCAGACTGGCAAAGAATTGGATTCAGAAGTCATGCAAACGGCCTATGAGCAATTTGCTCGGACCTTTGATCCAGGTGAAGGCGGATTTGGTGGCGCGCCCAAATTTCCGCGGCCGGTGACCCTAAATTTTCTGACACGTTTTTACGCCCGCGATCCGGGTTCCGATGGGGGCAAGCACGCTTTGGAAATGGTGCTGCTGACCCTGCGGAAGATGGCGGCGGGCGGAATTCACGATCATATCGGCGGGGGATTTCATCGCTACGCCGTCGATGGCGTCTGGCATGTCCCGCATTTCGAAAAGATGCTTTACGATCAGGCACAGCTCGCGAGCGCTTATCTCGATGCTTTCCAAATTACGCACGAGCCGCTGTTCGAGTCAGTCGCACGCGACATCCTTGATTACGTCCGGCGCGATATGACCTCTCCGGAAGGAGGATTCTATTCCGCGGAAGATGCTGACAGCCTGTTCGAGCACGGCAAGCCCGAGCACGGTGAAGGCGCATTCTATGTTTGGACGAACGCTGAAATAGGCGAGGCGCTCGGAGAGGCTGCCGAAATTTTCGCCGTTCATTATGGCATCGAGGGGAACGGAAATGCACCGACTGGAAGCGATCCGCATGGCGAATTCACCGGCAAGAATATTCTAATCGAGCGACATTCGATCGCCGAAACAGCCAGCCGTTTTGGCAAGACCGAGAAGGAGACGGGGAGATTCCTCGCGAAAGCGCGAGCAAAGCTTTTCGCGAATCGCGCAAACCGGCCCCGTCCGCATTTGGACGACAAGATTATTACGGCATGGAATGGATTGATGATTTCGGCGTTCGCGCGCGGAGCAGAGGTGCTGAACGACAAAACCTATTTGGAGACGGCCACGCGTGCAGCCGAATTTCTGCAAATCCATCTTTACGACGCATCGCGAAAGGTTCTAACCCGGAACTTCCGGAAAGGCCGCGGTGTCGATGGTTTCGCCGACGATTATGCCTTTTTCATCCAGGCCTTGCTCGACCTCTATGAAACATCGTTCGAAATAAAATGGCTGAAGTTCGCTCTCGAATTGCAATCGAGTTTCGACGCCCAATTCCTCGATGCAACAAATGGAGGTTATTTCACCGTTACCGGGCGTGACCCGAGCATCTTATTCCGGATGAAAGAAGATAATGATAGCGCTGAACCAGCGGCGAGCTCGATCGGAGCATTGAATCTGGCGCGATTAGGAGCGATGCGGAGTGACGCGAAATTGCTGACGCGCGCAAAGCAAACAATCAGCGCTTTTGCCAGCCAACTCACAAATTTTCCGAGTGCGCTCCCGCAAATGCTGGTCGCGGTCGATTTCCTTCAGGGATCGCCCCGTCAAATTGTGATCGCTGGCGCGAAGGACGACCAGCGGACCCATTCCCTGCGCGCGGAGGTGCGGCGCCATTTTCTTCCCCGTAGCATTCACCTGCTAGCCGATGGCGGAGCCGGTCAGAAGTTTCTTAGTGAAACTAATGCGGCGCTTTTGGCCATGAAGCCGCTCAATGGTAAACCGGCGGTTTACGTTTGCGAAAATTTCACCTGTCGTGCGCCAGTGACCGATCCGCATGAGCTCGCTCAGATTTTGGCGCAACAACCCGCGTGAGGCCAAATCAAGGCCCGATCTTCTCGGTTTCGCCTTAAGTCACTGAAGTCGGGCGTTTCCGGCGCAAGCGCAGCCAATTGTTCCACGTTTTGCGCACACTATCGCGCGGGGTGAGATACCGCTGATTCAGGTCGTTGCCCTTCAGGATTTGCGCCAGCACTGCATTCAAGGACAGTTCCTCGCAATTAATGATGGTATAGGCTGTGCCGACCGCGGCGGCGTGGTGAGCATCGCTTGCAGCGGTCATGGGAAGTCCCCGCACCTGCGCATATTTGAACGCGTAAGTGTTGTAACGGCGCAAGGTGGTAGCGGCATTGAAGACTTCGAGCGCATCGATCGGCAAAGTTTCGAGGGTGGCGAAACGGATCCCGGCTCGGAACAAATCGTATGGATGGGGTGGGATAGCGAGGCCGCCGCAGGTGTGAATCAAATCGCATACTTCGTGAGCTAGCCGGCCTTTTAGTTTCTCAGCTTCAGGCAGGCTGGCGCCGATACAAAGGAGGTGCCCTTCGGCCGTGGTGACCTCCACTCCCGGCAGAACGAGAAAATTGTCCACTGGTAATCCGTCGGAACGCATTAAGCCCTTCTCGAGGAGATACGGAATAGCGCCACAAGTGTTGTGATCGGTGATTGCGACGCCATGCAGCCCCTTGGCCCGTGCGGCTGTGATCAAATCTTCCGGACTAGAAACGCCGTCGCCAGAGAAATAGCTATGGGTATGGAGGTCGACGTTGAACGCCATTGCGCGGACGCTAGTTTGCGCGACGGCAAATGAAAAGCTCGGGTTTTAGGCAAGAGCGTTGTAGCGTTTGGCTGTCGTCAGCGATAAGCGGCGCATAGGAATCCGTTGCGCTGGGACAGCGCACGCTACAGCATGCCTGATTTTGCCATCTCCTCTCGTGCCATGTGTCATGTTCGCCACGGCGAATCCGTCCGGTGGCGGATCGAGCAAAGTCGAGACATCTCATTCTATTTTGCCTCGGAGAATAGTGAGAGATTAGCTCGTTCGCTTCCCGCTCACTCGGCCTTTGGCCCTCCGCCTATATCGCGCCTCCCCAAGGCGCTCCATTCCTCGACTTCGCTTGGAATGAAATAATCGCGCTGAAATGGCTGGTTGTAGCTGCCGCTGTCCTCAACGGCAGAATGGTATCTGGTGGGATACGGCACTCTACAGCATTTGTAACATCCTATGCGGCCGATTCTATCGCAGGAAGTGAATCTCAATCGCCGCAATTCGTTCGACGCGATCGCCCGAAGGACACGCGATTAGCTCACAACTTCGAACAATTCTTCCGGCTGCGGATCCTTGTGCTCAGGCCCACGATTAAACTGTAAATCATATAGGCGGCGATAGTAACCCGACTTATCGAGCAATTCCTCATGCGTGCCGATTTCCTTGATCCAACCGTGGTCCATCGCCACGATTTGGTCGGCGGAAAGGATCGTGGAGAGGCGATGTGCAATCGCAATTACGGTTTTGCCCGCCGCGAGAGTCTGCAGCGCGAGCTGGATTTGTTTTTCTGATTCTGAGTCGAGCGCCGAAGTCGCTTCGTCGAGCAGAAGAATGGGCGCGTTTTTCAGGATCGCGCGAGCGATGGCGAGGCGCTGTTGTTGGCCGCCAGAAAGGAGCATTCCTTTGTCGCCAATCACCGTGTCATAGCCGTGCGGCTGTTTAATAATGAACTGGTGCGCGTAAGCTGTTTGTGCCGCCACGTAAACTTCTTCGCGAGTGGCACCGGGCCGGCCGAAAAGAATATTATTGTAGATGGTATCGTGGAACAGAAATGTGTCCTGCGTCACAAGCCCGATCTGTTCACGCAAGGAACGCTGAGTCAGCGTCCGGAGATCACGACCATCAATCCGGATGACACCCGAGGTGGGATCGTACAAGCGCAAGATGAGCGAGAGAATCGTGCTCTTACCGGCTCCGCTTGGACCGACAAGCGCATAAGTTTTTCCAGGGTCAATTTGCAAGCTCAAATCCTTGACCGCGTCGGAATTAGTGCCCGAGTAGCGAAACGTTACGTTTTCGAGGTCGAGTTGGCCGCGTGAAGAAGCGAGTGTTTGCGCATCCGGCGCATCTTGAATTTCGGGCTCGGTGTCGAGAATTCCAAAAACGCCGACCGTCGCCGCGATCGAACGCTGCATGACGACGTGAATTTTGCTTAACGTTTTCACCGGATCGTAGAGGATAAAAATGCCGCCAATGAGGGCAAGAAAGCGGCCGGCGCTGAGATTGGCGATGTAGACATAAAGAAGAGCCATCCCCACTCCAATAGCCGCCAATGTCTCAATCAAAGGTCCTGTCGCCTCCATTGCCTTGATCATGCGCATAGCGTTTCGGAACTGGAGCATCGTGCTCCGTGCGAAACTTTTGATTTGATGATCCTCGCGCGCGAAAGATTTGATCACGCGAATGCCAGCGAAAGTTTCCTGCATCGTCACTACCATTTGACCCATGTCCTCGTACTGGCGCTGCACCGCTTTGCGCGCGCGTTTGCCGAACATCTGAATGGGCAGAATGCAGCAGGGGAAGAGGACGAGTGTGGCCACGGTAAATTTCCAGTCCATGTAGAGCAGGACGGTAAGAGCGAAGATAATCGAGACTGGTTGCTTAAAGGCGTCGCTGCTGACAGCGGTCAACGCCGCTTGCATGGCGATGGTGTCGTTAGTGATGCGCGACATCAGAACGCCGGCCCGCATCTTGTTAAAAAATCCCATCGATTGGTTCACGATTTTCGCAAAGAGCTCATTGCGGATGTCGCTGACCACCCGGTTGCTCACCCAGTTCATGTAGTAAGTGTTACCGAAGGCCACGAGGCTGCGCACGGTCATGACGGCCGGGATGAGCAGACACATCCAGACAATCGATTTCACCGAGCCGCCGGTGTTGAGCAATTCTGAATGACGAGCGACATCAGCTGGATTCGGCGCTGCGCCGTGAAATATGGTGGTGGTTACCTTTTGGAGGACGAGTGGCAAAAGGCCGCTGACAACACCGAAGAGAAAGCCGAGCGCGAGGCCGAAAATAAAACGCCATTTGTACGGCTTCACATAGCCGTAGAGTCGACGATATGGTCTCCAGCCAAGCCGGACCGTCTCGAAAAAAGAGGGCTTAGATTTTTTCCCGGCCTGATCCTTCATACGGCAGACGCCGCTGGCGCCGACAACATCGAACCGATAGCATCGATCACCGCGGCCGTCGAGATGTCGTTCATTGGGTGCTTCCCTTCCTGATATTGGAAATTACGTAGGGGCTGGGGTGAGTTTCCAAAGAGGATCGCAACCGGACTGTTCCGGGGCCGCCAATGAAACGGATTGGTTGGTCCAAACAGAATTACTTGCGGCGTTTTTGATGCGCCAGCCAAATGAGTCGGTGCGGAGTCGACTGTTACCAACAATCGCGCTTTCTCAATCAAGGCGGCGAGGGTGAGCAGATCCAGTTGGCCGGAGAGATCGACTACCGGTATTTCGAGACGGTTGCGGATGGCGGCGAGATGCCGCCGTTCAGCGGCGCTGGCTCCGCTGGACAATACCGCCCGCAACCCCAGCTCTTTCGCGACGAACGTGATCGCCGCCGCCCAGCGATCCGTTTCCCAGAACTTATCCTCGCGTGCTGAGCCTGGATGAAAGATGGCAAACGGTTTGTCCTCGATCCGATTTTTTATGATGGCCGAGGCGTTTGCGCGCGCCGTTTCCGGCAAGTCGAGGGCTAATTCGGTTGTCGCGCCGACGATTCCGAGCGGTTGGAGCAAAGCCAAATAATAATCGATTGTGTGCATTTCTTTCATCGTGCAACGGACGAATTCGGTATAGCAACGAGCGCGAAGTCTGGATTGGTGGCGGATCCGATCGGAGACGATGCGTTTCTGTGCGCCGGATAAGAGTGTAAGCCATGCCGAGCGATCGTTGCGGGTGAGATCGATGGTGCAATCGAAGCAGTGGCGACGCAGTTCAATCCATGCGCCGATGTCGCGGAGTCCACGTCTGGTAATAATGGTCTGCTGAATTCCGGAGAGAGAGGGAAGTAAGGGTTCACACTCCGGTGCTACTGCGAGCACGATCTGCGCCTGCGGTTGATGTTTGCGAATGGCGGCAATGACCGGAGTGGTCAGGATCAAATCCCCAAGCCGACGCAGTTGGATGACCAGAATTCTCACGCGACAAAAAGTGTCGCGTCACATTTCCATGGCCCGTTCATAAGCGGCGAGCAATCGCTGGCGAAAATGATCCCATGTGAAATTATCCACGACTCGCTTCCGCGCCGCGACGCTCATTGTCGGAACGATCTCTGGGTGCCGGTAAAAATGTTCGATGGCACAGGCAATGGCATCAACATCGCCCGAAGGCACAATGATGCCATCAACGCCATCACGCACGACGTCGCCTGACTCGCGGGTTACCACTTGGGGCAGTCCACAGGCGGCTGCTTCGTAGGTAACCTTCGCGCTGCCTTCGAGCTGAGAGGGGAAAACGTGAATGGTCGCCTCTTTTAGATAATTCTCCACGTCCTGCGCAAAACCAATGACGCGAATGTTGTTGCGCCAGAATTTCTTGAGATGCCGCTTCGCCTCATCGTGGACGGCGCCGAGCAGCCACAGCTCGGCTTTTGGTAAATTGAGCCTGTGCCACGCCTTGAGCAGGTGATGAATCCCCTTGCGCTGGATGAGGGCTCCGGAAAAAATCGCCCGAAAAATCGGTGGGCGCGCTCCAGGTTGGAAGCGCTGGATATCGACACCGCGTGGTAGATAAAAAAGTTTCTCTTCAGAAATTCCGCGCGCGCGAAACGTGTCAGCGGCTTTTTCCGACAGAACAACAAGCAGCGTGGCAAGATCATACTCTTCGATGGAGCGGCCCGGCTGCATCGCCAAATCATTTTTCCACCGGCCGAACGGCGTTCGGGCAATGGACTGCGTTAGATCTACGCGCGGCGCTATTTTTTCTGCGATGTCGCGATGCCAGGTCGGGATTTCGACTACCGACGGAATCTCCATCCGGCGTGCGACGCGCAACGTTTCCAAGCAATCGCCCGACCAACTGTGAACCAAGTCGTAGCGGCCCGTAGCCAGGTGGCGCGATGCGATCCAATCGAGATATCTTTTCTTTGCACCATAATAATAAGGCCGTTCGAGCGATGAGAGCAGGCGCACCGGATGCCAGCGCAAGGATTGTATGAACGAGCCCGGAATTTCCCGTTGCCGATTATCATACGCGATCGCTTTGCCGAGGAAACCGCCATGATATGACGCGCGCAGGGTTTCAAAGGCATCGGTATCGAGGCCCCAGCCTCCGACCCTGGCAAAAATCGAGTAGAGCAAGCTTTTCGGGAGCCTGGGCCATTCCGTCGCGACAAATGGCGGAGCAGCGTCCTTTAGTGTTTCACCCGGCATGCGAATAAGTATTGTGCTGACGCCGCGCAAGTAAAGACTTGATGACGCAGGAAAATTTGAAGATTGGATTTGTTCGCCGCGGGTTTTCTCCGAACGGCGGTGCTGAAATCTATCTGCGGCGCTTGGCCCATGGCGTCCTGGCCGCGGGCTATGAGGTTGTCCTTTTCACCACGGCAGCATGGCCGGAGACGGAATGGCCAGGGAAAATCCACCGCATCGCTGCGAGTGGGCCTGTCGAATTTGCGGACGAGTTGGAGCGCGTTAATCCGCGGAGTCATTGTCATCTCCTTATCAGTCTGGAGCGCGTCTGGCACTGCGATTTTTTTCGTGCCGGTGACGGCGTCCACCGAGCATGGCTTGAGCGTCGCGCGCGATTCGACGCTCCCTTACGAAAATTTGCGCGCGCATTTAGCCGGAAACATGAGGAAATCCTGCGATTGGAAAAAGCATTGCTCGGCAATGGCGGAGCTGGTCGGATCATCGCCAACTCCGCCATGGTACGCGATGAGATCGTCAATTACTATGGATTTCCGGGAGAGGCGATTGATTTAATTCGCAACGGTATTCGGGTCTCGGAATTTGGCCCGGCACCGCTCAAGCGTGCGGCGGCACGGAGCCAACTACATCTCGCCGAAACCGACATTGCGGTACTCTTTCTCGGCTCTGGTTGGGAACGGAAAGGTTTGCGTTTTGCCATTGCCACTGTCGAATCGCTTCGCGACGATCGGCTTCGGCTGCTCGTGGCCGGACGAGGCAACCAAGGCAGATTTCGCTCACGCAAGGTCCATTTTTTCGGAGAAGTGGGCGACGTCCGGCCGCTCTTGTCAGCAGCCGATATTTTCCTTCTACCGACTCTGTATGATCCGTTCTCCAACGCGTCGCTTGAGGCGATGGCAGCAGGGCTGCCCGTAGTGACGACGCGGGCCAACGGATGCAGCGAAATCATTGAAGAGAAAATTCACGGCTCAATCGTGGACCGAGCCGACAACATCGTTGCACTCGCTGCGGCGTTGCGCTTTTGGAGCGATGAATCGCGCCGAAAAAAAGCTCAGCTGATTCTGCTTGAACACGCAACCCAATTTGATTTATCGCGTCATATCGCCCAAACGCTCGAGATCGTACTCTCTTATCCCGCAGCAGCGGCATCGACATCAGGAAAAATGCGAAAGACCTGATCGAGTCGCGCGATTTCAAAGATTGGTCTTACATTTTCCTGTAGGCTGGCGAGGGCAAATTTGCCGCCGTATTTTTCTACGCTCTGCATTGCTTCAATGAGGATAGCGAGACCGGAGCTGTCGATGTAGCTCACCTTGGCCAGATCGACAATCAGGTTGCGCGGTTTCTCCTTCACCACCGCAGTGAGGGTGGCGGCGATGCGTGGCGAAACATGCAAATCGATTTCTCCCTCCAGAGGAATGATTGTCGGGCGGGCGGCCGCGGCTGCTTGAGGCGTTCTTTTCATCCAAAACCGAATCGGCAATGCGTCACCATCCGAGGGTATCGATAACGCCGTCAACATCGGAAAAGTCTTCAAAGAAAAAATCTGGATGGCACGCTTGCAAACGTTCCCGCGACCAACTTCCCGTTCCGACGGCAATCGTCCGCGCCCCAAATGCTTTGCCGCAGGCTATGTCGTGACCGGTATCGCCGATGACATCAATTTGCGCGGAATCAAAGTCGTGCCCGTGTCTTTCCTGAGCACGTTGCCTGGCGAACGTCCCCAGCTCATTGCGGTCGTGGTGATCGTCGGCGAAAGCGCCGAATTCGAAGAATTGCCAGAGGCCATAGTGCGTTAGCTTCAATTCTGCCCCGCGGCGCAAGTTTCCCGTGAGCAACGCCAGAACCCGATCTGGGCGCGGTTTCAAACGTTCCAGAATTTCGCGAATGCCGGGCAATACCCGACCTTGTAATTGTGGCAGCAATTTGGCTAGACCAGCCACGTACTCATCCAGAAACGATTCAAGATTTTCGGGTGTCGGTTCGATTCGGTATTTTCGCAAAATATTCGTCGCGATCGTGACATCGGTGCGTCCGGCGATCTCAATATCCGAAAAATCATCTTGCCTGCCGAAGCGGCGCTCGACGATTTCTTGCAACGCCTTGACTCCGGCGCCGAGGGTAGCAATCAGCGTCGAATCAATATCGAAAAGAAGAAGCCGCTTAGTTTTTGTCATTCCGAGCGAAGCCGAAGAATCTCTAACTATTCCGTGGGCCAAAAAATAAAGTGAGATGTCTCCCGCCTCGGCGGGTAAGCTGTTTCGCTCGATCCGCCACCGGACGGATTCGCCGTGGTGAACATGACAAAAGGCTGTAGCGCCGTATCGGCGCTACAGCAAATAATCGATTCCGCTGGGGACTCCGAAAGCCTTCGCGAGCAAGCAAGCGGACACTACAGTTGCTCGGAATTACGCGCACGCTGCTAAAGCGTCGGCGGTGTAATCATGAGGACGGCAATCATAGCTGCGAGCAAGGCCAGGAATCCAATCGTTACCGCAATGAGGAGAGTCGTCCGAACCGGGTCCCGCGTCTTGCTGCGCGGGCGAAACGATAAGCGATCGAAATTTTGCGATGGCTCGCTCGGCTTCGCTTTGAACATTTCATCGTTAAGATAGCAATCGGATTGCTCTCCTGTCGAGCGAGGGCCGAACATCGCAATGCCGACCGGCTTTGAAAGCGACTGCTGCAAATTGACCCGCCCGGAGCGCACCCGCATAATGCGGCTCTTCATGGCTGTCGAGCGAACGCGCAATTTTTGCATCATCGCACACATCGATCATGGTAAGACGACTTTGTCCGATCGGCTGCTGGAACGCACTGGCACGATTCAGGAACGCGAGAAACAGGATCAGCTGCTCGATTCCATGGATCTCGAGCGGGAACGCGGTATTACGATCAAAGCGCATCCGGTAACGATGAATTATCGGGCGAAATCGGGGGAAGCCTATCGCCTGAACCTTCTTGATACGCCCGGCCACGTCGATTTCGCCTACGAAGTCTCGCGATCACTGGCCGCATGCGAAGGGGCATTGCTAATTGTAGACGCAGCTCAAGGGGTCGAGGCGCAAACGGTCGCGAATGTGCATCTGGCCCACAAGCAAGGACTCACCATTGTGCCCATCATCAATAAAATCGATCTGCCGAATGCCGATATTCCAGCGGTCAATCGTCAGCTGGAAGAGATTCTTGCCATTCCGGCTGAGGAAGCCATCCAAGCCAGTGCCAAAATGGGCATCGGGATCGACGAGATTTTGGAGGCGATTGTTGCGCGCATTCCGCCGCCGGAAAAGCCGTTAGACGAAGTCCTGCGCGCTCTCGTTTTCGATTCTGTGTTCGACGTTTATCGCGGGGTGGTCGGGTATGTGCGCGTGGTTTCCGGGAAAATGGAACCGGGCCAAGCCATCAAATTGATGAGCAATAATGCGCGTTACGAGATCAAGGAAGTGGGCGTGTTTACGCCCAAGATGCTTATCCAGCCAGGACTCGAAGCGGGCGATGTCGGTTATTTTATCGCCAATATCAAAAGCACGGCTGAGATGAAAATTGGCGA